>Ga0209467_1000702_pt1 | contig 38924 bp, 66 predicted proteins | sample Higcelwee11metaG_FD_187175 | JGI IMG/M metagenome (GOLD analysis project Ga0209467, IMG submission 187175) | Freshwater pond sediment microbial communities from the University of Edinburgh, under environmental carbon perturbations - High... | ecosystem: Environmental > Aquatic > Freshwater >... | reverse complement strand
TACATCGTAAATTACTAACCCCTGATACTAATTGGACTACAGATGTTGATACTACACTTACTAGTGTTGCTTCTACTTCTACTTTGACTGTTAGTGGTTCAGTAGTAAATAATTCTACTGTTACTATTGGTGCTAAAACATATAAATTTAAAACAACTCTATCTTCTAGCCCAACTGTACCAAACGAAGTTTTAATTGGTGCTAATGCTGAAGCTAGTATTGATAATTTAGTTCTTGCTATTACTCATGGAGCTACAGAGGGTACTAATTACTCTACTGGAACTGTGGCTAGTACAGAAGTAACCGCTGTCAAGGCTACTGCCGCAACAATGACCGTTACCGCCCTAACTGCTGGAACTAATGGAAACTATTTTTATACTGCTACTAGTGGAAACTATCTATCTTTTCCCGGAGTTAGAATGACTGGTGGAGTTTCTTATTCCACTTGGCCTAAAATTAATTTAACTTCTCAAACTTGGCATACTATGACAGTGGCAGATGGTGGGTTAAATATTTGTAATGGAGATAAACTAGCTTATGTAGGTTTTGATGACTCTTATACTAATGAATCTGTACAATTAATCCCCGGAACTGTTTCTAAATCACTAATTGAATATCAAGGACGTTATGTATTAATCGGTGGTGGTAATAATATAGATAATTCCTATTTAAACACTTGGACTACTACTGCTTTGTCTTGGATAGATAAACTTCGTATTCCATTCTCACAAATTAATGCCATGATTAATTCTGAAATGTTATTAATGCACTGTGGAGCTAATAAACTCTATTTTGCTAATTTAGTTGATAAAGTACCAGTTCTTAATATGGACGGTATGTGTAATCCCGGTGGTGTGTGCGATCAAGATGGTTTAGCATTATTTGGAATTTATGGTGGTTCATTATCTGGTATCTATTCTTATGGACGTACTAAGAAAAATGAAACTTATTCTTATAACTTAGAATATTATATTGATGCTGATGAGATAGGAGCTATTATTAACCTTGGAAGTAATATTTTAGTTAGTTATAAAAAAGGAACTACTTATAGTGTGGCTACAATAGACACCACTACAAAGGCTACAGCAACTTATATTTCACCAGACCTTAAAAGTCCTTACGGTCGTTCACAAATGGCTAACTGGGCTACTGTAGAATTAATAACTGATGATATTCCAACTGGTTGTTCAATCGCTTGTTACTATAAACTTAAACACGAAACTTCTTGGACACAAGCTACTATTGCTGAAAATGTTTTAACTGCTACTACTGGTTCAAATCCAGTGTTTAGATGTAATACACTCGGAAAAATATTTGAATTTAAAATAGTATTAACTCCAAGTGGAAATACTTGCCCAATAGTTCACGAAATATTTATTAATCTATAAATGGATTTAAACAATTTAAAACCAGATACAATTAAACCTGTAGAATTTCCTAGTTCATCAGAAACTGAAGGAAGTACTACTACTGGTGATTCTAGTTTAGATAACCTAACAGCAGAACAATCTAGTGGTTGGAACTTTCCTACTTCTACTATTGCTAGAACTGTAATAGCAGATTCTCTAAATACTCAAAATAAAAGAATACTTGGAGAATTTCAATTTGGTAAATCTGGAGCTATTAAAATAGGTGATAAAGAAAAAGGAGAGGGTGAAGTTGCTATAAGCCCTGATGGTATAACTGCTACTAATAAAGCTGGAGAAAATACCTTTACACTAGATGGAACTACTGGAGATGCTACTTTTAAGGGAACTTTGGCTGCTGGTGCTATTATTGCTAACAATCGTGTTTATATAACAGATAAAGGAATAATAGTTAATGATGGTACTAATGATAGAATCATCATAGGAGAATGGTAATATGACTTGGGGAATAAAAGTATCACCACCTGGAGTAGATGTTAAATCATGTCCAGACGATCAGTTAGTTTTTAGTAGTGAATTTAATACTCTTAAAACTTTTGGTAGTCAATTAATGACTGTTAATGGAACTTATTATACTCATAATTTAGGTTATATACCGATACATTTATATGCTGGATATTTAACTGTTAAAAATACAAAAATAGGATTTGTTGGTCAAAATACTTCAGCTAATTTAACTAATGTAATAGCAACTACTACAACTATTACTAATGATAATAATGCTGAATGGGCAGCAAATGCTTTAGTTTATGTGTTTTATGATGAATTATGACAATAGGAATTAAGGTATCACCTTCTGGTAAAGATGTTAAAACAGCAACTAATAAAGAATTAATTTTAAATTCTGAATTAGGAACTATAAAGTTTTTAAAATGGGGAACAAATACTATATCAGTAAATGCTTCGTCAAATGCAACTGTAACTATAAGTCATGATGCTGGTTTTTTCCCAATTCCTTTAATATATTCAGAATTAACACCCGGAAGTGGTAGATGGTATGCTAAACCATTTAATTATATTAGTACAGAAGATACATATATTGATGGTAATTTAGATAATACTTATGCTAATACATCTAATTTAGTATTTAAAGTAATTAATAATACTGGAAGTTCAAAAACAGTTAGTTGTTATTATTATGTAATAGGAGAAACAGGAAAATGAAGACCGGAATAAAAGTAACTAAAGCAACTAAAGATATTTCATCAACTGATATTCGTGATTTTATTTTACACTCCGAATATCCAATGTTTAAAATACATGAAGTTTCCAGTGGTTCTATTACTATTAATGCTGGTGAATCTAGTGGAACAACTACTATTAATCATAGTTTAGGTTATGTACCAGCATTTTTAGTTTATGAAAACAATAGTCTTTTCCCTAGTAATATTGATTGCTATGCTACTAATACTGGAATAACAATAACTAATAGATTAAATGAGCCTTATAATCAAACAACTTACGATTATAATGATTGGTTATATTATTATGCTGGTGGTTTACCAGATGCTGGAATAATAACTGGTAATTTATTTGGAAGTAATTATGATTCATTTGTTAGGTTTGTAGGTATTAATATCAATCAAGGTCAAATAATAACTTCAGCTAATTTTGAATTTACAAATGTTAGAACTACAACTGGAAGTGATATTAAATTTAGAACCTATGGAATAGATGAAGATAATACTGCTGATTATGGTGGTGATCCTTCGGGAAGACCTTTAACATCTACATATAATCAAAAAACACAATCTCCAAATAGTAATTATTTTAATTTTAGTGATAATTGGACTAATCAATTTCAAGAAATAGTTGATAGACCTGGTTGGTCTAATGGAAATGCTATGGGTTTTAAGTTCCAACAAGATGGAACTACTGATAATCATATTATGTATTTTGATAAAGGTTCTAGTAATTATAATTTAACTTTGAAAGTAACACTTCCTGGTTCTTTAACAACTAATTATAAAATAGTTATCTTCAAAGATAAAATACATTCTTAGGTGTGTTATATTCCAAGCAGTTAAATAATATAAACAAAAATTAATTATAAATATGGAATTGCGATCGGAAATTATAGCATTTGTACAAAGAAAACTACTTGCGGGTAATAACTCTAGTTATTTTAGTGAAACTGCGATTGAAGCAGCTATAAATGATAACTACATTCTAGTTGCTAGTATGAAACCTTGGGATAAGAAAGAAAAAGGTTTTATATTCTCTACAGTCGCAGATTATTACTATGACATGCCATCTAATTTAGCTACTGGTTCTACTTTTAAACTAGAAATAGATGATGAACAGTATTCTAAAATAAACTTTGAAGAATTTTTAAGAGTTAAAGATGAAGCAACTTCTACTGAAAAATACTTTGCTGAATATGGTAGACAATTCTTTGTATATCCAGCTACTACAGTTGGAACTAATAATGCTACTATCTGGGGTGTAATACAAGCCGCTACTTTAACTGGTGATACTGATCCTACAATGTTTTCTTATTCAGAAGCTCAATTAAACATGGCTATAGGTGAATTAACTTATGCTGATATGATTCAACCTATTAATTCAGGTGAAGCAGATAAAGCTCAAACTAGAGCTAAATTAATCATTGATACAACTTGGCAAAAAATGGCTGAACGTTCACAACGTGAAGCTATGGTAGATAGACCAATGTTTGAAATTACAGATTTTTATATATAAATATGGCATTAACACGAGAACAATCAATTCAAAAATATGGAACAGAACAATATACTGCTTGGGGTGAAAATGAAGCTCAACAAGATGCTGCTGCTAAAGGTTTAACTGCTAAAAAAACAACTGTAACTACTCCTAGTGCTAGTGTTACAACTCCTACTGCTACTCCATCATTTAATAATGCAAGTTTAAATAATATTGGTAATGTTACTAGAACAACACAAGAAGCTACTGGTGGATTTGGTAGTGTTCAAGACTTAATCAATGCTGGATATGGTGGTTATACTGGGTGGGGTGAAGCAGAAGCCTTAGCTGATTTTAAAGCAACAGGTGGTTCAGGTAAAAAAACAGGTGGTAATGGTAATTCAGGAACTCCATCAATAAATTTAACTGATGAATATAATAATTTAGTTGATTCTTCTGGTATATCTGGACTTGAAACTAATGTAAATTCTATTGAATCACAAATTAATCAAATGACCTCTGAAGCTGCTGATGCTAAATCTAAAGTAAATGAAAATCCTTGGATAAGTGAATCTAGTCGTATAGGTCGTATTGCTAAAATAGATGAGAAACTACAAAATGCTATTGCTCCACTTCAAAAAGATATATCTAATTTAAATAATCAAATTAATACTAAACAAACTGAAATATCAAATAAACTTAATTTAAAAACTCAACAATATAATATAGATATCGCTAAAGATGCTGCTAATCTAAGTAATTTTAATTCATTGTTAAGTTCTGGTGCTTTAGTTAATGCTACGGCTGCAGATATTGCTGCTTTAGCTCAACAAACTGGTTTAGCTCCATCTTTTATCCAAAGTGCTATAAATGCTGCTAAACAATCTTCTAATCCAGTAAGTACAGGTACTTATACAGATGCAGAAGGTAATTTAGTTGTCTATACAATAGATTCTACTGGTAAAGTAATTAATTCTACTAAAGTTGGTAAAGTACAAGCTACTTCAACTGGTGGAAGTTCAGCTACTAAGTCTGCTGAAGAACAACAAAATAAGGAAACAATGATTCAAGATATTCAAAACGGTGCAAGTCTTAGACAGTTAATTTCTTACTACAATGCTATTGGTGGTTTAGATGTTACTGATATTTATAATTTATATAACCAGTATTCTAGTTTTGGTAGAGCTACTGAAACACTAGAAGACGTAAAAGCTGGAATCTTTAATGATTAAGGAGGTTTAAATGATTTTAAAACCTCTAACTAATCAAGGAACAGGTAAAAAAACAATAAAGAAAAGTACAACTTCATACTATACTAGTGGAGGTTTACTTAAACCTTTAACTGGTAAAAATGCTGTACAACTTCCAAAAGTAACTCAACCTAAAATTGAAACTAATATTGTACAACCAAAACAAACTCCAATACAAAAAGTTCAGACTGCTATTTCTAATGTACCTAGTGCTATTTCAGAAGCAAAGACTAAAATAGGTAGTTTTTTAAAGAATCTTCAAACTAAAACTCCGGGCTATAAAGCAGTTCAAGAAAAACTTAATCAATCTACTCCAATACAAACTCCAACTATTACTAAACCTGAAAAAGTAGAAATATCTAAAGTAAATAAAGTAATTTCACCAATTACAAAAAATCCTTTAATTAGTCAAACTGCTACTTTAACACCAGAAGCTAAATTTAGATTTTCACCTGAAGGTACTAAAATAGTTAGACAACAGAATAAAGAAGAAATACAAAAAGCAACTAGAACAGAGTTAAAAAAAGGATATAAAGAACCAGGAGCATTTGGTCAAGCTGTAGAAAGTGTAAAACAAGCTACTATTGGTTTAATTGGTTCATTAGGTGCATCATCAGAAATGATTGGACAATTAACAGGAAATATTCTATTAACATCTGCTGGTCAAAAAATAAATACAAAAGCTAATAAAATAATTGCTAGTAATCCAGAATGGGAAGCTCCTAAAGACCAAAAATGGGGTAAAGAAAAAATTGCTAGATTAGTTGCTGGTTCTGTTCCATCTGTATTAGGTGGTATTGCTGCTGGTATTGTTGGTGGGCCAGTTGGATTATATGCTTATGGTTTCGGATCTGAAGCTGGTACTACATATCAAGAAGCTATTGATGCAGGAACATCAGAAGGTAAATCACAAATATATAGTATTGTTGTTGGAAGTATTAATGGTGCATTAGAAACTATTTTTCCAGATGAATTTTTATCTGCTGGTAAAAAAATAGTTAAAGATAAAATTAAAAAAACACTTGTAAAACAAATAGTAGATAAAGCTAAAGATTTTGGAATTAAATTTGCTAAAAATGGATTTAAAGAAGGTACTCCAGAAGCCCTACAACAGTTAGTTTCTAATACAGTTGCTACTAACTACGATAAAAATAGAAAACTTTGGGATGGAGTTTTAGAATCTTTTATTGGTGGTGCATTAACTGGTGGTTTAATTGGACAATTTGAAGGGAAAGTTAGTTATCCTAACCAAAATGAATTTACTCCAGATGATGTCCAAGATAGTTTAATTAACTCTACTTTATTAGATACAGAAGAAAGTACTAAAGTTCAAGATATAGTTAAAAAAGCTAAAGATAGTAATACTCAAATAATAGTTAGTACAGATGGTAAAGGTGATGTAATAATAACTACTCCAGAAGGTGATAAAGTAGGATTAAGTATTAAAGAAGTTAGTAAATCTAACCAACTAACTGCTCCAGTAAGTTTATTAGTTTCACATGAAGGTGCTCCAGATAAAGTAACAGTTGCAGAATATAAAACTAAGATACAAAATGGTGAAACTATAGAACCTATTAAAGTTATTAGAGAAGGTACTAAATATGGTATTGAAGATGGTAAACACCGTTTTCAAGCATACCAAGAATTAGGTATTAAAGATGTTCCTATAGAAATAGTAGAAGCAAGAAAATTAGTTAAGAAAACTAAAGAAGAACCAATAACTTTGTATCATGGTACTAATAAAATATTTGATAAATTTGATGTTACTAAATCAGGTGATGTTCAGGTAAGTGATTGGGGTGATGGTGTTTATTTTACAGATAAAAAAGAAGTTGCTAAAGGTTTTGCTAAAGTTGCTGGTGGTGAAATAGTAATGGAAAGATATACTCCAGATGTTAAATATGCAGATGCTAGTAAATTAGTTAAAGATAGTGATTTTATGAATGCTTTAGATGATGAAATGGGTTTTACTACACCAGCAGAATATTTACAAGAAAAAGGTTTTGGTGGTATTAAAATACACCACAAAGAAGATGGTGGTTGGAATGAATATGTTGTTTTTGATCCAAAAGATATTAAAAATAAAGAAGAATTACATCAATCTCAAATATCACCAGAGAGTAAAGGGAAACCATTAACTATTAAAGAAGCTGAACTTATTAAAGAAGAAGCAATTGGTAAAGCAGAAGTGGCTACTGAACAAAGAGCAACTGTAAATGAAAATAATATTGCTTTGGCTAAAAGATTAGTAAATAGTAAGGCTTATCAAGAAAATGATATTGAATTTGTTAGAAAAAGATTAAGCATTGAACAAAACCAAAGAATAGACGATATTGTAGAAAATTCTAGAAATATTAATGGTCAAGAAATGACTGAAACTGAAGCAATTGAATATATGGCAGGACTTCCTACAAAAGCAGAAACTAAAGTAAAATTACCAGAGAAATATAAAACATTTGTCAAAAAGAGAAAGAAAACACAACTAAGCCAAGATAATAAAATTTTAAAGAGTCGTGTTTTTGAAAGAATGAAAGAAGAATTTGGTTTAGATGGTGATGCTGAAATTAGTGCTGTTAATTTAGAAAAAGATGCTGATAGAGCTGTTAGATTAATAGAAAAAAATAAACAAAAAGCTTTTAATATCGCTATGGGATTTGAAACTTCAGATAAAATATTGTCTAGTTCTGTAAATATAGCTTTTTTTGAAAAAGCTATGAGAGATGGAAATATAGAGTTAGCTAATAGATTAATTAAAAATAGAAGTTTAGCTCAAACTAGAAGAGGTCAAGAAATAGTAGCTGAAAAAGGTAGTATTAGTGATAATAGTACTTCAAAGTATGTCAAAGAATTAATTTCGGCTAGATTAGATAAACTTGGAAAGAATTATTTAAGTGAAATAAAAGAGTCATCAAATAAAGAAAAGGCTGTTAAATTAATAGACAGTAAGGTTACTACTCTTGAAAATAAAATTAAAAATAAAAAACTAAGTGTTAAAGATGCTTTATTATTATTAGATAAATTAAAATGTATATAAAATTATGAAAGCATGTATCCTCCCAGAAATGGTTGAAAAATTAAAGAAACAATTAGCAAATGGAGAAATCAACTCTAATTCAATAGCTGAAATGCTTCCAGACGAACAGAAAGCATTAAAAGCTATATTAGAAGAAGTAGTTACAGAGAAACTTGGAGTAAATGTATCTAAATCAGAAATTACTACTATATCAGAAAAAGCTAAAAATATAGATGAAGCCCAAAAGAAATTAGGAGATAATCTTGGAGTTCCAAGTAAATTAAAGGAAAATTTAGAATTTTTTAAAGCTAAAAAGAAAATGGAAGATTATCTTCAAGGTTTAGTACCAGCTAATAGACTAAAAGTAACCACTGGTACTATTGGGAGAGGTATGATGTTATTTTCCATTAAATCACCTACTCTTAATATTGGATCTAATATAGAGATTGGATTTTCTGAAGCATTATCAAGAAGATTAGCTGGATTTAAATTTATTGGAACTGATAATAAACTAGCTAGAGATTACATTAGAATGGTAAATAAAATTTATCAACAGACTGGCTATGATGTTTCCAGAATGACAAGTATTGCTGATACTGGAAGTGGCGGTGAGAGAGTTTTAGGTAAAACAGTTCATTCACAAGGTAAAGGTGCTGTTAGAAAAGTTGGTAGATTTATTGAAGATGTAGTCTTTAAGCAATTAATGGGTGCACCTGATGTGGCTTTTTCTTCTGCTCATTTTGCTGATAGTGTTAATCTAAATTCTTTGAGAATGGCTAATGGAGATAAAGTTAAAGCTAAGGAATGGATGGAAGATGCTATGAGAATAGAACCTCAAACTGCTGAAGGAATTATATTAAGAGAACAAGGTGTCTTAGATGCTCAAAAAGCTACTTGGACTGATGATAGCTGGGCTTCTAAAGTTTCAGAGGGTATAAGAAAACTATTAAATACTACTACTGGTGATTTAAGAGCCGGTGATTACTTACTACCATTTGTAAAAACTCCAGCTAATGTAATTGCAACTGGTATGGACTATGCTGGTTTAGGAATACCTAAATCAATATTCAAAATAGTTAAAGCTGTTAAGACTGGTGAATTAGGTAGTAAAAAAGTGACTCAAAGTATTGCTAGAGATTTAATTAGAAGTGGTTTAGGAATTACTGCTGGTGTTATCCTTGCTGGATTGTTTGATGATGATGATTTTGTTGGTGCTTACGATCCTGCTAGAGCTCAAATTGAAAGTTTAAGAAATTCAAATTACAATGCTATAAGAATAGGTGATAAATGGATTTCTATGGATTGGTTTGGCCCACTTAGTACAACAATATCCGCTATAATGTATGCCAGAAAATATGGAAAGACTGGTGGAGAAAAGACATTTCAATATACTAAAGGAGTTTTATCATCTGCTTTAAATATTCCAGGTGTATCTGATGTATATGATACTGTTAAAACTAATATGTATAAGAAAAATCAGTCTTTAGAAGAAATGACTGGTGAAGCTCAAAACTATATTAGTTCTGAAATATATAGTAGATTAATACCAAGTTTCTTTTCTGATGTATCTAAAGTTATTGATCCAACTGTTAGAGAAACTCAAAAAGGATTTAGTGGTATAAAATCAAAGATTCCAGGACTTAGTTATTCTTTACCTTCAAAGGTAAACATCTTTGGTGAAGAAATAAAACAAGAACCGGGATGGTCTGTAATATTGTTTGGAGCAAGAGTAAAAACTAATAAAGAAACTGAATTAGTTAAAGAAATTAAAAGTGTTGCTGATAACTTAAATAAAAGTGTTACTTTCACTGATTGGGATAAAAGTTCTAGTAAACAACTATCTCAATTTAAAGAAAAAATTGGAGAAGAAAAATATAAAGACGCTAAGATTAAATATGGTTCTGAATTAAAGAGTTTATTAACTAAAGAATTATCTAAGACTAAATATAAAAAAATGACAGATGAAGATAAACTAAAAGTAATTAACAATATTGATACGGAAGCTATGGATAAAATATTTAAACAATATCGCTTCAAATATAAACAACAAAAATAATTATGTTATATTCCAAGTATTAAACTATGGCAAAGAAAACTAAATACAAACAATATACAAAAGCTCCTAAGAAGATGACTGTAAAGAAGTTCTCTATTAAGTTTGCTAAACCAAAGACTATTAAAAAGATAACTTTAAAGAAATAAAATGGAAACAGATAATAAATTACTCATTAGAATAGACGAAAGACAAAAAGCTATGGATAAAACCTTAGTTAAAATTGAAGAAACTTTGTCTAAGATAGGAGAAATTTATGCTACTAAAGTTGAATTATGTGATGCTAGAAAAGATAGTAAGGATGAGATTAGTTTAGTCAAAAATATAGTATTTACTGCTTGTGCTGTTATTTTACTAGGTGTTTTATATACTTGGTTAAGTAAAATAGGAGTTAATGCACAATGACAAAAAATATTGGTTTAAAAATAACATTTATATTAATATTAACAATGCTTTTTTTAGAAGTATTTATTATTACTCTAATGTTAACAGGACGTTATACGAGTCCATTATGTATACAACCAATTACAATATTAGGTATTGGTAGAAGTTAAAATTATGATTACACTAGACCAATTTATAAAAAAGAATTTAGGAAGATATGTAGATTATGATAAACACTACGGATTTCAATTAAACATCAAAAAACTTTATTTCAGCTTCTTTTCTTGCATTAATAGCATCTTTAATAGTTTTAAATCTTCCAAGAAAAATAGTCTTAAAATTAACTTTAATATAAGCAATCCATCTGTTTCTCACATTATCCCATCTAACTCCAGTAATTCCACTTTTATTATTGGTTCTAACTCTACCATTTCTAAGATTAGCAGCATTACTACATACTCTAAGATTTGTTTTTCTATTATCAAGAGTATTATTATTAATATGATCAACATAAAATCCAATAGGTTCTTTCATAATCCATCTATGGAGTTCAATAAGTTTTCCACCAGTAAATCTTTTTTGAAAATAAAAATTACCTCTTTTTTTCACAATACACCACTTAAGATTTTTAAGTTCCTTAAGTCGTATATAATCACTATTATCAATGATTGTAGAAACTTCTCCAAATACTTTACTTTTAAAAGTTATAGTTTTCATTATTAATTAGTCTATCAATTGATAGCCATAAAGTCAATATTATGATAAAAACAAAAATATATAGTCAAAGAGATATTCGTTGGAGTTGGAAAAAAGTAGGTTTTGGAAAAGGTAGATTTGGCACAATAGGATGCACTGTAACCGCCTTAACTGGACTTTTATTTGTTACTGGATATAATTTAACTCCTGATAAGGTTGCTGAAAAATTAATAGCAGTAAATGGATTTATAGGAGATTTATTATATTGGTCTAAAGTAGAAAAAGCATTTCCTAGAGTAAAATTTTTATATAGATATTACAAATATAATAATGAAGAAGTTAAAAAATTAATTTCTTCTGGAACTCCAGTTTTAGTTGAAGTTTTATTATATGGTTCAAGACATTGGGTTTTATTCTTAGGAGATAAAATGATGAGTGATCCTTGGACTGGAAAAGTATTACCAACTTCAAAATACCAACCTATTGGTTATTCTATCTTTACGATAAATAAGTAGGTATGTATTCTATTAGCAATCTAACTCTCTGATTGCTAACGTATATAATATAAGAGAGAATTTATGAAACAACCTATAAAACTATATAACTTAAATAAAAGAACCTGTTATAAATTATTAATTAAACAAAATAATATGTCAGAAAAATTCAAATTCAATAAAGAAGATTTCTTAAAGATTTTAAAAGGTGCTGGTATTGCTTTAGCTGGTGCTTTATTAACATTCTTAGCTGATGTATTAACTAAGATTGATTTTGGTCAATACACATTAGTGGTTGCTCCAATTTTATCTATCTTAATTAATGCTGGACTTAAATTTATTGCTGGTAGAAAATAATAAAAAGCCCCTTTCGTATAACGGTTTATTACAGTAGTTTTGTAAACTTCAAATATTTGTTCAACTCAAATAAGGGGCTCAATTTGATATAGAAGATATATATTTATTTTCCATAACTTAGACGTAAAATACACCTATGAACGTTATAATTCATTTTATAAGTTTAGATAATCCTTAACAGGAACTAACTAGCCACCAAAGTCGGTGGCTTTTTTTATATATGCCCAATATAAAAAATGATATTAAGACAGGAATTTGTGTATATGATACTCATTTTCCCTACCAAGATAAGAAGTTATGGGAGAATATATTAAAAGTTTGTGATAAGTGTAAACCAGATTACTTTATTTTCGGTGGAGATAATATGGATATGGACGCAGTTAATCACTGGGAAATAGATAAAGGTAATAAGAGAGGAATGGAAGGGAAACGTCTTAGAAAGTCTTATGACGGTTTCCAAAAAGATATCCTAGATGAGATTGAAAAAGTCCTACCAGGCTATTGTAGGAAGATATTTATGTATGGCAACCACGAGGAATGGATTGAAAAGTACATAGATAAATGTCCAGAATTAGAGGGTTTTGCCGAAATAGAACGTAATTTAAAACTAAAAGAATGGGAAATAATAACTTATAGACAAACTGTTAAAATAGGTAAGATTTATTTTCATCATGGTGAATATACCACGACTCATCATGCTAAGAAAATGGTTGATACTTTTGAAAGGAATGTAATCTATGGTCATTTACATAGTTATCAATCTTATACCAAAGTAACTCCTATTGATGGCGATGCTCATAGTGCTATATCTATGCCCTGTGCTTGTGATTTAAACCCCTTATATATGAAAGGTAAGCCAAGTGCTTGGGTAAACGGTTTTGGAGCATTCTATATTCATCCAGATAATAATTTTAATGTTTATCCAGTTATTAGTTCTAAAGGACACTTTGTTTTTCAAGGTGAATATTACTAATGAATTTAGAAGATTTAGACAAACAATTTAATGAGGATAATATGTTTCCATTTTATGTCTTATTAATGGCAATATTCTTATTTACTTTAGGTTTTGTTATTAAAAATTTAATAAAAGGTTTATAATACAAGTATGGAAAAAGAAAACGTAAACTTTGAAGAATGTAATGTTTGCCGTCCTGATTTCTATTGTACTAATACTGCTGACGGTAGACGATATAACTTCCTACGTTCTGATAAAGAAATAGCTAGTTTAGAACCTATTGCTCAATGTCCTTTATTAAGAGATAAAGTAAAGTTTGTAGATAAAGGCTTTATGTTTAAAAATGAGGATACAGGAGAAGAATATGAGTCATTATGAAGAATTAGATTTAGAGAGAATTAATGCCGATATTAAGGTGGCTACAATGTTAGAAGATGTTGGTTTAGATGCTACAGAAGTTAGACAAGAAATACACTGTCTATTACACCATATTCCATTAAGAGTTAATTTAGACGATGTCCAAAGAAAAAAGAATAGTAATAACTAACAAATGTATTGATAAATTTACCTATGGAATAGATACTTTTGGTGAACCTCAATTATTAAAACATTCTTCTGAACTAACTGAAGTAATTAAAACTAGAGGAAAAGGTATTAGTCCACTAGAAGTAAAAGGTAATAGAGAGAATTTAGATGTTTTATCTTATGGAGAACCATTGTGAAACTCACTAAAAAATTAAAGAGTAGTTTAACAATAAAATGGTGGGAATATTTATTACTTCTTTTTAAGAAACCAGAATGTCAAATAAGAATTGATAATGGTATTGTTTATGCAACTATTTTTAAGAGAATGAATGGGAAAATGTATATTATTAAAACAAGTGAAACCAAATGAGTAAAGAACACTGTATAGGTCAAGCTAACTCAATGGCTAAGTTTTTAGACATAAGTTTAAAACCCCAACAAATTAAAGACTATACAATGTGTAGAGAATATAAAGATTTCACTGGATTATGCGACCAACAGATACTTTATGTAACCTTAACCGAAGACCAAAAAATAGAGTTTAGAAAGAAATATAATGTTGATTTGGAGTACTTAGGATGAGTGAGAGGATTTATCACGATAACCGAACTAAAACCTTTAAAGGTTGTAATTTAAACCCCCACGATAAAAACTACACTTGCCACCACACATTCCAAAGGTCAGATGAACATAATGGACTACTACCTCAAGGATTTCACATAGACAATGTTTCAAACTTAATTCCATTAGATATAGAAACTCATAAAGACTTACACTTTATGTTAGACAATATTCCTAGTTTAAACAGAATAGATTTAAGAGTCTATATGGCCAATATGGCTTTTAATTCGGAACTCGATTTAGTTCCAGATAGGCTCTATTATTCTAATCCGTTGGATATGATGAGATCAAAAAGGTAGTTTAGTAGGTTTGTAACCATTAAGTTTATCTATTTTCTTTTGAGTTTCTTCATAAATAGTTTCAAGTTCTTTAATAGAATATCTATTTTTATGTTGATTAGCTCTTAAAATTAAATCATCATATTTTTCTCTACCGTATTTATCTATTAAATGAACACCGTATTCTCCTAAATTCCCATTAAGCCATTTATTACAGTGTACACATTGGCAATTTATATTGATTTCATCAAAGTCTAATTTTCCATGTTTATAATGACCTGCATTACATTCTTTAGTATCGTGTTTAACTCCACAAGTAAAACATACACCATTATCTCTTAAACGAATATATTTACTCCACCTACTCCAAACTTTATCTCTAAATTTTTGTATTGGACTTTTATTTTTAGATACTTTGTTAATTCTCTTAGGTTTTAATCTTTTACACTTAGGTTTACTATTCTTGTATAGTTGTTGGAATATTTCAATATTCGGGTTAATTTTCCTACGTGTCATTTTTCTTTTTAGCTCTACTTCTACTATTTTTAATTCCATTTCTAATATTTTCCCTAATTTTTAGAAATCTTACTTTATCTTCTTCGTGTAACCATTCTTCTTTACATATATTAGTTTCCTGTCTAAACATAGGGCAGGAAAGTGAATGATTAGCAGGTCTTAAACCTCTAGCAACACATTTATAATAAGCACATTTACAAAATTTAGTATTCATAAGTTTGAGTTAATGGATTAAAAACTGGTTGTTTACCTTGCATAAAACTATAACCTTTTTCTTTACTTAGTTTAACTCTTTTTTGTTTAATTTCCTTAGTTGGTTGAATAAGTTTAGTACCAGTTAATAAATCTGATCGCTGTAATTGTTGCCTTACTCGTCTAATAGATTCTGGACTTGGTGCTTTCATAAAATCATCAATAGATATAGCTCCAATTATACCGTCATATCCTCCATCATCAATTAATCCACTTCTTTTCCATACACTCCAGATTAATTTCTTATCACTATCTCTAGTTTCTGGTTCTTCTAATAGAATTTTGTATACTAATTCTTTTAATGTCATATAAAAATAAAACAGAATAAATTATTAATAAAAACAACTAAACTAATACAGGATATTGAGATATAAATTATTCTTTTATATCTTGGTAATAACTCGGCTATTAGAATAATTAATCCAATACAAAATAACTGATATGGAATAAATAATCCTTTTTCCATAATCATTCTAACTACTGGGTTACCTTCAACATCTATCCCCCATTTATTAATATTTAGATACGTACTGAATATGTCTAATAGTCTAGTTATTATTAAAATAATCATACTCCAGCTCATTAATTTTAATGGGCTGAATAAAACTATTTCTTAAAAATATAGTAAGAAGCTAATACGATAGCACTTACAGTCCAATAAGAATAAATGTCAGCAGTACCTTCTGTCATTAGGGCGAATAGTCCAATTACAGATATAATTGCTGTTACTAAAACGAAATATTTTATGAATTTCATTTTTTTCCTTTATAAATTATTAACTTTAATAGTTGTTTTCATAATTATCTTAAATAACTAGGAATATCTGTAATATCACCCTTACCAGTTTTCTTCATAAATGATTTTAAAACTTTAGGGTCTATTAAGATTTTACTTTTAGGTTCTATAATTTCTAATTTAATAGTCTTTCCATTTACTTTAGCTCCGTCTTTAATCCAATGACGAACATTTCTGGCAGTACGATTGACTATTAGGACTACTTCTTCTACTGTTAATAGTTTATTTAATTGGTCTGTAATCATTATTTTAATTGTGAACATTTATAACATTTTGTATAAGGTTTTTTAACTGCTACTCCACAGACACTACAATGATTAAATTCATCATTAATAGGTTCTCTTACCACTTCATTAGTAATCGTTGGTTTAACGGTCGTTGGTGAAGTCTGAGTGGTATTAAAATGTTTAGTTAAGTCCCAAATTATATTACCTTGTTTATCAACTGGTTTTTTATCTACGATATCAATCCATTTAATCTCTAAGTCATATAAGAAACGACCAACACCCCATTTAACTGCTGCTCTTTTAAAAGCATCACTAAAAATTCCTTTTTCTTTTTCAGTGGCACTTTCAGTTCCAGTATCATACTTCCAAATCCATTCTTTTAAAGCTTCATTATAGATACCAATACCAGCGATCAACTTATCACCGATAAATTCATACTTATCTTGCCAATTATCAGTTCCGACAACTTTATCTAGTATATCCATTACATCTCTAGCATCTATATAGGCTACACAAGAACCTTTAGTCTTTAAAGCGTTGTAAGATTGTACTTTCCATCTATAAGTAATTTGTTGTTTTAAATCTTCTAATTTCATATTTATTTTTTTAATTGCTCTAATTGAGCTTGAGTAACTAATGCTTCAAGTTCTAGTTTTATTATTTCTTCATGAAGTTTTCCATTTTTTATATCTTTTAATATTTCTTCTATTCTTTCTTTAGTATTCATTTTAGTTTTTATATAAATTAATAAGTTCTAATAATAATTCTCTAACTTCTTTATCAGGTAACTTATTCTTTTTTTGAGTTTCAAGAATTAAGTCATCTATTTTCTTTCTAAGGTTTTGTTTGTTTATATAGTCTTTAAGTTTAATCATAATTATTTAATTAATTTAATATTTAACTTTTTAGTATTAATTTCTACATATTCGTCTGTATCAATTAATCCTTCATTTACTGCCCATTCATTTTTATTATAAATTTCACAATATTCACACCATAAACCTAAATCAAGTAAGTCTTTTACCTTTATCATTATTTTCATAATTAATATCCTCTAAATGCTTGATAACTAGAAAAGTTTGATTGTCTATCTAATTCATCTTGTGGTTCATAGTCTATTTTAGAATATCCTAAAGCAATACCAGCATGTGGTATAGTATCTTCTACCCAAGGTGTTTCTTTAATAGTCTTTTTATCTAGATTTCTATCTTCTTCATCGTTTCTTTTTTGTTCTGCTAAAGCGAAGTCTTCATTTTCTTGTTCTATTCTATTTGTAAAATCTGTTGTGTCCATTTGTTTTGTTTAATTAATATAATGGAGTATAACAAGCGACAATATAGTTGTCAACAAGTAAGTTTTAAACTTGATATGGTTTTATATAATTTACTTTTAATGTTGAAGTAGTATAGTAATAGATAGTTAATGATTAAGATGATATATGAATGATGAAAATTTCACCACTAAACAATGTCCTAATTGCTCAGGATACGGTTCTAAAGGCAAAGAACCATACCGGGTAATTTGTCCAACCTGTAGAGGTACTGGCATTATAGTCATAGATAATATGACTGGTAAGTTAATAATTAATGATGATTATGAAAACAAGAATAATATGGACTAAACTTTGGGATGATAGTTGGTTTGACTCTCTATCTCAAAATTCAAGAATACTATTTATTTATTTACTAACTAATCAAGACATAGGATTAAGTGGTTGTTACTACTTAACTGATAAAAAGATTTGTTTCCACACTCATTTAACAGAAATAGAATTAGAGGTATCAAAAATAGATCTAGTTAATAAGATAATGTTTTTTGATAATTGGATTTATGTGCTTAATGCTCAAGGTTATAATGGATTCGTTGGTTTGAAAAATGATGTCGCAGTTACTAGAGAAATTAACTTAATACCCCAAAATGTAAAAAATACCTTTGGTATCGTTAAACAACATAGGGTATCAGAAAAAGACGATAGGGTATTAGCAACTCCCGATACCTCTATAATCATAAATCATAAATCAGAAATAATAAATCCTAATAAGAAATCAGAAATAAGAAAACAAAAATCATATAATTTAGTAGGTAATACAATGGTGGAGGTAGAAGAATGAAAGAAAGAAGTGATGTATATAAATCTAGAATTAAAATATTAAAGAAGTCTGGATTTAATTCTTATTCTGATTTTCTTAATTCTAGTAGTTGGAAATTAATGAGAGAACAACGAAAAAATGATTTTAAAAACGGAAGAATTTGTTGTTTTTGTAAATCTAGTGAGTATATTTTAATTCATCATACTAAATATAAAAAAGGAAACTTAGGTAAAAATAAATTTGGTGGAACTTTACCAGTATGTCCACTATGTCATTTTGGTATTCACGAAATAGAAAAACATTATAATATTGATCCTTATAGAGCAACTCAAATATTCAAAATACTTTATTATCCAAATGGTAAAAATTTTACTTGGGAAAAAGAATCTAATCAAGAACCAAAAATAGAAAAAAGAACTTTAAGTATGAGAATAATAAGAGTGTCTGGATTACCAGAAACATTACACCATTCAATACATTTCTATTTTGATAAATTGGAAGGTTTAGGAGTAAATAAATTTATTGAGAATTATGAAAACAAAAAAAGTAAAGATAAAGTAATGTTTGGAATTTATATTGAAAATAAAGATAATGTTATTAAGTATTTAGAAAAATTTAATGACTAAACAAGAATTAGAAAGACAACTAGCCGATCTCCGTCTTAAATGGAAAGTTTACCCTAAGAGTTATTTAGAGCCTAATTGGTGGAAGTTTAAATGTGATAGTTTAAAAGCAACTCAAATAAAAGAACAGATTAAAAAGATAGATAGTGGATTAGAAATTTTGGCCGCAGATTTAACAAATGAACAATCAGAGGAGATGTTTAAATAATTATCCCTATTGACAAGTTACTTGTCGTATAGTAAACTGATTACAGTTGAGACAGCAGAACAACTTTAAATAATAGCTGAACCCTGATAAAGCAGAATTATCAGATAAAAGAAACTCAAAGCAGGTGGTTGTACATTAAAATATAGACTATGAGGTAGACAGGGTAGTTAGGCCGGACAGCCAAAGCCACCCTCTGTCCCTTATAGTCTATATTTAACATTATTAAAACTATGAAAAACATAAAAAATAGTCCAGTTAAAGACTTAAAAGAAGACATCACTAAAAGACCTAGAAAGATAAACAGAATTAAAGTGGCATTACTTAGCACTTTATTCATAATCTGTGTTTTAGGAGGCTATAAGCTTATTCAATTAAGTTATAACTACTTCCACTCTCACACTTATATTAAATTAAATGTCCAGTTCAAAGTAGAGTTACCAAAAATGATAACTAATGAAGAATATCAAAAACAATTAGACCAAGAAAAACAAGTTGATGAGATGAGTAAAAGAGCAGTTGAATTATTAAAAAAAGACAGTTCATTTAATCTAGTTAAACCAGTACAGGCTACTAATACTCCATATTGTTACGATGCTATTACTTGTATCCGAGATGTTGGAGAAGAAATGGGTATGAGTAATAGTAATATCATCACTATGGTTAAGATTGCTAAATGTGAAAGTGGTTATCGTGAAGATGCAGTTAATAAAAATACTAATGGAACTATAGATCGTGGTATTTTTCAGCTTAATAGTATCCACAAAAACATATCTAATAAAGATGCTTTTACTTTTGAAAGCAATATTAAATATGCTTGGAATATGTTTAAATCACAAGGAACTAATCCTTGGAACTCCAGTATTAAATGTTGGAATAAATAACTATGAAAAACAAACAAGATAATAGAGAGATAAAATATCAACACAAATATTATATGGAACATCTTGGAAAAAATAGAAAAAGAAATAATTATAGTGGAAACAAATCTATTTTTGCCAGAGTTTTAGAACAAAAAGATGGTTCACTAATTTTTTTTCCTGGATTTGGAATGACATTTGATGAGTTTGAAAAAATTGAAAAAGATAGAAACAAAACTAAGATGTTAAAGTTAAAAGAATCTGATGTTTGTAAATTATGGCAGGATTGCGATAATGAATCAAAATTTAAAATAATTTTGTTCAATCTAATGGGTAGAGAAAAATCAATTTATTATCAAGGTTGGAGAGATGAGCAGATGAAAATAAAATATAAAGGTAATATTCCTAATCCATTGTTAAAATTATTAGTTTAGAAATTATTAAATCCCTATGAAAACACAATCTAATATGACAGTAAAAAAAGTAAGACCAGCCATAAGATTAGGCGACCCAAATTCTATTAAAAGTGTATCAAGAGTAGTTGATAGATATGGTGCGATTGAAGATGAAACTTTTGACGGTGTTATTGCTTGGTTAGATAAAAACTCTGATAAATATAAATATGAAATTATCTATGAACTAGGGAATAGAGCAATAAAAACACAGAGAATAGGTAGTTTTACATATAAAATAACTGACAATCAAAAAGATGCCAGTGATACTCTTAAAAATTTATCAAAAACAAAATGACAAAAGATAAAGAAAAGAAAATAAAAACTATACAAACTGGTATCACAAAAAAACAATTTGATGATATTAAAGAAAAATTAAGAGAATTTAATCATTTAATAATTGGTGAAACATTATTTGATAGTGAATTATATGAATTAATATCTAACATTATTCAACATTTTCCAGAAAAATTATGAATCCATCAAAACTACAATCAGAAGCGGTGATTAAATTTGATAAAAGATTTAACTGTAATGATGATTGGGATAGTAGTCTTTTTGAACTAACTCCAGTTGGTTATGTAAATGCTAATAAGAAAGTTAAACAATTCCTCTCAGACCAAATACAAAAAGCATATTCAAATGGTAGAGAAGAAGAAAATTTTGTAAATGATTTATTGCTTGAATGTTGGTTTCAATTTGCTTACGAAACAGGGAATAATGAATTATGGGCTGGTGGTTTATCTACATTAGAACACTTGTATGATTATTTGAAATCAAAAGGAATTATTGATGGTAAAGGAAGACATATTATTTTATCCATTCAATCAAAAGGAAAATAAAATGAAACAATTTAAATTTGAAGAATTTGTACTTAATGTAAGTCAATTAATATCGTGTATATTAGCTTGGATTTGGTTTGATTGGAAAATTGCTCTTATTGCTACTATTTTATTTATTAATGTTCGTTTTACTTTTAAATCAAATGACTAAACAAAAACCTAAAGAATTAACATGTAACAAACATGTAACACAAGTGTCTAATTGTTATACAAGTAAACCTAAAGAATTAGATTGGGAGAAAGTTGCTTTTCTTTTTCATAATACTTACGAGGGGTTAGCACCTAAGTTTGGATATGAAACTAGAAAAGATACAAAAGCATTTGATACTAAAAGTCAAAATGGACAGTTAATGATAGCAACTTGTAAAGCAGTAGTTTCTCATTACCTTACCCAACAAAGAACAGAACTGGAAAATCAAAAAGTTAAAGTAGTCTGGAATGATGTTTGTGAACAGATTAAACAAGAAGCCAGAACAGAACTATTAGAGGAGATAAAGAAAATCTTAAAACCAATTGGAATGAATGGTAAAAAAGGAAACTTATCTATTGAAAAAGCATATTCACGAATGAACGAAATACAGGCAAATACATTTAGAATTAGAATTAAAGCAATAAATAAGGATAGGAAAGGAAAGCTAAAAGAAATTACTAATTTACTTAATAAGAAAGATGAATAAACTAAAAGAAGAATTTAATGAAAAATTTGTAAAACCAAAATTAATGAGTGGTGAAAATAAAGGTCCATTTGAAAGAGAAATTATAAAATTAGAGAATTTATCAATAATGATACATCATTCTGATATTTTTGATTGGATTAACCAAAACTACATAAGCCGAGAGAAAGTGGAGGGATTAAAGATGGAGATTGAAAAAGTATTAGAGTATAAACCAAGAAAAAATGATAGTCATCAACTAAGAATAATATTAGGATTTAAATCAATATCAGATATTGTAAATATTAATAATTCAATAGAAGGAGTGCTTAAATGAAATATTTATTTTTAATTTTAGCAATATCATCATTAATACAAATGACGATTTTAGATTTTAAAGGTTTAGATACTACAAAACAATATATAGCTTTTTATTCTAATGTTATTGTTTTTTGGATATTAGAAACAAGAAAATGAAATCTAAAGATATTATTACTTTAACCATAGGGATAGTGTTTTTAATATTAATATTTATTCCTTGGATAATAAGATGATCGGATATCATTATACAACATACAGAAATTGGTTAAAAATTAGAAAAGAAGGATTAATACCACAAGTAGATAAAGATGGAGTATTTGATTACAAAGATATAATTTGGCTATGGCCTAAGATACTTTCAATCAAAGAAACTATTTATTTTATAACATATTTATTTCTAAGATCTAATGATAATATAATTACTTTATTAGCAGTTAATTATAATAAGAATCAACTTATTATTAAAAATGGATCACCGGTTAAAATGGTTCATTGTTTTAGTTTAAATAATTATTATAACCATGATGAGTTATCTATAACCTTAGATAAAAAAGTAGATCCAAAAAATATAAAATTATTAAAAATTTATGATTTTAAAAAGATGATATAATACATCTAGAGGAGCAGGGGAAACCCTAAATGCTAGATGTTTATATACAAGACAACTACAAAATACAAAGACATTCCACAAAACACTTTCTTAAAGTTTAATAGAAGTTATCAATACTTTGAATCAGTTGATAAAGAAAGTAAATATAAAATAACCAATGATGAATCATTCCATAATCCACACTTAATAATTATAGATAGAGAAATACTACCAACTAATAAACAAAAGAGTAGAGAATGGAATCCGTTTAATAAAGATATTAAAGATTGGAAAAGAAAATGACAAACGAAGAAATATTATCAAAATCAATAGATAAAGCTAAAAAAAATGGTTACAAAACTGTATATTCAGGAGAAGATTTAGTTGATTTTTTAGATGATGTTTATATGGAATATGGTATTAAAGGAGATTATAGTTTTATTTTTTCTCACAATTTTGCTAAAGCATTTTTTGGAAAAGGAGAAGAAATATATGATTGTGAATTTTGTGATGTACCAAATGATTTTTATTTAGGAATGATACCAACTTGGAAACATAAATTAATGCAAATGGTATTAGAAGAAGATCCAATTAAATATTTAGAAAAATTTCTATGAAAAAAATAAAAGAAGATAAAGTAAAATTTGTACATTCTCAAACTATAAAATTAAAAGCATCTACTCCACTAATACCAATAGAGTTAGACTTTGGATCAAATGGAACACCTGATATTAAAAAGTTCTTAATAGAAAGAATGGGAAGTAACTCTATAAGATTTGTAATGCCTATACCAGAAGAAGACTTTGAAAAACAAAAGAAAGATGTAGAAAAGAAACTAGAAGCAATAGACAAAGCTCAAACAATGATAAATGATGCTAATCAAATAGCAAAGAAAGATTTAACGGTAGGAGATTGTTAAATGATATTAGATAAAGAATTAGTAGAAGAAATAGACAGACTACAACAAGTAATTGATAAGAAGATAAAACACAGTAAACAAATGATTAAGTTTATAGATACAGTAAACATTAAACTAAAAGAGTTTGGAAAGAAATGGAATATAGATATAAAAGAAATAGGAAAGAATATTAAAGAAAGTAATTTAGAAGAAATAAAACAATTAAAGAAACTTTAGTGTGTTATATTCCTAATTGTTAAGATACGATTAATTATCAAACATCTAACAAAACTATGAATAAAGATAAGGCTAATTTAAGACAAAGAAAGTTAGCAAAATATATGGCGGAAAACGTCGGAAAATCAATGGAACAGGCAATGTTAGACTTAGGGTATAGTGCAAGTTATGCTAATAGTTCTGATAAGATAAAGAAAACTAAAGGTTGGAAGTATTTAATGAGAAAAGTATTACCTAATAGTCTTTTAGTTAAAGTAGCTCAAGAAGGATTAAGTGCTACTATGGTTAAAACATCACTTACTGAACCAGATAGAGAATTACCTGATTTCGCTGTAAGACAAAGATACTTAGAAACTGCTTTAAAAATGAGAGGTAAATTAATTGAGAAGACTGATATTAAATCTGGTGGTAAAGCAATTATCCCTTCTATTCAATACATAATCCCTAATGATAATAATTCCAAAGATTGAACCAACTCTTAAACAGTATGAAGTTGATTTAAAACTGCAAGATAAGATTACTAAGAATGTATTCTTTGGTGGTGGTGCTGGTGGTGGTAAAACTTGGGAAATATGCCAATGGTTAATAACTCAATGCTTAATCTATCCAAATACTAAATGGTTTATAGGAAGAAATGAATTAAAACGTTTAATGGGTTCTACTTACTTAACATTTAGAAAAGTCCAATCAAAATTAGGAATACCAGAGAGTTATTTTAAACTTAATGGTCAATATAATTATATAGAATGTGAGAATGGTTCAAGAATAGATTTAATTGATGTAAAGTATTTACCAAGTGATCCTATGTATGAGAGATTTGGTTCTACTGAATATACTGGTGGAGCAGGAGAAGAAGTAGGTGAGTGGCACTTCTTAGCATTTGATGTTCTTAAATCTCGTATAGGTCGTCATCTTAATCAAGAACTAAATATTATGCCTAAGTTCTTACTTACTTGTAATCCTACTAAGAATTGGGTTTATCGTGTTGCTTACAAACCTTGGAAGAATGGAACATTACCTAAAGATTATGCTTTCATTCAATCACTTTACAAAGACAATCCTTATACTGCTGATAGTTATGGTGAACAATTAAGAGGAATACAAGATAAAACAATGAGGGAAAGATTAATGAATGGTAATTGGGATTATGATGATACTGATAACTCATTAGTTACTTATGATGCAATATTAGACTTATTTACTAATACTATCTCTAAAAGCTATGAGAAGTATTTAACTTGTGATGCTGCTAGATTTGGTGGAGATAGAATACCTATTTCTTGTTGGGAAGGTCTTAATCTATATAAACTTAAACTTAAAAGTCTACAGAGTACAGATGTTACTGCTCTAGATATTAAATCAACTGCTAGTGAAGAACAAATACCATACAGTCAATCAATCATTGATGAAGATGGTGTTGGTGGTGGAGTATTAGATCAATGCCGGGGAATGAAAGGATTTGTAAACAATTCAAGTCCAATAGAAGTTAATGATCCAAGTGGAGTAATAACAGACAAACTAATTAAACAAAACTTTACTAATCTAAAATCTCAATGTGCTTTTATGTTAGCTGATAAAATTAATAAGCATGAGATATGTATTACAGCCGAGATAGATGAAGTTACTAAAGATTTAATTATTACTGAATTACAGCAATTAAGAAAAAGAGTTACTAATGATGATACTAAACTATCTCTTATAACTAAAGATGAAATGAAAGAGAATATAGGACATTCACCGGACTTACTAGACTCAATGATTATGAGAATGTATTTTGAACTAAAACCAAGAACTGTATTTATTAATAATCCCGTAGGTGGATATGACTTACTAGACATCTAAAGTATGTTATATTCTCCTCATAGTAATACAAACCAATTATGATTAGTGAAAAAATAATAACCAAAGATAAATTAAAGTTCCTTTGTGATTCTTCAATCAATGATAACTATCAATTCAGAGAAAGAAGACACGACCAATGGACTGAAAACTATACACTGTATAGAGATAAAGTAACTACTAATAGATTAACTCAAACTCAATCAGTCAATATCCCTTTAATGAAACAAACCATCAAGACTCTTTTAAGTAAGACTGATGATTTTGTTGTCTTAAACTTCACTAATAATGATAATGATAAAGATAAAGAAATTTTCTACAATGCTTATTGGGATAAGATAACTGAACAAGATAGATTAGAGATTAAAGACATTGTTGATAAGAAACAAGTATTTTTATATGGCCGTTCCTTTAAATCCTTAAACATAATTAATGGTGAAATTAAGATAGATGTGTGTGATGTATTTGATATTTCAGTTGATAGATATGTAAAGACTACAGACTTAGATAGTGCTAAATCCTTAGTCCATTCTAATATATATACAACCTTAGCTGACTTAGAATTAAACGAAAGTTATGATAAAGATGCTGTTAAAAGATTAAGAGAATACTTTGAAACTGACCAAGGTTTAGTTAAAGCTAGTGAGAACCAAGAACAATACGAAGAAAAATTAGATAGATTAAAAGATATGGGTGATGACTATGCAGAGAATCCAATGATTGGTCATACTGTAGTCGCTTTACAATATGTATTCCAAAAAGTATGGAATCCAATAGAGAAAGATGAAGAGATAATATTTAACATAATGGCTGAAGGTGAATTAATCTATTCAGAGTTCTTAGAAACAGTTATTGGTATTACTGAAGATAATTACTGGAGACACCACTACCCTTATACTACTTGGGCTGATGATGTAGAAAATACTGATTTCTGGTCTGATGGTGTTGCTGATAGTGTTCGTACTCCTAATAAAGTACTTAACTCTTGGTTTAGTCAAATGATAATGAATCGTACTCTAAGAAACTTAGGTATGACTTATTATAATTCAACTACTGCTGCTGGAACTGATGGTGCATTTGTACCTCAAACATACGAACCAAAGGCTTTTGGTTTCTATCCAGTCCCCGGTAATCCAAATGATTTAATGAAGAATGTTGAAGTACCTCAATTAACAGGTAATTTAGATGATATGAATTTTGTTATCGGTGTAGCTGAAAAAGCTAGTGCTGCTACTGCTATTACACAAGGTGTTAGTGAACAAAGAAAAATTACTTTAGGTGAAGTTGAACTATTAGCTGGTAATGCTACTGAACGTATTCAATCAATGTCTAAGTTCTACATCCAAGGTTGGAAAGATACAGGTATTAAATATACTAAGTTAATAGAAGCTGCTGGTGATGGTATTAAGACTTATAAACTATACAAGAAAGGTTTTAAAGGTAATATATTCGCACAAGAAGTTGGATTTAATGATTGGAAGACTGCTAGTGGTTATAGTGTAGAAGTTACTACTAAAGAAGATGAAAAGACTAAAAATACTGAACAACTACAGAATCTAAATGCTGCTAAACAATATTTACCTACTAATCAAAAATTAGCTGAACTAATGAAAAAGAAGATATTAGCTTTATCTCTTGATCCAGAAGAAGTACAAGAAGTTATGGATGAAGAAGCAAAGACTCTTGAACAACAAGCTAATATGTTGGAGCAACAAACTATGGCTGCTAGACCAAATGTTTTACAACCACAAAATACTGAATTAGAATCTATTCAAAATCAAGCACAATCAGTGCTAGGAACAAATGCCAACACCACAACAAGTACAACAATCGCTTAATCTTGTCAAAGAAAAACAAGATAGAGAAAGAGCAGAAGCTAAACATAAAGAAACTAACGATAAGTTGGATAATCTTAACGAGTCAATCAAAAGTTTAGGTTTAAAAGATAACATAAATGATATATTAGACGAGATTAAGAATATTAAAATAGAAGTTCCAACTGTTGAAGTAAAGACTCCTGATATTAATATCCCTGAAATTAAATTACCGGACATTAAAGTAACAGTTCCAGAGATAAAGATACCAGAGATTAAAGTACCTGTTTGTAATGTTACAGTTCCAGAACCAACTGTCATTATTAATAATCCAGAAGAAATTAAAGTAACAGAGCCTAATTGGTTACAAAAAATAACTAATCCAATAGTTGAAGCGATAAAGAACAAGGTAATAGATAAATTCGTTCTTCCTAAGACTGCTAATGAAGCTATCCCAGTTAGACTATCTAATGGAAAGAAATTTTATGAAGTATTAAGCAATATTGGAACTCAAATAGGTGGTGCAGTTGATACCAGTAAAATAGAAGATAGACTAGATATAAGTAATGATTTATTAACAGAAATAGAAACTAGCCAAGATACTCAAATCCAACAAGTTACTGATGTAACCAATACTAATACTCATACTGGAAATAAAGAATTAAGAACTTATCAAGAAAACCATATCTGTATTGAAAACACTACCAATACTCCACTCGGTGCTAATGGAGTCTTTACTGGTCAATGGCAGTATGTTTTAAACTATTCAGAAATTAGGATAAGTGTTATTTCTAATCAAAATAGTGCTACTGATGGATTGGCTATTCAATGGTCTACTGATGGTATTAATGCAATCTCTGGAGTTGAAGATAACTTTACTATAATGGCTAATAAGGGTAAGGCTTTTAGTACTCCAAGAAACTGGCCTTATTTTAGAATTGTTTATACTAACGGAACTGTATCTCAAGGAACATTTAATTTAATATCACAAGTTGATAGAATGGCTTCTAAGGGTTCGTCTCATAGAATAGCCGACAATATAGTTGGAGATGATGATGCTATCTTAACTAAGGGAGTTGTTACTGGACTTCGTGATGATGGAGTTTTTGGTAATGCTTTACTTGATAATGAGAATAGGCTTGAAGTATCATCTCAACCTTACTTATACGGTATTGCTGAAAATGCTATTGCTGGACATACTCCTCTACTTAAATTCGGTACAAGAACATCTATTGCTGCTAATACCCAGAGTTTAATTTGGGAAGGTACGAATGCTCTATATACCTACCTAACTTCAGCAGAACAATTAAAAGTATCCAGTTCTTCGGCTCAAGATGGAGTTGGCGGTACTGGAATATTAACCTTAACCTTAGTTGGACTTGATGGAAACTTTAACGAAATAACTGAAACAGTTACAATGAATGGAATAACAGTAGTAACAACAACTGCTTCATTTATTCGTATATTTAGAGCCTATGGTGCTACTTCTGGCAGTTCATCTACTAATGTAGGTAATATAACGATTACTAATAATGCTGGAACAAATCAATTAGTTTATATACCTGCAGGTGATGGTCAAACACTAATGACACTATGGACTGTACCAGCAGGAAAGGTCGCTTATTTAACTCAAGTAACAGCTTCTAATGATTCTGGTAAAGGTGCTAGATTTAGTCTTTATACTAGACTTAATGATGGTGGAATAACCTACCCTTGGGCTATTAAATACCGAGCTTATTTAGTTGGTGGAAATGAAGTAATACCTTTTAACATACCATTTAAAATACCAGCTAAAACAGATATTGAAATTAGATTTACCACCCCAACTGCTGCTGGTGTAACTGCTGGTGGTGCTACATTTGAACTCTGGTTTGAGTCGGTATAAAGTATGTTATATTGTACCCAGTTAAATATTTAAACCCTATTAGATAGGACAAATAAATTATGAGTATTGCAGATCAATTGTTAGATAAGATTGGTGTTAGTTTTGAAAAACTTACTCCCGAAGAAAGAAGTACTTACTTTGATATGCTTAAAGTTGAAGAAACTAAAGCTATATCTATTGATGAGTGGAAAGAATTTATATCCCAAATGATTATCGGTATTCAAAGTGCCTTAGTGGAATCTAAAGATGGTACTGATGAAAGTAAACAATTTAAATCACGTCTAAAAAATATGATTGTATTACAAAATTTCTTAGATTCACCAATTAAAGCTAAACAAGCCCTAGATAAATATTATAAAAATTATAAATTATAAAACTATGATAAATAGAAACACACTACCACAAGATGTCCAAGATATTTTAAATGATATCTTAAATAAAGATTTAGAAGATTTAAACGAAGAAGAACTTTGTTTTCTTAGTGCTAGAAAGGCTTACCTAAACAATAGAGAGATAGAAACATTTTTAGAAGTAAAACCTATTATTAAAAACGTTATTAAAAGAACTACCAAAAAAGGTAGAAAATAATTATTAATTTTAAACTCCCTATTTAGGGAACAAAACTATGGAACCAATAGACAATCGTGAAGAAATCGTTGTTGATGACGATAAGTTATTAGAAGAATTAGAAGAACTGGATGATGAAGAGAATAAACCAGTTGAAGAAGTTGACGAGGAAATAAAAGTAGATGAAGTTAAAAAAGAAGAAGTCAAAGTAGAACCAGAAAAGCCAAAGGTTGACTATGAAGCTAAATTTAAAGCATCTAGTCAAGAAGCTATGGTTATGAAAGCTAAACTAGATGAAATAGAAGCTGAAAAGAATAAACCAGTGGTTATTGATGATACTTATATGAAGTCTAACTATCCTGATTGGGAAGATATGACTACTACTGAACAAAGATTAGCTAAAGGTTTAGAAGAAACTAAACAAGCTAATAAAGAATTAACCGCCAAGACTAATGAATATAATAATGATAGACGATGGAGAGACCAAATTGATGAAACAGTAGACGATTTAGAGTTTATTGAGAAATATCCAGCTATTAAAAATAAAACAGAAGAATTTAAAAGATTCTGTACTAAACCTAGTAGAAAAGGTGTTGATATGGATGTTTTAACTTCAGCTTTCTTATTTGAATATAAAGAACCAGAGAAAGAATTAAGAACTATATTTAAAAATACTGATGGTGGACATGATAAGGTTGACCCAAAAAGAGGATTAACATTAGAAGAATCACAAGTATTAAGAAAGGCTAGTAATTCTAAGTTTATGGATAAATTAAAGGATCCTAAATACGACCCATTAGCTGATTTATAAGTAATTAAATCAAATCATCTACTTGCATTGAAAAAATTTGTGTTATATTCCAAGTAGAAAACTAAACTCCTTCTTTAGGGAACAGTTTTAATATTTATTATTATTGTTTTATTGAAGGAGTTTTTTTATGGCTGATTACGCTACAAAACTTGCTGAAGGCTTTTCACAAAAAGTTGTTCAGCTTTACTTCAACCGATCAATTTCCGATGATATCACTAACAAAAACTACGAAGGTGAAATCAAAGACAAATTATCTAAGTTGAATATTATTACGTTCGCTGCTCTTGGTATCAAAGTCTACAATGGTTCTGATATCACAGCTGATACCCCACAAGAAAGTGTTGGTGCTTTGACTACTGACCAAATGAAAGCTTTCTACTTTACTATTCCTAGTATTTCCAGATTCAAATCATGGATTAAAAACCCTGAATCATCCTTAATGGCTGATGCTGCTAATACATTGAAACAGACTGTTGATGCTTTCAATTTAAGTTTCTATGCTGATGTTGCTGCTGGTCAAAGAATCGGTACAGATTTCTCAACTGGTACTTGTACTGTTGTTACTGGAACAGGTGTCGTAACACACTCTGGTACTGGTTTCACTGCTGCTATGGTTGGTCGTAGCTTTAAAGCTGCTGGTCATACTGCTTGGTACAGAATTAAGGCTTACAATTCTACTTCTGAAATCGTAATTGAAGATGATTTAGATGATGTTGCAAGTGCATACACTGGTGGAGCAATCTCTGGTGGTACAGCATTTGTTATCCAAGCTGTTTCTGCTGTTCAAGTTACTATGGATACTCTTTATGAGAAATTAGTCGCTGCTAAGACTCTCTTAGACGCTGCTCAAGTTCCTGAAGATGGTCGTTATGTTGTGCTTCCTGCTGAATTAGCAAACTTATTCCTTACTTCTAAATACTTAATCCCAGCCGTTGGTGTTGCTTATGAAGAAGTTATCCGAAAGGGTATTATTGGAACAGTTGCTGGATTCATGGTTTACCGAAGTGAACAAGTAACCGGAGCTACTGCTACTGGTTGGCACTGTATTGCTGGACATAAATCATTCATTACTCATGCTTTCGGACTTAACGAAGTCGGAACTGAAGATGCCATTGGAAACTTTGGTAAAAAATTCAAATCCCTCCACGTCTATGGTTCAAAAGTTGTTGATGAAAGACGAAAATGTGGTGTTGAATTATTCATTAAACTTTAATCAGTTTAATTGATTGATACTAGGGGATAATCTCCCCTAGGAATGAGTTAATTAAAAATTAAATAATTATGAAATTTGAAATAAAAACAGACTTACCTATTAGTACACAATTAGAAATTGACAGAATAGAAGCTATTGTTTCTGGTGCTAGAACTGCACAAGAAGCTGCTTTTTTAGTTGCTCTTGCTCCTTATTTAACAAATGAAATATTAAGTGAAGATGCTGATGGATTAATCTTAGAAGCTAGAGGTTTAACTATTCCAACTGGTTATACTAACTTTGCTAAAGGTGCTACCTTTATTAAATATGATGCTGCTACTAAATCAATATATGAAAATACTGGTACTACTACTGTTGCTGCTTGGAATTTAATTGGTGAAGTTGATGGAACAGATATTGCTAATGGTTCTATTACTAATGCAAAACTTGCTAATCCTTTAACCCTTGCTGGTATAGAGTTATTTGCTAGTACTGCTCCAGTTAATGCTGTTGCTGCGACTAAACTTTTAACTATTGGTACTAATCCTACTGAAGGTGCTTTGGTTACAATCGGTGCTGTACCTTATAAGTTTAGAGTTGCTTTAACTGCTGGAACTGCTGCTAGTAAAGTAATAACTTCTGATAATACTGAAGTTGTTGATGGTGATACTGTAACTATTGGTTCTACTATCTATCGCTTCAAGGATACAATGGCTCAAGCTTATGATGTTAAAAGAAGTGGAACTGTTGATACTACTCTCGCAAATTTAATTAAAGCTATTAATGCTTCTGGTACTGCTGGAGTTGAATACTTTGCTGGTACTTTAATTCACCCTACTGTTAGTGCTGGGGTTACTATAACTTCTCATGGTTTTCCTGTAACTGCTAAGACTATTGGTTTTGGTGGTAATTCTATTGCTATTGCCGAAAATTCAATTCATTTATCATGGGCTGGTGCTGCTACTTTCTTGTCAGGTGGTGTTGATGCACAAGCTGCTAATGATGTTTTAATTGGTGGAACTACTGAAGTTTCTATTGATAACTTAGTTCTTGCTATTACTGCTGGTGCTGGTATTGGTACAAACTATGGTACTGGAACAGTTGTAAATCCTTTAGCTACTGCTGTTAAAGCTTCGGATGCTACAATGACTGCTACTAATAAGATTAAAGGTGTTATTGGAAACTCCACTGCTATTGCTGAAACTTTATCTAATGGTTCATGGGCTTCTGGTGATTTATTCTTAACAGGTGGTATAAATGGTACTGTTGGAGTTAAAAATGAAATAAGACTTGATGCTACTAATTTATATGCCTGTACAGCTGCTAACACAATTGCAGATGCAAACTGGAAAAAACTAGTACTTCAATCTTTATAAATTATAATTTAAAAAATAAATAAAATATGGCAGCTACAGTAAGTCTATCTGAATCAAATGGTGCTGGTGAAACAATCACCGCTTCTATTACAAACACAAACATGGGATCAACTGATGCTGTTAATTTAGTATCTGCTAGTTATCCTATTACTGCTAATACTCGTTCATATGCTAAATATCAAAGACTTTACTGTAGTAATTTAAATGGTTCTACAAGTATTGCTAATTTAAAAGTATGGAGAACTGGTTCTTTGGGTGGTTCTGATACTCATGTAACTAATGCTCGTACATCTGCTTATGCTGGTGCAAAGGCTTATGCTACTCCAGTAAATACTTCTATTGCTACAGTTGACCAAACAATGCCTACTTCTTCTCCTGCCGGTGCTAATTTAGGTATTGGTGGTTCATTGACCGGTGCTTTGACTGGTGTAGGTTATTCAGATTATTTAGTACATCAGTTGGTAGTTGATTCGGCTTCAACAACTGGTACAACAACAACTTTATCAATAAGTTATGATGAAATAGGTTAAATATGGAATACAAATTTGAAGGTAATACAATACCTAAAGAAGAATGGTACTGGATAGCCCAATACCAAGACGGTAGTACATTAAAACAATTTGATGACAATGGTTTCTATCACCAATTTATGGAAATAGACCAAAGTCAATTAAAAGTGTTTAAAATGGTTTCCGATAATCATTCAAACATCTTTACATTAATCTTTACAGAGGAGATGAAATTAATTCACTTCTATAAAAGATTTATGTTAGATATAGGAACAGAACAGTATAGAGAAATATCTTGTTACTGTTTTGGTTATGAGATTAAAGGACAAAAAATGATGGTAATGATTACTCCATCAAACGAAATAATTATTACAAATAATACTAATTTAATACAAATAGAATAATATGGCAGATGCAAAAATAACAGAGTTAACAAATACAGCAGTACCAGTTTCTACTGATATTATTCCTTATGTTTCTGATCCTGCTGGTACACCATTAACTAAAAAATCTACTGTTTCTAATCTTGGAGTTATTATAGTTTCTAACAAAAAAGCTACAGGGGCAGAAATAAACACTGGAACAGATGATACTAAAATAGTTACTCCTAAAGCAATAGCAGATTCATATTTATCTAATGGATATAATTCACTTTCTCGTCAAGCCATAATAAATGGAAACTTTGATGTATGGCAGAGAGGAATAAGTTTAGATAATACGGGAGTAATAACCTCTTTCCTTTTGGCTGATAGATGGAAACAAGCTAATGGTGCTGATGGTGGAACACTTCCAGCACATATTGTAATTTCAAAACAAAGTTTAACACCTGGTGATATATATAATTCTTCTTATTTTTTTAGGGTAGCTCCAGATGGTGCTGGAACATCTTTGGGAAATAACTCAATTTTTTACTTTGAACAAAGAGTAGAAAACGGAACTAGATATTTATGTGGAAATGGTAAAAAAGTTACTATAAGTTTCTATGCTAGAGCATCTGTGGCTGGTAAAAAAATGGGTTATGCTTTGCAACAAAATTATGGAAGTGGTGGAAGTCCTACATCTGCTGAAACAATCACAGGTGCATCTATAACACTAAGTTCTACTTGGACAAAATATAACTATACTTTTACTACAAATACTTTAGCTGGTAAAACATTTGGAACTGCTAATGATGATTTTTTAAGATTGATGTTTTTCTATCAATGGGGTTCTACACAAGGAACATCATTTGGATTAGGTGCTGCTGAAACCTATGGTGGTTCAGGAACTATTGACATAGCCCAAGTCCAACTCTGTGCTGGTGATGTAGCTCTACCATTTATGCCTAAGAGTTTTGAAGAAGAATTAAGAACTTGTAGACGTTATACTTTTGCATACTTTTGTGCTTCTGAACTAGACCCAATCGGTGCTGGTTTGTGTGATACAACTACAAGAGCTTTTTTTGTTGTTCCTCATAAAGGTATGAGAATCTCACCAACACTAACAGCAACGGCTAGTGACTGGGTTATAAAACAAGCTGGAGGTTCAATAGATGTAACTGCCATAGCCATTGGCTATGGACAACCAGACGCAAGTGCTATTTATGCAGATGTTGGTTCTGGACTTACAGCTGGACACGGAGCGTTTTTAGGTGCTGATGCAACAGGTAATAGATTATTATTGCTAGAATCTGAATTATAAATCTATGAATAAATTATTTATTAAAAACAAAATATGACTTGGACGGTAGGTGATATTTCATTAAGTGAAACACTAACAGATAACGACCATTTGTATCCAATTCATATAAATGAGTTGAGAACCTCTGTTGATACTTTAGAAACTTCAACAAGTGATTTGGAAACTACTGTTGATACTTTAGAGGACAAATCTTTAAACATAAGCGTTTATAATGTTAAAGATTATGGTGCTATTGGTGATGGTACAACTGATGATACTACTGCAATAGATAATGCTTTAACAGCAATAGCCGATTCTACTTCCCATTCTGGAATACTATATTTTCCATCTGGTATTTATAGAAGAACAACAGTAATTGCTATTGTTGCGACTACAAGTCATGTAAATATAATTGGTGATGGAATGAATTTATCTCAGATTAAAATTGATGCTGATGTTAATGGAATAACGGTAGATAACTCAAGTACATCTGATAAATGTTTCACAATGAGAGATATTTCATTATCCACTACTCAAACTTCTGCTGATAAAGTAGCTCTTACACTAACAGGTCATGATTCACAAGAAACTAGTTTTGTTATAGAAAGAGTTAATTTTAAAGGTAGTGATTTATACCCTACAACTAAGTATTGGAATACTGGAATTAAATGTATTAATGCTTTTTATACTGATATTAGATCTTGTTGGTTTCAAGGAGTTCAATCAGATAGAACATTATCTAAATATGGTGTTTTATTAACCGGAACAAGTACAAATGTTAAATTAATAGGTAATAATTATTATTTTCTTGATTGTGGTATTGATAATATATCTGGAAGTGGAAGTGAAGGAATTACTATTACTAATTCACATTTTGTTCAAGTTTCTTCTGGTTGTATATGGACTGCTAATGGTAATTTATTACATTTTGAAGGTAATCACGTTGAAGCAAGTGAATATGGGGTAAATATAAATACTGGTGGGAATACTTGGGGTAGATTTTCTTCAATTGCAAATAATTTCTTCTTATTAACTGGTTCTGAGGCTACAAAAATAGGAATTATAACTGATGCTAATTATACGACAATAACTGGTAATTCAGTTTTAGTAGAAGCTGCTGCTACTGGTTCTAGATATGGAATAGTTTTGGCTGATGATGCTGATTACTGTTCTGTAACTGGAAATATTTTAGTTAATTGTGCTAATGTTGGTTTATGGGTTCAAACTAGTGCAACCGGAAATAGTGTAGTTGGAAATACTGGTGAACTTAATGGAACTAATTTTACTGATGATGGTACTGGTACGCTTAAATCAGCTAATTTTACATAATATGAAAAAAATAATAAATTGGATTAAACAATTATTTACTCTTAATTGCGATGAATCACATCCTAATAATTATTTATAAATAATGAAAAAGTCTTAATACAATAAGACATTAAACAAACAATACAATGGCATACTATCTAAAACTAGAAACAGGTGATTATTTACTCCAAGAAAATGGAGATAAAATCATTCTTGATGGATATGAACAATATACAATCACTAAAGACCTTTCTTATAAAGTAAAATCAACCCAAACAGTATCTAAAGGATTAACTTATAGTATAAAAACTACAAGTATAGTAACTAAAGACTTAGCATATAAAGTTTCTTATACTTCAACTATATCTAAAGGACTTAGTTACGAAGTAAATGCTTTATCAATAATAAGTAAAGATTTAGGATACAAAGTTAAATCTACACATTCAATAAGTAAAGATTTAGGATACAAAGTTAATACTAATTCAAATATTTCTAAAGATTTAGAATATAAAGTATTAGTAAGTAATACAATAAGTAAAGATATTTCCTATAAAGTAAAACACGTTGGAAGTATCTCTAAAGATTTATTGTATAAAATTATTATTCCTAGAGTTATTACTAAAGATTTAACATACGATGTTTATGTAGCACCACCAGCTGATTATCTTTTACAAGAGAACGGAGATTATCTCTTACAAGAGAACGGAGATAAAATAATTATTGAAGGAAATAATAGAGAACATAAAATAAATAACTCTCTAAAATATTCTATTATAATTCATGGAAGTCCTAGAGTTTGTTATGGAGATAATCCTGAATATGGGACACATCCTTGTTATGGGCCGGTAAATCTTATTGATAAAACTCTTCAATATTATGTACGAACTCTACCACCACCAATTGTAAATAATTTAGAATATGTTGTTTTAAATACTAGAGTTATTTCTAAAGGATTAACTTATTCTGTTGTATCTAAAAAAGGTTTTCAAGAAATATATCCTGATAAGTTTACGGAATATGCTTATAAATATGTTACTAAAGGAACTTCTTTTAATACTAAGTATTCAGATAAAACAACTGTTTATAATGAAAAATATTCTACTAAAGGTACATCATTTGGAACTAAATATGTTGATAAATCAACTTCATTTACTAATTTATACGAAGAGAAACACCCATAACGTGTTATATTCCTATTAACTATGGCTAGATATACAATTTCAAGTTTTCGTACACTTTCAGACTATCGTAATAAAGGAATTGCTGGTTGGTTTAAGACTGGTAGTTCTAATATGAATGTTAGAGGTGATGATGATGTAATAACTTCCAATCAAGCATTAAAATTAGAAAGTACTACTGCGGTTGTTGGATTAATAAGATGGTTTATTAATTGCACTGATGGTAATACTTATGGTTTTGACCATTTAGGTAATATTTATAAACGAACTTCTAGTGCTGTATGGTCTAAAGTCTATACCGATGCTGATGGAGCGATTACAGGGGCTTGTGAGTGGTCTAGTGTAGATGGAAAGAAGTATTTATATTGGACTACTGCAACTAAATTACATCGTAAATTACTAACCCCTGATACTAATTGGACTACAGATGTTGATACTACACTTACTAGTGTTGCTTCTACTTCTACTTTGACTGTTAGTGGTTCAGTAGTAAATAATTCTACTGTTACTAT
>Ga0209467_1000701_pt1 | contig 38926 bp, 32 predicted proteins | sample Higcelwee11metaG_FD_187175 | JGI IMG/M metagenome (GOLD analysis project Ga0209467, IMG submission 187175) | Freshwater pond sediment microbial communities from the University of Edinburgh, under environmental carbon perturbations - High... | ecosystem: Environmental > Aquatic > Freshwater >... | reverse complement strand
TATCCGTTCATGGCTCCCAATGCCCTTTACCATGTTCCGCTGGGTTTTGAATATCTGATCCAGCAAATCCCCGCACTGGAACAACGCCTCATCAACACGATTTTGAAGGCTGATGAGGTCGCTGTACTGGGTCTGAAGCGGCGTCTGTAAATCGCCGATGGATGATAGTGTCGCGCCGATCTGCTGGATAACCTCCTCCTGGGCATTCGCCGCTTTGGCGGAGACAAGGGTTTGGGTCCATATCTTTTGAATATCCGCCAGTTGAGCGAGCGAGGATTGCAGTATGGTCGCTCTTTGCGTAATGAGATTTTGCCATTTCGCCATCCTGGCCTGATTTTTCTGCCAAACCGCTCCTTCGTCTTGCAGGGTTACCAGATTCAACTCCGACTGAAGCACATGCAAGGTCTGCTTTTTCTGGGCCGCCATGGTGTCAATGGCGCTGGGAAGGTTTTTTTGAATATCGTCAACATCATTATTTGACGAAAATTTCGCTTGCAGAGAGACAAGGAGATTCGACACCTGAATCGCCTGGGTGCTGACTTCTTCCAAAGGAATGGGTTTAGCTTCTGCCGGCAACTCTGGCGGCGTGTCTTCCCCCATTGCAAAACTTGCAAAAAGCGCCATTGCCATGAAAATGCAGAGACCCAGGCACAAAAGGTTCCGGACCTGGCAAAGCCGGTTTATTTTCCGGTCGGATCGACGCCTATGGGGAATTCTTATTGCTTTCATGATTTCACTTGCTTTGGTTATTCAACTTGATCACCAGGTGCCCGTTGATGGCATCCATAATATAGGATGCGGGCTGTCCATGTTCCAGCAATTGCGTCATCGCGCGCAGGTATTTGCGGATATGGAGAAAAAACTTTTGATACCCGGCACAAAGATATTGAAGCCCCGGCTCGTCATAATGGGTTTTTGCAAACCGATGCTTGGGGCACCCGCCCTGACAGGCCGCCAGGACATCGCATTCCCGGCACCATCTCGGCAAAGCGGATTCCTTGGCAATGCCGAAGCCGGTTTGCAACGATTTTTCCGCCATGTCATTCAGTGAACTTGTCATGATATTTCCCAGCCGGGTTTCAGGATACACATAATGATCGCAGGCATAGACATCGCCGTTATGTTCCATCACCAGAGACCGGCCGCATGTTTTTGCATGAATGCAGACCGGCGAAGAGTTGCCGATCCAGGCATTGAGCGCCCACTCGAAATTCATGACAAAAATTTTGCCCACATCATGCCGCACCCATTCTTCATAAATGGCGATGAGGAAATCACCGTATGCTTCCGCATCAACAGTCCAAGGAGTAACTCCGGTCTGTTCTTCCTCCCTGTCCAATGCCGCCGGGCCTGCCAAACGCAGGCCGTGCGTTAGGCTGACTTTATCCGGCAAGCGTTCAACAATGGGCGCAAACTGGATGAATTCAATGCCCTGATCCTTAAAAAAGCGATATATTTCAAGGGGATGTTTGGCCGCATCATGGGCGACAGATGCCAGCACGTTATAATCAGCCTGATGCTTTTGCAGAAGCTTCAGTCCACGCATCACCCTGTCGAAGGAGCCAACTCCTGCGCGGTCCCGGCGATACCGGTCATGTATCTCCTTTGGCCCATCCAGGCTGATACCCACCATAAAATTATTTTTCTTTAAAAAAGAACACCATTCATCGGTCAGCAATGTCCCATTGGTCTGGAGTGCATTGCGGATATTCTTATGGCCGGCGAACGCCTTCTGAAGATCAATCACTTTCTTAAAAAAATCGATCCCCAGCAAGGTCGGCTCGCCGCCCTGCCAGACAAACTCCACCTCCGGCGTCGGCTGGGAAGTAATGTAATTAGTGATAAATTTAGCAAGCACGGCATCAGACATCCGGTATTGTTCACCGGGTCCGAAAAGCGCCTCCTTCTCAAGATAGAAACAATAATCGCAATTGAGGTTGCACACCGGCCCGATGGGTTTGGCCACGACATGAATGCCTGTCATGGATTTTTCCGTGTATGCGTCCGAATCGATATTCTCAACATGTTTCCTGTCGTTCATTACGTATCAAAAAATACTCCCCAGAAATTTCAGGATCAATTCCTCCAGCGGGATCATGGTCAACACCAGCGGCAGGCCCGGCAAAATCGTAAGGAAAATCAGTTGAACGACTGTTTTTTTGCCGAACGGAAACGGATCGATGTCACGGATCACCTGGAAGCTGGTTCCCAGATCGGCCAGTGACTGGATATCACCGCTGCCGACGAGCGGTTCGTTATCGGTTGCGCCGCCCCTCACCCATTTGTGATCGAATTCATTCACATACCTGCTGGCAAGGATGCCATACTCCCGCAGGCCGGTCCTTCGGGCGCGCATCAGGGCAGGTGAAAAAATCATCAGCGGTCCCAGCACCAGGAGTAGGACAAACCCCAATGTACCGAGGATTTCCAACTGGAAATCGATCAGTTTCGCTCCTGTAAAAAAAATCAGGTTTGCAATCAGTCCCGTCACCATTGTACCCTGAGCCAAAAGCAGCGGAACAAAGGCGTCACAGATCCCGCTCAGAAACCCAAGGCCTGCGGCGCGGTCGGGATGCGTCGGAATCAGATTGAGTTCAAGCCGCGAGGTCTGCCAGAGAAAGCGGGCCCAGATGAATATCCGGAAATACCAGCGAAGAAGAATAAATTGGAACAGGGGCCGGCTGATGAATATATACCAGTAGCCTGCCGGGAAAATGTGTGTGCCGCCATCCGCCACCGTGGCATACCAGGTTCCGGCACCCATGCCGATTTCTTCGATGCCGCTGACCGTGCTCCAGATGTAATGCCCCGCTACAAAGACCAGGATGAACAGACTTACTTCAATCGTCACCGAATTTCGAAGTTTCAATGCCGAGGCGATCACATCATTAAATTTCGGCAGTACCGCTTCGGTGATAATGCCCCGCTCAATAAAATTACCCACGATCAGGCGCATCCGCTTATGAACCAGCAATTCCGCGGCAATAAGCAGCGGCAGCGCCACCAAAAAACGGGTATGCGTTTCGATGTCATATAAGAACGGCAGCCCGACAACTCCCCATGCCTTGCCGTTCACCAGCGAGAGAAGCAGGAGGGGCAGCCAGGCGAACAGGGTGATAAAGACAATTCTCCTATGCACAAGCTCGAGAGCCGGGGTGGCAAGCCGGGAACGCACCAGGAGATGATACACAGGACCTCCGATCACAAGTGAAAAATCGGGCGGTTCTTGCAATTTATGGATGGTGTCCATCGTTTTTTCCTTGTCTTGTTTTGTTGCTTAGGCTTTTACTCGCACCCGCCACGCTTCGAAATAACTGAACACACTTGTAATCATTCTCTTTTATTCATTTGCGGTAAATTTTTTATCGAAATTGTGATGATGCTGCTCTCCCGTTTGATGAAAAAAATTACCATTGTGTGGAGAGACCGAAAACAAGACCATAATTGGTCGTGTATTCGCCCGTTACCGTGCCGGCCAGCGGCACGTCCGTCTCCGTGAATTCACCCTTGCCAAACTGTATATAGGTCACATCAAATGCCACCCGCCGGCTGTCGGTGAGCTGATATTCAAGGCCCAATCCGGCCCCCCACATCTGGTCAAATCGCGTGGCGGCGGTTCGATCCTCATCGTCCAGCGGCGAGGAGACATAGAAAAAACCGCTGCGGGCCGTCCATTTCTCGTTTAACTGGCGGTTGATGCCCAGAGAACCGGCCCAGACATCTTTGTAATTGCCGGGGGTTGTTGAGATCTGACTGTCGCCGATCTCGACATTTTCAACGCCCCACTGGGAAAAATCCACCCAGGCGGCGTCCAGCGAGACCGACCAGCCATTCAGGAAGTCATGGAAAACACCCATGCTGACGCCCTGAGGGGTGCTGGTATCCAGGGAGATATCCTGATTGAGGGCGCCGAATTTGTTGAGCAAATCTTCGCGCTCCGGGGTGAGGTTGGAAAAATCGGGATTGCCTTTATCGGTCACGGATACCTTGGATCGATAGACCACGCCCAAACGGGTGCTATCGGTCAGTTCGTAAAGAATGCTGAACGTGCCCCCCACGCCCCAGCCATCCATATCCAGCTTAAAGGACCCGTCCTCAGCAGCGGGATCAAGATTATAAACGGCCTTCTTCAGCTCGAATTGAGAGTACATGATGGGCACAGACGCTCCCACGGAGAGCTTGTCGTTGAGGCGATAAGCGACCGCCGGCGCAATCCCGGCAAACATCAGCGACCATTCCTCGATCAGGTAGCGTCCCGCCCACTCGTCATCATAGGTTGCGCCGAGACCCGTTGCCCCATTGGGACCAATACCGATGACCCACCTGTCATCCAGCGGGTGGACATAATAAAGCCCGGGCATGGCGACCAAGCCATCATCGCTGATGGTATTTTTTGTCCCGGTATCTGAAGCGTTGATTTCAGTTTCACTCTTTGTGTATAAAATCATAGGGTTTCCGTAAATGCTCGGTTTTTTGATCCGCGTCATGCCGGCAGGATTGGTTGCGGCTGTTTCGGCCGAGTCCGCGTTCGCCGTAACGCCCGAAAAACCAGGTCCGGCAGCGGATGCGTTTGATATCAGGACCAATAAAAAGAAAAAGCCTGCGATGACGGCAACCGTTTTCATATTTCTTCCTTTTGCAGATAATGGTTTATTTCGATTCTTCCGCAAGGGGCGACAAAAAAATCCGGGACAGTCCCCCTTTTCCGAGATGACGCCGGATCACAAACAAAACATTAAATCCCAGCAGCGCGAATGTCACCGAAATGGTTGTGGCCCAGACATGGTGAATGTTCCGATCATGGATCGACTGGATCAGGGAAGGAATAAAACCGCCATATTCATGCCGCCCCTCGAACGCTTTTTCAACAAGCACCACGATGAACACGCCAAGGGCGTAGAGGGCCGTGCGCACAAGAACATGGACCAGCGCGGGCCGGTCACGCATCCAGGCGGAAAGGGGAACATGCTCAAGCACCAGCACCACCTTGGCGATGACCAGGGCACCGAACAAGGCAATTGACAATCCCTGAAATTCGATCCGGTATTCGGCCAGGACGAGCGTTTTGAGGACCACCATAAGGCAAAACCAGGCAGCGAAATAGAGCGTGGTCAAGCCAACCGCTTTGATCTCATTTTTAATTTTTGAAGGAATCATATTCATCTCCATGCATTTTCATGCTTTTTTTCGAAAGCGTCAGCATATCCGGCTGGGCCGGTCATTTTTGATTTCCATTTCGACCTACGCCGTTTTCCGCATTACCCGACGACGCACCACGTTGCGTTTTCTTCCCGCCCGCAAACACCAGAGAAAAAGCAGCCAGGGCGATTACGGCGAACATCATTAAAAACAGTTTGATCACTTTGAGTGCGATCCAGGGAAATTCAATCGGCAGAAAATACCAGAGAATCAGCGCCAACGCCGTCAAAGCGCATATAATAATAAGAATTTGTTTGCGATTCATTTGTTAATCCCCTGTCCTGGCGTATAATCGGCGGCCCTTTCATTTCCCGGCCGGAAAGCCAGGCCGGGAAACACGAATAATCAGGAAATTTTTCACTTCGGAAACAAAAATGTGAGCTGCACGCGCCCGCCCCAGCCTTCCGGCCCATCATCCGGCGATTCGGCCCAGTACCTCGCCGTCAAGGCAAGCTGCATGATCTGGGGGCCAATCTTGAATAACTGGGCCACCGTCGCGTTCACCGGAACCGACCACTGATCGTTTTCCCAGTCATAGGTGGATTCCGTGTTCAGCCCGATCGTTGTCTTGGTTTTCGTGATGTAGGAAACAAATGGCTGAAGAAATGTCGCGTTGATGTCGGCCCGGTCATCGTCGCCGTCCACCGACCATATATGATTGGCCAGACCGCCGATGGTCCAGGGTCCAACCTGCTTCAGGGCCACGGCTGTGGGACCCAGGCCCCACTTTCTGCCACCGAGCATCTCATCGGACGCTGTCGGCAAGAGCTCGACCGGGCCCGCGCCCCAAATCCATCCGCCAGCGGCGGGCGTTTTGGGCGAGAAAAACTGACTGGCCGTGATATCGCCAAGCCCGGATTCGTTCATGGCCCCCGCAGGAAAATCATTCTGATCGACCAGCGGCATGATCGTCCGGGTGATCATGTTCCAATCCTCATTCATGGAGAAGGGGATGACCGGCTGGATATTGAGGCGGCTGACCGAGGCGTCCTCGTTCACCCCGCCGTATTCATCGTAGTTATATTGTAGCGGCACGCTGATCAAGGATGCGATGGGGTTCGCCAGTTTTTTGGCCAGTTCCGCGGCCTGGTCATCGTCCTGAGCAACGGCCGGGGTTGTCAATGTTGCGGCAATCAATATCCAAACGATCATCCATCCGGATGTTTTCATCTTCGAATTCTCCTTTTTAAATTGGAATTTCATCAACGGGTCATATTTATAGCTTATCAAAACCGCCATGCGGCATTCAGGGAAACCACATGAATGGCCTCATTTTCATAGGTTCCGGAAACCCTTCCGGCCAGCGGTCCGCGCTCCACATCCATATCCAGGTCGCCTGTCCACACCAGCTCATAGGCCGCACCCAGCGTCAGATCTTGCGACCAGTCGTAGAGCCCGCCCAACGAAAAACGCCACTGTTCGCCAACGGGCAGGGAAGGGCTAAGGTCTTCCTCGTCCATCATGGCGCTGTCATAGGCCATGCCCGTGGTCAGCAGCAAAGGTTCGGAAATCCGGTACTGAACACCGAGAGCGCCATGCCAGGTGTCCTGGTAATCGAGGTCGGTGGTAAGATCAATACGGGTGTCGCTGACCGCAACATCGACCTTGCCGAATTCCGACCAGTCCTGCCAGCCCACATTGGCCAGGAGAGCCAGCCCTTCGCGCAGTTCATGGTATCCGCTGAGCATGACCGCCTGGGGCATGGTCATGCCCAGGTCAATGGTCCGGCTCCCAAGACCGAGAATACCGGTGAGTGCGTCCCCGAATCCGCTGACATCGGCCTGATCCGAGAAATCAAGATCCGCCTTTGAAAGATAGGTCAGGCCGATTCGTGTTCCCGGAACCGGCTCATAGAGCGCCCCAAGATTGAGTTGCGCGGCCCAGTCTTCGTCTTTAAGCTTGAGTTGACCGTCAGCCAGAGCATCAAGGGACCGGTTGATCGCCAGATCGTTTTCGAACATACCGTAAAGCACCGCCACCCCGGCCCCCAATGAGAACTGGTCATTGACCTTCCAGGCCATGGCCGGCTGGATGGCGGCCGCCTGCATGGTGGTATTCTGCACATAATAGCGGCCGACCCAGTCGTTCTGATAATCAAGGGCGAGGCCGAAGTAGCCGGTCATCGCCAAACCAAGGGCCAGACGGTCACCCACTGGCTGGACATAAAAGAGGCCGCCCGCCGGCATCCATCCGTTGCTGTCGCCGTTGCCGCCGGTATTGGTGGTATTACTGTCGGCGGAAAAATCAATATTGAGATACATCGGCTGCGCGCCGGCCATCACCGATGGCTGCTTGATGCGTGTCATTCCCGCCGGATTGGTAAAGGCCGTGGACGCATCCTGTGCCCGGGCTGCATAGCCGGCTGCGGCCAGGCCGACATCGGGGCTGCCGATTTCATATAGGTAAAGGCCGCCGGCCTGCGCGGTCATTGCCGCGAGTAAAAGGGCCATCAGGCTCAAAACCCCAAAACGCATTATTTTCAGCATCTGTCATCCTTTCTTCTGTCGAGCGGGGAGGAACCGCCATTTACGGGCGGTTCCTCCTTCGCACGGTTCATTTGTTGCCAACTGGTTTCGCTATTTCACCAGCTCAATCTCTCCCAGCCGCCAGGTCTTGTCGAACCAGGGCTCGAGAGGGCCATACAGCCGGAACAGCATGTTCCAGCCCTTTCCGGGGATGGTCTGAATCCAGTTGTTTCCCTTGCCTTTCGGGGCCTTCGGTCCGAAATAGACATCCACCGAACCATCTTTATTGGTCACCACATTCTTGTCCAGACTGCTCACCTGGGGAAAGTCCTGATCGGTCTGGAGCATGGACCGGGTCTGGTTGTCATAGACGATCGCCGACCAGAAGTCCTTTGCCGGAACATTGGGAAGCACATGCAGGCGGTAAGTTTTGCCGCCGTCCAGGGCATTGCCTTTGGAATCCACAATGCCCACCGCATACTGGGAACCCTTGCCGACCATCTTCGCCTCCATGGCCGGGGTTACGCCGGTGGCATAGAAATAAAAGAAAGCGGCGGCGTCAAGATAGGCCACGCCGGGTTGCGATTCGAATTTGTAGCCGCCCAGCCACTGACGCCAGGTGCTGTTGGGATAGTAGAAGGCCTCCGGGATGCGGCTCTGATAAGTCAGGGTGCGCGCCGTGGCATCGCCCACCGCAGCGGCCTCGTGCAGGATCTTCTTCATCCGTTCATCAGGGGCGAAGGGTTTGCCCTTCTCGATACCGATGGCGGCAAAAAATCCCAGGGAAACCGGATCGAGTGACGCGGCGGGCTCATTCTGGACCACATGATTCAGAAGTTCCCAGAACCGGTAATCCGCCGGCGCCACGGTGCAGAAAGCCCGGTCGGATACGTTCACAAAGGTGTTGGCCGGCGGATTGGCCGCCTGGGACAAGGGATAAATACGGGTGGTCTTGTGCAGACGTTCGATGGCGGCCTTGAGACCCCCTTCCACCGGCATATTGCGCCAGACGAGGATGGATTCAAAGGTGGGAACCTTGACCACCATATAGCCTTCCGGCGTCTTGCCCTCGTATCCGGGAGGCAGCAGCAGATACTTGCCACCATTGCCCTTGTCCGGGCCCACGATACCGATGTCGGTGACATACTTGAACCAGAAATCATCGATCATTCCCAGCACCATGGGCGGCACCTCAACGACCAGCGGGCCGTCGTGCAGGTTGATCCAGATCCAGGTGTAGGGAGTGGTGGCGTTCGGCGTGAGAAATATTGAACGGGCATTTAAATTGGACTCAAACGTCGGGATCGTCACATTCGCGGGGCCGACTTCCAGCAATCCCTCGCGCAATCCGGCCATATTCACAGGCGCCAGGGCAAGCAGATAGGCCTGCACAGCGCGCTGAAAGTCAAGGTTGTCGTAGATTTTCTCGACGGTGGGCTTGTCCGGGAAGCCGTCAAAAAAATTTAACGTGCCGAGGCGGGTCTCCACTTTGTCCGGAATCGCAATGCCCTGAGGAATATCCGTGGTCATCTTCATTTTGGGGGATTCCGCCCAGCCCGGCAATGCAAGGCTTAGCGCCATAATTGTCATGAATGCTGTTTTAAACAGCCATGTTTTTTTCATTTTTTCCTCCATTGGTTTAATCAATTGATCCAACCTTGTTCTTGAAACCGTTTTTTGAGAATAGCGGCGATGTCGGTGGCGAACTGCCTGGCCCTGCCCTCAACGGTGCTTTTGCCGGACTTTTCCCCATACACATTCGCTGCGCCGCCGATAATGAGTCCCGCCGGGTTGCGTGTTGCAATTAAACCGACAACGCCAAGGTTCGCCCCCGGACCTTTGTCTCCGGCGGCATCTGCGGTGCCGGACCCAAGCTTTCGAAGACCACTTGCAGTCATCTGAAACCCTTCGGCAGCCGCCTGCAAATTAGACGCGCCAGATCCAAATCCGATTGCAACCCGCTTGGTAGCGCTCCCCTCATCAAACGAAATGAGATAGCCCCGGATTACAATGTCGTTGATCTCCGGCACGGTTCCTTTATTTCCAAATTCCGCAGGCATCCCCATGCTGTCGATTTGATTGACCAACTCCTTTGCAATTTCAGCGCCCAACTGCCGGCCCATGGCAAGATATTCAGGCGTCTGGGTCGCATCATCAGCCGCAACCTGGCCTGCCAGCGCGGAGTCGGAAGGAACGTCGGCGGCAGTGGCGGCAAAGCTGTACACCCAGATATGAGCGGGGCGCGGGAGTTGACCGGTCACCAGTTGATTTCGGCTGGTGATCGTTGTTTTGGCGCAACCCATCATCATGAAAAGAGCAAACAAGCATAGGATCAATTTTATGGCCCGCCCCTGAGGGGTATAAGCGGGCCTTGGCGGCCGGTTGCAGTTGTTTGGCATGATCACTCCTTCTGTTGAAAGTTATCGCCGCCGGAACCGCCGGCATGCTGTAAATTTTCCACTTAAAAAATTTCAGGGAGGAAAGGGCTTTGCGCACTTTCCTCCCTCACACATAAAAACCTAATCCGACAGCGCCTTCTTTTGGGCATACTCGGCCCGGGCTTTCTTACCCTCCGCCTTTTCTGCTTTCTGCATCTCCTTCACCTCGACAGTGACCCTGGGGATGCTGCCCGTAAACTTCGATTTGGCTTCCGATCCCATCGACTCGACCACCGGCGTTGCCAGATCGATGCCCACGTCCGTGGTTTCGTCCGCTGAGAAGATCATCGGCTGGGTGCGCTCGATGCGGCCCTCGCCGACTTTCTTGTCATTCACAAACAGCGTCCCCATGCCGCCTTTGCCCAAACCGCCGCCGTCATAGGCAAATTCAAAACGGATCGTCGACTTGCCGGATTTGAGAATTGAATTTCCGGCAATGGTGGCATGGTTCAATCCGAGAAAGTTGTAGTCGTATGCGGGCACACCGTTTTTGACATAGAGCGCCCAGCCGCCGAAACGTCCCCCTTGTGCAATGATGATGCCGTGGGCCACAGAGTTTTCAGGCACTTCGACTTCGGCCGTAATGGTCTTGGACTTATTCTTGATGTTTAAGAACACATTCTCGGTCATGCCGGTCATGCCTTCGGCCAAGGTTATGGATTTGCGGCCCGCCATCAGGTCGGGACGGCCCACCAGTTCGGCATTCACCCGCTCGAAAACGCGGTCGTCAATGGGAAGGGCATGGTTTTCCCCCGCCTCCTTCATGAACAAGGCTTGCAGTTCGGCGAGTTTCTGCGGGTGCTTCGCCGCCAGGTTGTTCACCAGACTGAAGTCGTTTCGGGTGTCGTACAGTTCCCATATGTCATCGGCAAGCGGCTGGCGGGGCTTTTGCTCCCAAGGCGCCCTGTGGATAGTGCGCGCAAACCAGCCTTCGTGGTACATGGCGCGGTTGCCGAACATCTCGAAATACTGGGTGGTATGCCGATCCTTGGCTTTGGCGTTGTTGAAGCTGTAAACCATGCTGACGCCATCCATCGGGCGCTGGGGGGTGCCGTTGACCACTTTCGGCTCCGGCAGGCCCGCAGCCTTCAGGATGGTCGGGGCCACATCGATGACATGATGGAACTGAGTGCGCAGTTCCCCCTTGCCCTTGATCCCTTTGGGCCAGTAAACCGCCATGCCGACCTTGGTCCCGCCGGGGTCGGACGCCACCTGCTTGGTCCACTGGTAGGGCGTATCCAGGGCCACAGCCCAACCCGCCGCCATGTGCGGGTAAGTTTCCGGTCCGCCCCATTTGTCGATGGACTTGATCATGTCCTCGACCTTTTCCTGCACGCCGTTGAAATAGGTCATTTCGTTAAACATGCCATTGGCGCCGCCCTCGGCGCTGGTGCCGTTGTCGCCGGCCACGTATAAAACCATCGTGTTGTCGGCCTGGCCCGTATCCTTCACCGCCTGGAGAAGCCGGCCGACCTCGTGGTCGGTCATTTCCAGGAAGGCGGCAAAAACTTCAAACTGGCGGGCAAACAGGCGTTTCTGGTCGGCCGACAGCGAATCCCAGTCCGGAATCGCCTCCGGCTTGGGCGCGAGCTTTGTGCCCTCGGGGACGATGCCGAGCTTGATCTGGCGCGCCAGGATCTCCTCGCGCAGCTTGTCCCAGCCCTGGTCAAATTTTCCCTTCCAGCGATCGATCCATACTTGCGGAACATGATGCGGCGCATGCACGGCGCCGGGAGCATAATAAATAAAGAAGGGCTTGTCCGGGGTCAGGGCCTTCTGATACTTAACCCACGCCACGGATTGATCGGTCATGTCGGTAAGAAAGTGATAATTCGGGTCTTCGGGCAATTCCACCTGGTGGGTGCCATCGTAAATGAATGGAGCCCACTGATTGGTTTCACCGCCCAAGAAGCCGTAGAACTTGTCGAATCCCTGACGCGTCGGCCAGCGATCAAAAGGTCCGGAAGTGCTGGCCTCCCAAGCGGCTGTTTCATGCCACTTGCCGAAAGCTGCGGTGCTGTAGCCATTGAGGCGCAGCATCTCGGCGAGCGGCGCAACCTCGTTGGGAATCTGGCCGGTGTTTCCGGGAAACGCCGTGCCCGTTTCGATGATGGCCCCCATATTGCAGTCGTGATGGTTACGGCCGCTCTTGAGTGCAGATCGGGTCGGCGACGAAACCGCCGTGGTGTGGAAGTTGTTGTATATCAGTCCCTGACTCGCCAAACGGTCAAAGGTGGGGGTCGAAATCGGCCCGCCGTATGCGCCGGTACCCGCAAAGCCGAGGTCGTCGATGAGAATCAGGATGACGTTGGGCGCTTCTTTCGGAGCCTTGACATCAAACCGTTCCGGCGGCGTGGCATTTCTGACATCCAGCTCCGTGACCCTCAATCGCTGAGGTTCCGGGATGGGCAGCGTTGTCCGGTCCATATCCGTCTGCGCCACCGCTGTTGCGGCGCACGCCGTACCCAGCGCAAGGCCGAGCATGCTGCTGATTGCTTTTCTTTTCATGTTAAGCTCCTTTTTTCAGTTATTATCTTTTTTATTCCGTCAGCCGCTTCGCCCCTTCGATAATCGGGTGCCAGCCGGACACGAGGGTGATCATAAACCCGTCCATTTGAAGGTCTCCGGGATCACTGTCGTTAATGGTTGATTTATAGCCGAAGGTGAGGTTTATGTTATCGTTGATGGTGTAACCTAAAGTGAACCCGACGGCGATGTTGCTGAACGAATCCCCATCAACGCCGTTGATGGTCGATTTGCCGTGGCTGTACCCAATACCGTCCAGGGACCCCCAAAGATGCTCGGTGAAGTCGCGCGTCAGGTGCGCGTCCAGTTGGAACATGGGGTCGGTCTCCATTGTCTGGCCGACATAGTCGTCGTTGTCTCCAAAGAGCCACACAGCGGGCAGGAATTCCAGGGTTGTTCTCCGGCCCGGCACCCACGGCCCGAGCTGCCAGACGATGGGAGCGCCGATGCGCCCATACCAGCGGTTCTGCCCGATATTCAAGACACGATCATTGTCATATTCGCCGACGGGAAGGGCCAGGTCGGCAAGCAAATCAACGGAAAAGCCCGGTTCATAGCGCATCACATCGGGGAGGTTCTTCTGTGCCGGGGGGCCAAGGACATTGATGACAAACTCAAGCATCGGGTCTCCATACCCCCTGGCCGTTTGACTGGCCGACTTTCCGGCCAACGATGCCTCGCCCGAGATGCGACCCATGGGAACGATGACCGCACCCATGGCGGACCGATCGAGCAACGGAAAGGTGAGTGCATATCCAGCCAGGGCCATGGTGGCGTCAAAATTTGAGTCCGGCGTCACGTTATGCGCTGGATCAAAGGGGTTCGTGTTGCCGCTGATGGATTCAAAAATCAGCGGCACGGCGCTCGCAAACGACAGCGTCTTCCAGTAAAAACGCCCTGGGACCTGGGACAGGGCTTTGGGCGGGAAGAGCGCGCCCATGACGAGCAGGGTTGCAAATGCCGCCCACAGCCAGGCGGCGGATTTTTTCGGATTTGTATTATTTTTCATGATAGTTCCATCCTTATATGAATATTGTGGAGTGCGGCGGCTTGCCGCCGCATATCGCGAGGGCAAGCCCTCGCACTCCAAAAAAAACGTTGCCACGGCCGGAATAATGATCAAAACCCTGAAACACTCAAGGTTGGGGATCAGCCATCATTTCCTTGGGCGGCTCAAACTGTTTCTTGTAGATCAGCGGCGGGTATCCGGTGTCAACCGGCACGCGCTGGGGAAGCTGATCTTCCAGGGTCTCGAACACGGAGCGGCTGGGCAGAATCACGTTGTTCGCCTGAACATAGTCGTCCCAGAGCGCAAGCATCTCCTTCAGTTTGTCCGGGTTTTTTGCTGCAAGGTCATTTCGTTCCGCCGGATCAGCCGCGACGTTGTAAATCTCCCAGTCTCCCTTGCCGTAGGGCTTATACTGCCAACGGAGCTTCCAGTCTCCCTGGCGCACCGCGCGGTTGCCAAAAACTTCCCAGGCGAGGTAGTCCTGGCCCGTTCGCGGCGACTCCGCCTGGCCCGCCAGCACCGGACCCCAGGACTTGCCGATCAGCGGGGGCAGTTCCCTCCCGTCATGGGTCTTTGGATAACTGGCCCCGGCGATTTCGAGCAAGGTCGGCATGAGGTCGGCCACATGCATGAGTCCGTTGTTGATGCTGCCCTTTGTCCGTTTGACGGCCGGGCCGCTGACGATGAGCGCGTTACGGATACCGCCTTCCGCAAGCCATCCCTTGTATTGGCTGAAGGGTGTCATGGACACCTGCGCCCACATCGGGCCATAGCCGACATAGGAGCCCGGATCGCCCCATGCGTTGGGATGGGTTTGCGACCACTTGATGGCCGCAAACAGATAATCACGGGAGCCGGGCGAACCGGCGATCATTTTAAAAAGGTCGGTTCCCTCGGCGCCGTTATCACCGAACGCAATGAAGATGGTGTTCTCGTATTCTCCGATTTTCTTGAGATGGTCGATGAGGCGGCCCACATGAAAGTCGAGGTTCTCCACCATGCCGGCGTAAAGCTCCATCTTTTTGCCGAGAACCGCCCTGGACAATGGCGCGAGCACGATAGGATCAGGCAGAAACCACATGCGCTCGGCAAGCTGCGTGCCCACGGGCAGAATGCCCAATTCGATCTGCCGCTTCAGCCGCTCCTCCCGGATCGCGTCCCAACCGACATCATACTCGCCGACATGGCGATTGCGCCATTCCTTCGGCAAGTGGTATGGATCATGCGGCGCCTGGTGAGAGACATAGGCGAAAAAGGGCTTGCCGTCGCCATGGTTGGCGTCGATAAATCCGATCAGCTTGTCCGTGTAGGTTTTGGTTGCATAATAGTCCTTGGGGAGCTCCGTCAAATAACGCCCGTTCTCGGTAAATACCGACTTCGGCGCCGCGCCGGTGAAATTCGTCATATCCCAGTAGCTGCCCGCCCCGTCCAGCAGGGAAAAGTCCCGCTCGAATCCGCGGGCAGCCGGAATCAGTTCGGGGGCTTTTCCCATATGCCATTTGCCCACCATATAGGTGTGGTAACCGGCATCCTTGAGGAGTTGCGGCAGTGTGACCACCTGCGTATTCAGGTAGCCTTCATAACCGGGCACGCCCTTCTGGTTGGGCGCGGTCCACTCATCCATATTGCCCAGGCCGTTTAAATGGGTGTCGGCGCCGCTGAGCAGCATGGATCGCGTGGGTGAACAGCTCGCGTGGGTGTAGAAGTTGGTGAAACGCACACCGTCCTTCGCCAAAGAATCAAAGTTCGGCGTTTTGATCTCGCTGCCGAATGCGCCCATATCGGAAAACCCCATGTCATCGGCAAGAATAATGACAATATTTGGCCGGCGCGTCGCGTCCGCGGCTATGGCAGGCGCCGTCAGCATAACGGCCACGACGACCATCCCCATCGCTCGCAAAAGCTGACTCAGTTTGAATGGTTTCCTGACTGCGGCAACCGTTGATGGAAGGCTCCTGGCGGTTGGCGCTGCACGATACGCCAAGAGGCGGCTAACGGCCTTTCTGTCTTGCTCCATTTTCTTTGCTCCTTTTTCTATGGGTATAGATTCTACATGGATATTTCTTTGAGAAGCATCTCGGCATCCTGATACTGTGGATATTTCTCTATCAGCCCTTTTAAAATAGTGATTGCCTCGTCCTTATGCCCTTTCTGGTTCAGGTAGAAAGCCAGGGTATAGGCGTACTTGGGTTCCTGGGGCGCAAGGATTGAGGCTTTCCTGCACCAGGTCACCGCCTCGTCAATGCGGTCTTTGGCGGTGATGAGGCAGAGATTATAGGCAGCCTGGGCCATTTGGGGATCGGCCGCAAACGCTGCCTTGAAGTGCATCTCCGCAGCCTTCAGGTCGTTTTTCTCAGCCTTCAAAAGTCCCATATTTAAATTCGCCGCGGCATTGGAAGAATCCTGAAGGAGGGCTTCCTGCAATGATCGCTCCGCTTTTTCGGTCTCGCCCATCCGGGCGTAAGCGATGGAAATGTTCACCATCGCCATGATGGCCTGGGGATTCAGATTCAGCGCTGTCTGGTAGGATGCCGCGGCATTCTTCAGCTCACCCAGGCCGAGCAGGTAATTGCCCATATTGTAATGGGACATCCACTGGTCGGGCCGGGCGGTGATGGACGTGATATACTCTTCATTCGCCTTTTTAAGCGGCGCCTGATAGGCGGGCGGAACGGTCATCTCCGGAAACGCCGCGATCCCTTCGGCCGCTCGGATTCTCACCAGACGGTAGTCATCACCCGCTGCCATGATCAGGGCTTGCGCGCTTTCCATGGCCGTTATCATGCCCATTGTCCGCACGGCCGCGCCCCGCACCAGCGGCGACGGGTCCTCGGAAGCGGCAATCAGCGCGGCAAGAACCTTTGGGTTCTGCGCTGGCGGAATCAGCCGGATGAGGGAAGCGGCGAAAATTTCATCGTGTTTGGGGTCGATGATATAATCAAGCATATCCGGGAGCTTTGCCCAGTCCTGCTTGCGGGCCGCGTCGATAAGCCCTGCCCGCTTGAGGACCGGCGCCTGAAAGTCGCGGGTCCGCCATTGCCGTACAAATTTATCCGCCCACTCCGCGTCTTTATCTTTGTGGCAGATGTTGCAAGCATTGGGCGACTGATATGCCTTGGTCGCCGCCGGCATCGGCGGAAGCATGGAATGGTCGGTCCGGTTCATTCGCGCAAAAGCGGTCATGGGCATGTGACAGGAAATGCACTTGCTGCCCGCGCTCTCCGCCAGATGGTGCGAGTGCGCGGCCGGGTCATTGACCTTGTCGGCATGGCAGGGCATGCAGGCGTCGTTGAATTTTTCGTTCTTGAACCGGTACCGGCCGCTTGAGGTATGGCAGTGCATGCAGTCAATCTCCCCTGATTTGACACAGGGGCTCATGCTCCAGGAGGTCATGGTATAGTTCTCGCCCAGGTCGCGGCCGTCCGGATAATAATCCGGGTCTTCCAGGGTCACGAGATCGAAATGGTCATAAAACCTTTCCCCAGGTTTGTATTCGGGAGTCAGCGGGTTTGCCTTGGCATGACAGCTTAAACAAAGATCATTGCGCTGCTCTTTGGTCATGGTCTTGGTGCTGATGATCTTCGGATCTGAGAGCGGCTGGTCCTTTGATGCGCCATTTAGATGCTTTCGGGCGATCCGGTTGTGCTCCACCGACGGGCCGTGGCAGGTCTCGCAGTTGATGCCCGGCTCCGCCCAGGTGGTGTGATAGGTGTCATTTTCCAGATCGTAGTTCGTGGAAAGCTGGCTGACATGGCAGGAGTAGCAGGCGGTGTTGAAGGTGTAAAGGGACTCCTTCCAGTGGACCGTCTCGCTCCGCTCGCCACCGGGAAAATGACGCATGTGGCTGCCGGCCGTATCGAACCACTCTTTTTTATTGACATCATAGGCCAATGGAAGGGTCTGGAGCCGTCCTTTTGTTAAGGGGGTGAGAAAATAATAGATATTTTTACCGCCCAGCACATGGGCGATCTTGTATTTTTCCGTCCCCTTCTCATTAATCTCGATGACGACTCCATCGCTGACATCCAGACGATACCTGTCTTTGCCGATCGTAATTTCGCCCTGAGGCGGCGTCAGCTTTTCTTTTGCAAAAACCGCTGAATAGGGCTGCATGGCAAGGCCGTGCATGGAGGTTGACCAAAGCTGATAAAACCGCTCATGGCACTCCCTGCAGCTTACGGACCCGGCGTAGGGGATGGGTTGATTCCCTTCTCCGGCAGCGTGACCGGCAAGCGCCATGCTGAGCAATATAATGGATAGCAATCTCATTGCTTGCCTTTCGGTTGCTCACTCATGGATTCCAGAATCAGGTTGTATTGATTGATGACATTTTTACTGGCCAATATAGCGGTATGATCTTCATCATATCCGAAAATTCTTACTGCATCGGCCTGGGCCCGGTAATCCAATTCGCTGGTCAATTCAACGGAACCGTCATTGTTTGCCATCATCATGCTGCAATCACCCTTGAAGCTAAAAAACAGGTAATATTTGGTAAATGGCGGCAATTTTTTGGTAAACAGCGACTGGATAAATTCACTGTCGGGGACCATGTCATACCAGCTTGGAACGACCGCCGGGGCTTGTTTAACGCCTTTTGCGGTGGCGCTGTGTCCATTCCAGGGCGTTGAAATGGAAACAAACAGCTTAATATAATCCTGCTTGTCATTATATGAATTCAGTATAAAAGATCGTGAAACCAGCCCCCCCATGCTGTGGGCAGTCACATAAAGGGTGTTGAACCCATAGTCATGATGTAATGCTTTTACTATGTTATTCAATATAAAGCCCAGTCTATCAAGCCGCAACCCCGAGGGATAATAAAAAAACCACGGCTGATATTTATCCCGGTCGAGTTGTTCAACGATTTCACTCCATGGCCTGGGGGTTCCGGTGGCGCCGTGGACAAATAATATGGGAATTTTATGGGGATCATACGGTTCGACAAAGTAAACGCCGATGCCACAATTTCTCAGGAAAGATAACGGTTTCCAGTATCCTGTATCGCCATTTTCCGAATCAAATACCGCATCATCAAGATCAGCAATCGTCCCCAATTTTACAAAAGACCTGGGAATGAATGTGACGCCATCCAGAGACGTTGGAAAGTCAGTTGATATGTCACTCTCGGGACTCAGTTGGATGTTCAGATCTTTTATTCCCTTTGTGCCTTCTGCTTTCAGTTGGTCCGGCGACACGACAATCAAACCGGGGGAACCGAAGTAACCGGCGGGTTCCGGCTTATCATAGGCTAAGTTACTGTTTTGATCCTCAAAAGCCGCAAGATAATAGCTGCCTTCGGGCACCATAAACGAAAACTGATCCTTATCTTGCGTCAGCGTGTATTCAACAATTCCTTTCCGGTTGTCTTTTACGGTGTAAAGAATGACGATCACTTGTCCTTTATGGGATGATTGTGTGACCTTGCCGGATAGTGCATATAATTGTTCATATTCCGCGACCTCTTTTTTTAAATCGCGGAACATGCAACCGATTCCAAAAAGAATCATCACGGAAAACAGAAAAATAAATTTTAAACGAAGATAACGGATGCTTCGTGCCATTTGGAATTCCTCCCCAGGACTCACAACAAATGATTTCAAAGATATTCCGGTGATTCCGAATGTTTATCTTGTCCTATTTAACCGTATATCCTTTGCCTTCAAGGCAAGCGCTATAAGCCCGGTTATATTTATCAAGCCCGGCGGCAGTTTGCTGGGCCTGCTGATCGGCCGCGGTTTGCTGGGCCTGCTGCTGGCTGGCCTGTTGATCTCTTTTTTTCATGGCACCGCCCAGTCCTCCGGCAGCCGCCCCGATTGCTGCGCCATGGCCGGGGTCTCCGGCAATTGCGCCTACTGCGACACCAACCACAGCGCCACGGGCCGCCCCTTTAACTGCGCTGCTTTGCGGCGCTGTTGTTGCGGGAGGAGGCGCGGCTGCGGCGGGCGGGGCCATGGGATCAAATCCGGATTGCTGCTTGGCCCATGCGTAACAGTCGTATTTGTCTTTTTCCATCTGTTCATTGCTCTGACCTTTATTGGGGAAAATAATCAAATCGTCGGCAATGGCATAGCCGGCTGATACAATGAGAATAACCAGTATGAATATAAATTTTCGAGTCTGTTTCATTTCGCATTTCCTTTTTTATAATAAGTTATGAGATTCAAAAACGCCGATATCGTCATTCACGGCCTTCGTTCACCGCCCTCTTCTTCCCGTTTTTCCCCCGCCGCCAAAGGACGAGGCGGATGACCGTTCCCTGCTGGCGCGCTGACTCAACTGGTCGCCCCGCTGCCTTGCCTGGGCCTGGGAGTCCAGGCTTTGTACGGATTCCCGTGATTTCGGGGTTGATGAAACACTTGACGGTTGACGTGTCTGTGCTGTGGTCGACTGTCGTGTCTGTGTCGCGGACGGCTGCCGTGTCTGTTGAGCCGTTGTTTTCTGAGTTTTTTGAACGGAAGATTGGCTGCGGCTTGTTTTCGCGGTTGTGGTCGTTGAAGCTGTGGATGTCGTTTTAGTGGTCTTGGGCTGCGGTTTGTCTACCGAATCCCAACCGTCTCCGCTGTTGCTGGTCCAGTTGCCGGAGCTGTCCTTTTTATATACTGTGCCGTCTTTACCGGCATATACATTTTGCTTGCCCTTGACAACCGCGCCTTGCCCTTGCTGAGTGTCCCAGGCGACGGCGCCCGTGCCTCTGTTCGTCTTTGCGCCGGCCACAGCGCCGTAATCGCTTGTCCGGTAGCCGCCGCGAACGGCTGTTCCGGTTGTGGGGTTATAAGCCGCGCCTCTTCCGGCAGACCCGTAGGCATTGCTCACCTGAGCCCCGTGCGCACGGGCACCCGTATAAGGATTGTATGCCTGCCGAACCGATGCGCTGCCTGCCGGTCCATAGGCATAGGCCCCGCGCGAATATGTTCCTGTTGCCGGATTATAGGCCGCCCCAGCCCCGGCGCCGCCATAAGGTCCATAGGATACATGGGCGGACCTGCAATAACCGCCATACGCATAGTTATAACGGGCACCGCAGCCGTAAGAATAGGGTACCGGATACGGCGGGTAATAATAATGGTCATGGTCATCTGCAATCATGGCGCCCACGATCATTCCGGCACCGAACATCAATACCCCGGTCGCGGCAACATATTCACCGCTGTAACCGGCCGTTTGCGTATAAACGACCGTGGTCGGGGTGGTGTTTTGAACCGTTACATAGGTCACGTTGTGCGTGGGATGGGAAGGGGGAATGGTGTAAATGGCCTGAGGAACGCTCTTGCAATAGGTCCACGGGCCGGTTGGAGCGCCGCCGCAATACCAAACGCCCTGATCACAGCAATAATAACCGCCATCCACAATAAAGACCATGGTGGAAGCGTTTGGTGCGTATTGGACCGTTGTATCGGGTATGGTCTGAAACTTCGGCTCTCCGCTGTAGACGACCTCCACCTCCGGCGGTTTTGTCGCATCCACGGTGGTGCTTGCGGGTATGGAAGCCAGCAGCACCGCATCATTGGCCTCAGTTGTTCCCGGAACAGAAGCCTTGACAAATGCGGCTGGATCATCGTCCGGAATCCGGGCAAAATCGGCGGGAAGGTCCTTGCTGGCGGTTGTCCAGGGGCCATCCAGGCTGGCGGTACGGAACCACCTGCCCGCGGTGAGAAAATAATATTTACCGTCACCGGAGTTGAGGAACAAAGTGGCCTCCGTATTTGTCACGCGCATCAGCTTCGTGCCGGCAATGGGCGTGTAGTTCGGCTCACCGGCTGTGAGAATCAGTTCCGCAGGTTCCGTGCTAACAAACACCATGGGCGGACTGTTGTCGCGTTTTCCGGGCACCTGTTGCCGGACATCGGCCCAGTTGTCATCCTGGGGCAGTGAGGAAAGCCCTGCCGGCAGCGTCTGGGCAGCCGTCCATGTCCCTTTGATCGCATCATCCGTTGTCAGCCAGTTGTCCTGGTTCAGAAGATAATAACGCTGACTGGTGGTATCAAAAAAGACATCCCAGTTGGTGTTTACGGCAAACATCAGATCGATCTTGTCTGCTACAACGGGTTTTAACTGGGGTTCCCCCAGAAACATCACGAGAATGGCGGGGTGTTTGCTGTAGAAAATTTTCGGCGGATCAAGATTTAATTCAACCGGGGGTTGTTGTTGATGCTGATCAGGGTCAAGATACGGCAATATCCGATCCAGCGAAATCGTCAGCGCCTGGCCCGGTGGATACACTTCATCCGCAGCACGCCGCAATGAATCTGCTTCTGATTCCGAAGTGTTCGGAAAACGCAGTTCGCGTTTTTTCGGGATAAAGGCCACGATGCGGGCCGTATGGTCCACAACGGTATCCGCTTCCGCTTCCACGACGCCGAACATTTCCTTTTTGGAAGCACTGGTTTTGACCGAGATGGCGCATCGGAAGTGAAGGGTGGCGTAGTCTTGCCATGAGTCAATCTGGGGCTGATAGATGGTCAATTGTTTACCGTTTTTTTCGATCAGCCGCGGCCAGCCCGGATCATCTGCGGCAGCAACACCCGGACCGCCAAACAACGATACGGATGCCATGAGCATCAGAACCGAAACGACAAACGTTTTATACCCTTTCATGTGAATTCTCCTTTGAAACGAAAGAAAACATTTTGCTGAATGCTATTGCACCGTATATCCTTTGCCTTCCAGACAAGCGCTATACACCCGGTTATATTTATCAGGCCCGGCGGCGGTTTACCGGGCCTAATGATCTGCCGCGCTATCGAGCGCCGTGGGCCTGATCCATAAACGCCCGGATTCTTCCCGCCCAGAATTTAAATGCTTCTTCGGCTGATCCATATTTCGAAAATCTTTCCGTAAATCCTGCCGTCTGATCATCCTGGGCCACACCGATCACCCGATTGGTGGTGGAGTCGATGACCATCGTTTCCGCGCTGACAGCGCCGGACCCGGTCCATGCGCCGGTGGCCCCTTTTTTAACAACGCTGATGGCCAGGCCGACGGGCACGATGGATGTTACGCCGCTGAGAACCGGCCTGCTCTGTTTGATGCCTGTCAATGCGACTTTGAGCCGCACCACATCGGGACCCGGTTCCGACACGATGGGATATTTGTCTTTAAGGGCATTTACTATCGCCAGATTGCATGCATCCGCCAATTCCTTCATCTCCACCGGATCGATCCCTTTGTATTCGGAATCATCGGCCAGGTAAAAAACAACGCTGTCCAGCATCACCTTGTTGTATTTTCCAAAATCAACCCCTGGTTCCAGCCAGCGCATTTTGGCCCCGCCTTCCGGTCCGGGAACCATTTTTGCCTCATAGTCTTTCAGGAAGCCCGACTGTTTTGCGGGCTGGGTTGCGCAGGCCATCAAGGTGAACGTCAGCGCCAGCGCGATCATCGATTTAATCATAAATGTTAGCTCTTTTTTCATGATTCTCTCCTTTTAATTATGGTGGTAAATTAAACCCTTCCGCAACCAGTGATGCCGAATCCATCCCGTTGATCGAAACCGCATCAATCTGATTGATTCAGGGGGCTTCTCAGCCTTTATACATTCTTGCATTTTCCACGGTTTCAATACCTGACGAATCGGATATCGTATCAAAACTGATCTCCGGCGCTTTTTCCGCCATCTCCATGACAAGGAGTACATTCCGGTATTCATCCGAACGGAGATACTGATCCAGGTCTTCCTTGTTCCGCCACACTTGCCGAAACATCAGGATGTTCGCATCCTGCACATCCTCATAGACATGGCAGCTCAAGCATTCCGGCCGAAATCTGCAATACTCCGCCGTCATTTTGAGAATTTTTAATGCTTCATGACGCTTTTTGGGGGAAATAATCATTCTGACGCTTGAAAGGATCATATGCTTTTTTCTCCTAATGGGTTGAACAAAACCAATGATTGAATTTAAATAATGGCGGAAAGGTTGTGCAGAGAGCTTCCCCGCCGTATCCGAAATATAATGCGAAAAACGTGCCAATTGTCAGAAGACGGGAAATTTATCTATAACATACTTAGATTAAATGAAATATACTTCAAAGGGATGCTTCCTGGGGGCATGAAAAACCTGATAAAATGTCGACATATCGACATATCGCCTTAATATCGACGCTAAAAACCGGGGCGGATAATCCCCAGCTTCTTTATTCTGGAATACAGGGTGGACCGCTTCAGACCCAGAATTCCGGAGGCCGCGCCGACCCGCCAGCCGGTTCGTTCCAGAACAGCGGTAATATGCTGACGTTCCATATCACCCAGATTATGGGTATCGTCTTTTTTCTTTGATCCGGACGTGGGAAAGTGAACGACCAGCGCGGCATTTGTGCTCAGAATCATGGCATGTTCAATCACATTCCGTAATTCCCGCACATTGCCGGGCCAGGAATAGGATTGGAGGGATGCCATGGTTTTTTTGGAAATGGTTTCAATTTCCTTTCCCATCCGCTGTTGGAATTCCTTTATAAACGCCCAGACCAATAGCGGAATATCTTCCGTGCGTTCCCGGAGAGGCGGAATCAAAAGAGGAAATATATTCAACCGGTAAAAAAGATCCTTTCGAAACCGGCCCTCCGCCACCTCCGCGTCAATGTCCCGGTTGGTGGCGGCAATAATCCGGACATTGACGCGGAGGGATTTTGTGGAGCCCAGGCGCTCAAAAACACCTTCTTCAAGGACCCGGAGCAACTTGCTTTGCAGTTCCATGGGAAGCTCGCCGATCTCGTCGAGAAAAAGCGTTGACCCGTCGGCGATTTCAAACCGGCCGGCCATTTTTGTCAGAGCGCCTGTGTAAGCGCCTTTTTCCCGCCCGAAAAGCTCGCTTTCGATGAGGGTGGGCGGCAGGGACGCGCAATTGATGGTGATCATGGGCCGGTCTTTCCGCCCGCTCATCCGGTGAATGGCCCGGGCGAGCATCTCCTTTCCGGTGCCGGTTTCACCCAGGATCAAAACGGTGGAATCCGTGGCCGCGACCTGCGCCGCTTCCGCCAGAATCCGTTTTATGGCAAGGCTTCGGCCCACAATATTTCCCTGATCGCCCAGAAATTCAATCTCGCGCTGAAGATAGAGGTTCTCATTTTCAAGTCGCTGCTTGAGCGCCTCAATCTCCTGAAGGTGCCCCCTGAGCTGGCTTTCCATCTGCTTGCGGTCAAGCGCGTTGGCGAAAATCTCGGCGACCAGGCGAAGTTTCTTAACTAAAGGGTCCGGCCAGATGCGTTCGGTCCGCATGGTATTAAAGGACAACGCCCCGGAAAGCGGGCCGCCCCCTGGCGACAGCGGGAAGGTCAGCGAGGTCTTGATGCCGAACTGATCCCAGACCTCCTTATCACGTGATGCCTCGGCCGGGAGATCGTTTAAGGAAGATACGGTCACAATCCTGCCCGCCTCCAACTGCGCCTGGCACCAGGGAAAATAGTCATTGGCATACATGGGATCGGGAGCCGGCGGCCCTCCGAGCGGCCGGTATACATGCGTTATCCTGATAGTTCCCGGCGCTTCCGCGGAATACTGCCAGAGAACGGAAGCATCCAGACCCAGGCATTCACAAACCCGGCGCTGGGCGTCTTCAATGCGGCTGTCGACTTCCGTTGGCGGCAAATTAACAAAATGAGCAGAGATTTCGGCGAGCAAGGACTCAAACTGAAGATTTTCCAGGAGTTCGTTTTCCAGCGTCATCCGCTTCGTATTATCAACAGAGACCCCCATCAGCCGATCGGGCTTTCCTTCCATTTTACTAAAACGGTTCCCCCGGGAACTTATCCACCGGATAGCGCCGTCAGGGAGGAAAATCCGGTAATCGACATGCAATTTCTCCCCGGAATGGATTGTCTCTTCTATCGCCTGGCGGACCTGGCCGTCATCGTCCGGATGGATTTTTTCAAAAAAACGTTGAAAAGTAACATCCTCGTCCATTGCAAAATGAAATAACTCCCTCAGCTTTTTCGAAACCCAGACTTTTTCGGTATCCAGATTCATGATCCACAGACCCACGCCCGCGGCCTCCGTCGCCATGGAGAGACGCAATTTATTTTCTCGCAGGATTTCGTCGGATCGCTTCCGTGCCAGGGTATTGGCGAATATCTCGGCAACCAGTTGAAGCCGTTTAATAATTGTGTCCGACCACTCACGCTCGGACTGCATATCAATAAATCCGACAGCCCCGAACGGCGGGTCATTCCCGAGGATCAGGGGGATTCCCAGGGTGGCCTTGACGTTGTAACGACGCCAGCCCTCAATTTCACGGGCTGCCTCAGGGGGAGCGTTCCTGGTGGAAGGAATTGAAACGATTTTGCCGGACATCACTTGCCGGAACATCCATGGGACATATTCGGTCGCATACATCCGCTCGGGAAAAGGCGGTCCTTCTGCCGAGCGATAGAAATGCGTCAATATGAATTCGTTTGGATCTTCGGCATTTCGCTGCCAAAGGCTCATCATATCCAACCGGAGACATTCGCAGATGCGCCGCTGGGCAGTTTTAATCTCGCTGTCTATCTGGTCTGGCATCAGGTTGATAAAATGGGCGGAGATTTCCGACAGCCAGCATGTCAAACCGGATACGCTTTCCCATTTTCCTTTCAAAAGATGACAGGAGCGTTTTGGAAACTTTTAATTCCTTTTTTAATGCCTCATTTTGATCCTCCGCCTTCTGGCGGCTGAGGACTTCCTGCTCAAAATGCGTTTTTGGGATTTCGAGTTTAATCCGCAAGTCTTTTATAATGTTTTGATTGTTATTATCCAAAAAGAACTGCCTTAATAGTCAATGAAGTCATTTGGTTGCGCAATTAATAGGATGGATTTCATAGTCAGATTACAAAAATAATATAACTTCCCTTTCTTTGCAAGCAAAGCTTGAAGGGCAATTCATTGGTTTCGGTCAATTAAGAAACAAATAAGGCGTTCAATCCTTATACGCGCTGTCTCATTCTCAAAAATCGATAGTATCCAACATGCACTATTCACAGCAGTGCTCTCTGTCAAATTCTGAATACCAGTGCAGCATGCATTGAATAGCGTTTTATCTATCGTTGCCAGGTGGTGAAGCAAGGATCTGCTAAAAATCGACCGCATGAAGCAGGCAATTAATTTGTTAACAGCTTGCAATGATAGATAAAATGTTGAACTGAACCAGCGACCCCGGTCTATGGGGATTGTATGGTGGATGAGGGGTTTCTTTCGACGCTTGAGAGCTTTTTCTGAAATGGGAACCTATGCTGCCGACCAGAAAAATCGATCATTTTCGAACACCGATATTAAAAAATGGATTCAAATTCAATTTGTGATTGAGGACCTCCAGTCTGGGCATACGGGTCCCCTATCGTCCATTTGGCGATTTTTGATCTTGCTCGTTAGCGATATGTTGTGCTGCTACGTTGAATTCCAATAACTTGGGGTAAGCCTTTGAACGGTTCTCATTTTCCCGGTTTTGCATTCCGGGCAGCAGGTAATATCTTCTCCCGTCAACCGAAAAAGCATTTCAATGACCGTCTCCGTCTTTTTCTCTGGTATTTTTCCATTGGCGCCGATGAGCTTTCGGATGAGCGGGATCGCCTGTTTTTTATTTTTACTGGATAAGAACCCAAAATAGCGGATCTTCATAAATCCCTCCGGAAGAACATGAAGCAGGAAACGGCGAATGAATTCGTCGGCGGCCAGGGCCATCGTCTTTGATACGTTATTATCCGACCGGTCCCTATAGGTAAAAACAACCTTGCCATTATCAATGGATAATATCCGATTGTTGGATATGGCAATCCGATGCGTATACCGGCCCAGATATTCGAGTACTTGTTGGGGTCCGGCAAAAGGACGCTTGGCATATGTGATCCATTTGAGCTTGGAAACGGCTTGAACCAGATCGTTGAAGTTTTCCCTGGATGCATAGCCTGCCGTATTGCCGGGAAAGATCAGTTCGTTTTTTTGATAAGCGGTTTTAAACAGGGTGAGATAGCGCTTTTTAAATTCCTTGGCCAAAGATTTCACCCGGAATAGAAATGAATCCGAGGCGGCTATCCATCGGTCGCTGGTAAAGGAAAGAACGCCGCCTGGGATCAGGCAGTGCAGGTGAAAATGATCCAGTAAGGTTTGGGACCAGGTGTGCAGCACCAGAATGAATCCGGGTTGACCGCAAAGCCGCCATCGGGGATCTTTCGCAAACGCCTGCAGCGTCTGATTGACAGCCATAAACAGGATATCGAGCCCGACTTTCTTATTACACCGAATGATCGGATTCAAGTCATGGGGCAGAGTGAAGACAAGATGAAAATACCCGCAGGGCAGGAGTTCGGCTTTCCTGTCGTTGAGCCATTTTTCTTTGACCAGGGTTTGACATTTGGGACAATGCCGGTCTCGGCAGGAGTTATATGAAATGCGTTCAAACCCGCAATGGCTGCATTGCTCCACATGCCCGCCGAGTTCCGCAGTACGGCAAATTTCAATATGCCGCATCACCTTAAGCTGGGCAGATGATAAGGCATAATTTTTTCGGAAGTTGTCCCCATAAAGACGGAAGATATCCGCGACTTCATTTGTTTTCATCATTGCCCTCCATTTCGATATTCAGGTAATCCAGAGGGCTTTTAAGCTGGGTGATGCGCTGTTGAACGAGGTGAAGATAGATGGTGGTTGTTTTGATGGAGGAATGTCCCAACAGGTGCTGGATGGTATATACATCCGTGCCGTGGGACAGCAGGTGGGTGGCGAAGGAATGTCTTAGGCAGTGAATGCCCCGACCCCGGGTAATGCCGGCTTTTTTTTTGCCCGATGGAAAACCTGGTGCCCCGAGGTGGAGCTCATGTGCTTTTTTCGACTATGCCCCGGAAACAGCCATTCGCCGGGTTGATATTCTCGCCAGTACTGCCTGAGTTCCGGCAGCAGGTTTCGGGAGAGGACGGTGTAACGGTCTTTTCTTCCTTTGCCCTGTTCGACCCGGATCATCATCCGGGAAGGGTCGCTTTCAATGTGTTCCGGCCTCAGGGAAATCGCCTCGCCAAGCCGCAGCCCGGCGCTGTAAACCATTTTCAGAAATACCCTGTGTTTCAGATTGGCGGCCGCGTTAAACAGACGAACAACCTCTTCTTCGCTCAGGATGCTGGGGAGCTTCTTGATTCTCGGTCTTGGAGGGATTTTAAATCGGGTCTCATCCCAATTTAGGACATTCTTGTAAAAACAGGCGATCCCGCATAAGTAGTTGTTGACCGATCCCCATTCGAGCTTTTTCTCTTCAATGAGATAAATCAGAAATTTTTGAATTTGTTCCTGGGTCAGCGTGTCCGGTGCCTGGTTGTAAAACTTGGTTAAACTTTGCATTACGAGGATATAATTTTTTCTAGTGTGCTTGGAAAAACGGTGAAGGGTCATGTAATCGAGAAACTGCTTTCTTAGCATGCTGCTCATGATGGTGCCTCCTTGGCTTGAAAGGTGATAAGAAATGGACGGTTACCAGCTCAGGAGGTATTGTAATCGATATATAATTAATCGGAAATATTTTTAATCAGGGGGTATTGATAAGGACGAGCGGGGTTGGGTCTCTCCGCGAAGCGGTTCAGTTCAATAGCTATTCGGCACTCCAGGAAAAAATTACACAACCACAACATATAGCGTTTTCGGTTTTTTTATCGCATGCTTTTATGAAAATGAAAATAACCCAACGGCATGTTAAGAGATAGAGGTTCCTGCCAGATAACAACATTCTAAACAACATCAAGGATGCTTGTTCAGGAATGAATGAATGGTTTTCAACTGCGCACGCAAACCAAAAGCAGGGGAGGGAAGTTGTCTTTTTCCTGTGTTGATAATATGCAATCAGGGTATTTACACATGCCAGTCATATAAAAAAGCAGATATGTTGTATTTAAAATACACAAACCTACAATACAAAGCCCTTTAATGCGATTCATGCGGTTTGTTCAATCAATTTCTTTGACTGATTTCCATAAGAATGTTTTGTGCATTGCAGCGGTCATCAAAGGGATGGGCAGCCAGGTCCATATTTTCCAGAACTTTCTCTGACAAATCTTCGCCCATTCCAAAAAAATCCATATTCTCCAAATAAATTTCCATTCTGGCCGGCCGTTTCCGGAGGTCTTTCATGCGTCCGGTCACGGCTGTGTATATCCATGAACTGAGTTTTCCTTTGGCGCCATCCCACCGATAAATAGCCAAAATAAGTGCGGTCCAGCATTCTGCTTCAATTTCCTTTAGATCTAATCCCGGTAAAGCGGCCTTGTTCTTCCATGCGGTTTTTTTCACAAATGCCTTAAATTGCGATAATTCGTTCATTGTTGTCCTGTTCGTTAATCAGTTGGTATCAAAATACGATTACAATAATCCTTGCTCGTGCAGCAGATCCTCGATTTCATTCATCATCGTCAAAATTTTGTTCAGATATACCAGAAGCTGTTTTGCGGAAGCTCTGTTAAACCGGTGGTTCCTGACATCGTCAAGGATCTCATGGAACATGGCGAGGCCATCCTGTAGCCGATCCTTATAAATATCTGGTAGCGTTTCAAAACAGTTGGCTTTTGGTGGAGGGGCCTCGCCTTTGAGAAGGTGAATCAGGTCCTTTTTTTTGGCCGTTACAAGTTTCAAAATTAAGTCCAATTCTTTGTCTAAAAGATTGTCTCTCATCCATTGCTCCATGTCCGGTGAAACGGGACACAGCATTGTGTGATACAGCAATGCCGCCTGTAGACACCTCGCCGTATCAAACGCTATCCCAATAATGGTTACCACTTTGGAAGCATCGGTTATTTGATCGCCCTTCATCAGAGAAAGCGTAATGGCCGCCAACAGTACTTTCCTGATCCAGGGTTCAGGCTCATTCAGTTCTTTTGCAATGCTGACGATATCAATTTTGTATTTCTTGGCCAGTTCCATGGCCCGGATTGCATGCTGGTTTTTTACCGGGAGTGCATTATAAAATTCAATCTGATCAAGATAAGAAGGATACCGGGTTGTTTTTAAAGCGGGGTCGCGATCTTTGCCCGACTGATGGCCGAAAGGGAAGGAAACGGTTTGCATGGAAGTTACGGGTGATGCGGGATCGCAATCTTGATTTGTATTTTTTTGTAAACCATTTAAGTCATTCATATCAGTTTTTTCCTCCGGTGTTTTTAAAACGAACTCAGTTTGTTTTGAAAATATAGCCAGATTTAAATGGGATATCCGGCGCTTCGATAATGCCTTTGTCTGGGTTGAAAAACGGTACAACGCCTTTTCTTGCAATTGATTTTTCTTAAATCTGACATAAAATAGTGTCAATATTTTTTTTCAAAAAATTGATTTTAGTTTTAATTAATATCACTTTTTTATTTAAAATATAATAATATCATTATATTATAAATTTTTATAAAAAATTTTTATGATTATTACTAAAGATAAAAAGAATGAAATAAAATGAAGAAAAATGAAACTTAGGTAAAAATGAAAGTAAAAATGAAAACAAAATTGAAACCCAAACAAGACCGGTGCAGTGGTCTATGATTGGATGGAATAATTCATTTTGACATCTATTCTGTTTAATCTGAGGAGATGCAGGTTAATCCATCTCTCCGGTGAAAATCTGAATTAAAAAAATCAGGCGACTCGGCCAAATGAAACCGGATCGCCTGTGTTTTTTAAATTTAAACTTTTTCCGTTAATTTTTAGGCTTTTTTTTCAGTCGCCAGTCCGGACCCGGAATGCGAATAATCTGACTCATGCCCGCAATGCGGGAAGCAGTGCGCTGACCGATGTGGTCAGCCAGTTCATCCAGGGAAAAGTTAGATGTGATAATGGTTGGTTTTAACCGGCTGTCCCGCTCATCGATAATATAACCAATCGTTTTTTTATCCCATTCCGTTGGATTTACCCCGCCGAGATCGTCCATAACAAGGTATTCACACAAGATATAAGGCTGAATGGCCTCATATTCTGTTATTCTGTCATTATCCTTAAATGCCTTTTTAATGTCGAAACAAAGCCCGGAACCGCACGTAAACACCACTTGTTTGCCCTTAAGGAGCAGTTCCCTGATAATGGCAATTGCCAGATGGGTTTTTCCGGTCCCGCAATTTCCATAAAGATACAGCCCTGGAGACGCCTGGCTGTGATTAGCGAGATATTGGTTGCACGCATTGACGCAGAAACTGTTTTCCTTCACAATCTGAAAGTTTTTTAAAGAGCAATGCAGATACTTTTGCAAAACCCCTGTATTTTGAAGACAGGCTTCTATGTTTTGCCGAATGTCACGGAGCTTTCGGCATTGATGGCATATACCGGCCTCGCTTATTTCAGTGAATTCCCAGCGGCCTTCCATCCGGTCCCACGATGGTGAAAACAATGCGCCGCAGTCAGGGCATTTGACATCGTCAGGCCGGGAGACATCCATCATCCGACGTTGTTCCTGGATGCTCTCATAAAGGGCCTGCCATGCACTGGATCGGCGTAGATTGCTGCTTAATTTTGATGGGTTACATGAAGTCGATTGGGTAATCACTTGGCAGATCAAATCCTTTTCTTCCAGGTTTATTTTGAATGATGGATGCGGAGACATGATTTTCTCCCTTTCCAGCCGCACGTAAACTATGTTGAAGCCAGTTCAGCAGACTGCCCTTATAATTCAGCCGGGGAAATCGATTTTGTTCTTTTTTGCTTTTTTTTCGATGTTCCAGCTCCAGCCAGTCGCCCCAGTTCTGGATTTCATACAAAAGGTCAATGGACAGGCAATTGCTGCTTTCCTGAATTCTGTCCCTGAACCACTCCCGATCCTCGACCTGTATATCAAATTCGGGATACTTCTTGACGATTCTGAAAAACAAAGACCACAGAGAATCGGTTTCATGTCGGTTCAGGAAGCTAAAATAATTGTTATGTGGATCAGATTCCCGCGTGTCGATACCTGCACTGGAATTTGATTCATCGGATATCGTGTCAATCAGCGGAATCCGGACTGTGTTGTCGTCAGCGGCTATTGCCCGTGTTGTCGTTTCTTTTTCCTTAAAAAAACGTTCTCCCGGAACATAACGGACATACCAGTCATTCTTAATCCCGGGAATGGGACTCCATTCACATTGGCTGAGAAAAAGGGTTTGTTTCAGCTCGCTATGAGCACCTTCAAGCTGCTGGCGGGAACGGGACAAGGTTTTCTGTCTCCGGATGGACAACAGTTTGCACAGGGTTGAATATTTGTATTGAATATATTTTTGGTGCCCGTAAAACTTAACGCCAAGAAGTTCATAGAGCCGGGCGGAAATAGGTTTTAATGACTTGAGATACTCAAAATCAAGCGGCCGCACGTATAAGGAATTAATGTTATCCAGATATAGACTGTTAAAATATGCGTAATTTCTGTCTGCTGTCCGGCCGTCTGAGAGTCGTTCCCCTTTGAATACAACTCTGTCGTAAAGATGAAATTCCGCCTCTATCCAGGCTTTTTTTGACTTGTCGTAATAAGATTGTCTGCTCATGATGATGGTCATCACCATGGTGGTAAATCCCTGCTTGACCCTATGTACAAACTTACCGGGACAACGCACCCCCATGATCCTGGCAAGTTCTCTGAAACATGGTAACTGAACCGGGTTTGAAATTGGCCGGGGCAGCAGCGACAGGCTGTATTCAACTGCCCGCTGTAATCGCCTTTCAAAATCTTTGGGCAGACCGAAGCTTGGATGCGGAAGCACGGTCCAGATGGTCTCAAATATTTCATTACCACGCCGCTGCATCTCTTTAAATTCGATACCCCGGCTGGGATCAGCCTTTTTGTCCAGACAAAAATATGGTAAAAGCAGAAAATTGACTTCCGCTTTGGTGAACGATTTTAACAAAGTGGCATTCTTTTGGATGTTAACTGAATGATTATTTGTATTACAATTCATGATTGATCCTTGACAGCAATCGGGCCAGGAAGAGTATAACCATCCGGCCATTCCTCCCAGTGAAGTTGAGCCTTCCCTTTTTCACCATGTGCATTAACCATTTCAGAGCAATTTGCCTTTTGTGCCATGAACCTCCTTCAAATTAAAAATTTTTGGTCTCTATAAATACATATAGAAAGTTCGATGATTTTTTTTCTGAAATTTGAAATTTTTTTTAACAAAAACGATGGCGATGACGAAAATTAAGGCAAATGATGTATTAATATATAATTATATAAATTGTTTATCTTCTTTGCCTTAAAATAAAAATTTTAAAAAAAGTAAAAAGATCTTAAGAAACTTGATTTAAAGCAAATATATAATAATATCAAATTTTTAAACCCTATTTTGTTCCGTTGAGGCTCGCAAAAGCTTACGAAAACACTTGCAAGCCGTTACACCAGGCCTCGTATTCTGTTATGTCAACCCTCGTATCCAGCCACACTGAGGACTCGCAAACCATACGTCAAGCCTCGCACCGAAAATTTTACAAAATTTCCCAGTGTGCGCCACAACCAGGATGACCGCCCAGATATCCCTGGTCTCAGTCAACTTCCGGTATGTTGATAGAACCTCGGAAATCACCTTGATGATATTCCCTACCGTGAACAGCCAGCTCTATGCCAACTCCGCAACGTTTTTTTCCGGTAGAAGCAGTTTTGCTGACCTGGTAGCTGAAAAGAAGGACTGGGGATACTGGAACGGGATTTTCACAGGGCAGGGCGGTTCGTAATGGGGCAAGTCCTCCCGAGCGGCAATGCGATTATATGTCTTGCTTTTTCACCCTTTGATCGAATTTGAGTCCGGATATTTGAGCATTCGAGCGGGGGTCTCCAGTGAGATTTGTATGAACATAATTTGATTTTGCTTATTGAAAATAGCGTGTTAGATAATCCAAATCATGAATCAGGAACTTCACGTTATTGTCATGCCGGACGGGGCATTGAATCCGGAATGGACCGACACGGCGGAATCTGTTTCAAAAACCACCCAAATGCTGCAGAAGGAAATCTTCAGACGATACAATTCGAATAATCTGATTATTGTCTAACCACCATGAATCAAAGAACAAATTAATCTTTTATCAGACTCATCAATATCCCCTTTTATGTCACCGTGGCATGATTGTGATGTCACCGTGGCATGATTGTGATGCCACCGTGGTCGTGTTGTGACGCTACCGTGGTCGTGTTGTGTCGCCACCGTGGCATAGTTAAGGCGTCACCCTGGTCGTGTTGAGGCGTCACCGTGGCATGGTTAAAGCGTCACCCTGGTCGTTTTGTGACACGTTTTTTGCTTTTCGAGGCATAATCGCGGCACCAATTCCCTATTTCCCATCCCCCTTCATAAAATTTTTGAGGAGTTATCCCAAAAAAATGATTATTTCCCATTTTTGCGCCATGGTGACGCCTTCTCTTTCTATAATAAATTATAGATGCCTCCAAAATTTTTTCAGAAGATTGTCCCCGGCAAGGCCAAAAAAGTCAGGGAAATGGTATGAAAAAGTCGAACCCGCTAATGGTAGGCCCCTTATAAGGTATTTTGTTATTTGTTTCTTTTGAAATAGTGGTAGCCAAACTTTGGTTTGGCGAATGGTAATATTTTAATCGGGAGAAAAATCATGGCAAACCGAAAAATGAACAAGCTGGATATGTACGCTGAGACAAGACTCTGGAATTTGAAAATTAAAAACGGAAACATACCGACAGATGATTTGGTTAAAGAAATGATTTTTCGCTTCAAGCTATCGGGCGGAATTCGCCTCTATCTGAAATTACAGCAAACCATTCTGGCGGCACGAAGGCGGGTGATGCGACGGCAGGCGGCCATGAAAAAAAATATCAGGGACTGGTCATCAAAACTGTGCTTGCCGGAAAAAACCGTTGCACCATGGGCCTGGGGCGGCCTGTTGACGGAAGGGAATATCAAGGTAGTTTCCGAGGTCCTGACCGCTTATAAGGAATTGTAAATGAAGGGGCCGCTTTGATGCGGTGGAGCTGAGGTCCGAGAGGTGTTGAAAATAAAATTTCTCTGGAATGCCCCGGATATGGCCTGACAAAACTGACAAAACCTCCGCGATAGGGTTTTGTCAGTTTTGTCAGTTTTGTCAGTTGATACACTGCGCGTTTCAGCCTTTTTGAATCGCATTGTGATAGACGCTTATCAATGAGATTTTAATCTCAATTTCGGATGGACATAATATTCAGTCGAGGGGCGTCCTCCGGCTGATCTGGAAAAAAATGAAGACCCGGAACGTCCTCCCCAGCTTCTGGAACAGGCCAGGTCCCTATTTGTTTTATAAGTTCAAATACTTCATTTTGAGCATCCAAATCCGGCTTGCGATCAACATTTCTTTATGATCCGGAAAAACCGCTAACTGAAAACATTGAATAAACCCACCGTCATTATTCCCGGCCGCTACCGCTAACCTTGCAATTGTCGCGAGCTTATCCGGCAGAATACCGCCGATGATTCATAAGCAAAGGCTTTCGATGTCAATCATGCCGCGTCCGCTCCTGTCGCATGTGTATCTTCCTCTGCCTTCCCAGGCCTCTAAATAAAAGGCTCGATCATTATAAGGGGGGTGCCATTAGCGGTATCAGGTTTTTCTGAAGAATTTTTCTGATTTTTTTCAATATTCAGCCCTGGATTTCAAAAAAAATGGAGCTAACTCTATATATACTTATAGAGCACTTTGTTTTTTTTGGGGGGGAGGCGCGTGTTTCAGAAAAAAATGAGGCCGTCTCTACTGGCAGTTATAGAAAATTTCTTTCACCAGCAGGCCGCAACAAGGAAAAAAGGAAAAAATGGAGGATCACAATGATTTACAAAAAATTTTTCGGAAAAATGATCGCCACCAAAGCGCCCCCATGACAACCGGAGGATGCCGCCACGACATTCTCAGGGTGATGAACGGGTTTGTGGAAAGTCAAAACCGAAAATGTACCAGTTATTATAGCCTGGCTGATAGCACGCTTCAAGTTGCTCATGACGAAGGTGGGAAATGATTTGCAGTAGGGATTAACGGGTACTTGTTAAGTATAGAATATATTGTTTAAAAACAATAGGTTATTTTCAAGAGGATATCAAATGGAAGAATATTTAACCGTCGATGAATTATGTCAAAAGACAAAATACGCCCGGCAGTCTGTTTACAACATGATCAACAGGAACATTTTTAAACTCAATGAGCATTTTTACAAACCGACACCCAAAAAAATATTGTTCAAAAGTTCTGCAGTTGAAGCATGGCTGACGGGGGGAGGTGCGCAAGCTGTAAATCAGACGGAAATCATTGCCGACAATCAGACGATACAAAAGAAAAAGAAGCTTGTGAGCAACATCCATATTTAGGGTTAAAGATAAAACTGCTTTTCATGGATATGACGTTTTGATAGGATTTATCCAGTTATATCAGTGGAAGGAGGTGGAAGATGAAAGGATAAAAAATGACAATTTCAATGAAAGCTGAAGCTCATATAATTGAGTTTCCAAAGAGAAAACTTCAAAAACAGCGAAAATCGGGGTTAAACGTCAACAAGGAGGGTTCTGTCCGGAAAATCAACGGTCAGGTATATATTGACTTCATATACTGCAATGAACGTGTCAGAGAAAATTCCGGCCTGCCGTGGAATGAAAAAAATGCCAAACACGTAAGGGAACAGCTTGATAAAATAGTGATCGCCATCAAGGAAGGCACATTCAGGTTTGCCAAGGTATTTCCCCAAAGTAAAAAAGTTGATTATTTTGTCGCCAAAGAGCTGGAATTCCTGAAAATTATCAAAACCCCTGATCAAATCCTCTTCAAGGATTATGTATGGACCTGGTATGACCTGTTAAAAGGGTCTGGTCGTGTCACTGAAAGAACTCTCCTGGGTTACAAGGCTCATATCAATTGTTATCTGTTTTCTTTTTTTGGTGATTTACCTTTTTCCAAATTCCAGAAAAGCACGTTTGACAAATTTATCAATTGGTCCAAAAACCAGAAATATCGGGGTAATGCGATTGGCAATGAAAGCGTGAATAAATTGCTTACTCTGCTGAAGATGATCGTAAAAGATGCTGTCATTGAATATTCCTGGGGTGACACATTCAATCCTTTTTTTGGATTTAAGAAGCTACCGACAGGGGATGCATATGAAAAAATTCATCCGTTTTCCCTTGAAGAACAGGCAAAGATCATCAGACACCTGCCGGAACCCTGGAAACCTTATTTTGATTTCGCATTGAAAGCAGGTCTGCGCCAGGGAGAGCAAATAGCGCTGAAGCCAAAAGATATTGATTGGGAAAAAGGGCTGCTTCACATTCGAAGAGCCATGACTCGGGATGAAAACGGCGGAGAGATGGAGGGTAACACCAAAAACAGGTATAGCCGACGCACCATTAAATTGACGCCGGTGATGTTGGCTGCATTAAAATCGCAAAAGAATATTTATGATCAACTTCAGTGTGAATATTTCTTCTGTACAACCACAGGGGAAAGAATTCATTCACCCAATCTAAGAAAACGGGTTTGGATTCCAACCTTGAAAAAAGCGGGCGTGCCTTACCGGGAGATGAAACAAACACGCCACAGTTTTGCCACAAATGCTTTAAGTTGCATGGAAAATCCGCTCTGGATCGCCAGGGTCATGGGACACCGGGACACGAATATGATTATCAAAGTTTACAGCAGATATATAAAGGATGCGACAGGTTCTGCTGATGGCTGTAAATTTGATAATCTGTACGTTGGGGATAAAGGTAAAGCAGAGTAAGGGGGAGTAAATAGAATTATGGCAAAATTATGGCAAAATATTGCCAAAAAACAAAAAGGATTTACAGTGACTAACCGTAAACCCTTGATTTTACTGGCGCGCCCGGAGGGATTCGAACCCCCGACCTACGGATTCGTAGTCCCTTTGGTTAACCTTCACTCTTTTTGTTTTTATATAATTTTTATATTGAAAATTCAATAGTTAAATTGTATTAACCTTAACATAGCTTAACGTAAAATCATTGCATTTAATCAAAAAAATTGGCACAATATTGGCACAACTTTGAAACATATATTTTAAAATTTGGCGCAAATTTTCCCAATTTTCATAAACAATTTTTAAGGACCGCTATGAAGTACAAATACCAAAAAACAAAATACCCCGGCATCCGATATCGAGAGCATCCAACCAGAAAGCACGGAATTCAAAAAGACAAATATTTTGTTATTCGTTACCAATTGGATGGAGCTACAAAAACAGAAGGATTAGGATGGTCCAGCGCTGGATGGAACGAGCAAAAGGCGGCTGAGACATTAGCGGATATTAAGCGGAATATTCGTATTGGCCAGGGGCCGAGAACTCTTGAAGAACAAAGAACGATATCAGAAAACGAGCGTGATCAGCAACTCAGGATGGGCATGGTCTTTA
>Ga0209467_1000700_pt1 | contig 38960 bp, 35 predicted proteins | sample Higcelwee11metaG_FD_187175 | JGI IMG/M metagenome (GOLD analysis project Ga0209467, IMG submission 187175) | Freshwater pond sediment microbial communities from the University of Edinburgh, under environmental carbon perturbations - High... | ecosystem: Environmental > Aquatic > Freshwater >... | reverse complement strand
CGTCCACCAGGATCGGGGGATGCTTGAGCGAGCCCAGCAGGGCGCGGAGCATGGCCCAGTAGAACAACCCCCGCTCGGCCTGCAGCTGCCGGTTGCCGAGCAGGCGGTCGACCCGCTTGATCGCATGTTTGGGCCAGGCCGAGCCGGGCAGGAAGCGCCCCAGCGCGGTCAGGCCCAGGCTACGGCCTTGCAGCAGGGCGGCCACCGAGGCCATCAGGGCTTCGAGACGGCGGGCATGGATGGTGGGGAGTACCTTGGCGAAGGCATCGTGCAAGAATTGGACGGTCTGCATGGGTAGGGGGACATCGGTCAGTTTGTCGACAACCAACGTGCCCGCCCATGCAGGCCTCTTCAAGCCCTACGCCTTTGATTTTTTGGGAAAATTTCTGGGGATCACTCAGACTCGGTAGCTCTCCAGTGCATTCATGAACCCCGCTCATAGGCCTATGTGGATTGGATCGGCTAATCAAGTGAGTTCGCTCCCGGTACATTTGCATCGACTCGAAAGGGACTGCTCCTACATATGACAGGCAAGCATTCCCGGCTCCCGCCGGAGTGCGGCCAGAGCAGAAGGCGACTGACAGGCTGCAGCCCGCCTCCCCCGGTCCGTATCGAATGACGGCTTGAAGGCCAGCTCTACCGATGGCGCTGATCGGTATCGGTCAGGGCGGGAGCCTCAGCCCCCTGACGCTCTCGGGCATGGCGGCCGCCACCAACGAAGGCGCCGGCGCGGCGTCCGGCACAGGCGAAGCTTTTCAATCCCCCCACCAAGGACTGCTGATCATGAAAACCATCGGATACGCCGCACAGACCGCCGGAGCGCCGCTCGCGCCCTTCACGTTCGAGCGCCGCCCGCTGCGCCCCAATGATGTCGCCATGGAGATCCTCTACTGCGGCGTCTGCCATTCGGACCTGCATACCGCCCGCAACGACTGGGGCTGGACTCTCTATCCGGCCGTCCCCGGCCACGAGATCGTCGGCCGCGTGACCGAGGTCGGCAGCGCAGTCAACCGCTATAAGGTCGGCGATGCGGTGGCCGTCGGCTGCCTGGTCGACAGCTGCCAGGAGTGCGACCACTGCCACCACGGAGAAGAACAGTTCTGCAGCAACGGCAGGACCGACACCTACAACTCGCCCGACCGCATCAGCGGAGCGATCACCTACGGCGGCTATTCCAAGCATCTGGTGGTCCGCGAGGAGTTCGTCCTGCGGGTGCCGGAAGGCCTGGACCTGGCAAAAACGGCACCGCTGCTGTGCGCCGGCATCACCACCTACTCGCCGCTGCGCACCTGGAACGTCGGTCCGAGCAGCCGCGTCGGCGTGATCGGCCTCGGCGGGCTGGGCCACATGGCCGTCAAGCTCGCCATCGGCCTGGGCGCCGAGGTGACCGTCATGAGCCGCACGAAGGACAAGGCGGCCGACGCGCTGGCCCTCGGCGCCGACCGGCTGCTCGTCTCGACGGATGAGCAGGCCATGGCCAAGGCGCAATCCGGCTTCGACCTCATCATCGATACGGTTCCGGTCAAGCACGACCTCAATCCCTACCTGCCGCTGCTGGACGTCGACGGCACCCTGGTGCTGGTCGGACAGGTCGGTCCGCTCGCCGAGCCGAACACCGTCCCGATGATCCTCGGCCGTCGCCGGATCGCCGGCTCGCTGATCGGCGGCATCCGCGAGACCCAGGAGATGCTCGACTTCTGCGCGCGGAAGAACATCCTGCCGGAGTGCGAGATGATCCGCATGGACCAGATCAACGAGGCTTTCGAGCGGCTGGAGCATGCCGATGTCCGCTATCGCTTCGTGATCGACATGGCTTCGCTGGACTCGTCCGCAGGCGCCAAAGCCTGAGCGGTCGGCATGATGCGTTCCGGGATGGCTACGGTGTTACTGCGACAATTACGGGAGAATTCACCATGTCGAAACGCACCTGGTTCATCACGGGGGTCAGCAGCGGCTTCGGCCGCCAGATCACCGGCCAGCTTCTCGAGCGCGGCGACTGCGTGGTCGGAACCGTCCGCGACACCGGCAAGGTCACCGACCTGATCGAACGTTATCCCGAAGCGTTCCACGCCGAAGTGCTCGAGGTGACCGACACAGCGGCGATCCGCGAGCTGGTCGAACGCTCGTTCGCCCGGCTCGGACGCATCGACGTGTTCATCGGCAACGCCGGCTACGGCCTGTTCGGCGCGGCGGAAGAACTCACCGACGAGCAAGTCGAGCACATTGTCGCGACCAACCTGATCGGCTCGATCCAGCTCATCCGTGCCGCTCTGCCGCATCTTCGCGCCCAGGGCGGCGGACGCATCATCCAGATATCCTCCTACGGCGGCCAGGTCGCTTTCCCGGGAAACTCGATGTACCACGCGACGAAGTGGGGCATCGAAGGCTTCGTGGAGTCGGTCGCGCAGGAGGTCGCATCCCTTCGGGATCGGCATGACGATCGTCGAGCCCGGCGGCGCGCGCACCGAGTTCCGTTACGGGAGCGCGCGGGTGGCGGCACTCATGCCTGTCTACAACGACACCCCGGCACACGGCTTCCTGCGGATGCTCGATCCCCGAAACGCTCCGGCCCCCGGTGACCCGGCCCGAATGGCCGCGCGCATCATCGAGAGCGTCGACGTGGAGCCCGCGCCGCTGCGCATGGTGCTCGGCTCCCAGGCGCTGGAGAGCACCCTCTCGATCCTGCGCAAGCGGATCGCTGGCTTCGAAGCACAGACCGAGCTCGCCGCTTCCACGGACTTCCCGCCCGGGGAGTGACCGGCACCCCCGTCGCAGGCGCAATACGGGGCTATGCGCGATAGCGCAGCGCCTCGATCAGCACTGCCATGGCCCCCGAAGACTGCCGGCGACTCGGGTAATAGAGGTGGTAGCCCGGGAAGGTCGGGCACCAGTCTTCCAGCACCGATACGAGCCGGCCTGTGGCGATGTGCTCCCGCGCCATGTCCTCCGGCAGGTAGGCGATGCCGAAGCCGGCCAGTGCCGCGCGGAGTATCTGCGAGCCGTTGTTGAACACCAGCTGGCCTTCGACGCGCGCTTTGACTTCGTGTCCATCCTTGATGAACTCCCAGGCCATCAGGCCGCCGTAGGTCGGCAGGCGCAGGTTGATGCAGTCGTGACCGGCCAGCTCCTGCAGCGTCCGCGGCGGCGCTTTCCTGGCAAAGTAGGCCGGAGCCCCCACCACCGCGATGCGCATGTCCGGCGCGATGCGCACGGCGATCATGTCCTTGGCGACCTGATCGCCCAGGCGCACGCCGGCGTCATAGCGCTGCGCGACGATATCGCTCAGCCCGTAGTCGATGGTGATTTCCACCTTGATGTCGGGGTAGTCCGGCAGCAGCCTCTCCAACCTGGGCCAAAGGACAGTATCGACGGCATGCTCGGCGGAGGTGATGCGGAGGGTGCCTGCGGGTTTTTCGCGCAGTTCGCTCAAGGCCGCGAGTTCGGCGTCTATCTCCTCGAACCGGGGGGCCAGCGTCAGGAGCAGGCGCTCGCCTGCCTCGGTCGGCGAGACGCTGCGCGTGGTGCGGGTGAGGAGCCGAAGAGCCAGCCTGGCCTCGAGCGAACGAATGGTGTGGCTCAACGCCGATTGCGATACTCCGAGCTGCGCCGCTGCCCGGGTAAAGCTTCCCTCGCGGGCAACCATCACGAAGGCCAGGAGATCGTTGTAGTTTTCGCGGGGCATTTATCGATCCGCCTCATGAGCTTGAGCGGATTATGCCACCCAAGCGGTAGGTCGTACGCAAATGGCAATGTGGCAAAACGATTCCCCGGTCGAGCGTCTGTGCCTCGATCTGTTCGCGGATGCGCGCTCTGCCATAGCCTCTTGCCGGCCACGATCACCTCGGCCAATTTCGGGCCGGCGTCTGCGCGGGGTCGACGGCTGCCAAGGGTGAAACACCGTTAGCCCAGGCCACAGGGGAACAGCTCGGAAGCCTGGCTGGCTTCGGAGAGTTCCGCGCTGGCAGCCAGCAGGCGCGGCGCCAGCTGGTGCATCCGCGCTTCGCCAAGGCGGGCGCTGGGGCCGGCGAGGCTGAGCACGCCGATGGGGCGGTGATTGCGCGGGTCGCGGACCGCCGCGGCCATGGCGGCGGTGCCGACCGCCGAGCTTTCCACCACCCAGGCATAGCCGTGCGCGCGTGCCAGACGCAGGCGTTCGAGCAGTTCGGCGCTGGAGCGCGGCGCATTGGGGCCCAGCTCGGCCGGATCGACCGCCGCCTGCTGCGCGACCCGGGCCAGGGCCTCCTCGTCGCCCATACTGGCCAGCCAGGCATGCCCGGAAGCGGTGGAAGACAGCGGCGCGTCGCGGCCCATGTCCGGATCGTAGCGCAGCCCGCCGCGGGCGCCCTGGGACTTGGCGATCCAGGTCAGCCGCTCGCCGTCGATCACCCCCAGGCGCACCAGCTCGCCGGTTTCCTCGGCCAGGCGGTCGAGGATCGGCTGGACCACGTCCGCACCGCTGTTGGCCAGGTAGCGAAAACCCAGCGCCACCAGCTTGGTGGACAGCTGGTAGCGGCTGGTCTGCGGGTCCTGGCGCACGTAGCCCAGGCGGATCAGCTCGGCGAGCATCCGGTGGGTGGCGCTCTTGGGGATGTGCAGCCGGTCGGCCAGGCTCTGCAGGGGGGTTCCGCCGGGATCGGCGGTCAGGCTTTCCAGAAGACTCAGCGCGCGTTCGATTTGACTGCCAGCCATGTTCAGCATCCAGGCGGAAAATGCCGCAATTCTAAAAGAGCCGGCCAGCGCGGACCACGCCCTTCTCCGCGTCCCGCCCCCCGGCGGCCCGGGAATCGTCGCTGAAAATGTCCTAATCAGTTAGTTTTCGTTCGATTATCGAGCGCCGTCGATTGATTGCCATCAGGCTTGCCACCAGTATCTGCGCCAGACGCAGCCAGCCCCAGCGGCGCCGCGCCCCTGCCACAAGCACACGTCGGTAACCGGCCTGGCCTGCATCCGGTGGGCCAGCTTCCACGCCAGCGCCTTCGTCTCCCTGCTGCTGTCGATCCGCTACCTGCGCAGCGGCCGGCCGCTGACGGCCCTGCCGACCAGCAGCCTGTCGGCAGGCCTGGTCAACCTGCCGCCCACCCCGCCTTCGGCGTCTGCCCGCCCGGCCAGACGCCCGTGCCGGGCTGGCCGAAAAGCGCAACCCCCTGACCAATCGCCCCCAAAACAACGACAAGCGGAGTGCCTCATGTTCAAGAAACTGTTCGTCGGACTGCCCCTCGCCGCCAGTGCCGCCGGCTTCACCCTCGCCGCCCATGCCGCCTACCCCGAGCGCAGCATCCAGGCGGTGATCCCCTGGGGCGTCGGCGGCGCCACCGACAATGTGATGCGCAGCCTCTCTCCCTTCGTGGAGAAGGAGCTGGGCGGCAAACTGACCCTCAGCAGCCGCCCGGGCGGTACCGCGGTGATCGGCACCAGCTACGTCCTCGGCCAGCAGCCAAACGGCTACACCCTGCTGCTCGGCGCGGAAAACCCCCAGCTGTACCCGGTGCTCGGCCTGGCCAAGTTCGACTACAGCGCCCTCTATCCGGTCAACCTGATCGGCCAGAACGTGGCGGTCATCGCCACCTATCCCGACAGCCCCTGGAACGGCATGGCGGACCTGCTGGCCGCGGCCAAGGCCAGTCCCGGCAGCCTGCGCATGGGCGGCGCCGGCGTCGGTGCCCTGCCGAATACCGTGCACGCGATGATCAATGCCGTGGAAGAACTCAAGGTGAGCGAACAGACCTTCAGCGGCGATGGCTCCGGCATCGCCGCGCTGATGGGCAAGCAAATCGACTTCATGCCCCTCAGCCTGGCCTCGTGCAAGGAGCTGATCCGCGCCGGCAAGCTCAAGGCCTTGGCCGTGGTGAGCACCGAGAAGGTGGCGGAGCTGCCGGGCGTCGAACCGATCAGCAAGGCCCTGCCGGGTATCGCCGAATACCTGCCGTGGGGTTCGTTCTGGGGCGTCTGGGTGCACAAGGACACCCCCGAGGACATCAAGCAGAAGCTGAGCGGCGCCTACGCCAGAGCCGTGGCAGCCCCGGAGTTCCAGGCCTTCCTGAAGAACTACGGCGCCAAACCGCTGAACCTCAGTGGCAACGAGGCCTCCCGGTATCTCCAGCGCTGGCAATCGGTCACCGCCTGGTCGATGTACAAGGCCAAGGCAGTGCAGATCTCGCCGGACACCCTAGGCATTGCCAAGCCGTAGGCCCCCGACAGCCCCCTGGGGCGACACCCGCTTGGCGAACGTGGCGCGAACCCTTAATATTGGAATTGTGTTCCAAAAAATAAAAAGGCGCAAAAGCCGCGCCTCACCTTTCCGAACGGGAGAAAATCGATGCCTGCGAGTCCTCTGGCCCACACGGTCGAATGCGATGTTCTGGTTGTCGGCTCGGGGGCCGCGGGCCTGTCGGCCGCGGTGACTGCCGCCTGGCACGGGCAGAAGGTGGTGGTGGTGGAAAAAGACCCGGTGTTCGGCGGCGCCACCGCCTGGTCCGGCGGCTGGATGTGGGTGCCGTGCAACCCGCTGGCGCGCCGTGCCGGCATCGTCGAGGACCCCGAGCTGCCGCGCACCTACCTCAAGCACGAGCTGGGCGAAAAGTACGACGCCGCGCGCATCGACGCCTTCCTCGAGGCCGGCCCGCAAATGGTCGAGTTCTTCGAGCGGCACACCGCCCTGCAGTTTTCCGACGGCAACCTGATCGCCGACATCCACGGCTACACTCCCGGCGCCGGCACCGGCGGGCGCTCGGTGATCGCCGCGCCCTACGACGGCCGCGAGGTCGGCGCGCTGATCCACCGCCTGCGCAAGACCATGCGCGAGACCTCGTTCATGGGCATGCCGATCATGGCCGGCAAGGACCTGGCCTCGTTCATGAACATGACCCGCTCGGCGCGCTCGTTCGTCTATGCCGGGCAACGCTTCGGCCGCCACCTGATCGACCTGGCCCGCCACGGCCGCGCCATGCAGCTGGTCAACGGCGTGGCGCTGGTGGCACGGCTGGCCAAGTCGGCCGAGGACCTCGGCGTGCAACTGATCGAATCGGCGCCGGCCAGGCGTCTGCTGCTGGAGAACGGCGCCGTACGCGGCGCGGTGGTGGAGACCGCCAAGGGCGAGGTCAGCATCCGCGCGGGCAAGGCGGTAGTGCTCGCCGCCGGCGGCTTCCCCAACGACATCGAGCGGCGCAAGGCGCTGTTTCCGCGTACCCCCACCGGCCGCGAACACCTGGCCCTGCCGCCGCTGGGCGCCTCGGGCGACGGCCTGCGCCTGGGCGAATCGGCCGGCGGCCAGGTGGCCACCGACCTGGTCTCGCCGGTGGCCTGGGCGCCGGTGTCGCTGGTGCGCCACAAGGACGGCAGCACCGGCCACTTCCCGCACATCATCGAGCGCGGCAAGCCCGGCATCATCGGCGTGCTGGCCAACGGCAAGCGCTTCGTCAACGAGGCCCACGGCTACTACGACTACACCTCGGCGATGGTCGCCGCGGTGCCGCCGGGACAGGAAGTCGCCTCCTGGCTGATCTGCGACCACCGTTTCCAGCGCCGCTACGGCCTGGGCATCTCGCGCCCGACGCCGATGCCGGTCGGCCCGTGGGTCCGCAACGGCTACCTGAAGACCGGCAAGACCCTTGAGGAGCTGGCCCGGGCCTGCGGCATCGACCCGGCGGGCCTGGCCGAGACCGTCGCCGAGTACAACCGCCATGCCCGCAACGGCGAGGACCCGGCCTTCGGCCGCGGCTCGACGCCCTACAACCGCAAGCAGGGCGACGCCACGCACCAGCCCAACCCCTGCGTCGCGCCCATCGAGCATGGCCCGTTCTACACGGTGAAGGTGCAGCCGGGCTGCTTCGGCACCTTCGCCGGCCTGAAAACCAACGCCCACGCCCAGGTGCTGGACGGCGCCGGCCAGCCGATCGACGGCCTCTACGCCGCCGGTACCGACATGGCCAGCATCATGGGCGGCAACTACCCGGCCGGCGGCATCAACCTCGGCCCGGCGGTGACCTTCGGCTACATCGCCGGCCGGCATATCGCCGGGGCCACCGCCTACGAGTGAGACTCGACCCGGCCAGGCCGTGGCGGAGCGCTCCGCCACGGCCCTTTCCTTTCGCCGGGCTCCCGGCGACGTTCAGCGCTTCTTCTTCGGCTTGCCGGCAGGCTTCTTCTTTTTCCCCTGGGGCAACGGCAGGGCCTGCGCGAAGGCCTGGCGCATGTCGTCCAGGCGTTTTTCGTGCAGGTCGTGGATGCGCTTGCTGCGCTCGCTGCTGAAATCGATCAGCTTGTCGTCGGAATTCATGGCTGCGGATGCACCTGGCGGAAGGTCAGATTCAGGCGCGGCGCGCAGGGCCTGCGCGTCTTCGCCACTTGGTGCTGCCAATGATGCTGCGTTGCGCCGGCCATGACCAGCAGGGAACCGTGCTCGAGGAGCAGCGAATGGGCGATGCGGCTCTGCCCGACTCGGCGCAGGTCGAAGCGCCGCGTGCCGCCCAGGCTGAGCGAGGTGATCAGCGGATTGCGCCCCAGCTCGGCCTCGTCGTCGCTGTGCCAACCCATCGAGTCCCGACCGTCGCGGTAATGGTTGAGCAGCACGCCATTCAGCGGCTGGCCGACGAACGCCTCGACGGCCGCACGGATCTCCGCCAGCAGCAGCGTCCAGGGCAACGGCCGGTGGCTCAGCCCGGAATAGCGATAACGGGCACCGGCATCGCCGTACCAGGCGACCTGCCGCGGCACCGGATAAAGGCGCCCGTACAGCCGCACCTGCGGCTGCTCCCAGGGGGTTTCAGCCAGCAGTGCGGCCAGCCAGCGGTCCGCCGTGGCGCCGTCCACCCATCCGGGCAGATGGCGCAGCAGATCGAGGGGATCGGCGTCGAACAGCGTCATGGTGCAGGGATCGGTAGAAACGGGAGGCCATCCTACACCGGCCGGCACGGGCAAGCCGACCATTGAAAGCTACGCTTTCCTATCAATGCGCCGGCAGTCGACGTCGATCTACCCAGGGCATTCCGTTACCATAGCCGGCCTTTTTACAGCGGAGACAGGCATGGTGCAGCAATATCAACCGGGGCAGCGCTGGATCAGCGACAGCGAAGCGGAACTCGGACTCGGAACCATTCTCACCGCGGATGGCCGCTTGCTCACGGTGCTCTATCCTGCCACCGGCGAAACCCGCCAGTACTCCCTGCGCAATGCTCCCCTGACCCGCGTTCGCTTCGCTCCGGGCGACGAGATCACCCACTTCGACGGCTGGAAGATGGTCGTCCGCGAGGTCGATGACCAGGACGGCCTGCTCATCTACCATGGCCTCGACGGCCACAGCCAGGGCCGTACCCTGCCGGAAACCCAGCTCTCCAACTTCATCCAGTTCCGCCTGGCCAGCGACCGCCTGTTCGCCGGCCAGATCGACCCGCTGTCCTGGTTCGGCCTGCGCTACCACACCCTGGAGCACCGCAGCCGTCTGCTGCAATCCTCGCTCTGGGGCCTGTCCGGCGCCCGCACCCAGCCGATCGCCCACCAGCTGCACATCGCCCGCGAGGTCGCCGACCGCGTCAATCCCCGCGTGCTGCTGGCCGACGAGGTGGGCCTGGGCAAGACCATCGAGGCCGGCCTGACGATCCACCGCCAACTGCTCTCCGGCCGCGCCAGCCGGGTGCTGATCCTGGTCCCGGAGAACCTCCAGCACCAGTGGCTGGTGGAGATGCGCCGGCGCTTCAACCTGGAGGTGGCGCTGTACGACGCCGAGCGCTTCGCCGCCAGCGATGCCGGCAACCCCTTCGAAGACACCCAGCTGGCGCTGGTCGCCCTGGAATGGCTGACCCATGCCGAGCACGCCCAGGATGCGCTGTTCGCCGCCGGCTGGGACCTCCTGGTGGTCGACGAGGCGCACCATCTGGTCTGGCACCCCGAGCAGCCGAGCCCCGAATACGCGCTGGTCGAGCAGCTCGCCGAGGTGATCCCCGGCGTACTGCTGCTCACCGCCACCCCCGAACAGCTCGGCCAGGAGAGCCACTTCGCGCGCCTGCGCCTGCTCGACCCCGACCGTTTCCACGACCTCGAGGCCTTCCGCGCCGAGAGCGCCAACTACCGCCCGGTGGCCGAGGCAGTGCAGGAGCTGCTCGACCAGGGCCGCCTCTCCGAGCGGGCCCACGAGGTCATCCACGGCTTTCTCGGTGCCGAGGGCGAGGCGCTGCTCGCCGCGGTCGGCGACGGCGACATCCAGGCCAGCGCGCGCCTGACCCGCGAGCTGCTCGACCGACACGGCACCGGCCGGGTGCTGTTCCGCAACACCCGCGCCGCCGTGCAAGGCTTTCCCGAGCGCCAGCTGCACCCCTACCCGCTGCCGAGCCCGGACGAATACCTGGAGCTGCCGGTCGGCGAGCATGCCGATCTGTACCCCGAACTCAGCTTCCAGGCTCAGCAGGAGGACGCCGGCGAAGAGAACCGCTGGTGGCGCCTCGACCCGCGCGTCGAGTGGCTAATCGACACCCTGAAGATGCTCAAGAAGGTCAAGGTGCTGGTGATCTGCGCCCACGCCGAGACCGCGCAGGATCTGGAGGACGCCCTGCGGGTGCGCTCCGGCATCCCGGCCACGGTGTTCCACGAGAGCATGAGCATCCTCGAGCGCGACCGCGCGGCGGCCTACTTCGCCGACGAGGAGTTCGGCGCCCAGGTGCTGATCTGCTCGGAAATCGGCAGCGAGGGACGCAACTTCCAGTTCGCCCACCATCTGGTGATGTTCGACCTGCCGGCCCACCCGGACCTGCTCGAACAGCGCATCGGCCGCCTCGACCGCATCGGCCAGAAGCACAGCATCCAGTTGCACGTGCCCTACCTGGAGAACAGCGCCCAGGAGCGGCTGTTCCAGTGGTACCACCAGGCGCTGAACGCCTTCCTCGCCACCTGCCCCACCGGCAACGCCCTGCACCACCAGTTCGGCCCGCGCCTGCTGCCGCTTCTGGAAGGCGGCGACGACGGCGAGTGGCAGGACCTGCTAGATGCGGCTTGCGCCGAACGCGAACGTCTGGAAAGCGAGCTGCATGCCGGCCGCGACCGCCTGCTGGAACTCAACTCCCGCGGCGGCGGCGAGGGCGATGCGCTGGTCGAGGACATCCACGAACAGGACGACCAGTACGCCCTGCCGATCTACATGGAAGAGCTGTTCAATGCCTTCGGCATCGATAGCGAGGACCACTCGGAAAACGCGCTGATCCTGCGCCCCAGCGAGAAGATGCTCGACGCCAGCTTCCCGCTGGGCAGCGACGAGGCGGTGACCGTCACCTACGACCGCAACCAGGCCCTGGTCCGCGAGGACATGCAGTTCCTCACCTGGGAACATCCCATGGTGCAGGGCGGCATGGACCTGGTACTGGCCGGCTCGATGGGCAACACCGCGGTGGCGCTGATCAAGAACAAGGCGCTCAAGCCCGGCACCGTGCTGCTCGAACTGCTCTACGTCAGCGAGGTGGTGGCGCCGCGCGCCTTGCAGCTCGCCCGCTTCCTGCCGCCGCTGGCGCTGCGCTGCCTGCTCGACGCCAACGGCAACGACCTGGCACCGAAGGTCGCCTTCGACACCCTCAACGACCAGCTGGAAAGCGTGCCGCGCGGCAGCGCCAACAAGTTCGTGCAGGCCCAGCGTGACATACTGGCCAGGCAGATCAACGCCGCCGAGGCCAAGGTCGCGCCGCGTCACGCCGAGCGCGTCGCCGAAGCCCGCCAGCGCCTCAAGGCCAGCCTCGACGAGGAGCTGGCCCGCCTGAGCGCGCTCCAGGCAGTCAACCCGAGTGTGCGCGACAGCGAACTGGAAGCCTTGCGCCAGCAGCGCGAGGACGGCCTGGCCATGCTCGACAAGGCCGCCCTGCGCCTGGAGGCAATCCGCGTGCTGGTGGCCGGCTGAGGCCGCGCCCACCACCTGCATGGTCAGGGTGGAAAACGGCCACAGATGCGTAGGGCGGGTGAAACCCGCCAGACATGGTGCAGGGCCACGCCCAGAGTCGGCGGGCTTCACCCGCCCTACGTCTTCACCAGAGAGCGCTCATCCCTCCAGCTGCCGCAACAGGACGAGGAAAGCCTCCTCGTCGAGCACCTTCACCCCCAGCTCGCCAGCCCTGGCCAGCTTCGAGCCGGCGCCGGGACCGGCGACCACGCAGGCGGTCTTCGCCGAGACCGAGCCAGCCACCTTGGCGCCGAGGCTTTCCAGCTTCTCCTTGCCCTGCTCGCGACCCATCGACTCCAGGGTGCCGGTCAACACCCAGGTTTGCCCGGCCAGCGGCAGACCGACGGCGCTCCGGCGCTCGCTTTCCCAGTGCATGCCGAACTCGCGCAGCTGCGCCTCGATGGCGCGAGCACGCTCGACGCCGGCGGCGTCGGCGAAAAACGCGCGCAGCGCCTGCCGGGCCTTCTCGCTCAGCCCTTTGGTCACACTCAGGCTCAGCCAGTCCTGACTGAGGGCGATCACCGCCTCCAGGCTGCCCGCCGCCTCAGCGAGCTTCTTCGCGCCGGTGGCGGCGATTCCCGAAATGCCCAGCTTGTCCAGCAGCTCGTCGAGGCTGGCGCAAGCGGCGAACTCTGCCTGCAGCTCGCCCTCCTCCTGCAGCTCGACGCCGCGCGCCAGCAAGTGCTCGATCACCGTGCGGTTGTGGGCATCCCGGAAGAAGCTGTGGATTTCGTGGGCGACTTCCAGGCCGACGTCCGGCAGCCAGGTGAGCACCTCCGGCAAGGCCTTCTCGATGCGCGAGAGCGACCCGAGGGCGCGGGCCAGCCGCTTGGCGGTCTCCTCGCCGACGTCGGGAATGCCCAGCGCATAGACGAAGCGCGCCAGGGCCGGTCGGCGGCTGGCGGCGATGGCCGCCAGCAGGTTGTTGCTAGAGACCTCGGCGAAACCGTCCAGCACCACCAGTTGCTCGAAGGTCAGGATGTAGAGGTCGGCCGGCGACTTCACCAGACCGGTATCCACCAGCTGCTCGACGATCCGCTCGCCAAGGCCGTCGATGTCCATGGCGCGCCGCGAGACGAAGTGGACGATCGCCTGCTTGAGCTGGGCCTGGCAGGCCAGGCGGCCGACGCAGCGGTAGATCGCCCCCTCGCTGACTGCGGCCTTGCCCTTGCCGCGCCGGACCAGTTGGGTGCGCTCCACCGCCGAGCCGCACACCGGGCACTGCGGCGGTACCTCGATGGGGCGGGCATCGGCCGGGCGGCGCTCGGGCACCACCTGCACGATCTGCGGGATCACATCGCCGGCGCGGCGGACGATCACTGTGTCGCCGACCATCACCCCGAGGCGCGCCACTTCATCCAGGTTGTGCAGGGTGGCATTGGACACCGTGACGCCAGCCACCTGCACCGGCCTCAGGCGCGCCACCGGGGTGATGGCGCCGGTGCGGCCGACCTGGAACTCGACGCCGAGCAGCTCGGTGAGTTCCTCCTGGGCCGGGAACTTGTAGGCGATGGCCCAGCGCGGCTCGCGGGCGCGAAAGCCCAGTTCCTGCTGGCGGGCGACCGAGTCGACCTTGAACACCACCCCGTCGATCTCGTAGGGCAGCGCGTCGCGCCGTGCGCCGATCTCCCCGTAATAGGCCCGGCACGCCTCGATGCCGCGGACTGCCTTCAGCTCGCGGCTGATCGGCAGGCCCCAGTCCTTCAGCGCCTGAAGGATGCCGATGTGGCTGTCCGGCAACTCGCCGGCGCTGCGCCCGATACCGTAGGCGCAGAACTCCAGCGGCCGGCTGGCGGCGATCTTCGGGTCGAGCTGGCGCAGACTGCCGGCGGCGGCGTTGCGCGGGTTGGCGAAGGTCTTGCCACCGTTCTCGACGGCACGGGCGTTGAGCGCCTCGAAGCCGGCCCTGGGCATGTAGATCTCGCCGCGCACCTCGAGCAGGACCGGCCAGCCCTCGCCGTGCAGGCGGAGCGGGATGTTGCGCACGGTCCGCACGTTGGCGGTGATGTCCTCGCCGGTGCTGCCGTCGCCGCGGGTGGCGCCACACACCAGCTGGCCATTCTCGTAGAGCAGGCTGACGGCCAGGCCGTCCAGCTTGGGCTCGCAACTGTAGTCGACGATCCCGCCGTCCAGGCCGAGCCCCTCGCGCACGCGGCGGTCGAAATCGAGCAGATCCTCCTCTGCGAAAGCGTTGCCCAGGCTGAGCATGGGCAACTCGTGGCGTACCTGGCCGAAGGCCGCCAGGGCCGCGCCGCCGACGCGCTGGGTCGGCGACTCCGGGGTGACCAGTTCGGGATGCTCGGCCTCCAGGGCCTTGAGCTCGTAGAACAGACGGTCGTATTCGGCATCCGGCACGCTCGGCGCGTCGAGCACGTAGTAGCGGTAGTTGTGTTCGTCGATCTCGCTGCGCAGCCGGGCGATGCGTTCGGCGGCGGTCTGGGCGTCGGTCATGGCGGTGGTTTCCGGAAAACGAAACGAGCAGCCGTGGCTGCTCGAGGAAGGTACGTCGGGGAAAGCACCGGGGCGGCGGCTTCAGGGCCGCCGGCCCCCGGGCTCAGCGCTTGTGGGTCAGCTGCCGGCGTTCGAATTCGACGATTCGCTGCCGATAATGCTCGATGGTCTGCGCGGTCATCACGCTGCGCTGGTCGTCCCTCAGCTCGCCGTTCAACTCCTGGGCCAGCTTGCGGGCAGCGGCCACCATGAGGTCGAAGGCCTGCTTCGGATGGCGCGGGCCGGGCAGACCGAGGAAGAAGCTGACCGCCCGGGTGGTGAAATGGTCGATGTCGTCCAGGTCGAAGGTGCCGGGCTTGACGCCATTGGCCATGGAGAACAGCACCTCGCCGTTGCCGGCCAGGCTTTCGTGGCGATGGAAGATGTCCATCTCGCCGAAGCGCAGGCCGCTTTCGAGGATGCTCTGCAGCAGCGCCGGCCCCCTGAAGCCCACCTCCTCCCGCGACACCACGCGGATGACCAGCACCTCCTCGAGCGGCTGCTGTTCCCGCGGCTCGCTGCGCTCGACCTGTTCGGCCCTCCTCGGCTCGCTCTTCGGCTCGGCCCTGCGGGGCCTGGGTGCGGGCTCGGCGGCCAGGCGGACCGGCTCGTCGAGATCCAGCTCGAGGTCGCCCGGCTCCAACTCCTCGTCGAGGTGCCGTCGATTCAGCCCACGGGTACTCAGCGAGGGCAGGTTTTCCTCGTCCGGCTCGAAGGAGGGCTCCCGCGAGAAATCGACCGACCGGGGAGACCCCAGCAACTCGCTGTTTTCGCTGACGGCCTCGGGCGCTTCGGCAATGTTGCGCTCGAGCTTGAACTTGAGCTTGCCCTTGCTGCCACGCATGCGCCGCCATCCATCGAACAGGATGCCGCCGATGACGACGATGCCAATGACGATCAGCCACTCACGCAGACCGATTTCCATGAAATCCACAACCCCTGAACTGATTTGACAAAAAGGGCTTCCCATCCCCACACAAAAAAGGGCGTCCTACCCTCGTAAAAACGTGGCCACTGCGTGTTCCCGCAGTACATTCCACGCGTACCGAAAATTGCACATTAAGCTAGCACGCCCCATCCGCGGATTGTACCGCCGGGCGCCGTATTCCGGTGAGCGGGAAGATCCGGCAATACATTCGCCTCAGACGCCCGCCAGTGCCACCGCCTCCTCCACGTCCACCGCTACCAGGCGCGAACAACCCGGCTCGTGCATGGTCACCCCCATCAGCTGGTCGGCCATCTCCATGGCGATCTTGTTGTGGGTGATATAGATGAACTGCACCTTTTCCGACATCTCCTTGACCAGCCTGGCGTAGCGGCCGACGTTGGCGTCGTCCAGCGGCGCGTCCACCTCGTCGAGCATGCAGAACGGTGCCGGGTTGAGCTGGAAGATCGCAAATACCAGGGCCAGCGCGGTCAGCGCCTTCTCGCCGCCGGAAAGCAGATGGATGGTGCTGTTCTTCTTGCCCGGGGGGCGCGCCATGATGGCTACCCCGGTATCGAGTAGATCCTCGCCGGTAAGTTCCAGATAAGCCTGGCCGCCGCCGAAAACTTTCGGGAACAGCGCCTGCAGGCCGGCGTTGATCTGCTCGAAGGTGTCCTTGAAGCGGTTGCGGGTTTCCCGGTCGATCTTGCGGATCACGCTCTCCAGGGTTTCCAGGGCTTCCACCAGGTCGGCGTTTTGCGCATCCAGATACTGCTTGCGCTCGGACTGCTGGCGGTATTCGTCGATGGCCGCCAGGTTGATCGCGCCGAGGCGCTGGATGCGCGCGGCGATGCGCTCCAGTTCCGCCTCCCAGTCCGCCTCGCACGCCTCGTCGGGGAGCGCGCCGAGCACGTCGTGGAGGGTATGGCCATCCTCCTGCAACAGGTCCTGCAGGGCCTTGCGCCGTACGCTGAGGGCCTGCCAGTCCAGACGCTGCTGTTCCAGCTGGCTGCGCAGCAGCTGGGCCTGCTGCTCGGCCTGGCTGCGGCGCTTTTCCACCTCGCGCAGCCCGCGCTCGGCGTCCTCCAGGGCCAGGCCGGCCTCGCGCAGCTCCTCCTCGACGGCCAGGCGCTGCTCGAGCAACTCCTCGAGCCTCATGCGCAGCTCCTCCAGCGGCGCCGCGCCCTCCTCCAGGTCCAGGCCGAGCTGTTCGCGGCGCTCCAGGGTCCGCTCGAACTGCCGCTCCAGTCGCTCCAGGGACTGCCGGGTGGAATCGCGCCGGGCCTGCAGCGAGCCGAGCCGCACGGCCAGTTGGTGGGCCTGGTCCTTGTATGACCCGGCCTCCCGGCGCAGGCGCTCGAGGCCCTCGCGCAGGGCGTCGCGTCCGGCCAGCAGTTGCTCGCGGCGCTGGTTGTCCGCAGCCATGGCCTCCACGGCGTCCTGCAGTTGCAGGCGGCACTCGCCCAGCCGTTCGATCTCCAGGGCGCGCTGCTCGACCAGTTCGACAAGCTCCTCGTCGAAGCGGCGCCGGCGCAGCAGCAGCTGTTCGGCCCGCGCCTGGAGGGCCGACAGCCGGGCCTTCAGCTCGCCCTGCTGGCGGGCCTCCGCCTGCAAACGCCGGCGCAGCCCCTCGCGGGTCTCCTCCTGCTGGCGTCGCGCCTCGTCCAGGGCGAACAGGCGTTCTTCCAGCTCGGCCAGGCGCGCCTCGAGCGTCTCGCGCTCGGCCTGCAGGCGCTCCAGTTCCTGGCCGCGGGCGAGCAGACCGGACTCGGCGTCACTGGCCCGCTGCACCCGCAGGAAGTGCCGGCCGACCCAGTAGCCGTCGCGGCCGATCAGGCTCTCGCCCTCTCTCAGGGAGGGGCGCCGCTGCAGAGCCTCGGCGAGGCTTTCCACCACCAGCACCCGCCCCAGCCAGGGCGCCAGATCGGCACCGCCCTCGACCTTGTCGAGCAGGCTACCGGCCAGGCGCGTAGCACCCGGCGCCGGGCCGAGCAGGCGCAGCTCGCCCTGGGCGAAGCCCGCCAGGTCGAGGCCGGCGAAGTCCTCCAACAGCGGCGCCTGCAGATCGGCGCCGAGCACGGTTTCTACCGCCAGCTCCCAGCCCGGCGCTACCCGCAGCCCTTCGGCCAGCCGCGGACGGTCCTCCAGGCGCTGCCCGCGCAGCCACTCGGCGACCCCCTGGCCGGGGTCCAGCGCTGCCTGCTGCAGAGCCTCCAGGGAGGCGATCCGCCCGTTCAGGCGCTGTAGTTCGCCCTGGACCTGCTGCTGTTCCTGATTCGCCTGCTGCAGTTCGCCGCGCAGCCGCTCCAGCGCTTCGCCCAGGGCCGCCTCGGCGGCGTTCAGGTCCTCCAGGGTCAGTTCGCCGAGGGCCAACTGCTCGGCCAGCTCGGCGATCTCGGCCTCCTCCGGATCGGCCGCCAGCCGGGCGCGCTCCTCGTCGAGACGGCGCTCGCGCTCGAGCAGGCGTTCGAGGCTCTGCTCCAGCTGCTGGATGTGCGCCTGCTGTACCTCGGCGCTGCGCCGCGCCTCCGACGAGTGCTGGTTGAAGCCGTCCCACTGCTCCTGCCAGGCGTGCATGGAGGACTCCGCCTCCGCCAAGCGGGCGGCGCTCTCCTCGGCGCCGGCCGCGGCGATTTCCCGCTCGGGCTCGAGCAGGGCCAGCTCCTCGTCGAGTTCGACCAGCAGGCCGCGGTCCTGGCCAAGGTGGGCCTCGATTTCCTCGCGGCTCTTCTCCGCCTCGCGCAGGTCGTCCTGCAACTGGCGCAAACGCTGCTGGCCGTGCTGGATGCTCTGCTCGACCCGACCGATGTCGGCGCCCAGCGAATAAAAGCGCCCCTGCACCTGATGGAAGCGTTCGCCGAGCTCGTGGTGCCCGTCGCGCAGGCGCTCGATGCCGGCGTCGGCGTTGCGCTGCTCGGCGATCAGCGCCTCGAGGGCAACCTCCTGGTCGCCGATGACCTGCTCGCGCTGGCCAACCAGCTCGTTCAGCGCCCGCCAGCGCAGGGCGGCGAGCTGGGCCTTGAGACGGCGCTCCTCGGCCTTGCATTCCTGGTACTTCTCGGCGGCCTGGGCCTGGCGCTGCAGACGCTCGAGCTGGCGCTCCAGCTCCTCGCGCAGGTCGGAGAGGCGCGCCAGGTTCTCCTGGGTGCGGCGGATGCGGCTCTCAGTCTCGCGGCGGCGCTCCTTGTACTTGGAGATGCCGGCGGCTTCCTCGATGAAGTTGCGCAGATCCTCGGGGCGGGCCTCGATCAGCCGGGAAATCATGCCCTGCTCAATGATCGAGTAGCTGCGGGGCCCCAGGCCGGTGCCGAGGAAGATGTCGGTGATGTCGCGCCGGCGGCACTTGGTGCCATTGAGAAAGTAGGTGTTCTGTCCATCTCGGGTGACCCGGCGGCGGATGGAAATCTCGGCGTAGCTGGCGTACTCGCCGAGCAGGGTATTGTCGGAGTTGTCGAAGATCAGCTCGATGGAGGCCTGGGTCACCGGCTTGCGCGTGTTGGAGCCGTTGAAGATGACGTCGGTCATCGACTCGCCGCGGAGGTTCTTCGCCGAACTCTCGCCCATCACCCAACGAACGGCATCGATGATATTGGATTTCCCGCAACCGTTGGGGCCCACCACCGCCGCCATGTTGCTCGGGAAGCTCACTGTGGTGGGGTCGACGAAGGATTTGAAACCGGCCAGCTTGATACACTTAAGACGCATGGCGGGTCTCGGGCAGGCCGCGGCCGGCAGGGAGCGTGAAGAGGGAGCGGTCGGGAGCCGGCGGGATCATGGCTGGAGTTGGGGTTCGTCGGGTGCGTGCAGGGCGCGAAGTCTAGCACAGGGACCCGGCCGGGCAGCGCCGGCGGATGCGACGAAGATCGCAGGAGGCTCCAGTCCGGTGCACGCGAGAAGCAGGCGTGCACCCGTTTCGCTCAACCGCCGGTCATGCTCATGAAGCGCACCACCTGCACCTGGGCATCGGCCTCGAAGTGATGGCGTTCGGGCTTGAGCTGCAGCGCGTCGATCAGGGCCTGGCGCAGCCGCGCGGAATCGCCGGGATGGGCACGCATCAGGGTCTTCAGGTCGAGCGCACCCTCGTGGCCGAGGCAGAGCACCAGCTTGCCCTCGGCGGTGACCCGCACGCGGTTGCAGGCGCCGCAGAAATTGTGGCTATGCGGCGAGATGAAGCCGACTTGGGTCTGGCTGCCGACCACCTGCCAGTAGCGCGAGGGACCGCCGCTGACATGGCTGCTGCGCACCAGCGTGAAACGCTCCTCGATGCGCCGGCGCACCTCGTCGCTGGAGCAGAGGGTCTCGCTGCGCTGGTGGCTGGAGATGCCGCCGAGCGGCATCTCCTCGATGAAGCTGATATCCAGGCCGCGCTCCACGGCGAACTCGACCAGGTCGAGCACCTCGTCGTCGTTGCGGCCCTTCTGCACCACGCTGTTCAGTTTGATCCGCGAGAAGCCTGCGGCACGGGCCGCGTCGATGCCGGCGAGGACCTGGTCGAGCTTGTCGCGGCGGGTGAAGGCAGCGAAGCGCTCGGGCTGCAACGAGTCGAGGCTGATGTTCAGCCGCCGGAGTCCGGTCGCACGCAGATCGCCGGCCATGAACGGCAGCTGCGAACCGTTGGTGGTCATGGCCAGGTCTTCCAGCTCCGGGCGCGCGCCCAGGCGTTCGAGCAGGCTGAACAGGCCCTTGCGCACCAGCGGCTCGCCGCCGGTGATGCGGATGCGCTTGACACCCAGGCCGATGAAGGCGTCCGCCACGTCGTAGAGTTCCTCCAGGCTGAGGATCTGCTCGCGCGGGGCGAACACCATGTTCTCGCTCATGCAGTAGGTGCAGCGGAAATCGCAGCGGTCGGTTACCGACAGCCGCAGGTAGGTGATACGGCGCCCGAAGGGATCGACCAGTTCGGCATTGGACATGGCGTAGTTCACTCTCGCCAGCCTGCAGGGTACCGCTCCGTGGGACCAGGCTGGATCGCTCGCGTCCTCGAGCCGGTTATGATCGCGGGTCACGGATGCCGGGCATCGTCGACCTTCTTCTCTATAGTGAAGCAGGATACGCGCCAGCCGACCAGTTCGAGGCCCGGCGCCGCGAAACGCAGGAGTGAACATGGGCAAGAAAAGCTGGCGCAAGCACCTCTACTCCGTCGTCTTCTTCAGCGACACGCCGGCCGGCCGGCAGTTCGACATCGCGCTGCTGCTGGCCATCTTCGCCAGCCTGGTGGTGGTGATGCTCGACAGCGTGCCGGGCTACGACCGCTACGGCGAGCTGTTCTACGCCCTGGAATGGGGTTTCACGATACTCTTCGCCGCCGAATACCTGCTGCGCATCGCCATCCACCCCAAGCCGTCGCACTACGTCTTCAGCTTCTACGGCGCCGTCGACCTGCTGGCCGTGCTGCCGGCCGTCCTCGCCCTGCTGCTTTCCGAAGCGCAGTACCTGCTGATCATTCGGGTCATGCGCATGCTGCGGGTGTTCCGCGTGCTGAAGCTCTTGCCCTACCTGAGCCAAGCGAATTTCCTGCTCGTCGCACTGCGCGGCAGCCGGCAGAAGATCATCGTATTCCTGTGCAGCGTGACCACCCTGATGATCGTCTTCGGCACCCTGATGTATGTGATCGAAGGGCCGGAACATGGCTTCACCAGCATTCCCGCCAGCATCTACTGGGCGGTGGTGACCATGACCACGGTCGGCTACGGCGACATGACGCCGAAGACCCCGCTGGGCCAGTCCCTCGCGACTCTGGTGATGATCACCGGCTACTCGGTGATCGCCGTGCCCACCGGGATCTTCACCGCCGAACTGGCCAGCGCCATGCAGCCGGAACGCCTGCAGCGGACTTGCCCGACCTGTGAAAAGAGTGCCCACGAGCCCGATGCCGCCTATTGCAGCCGCTGCGGCAACGCGCTGTTTCCCCGGCGTCCCGAATCCGCGGCCGGCGAGGCGCCGCGCGGCTGAGGCCTGTGCCACAGGCCGGGCTATGGACGGCTACGACGCAGCCCCGGCGGCACGCTCGGTCCCTCGACCGTCTCCCAGGGGCCGTTCGGCCGTCCGGAGCTGTACCAGCCGTCGTTCCAGCGGTAGTAGAGGCGCTCCCGGTAGTACAGCGGCCGGCCCTTCACCACGTAGACCCCCAGGTTGTTGTCCCAGTAGGCGTCGATATCGGGCGGCGGCGCATAGCGCGGATGGTTGCCGCTCCGGGCCGGCGGCGAACTACCGGACTTGGGCGGCAGGGCCTTGATCGTCTGCTGCGGCTGGGGCGGCACCTGGGCCGGCGGCCTCTGCACCGGGGAACGCTGGGGCGGCGCCGGGTGCTGCTCGGACGGGTAGTCGTACCCCTGGTGGGTGCAGGCGCTCAGCAACAGGGTCAGGCCGAGCACGCCAAGCGGCCGCAGGCGACACAGCCGCCCGGCTAGCCGGGCCGGGAACGGCAGCGAGGGGGAACGAACCTTCATGAGTCCTCTCCGGGGACGCACCCTCAGGGCGCGTCGGCTCGATCGATGGTCAGGGCGTATTCGCCCGAGGCTTTGCCGCTCACCTGGTCGAGACGACCGACCCAGTCGCCCGCGGTGGGATTGCCGGCCCGCGAGACCCGGGCGACCAGCTGCACCTCGGCGAAGTTCGACAGCTTGAGCTGCGGCATCATCGCATCGGCATCGCTCAGGGCGACCTGCGCCGGCAGATCGGCCACCCGCAGGCGCTCGACCGCCAGCGGCATCGGCGGACCGGAGGCGGCACGGGCGAAGACGAACACGCTGTCGTCCGGCTGCACCTTGTCGGCCAGCTCCGGGGCCAGGGCGACGCTGATCTTCAGCTCGACCTGGCCGGCCGCCGGCTTCGCGCTCTCCGGCGTCCCGGCGATCCCGCCCTGCTCGCGGGCCCGGGCGATACCGCCGAGAATCGCCGTACGCGACGGATCGCCCTCGGGGAGGATCGCCACCAGGCGTTCCCAATAGCCGACCGCATCGCTGAAGCGGCGTGCCTCGAAAGCGGCGATGCCGAGCAGGCCGAGACTGGTGACGTCGGTCGGATCGCCGGCCAGCGCCTCGTCGGTCAGTGCCTGCATCTGCGGGCTCCAGCGCTTGCCCTCGGCGAAATACAGCGCCTGGGCCCACTGGCCGAGGATCTCCGGCGGCCGCTCGGCCAGCCGGGCGGCCTGCTCGAAGGCCCGCACGGCATCGGCCGGACGCTCCTCGGCCATGTAGGTGCGGCCGAGGAAGTACCAGCCCTCGGCGGACTCCGGCTGGACCTTGACCGCTTCTTCCAGGCGGGCGGTCATCTCCTCGAGGGTCTTCGGCTGCTCGGCGAACCGGCGGGCCAGTTCGAGCTTGTCGCTGGCGCCCCAGTGCAGGTACAGGCCGTAGCCGAGCAGCGGCACCAGCAAGGCCGCCACCAGCGGCACGGCCTTGCCCAAGGAGGAGCGCCGCGGCGCATCGCCATCCGCGGTGTCCGCCAGCAGCTCGCAGGCCGCCTCGGCGCGGCCGGCCTCGAGCTGTTCGGCGTCCAGGGTGCCGGCCGCGCGCTGCGCCTCCAGCTCGGCCAGGCGCTCCTCGTAGAGTGCCACGTTGAGCGCGGTACGGTCCTCCTCGGCCTGGGCGCGGCGACCGCGCAGCACGGGAAGCAGCAGAAAGGCCAGGGCCAGCAGCAATAGCAGGCCGGCGGCGATCCAGAAGTCGATCATGGGTCTTTTTTGTCCAGCAGGGTGGCGAGGCGCTCGCGCTCGGCCGGGGAAAGGGCGTTCGACGCGGGGTCGGCGATGCCGCGTCGGCGTCGGACGAGAATCAGTGCCAGAACGCCGAAACCGACGGCCAAGAGGCCCGCCGGGCCGTACCAGAGCAGCAGCGTGCGGGCATCGAGCGGCGGCTTGTAGCGGACGAAGTCGCCGTAGCGGGCCACCAGGTAGTCGACGATCTGCTCGTCGCTCTGTCCTTCGCCGAGCATCCGGTAGATCTCCCGGCGCAGGTCCATGGCGATCGGCGCGTCGGAGTCGGCGATGTTCTGGTTCTGGCACTTCGGGCAGCGCAACTCCTCGATCAGGCTGCGGTAGCGCTCGCGCTCGGCATCGCTCTTGAACTCATAGGTGTCGATGGCGGCATGGGCCGCCATGCTCAGCGCCAGGCCCAACAGTGCGGCGCGCAACAGCTGTTTCATTCGTCCAACAACTCCTGGTAGCGCGCGGCAAGCTGCTCGCGCCAGACCCGCTCGTCGATCACCCCGACGAACTTGTGGCGGATGATCCCGTGCTTGTCGACGAGGAAGGTTTCCGGCGCACCGTAAACGCCGAGGTCGAGGCCCAGGCTGCCCTGCTCGTCGCGGATGTTCAGCCGGTAGGGGTCGTGGAACTCCTGCAGCCATTTCAGCGCGCTGGCGTTGTCGTCCTTGTAGTTGACGCCGACGATGTTCACGCCGCGCCGGGACAATTCGTTGAGCACCGGATGCTCGACCTTGCACGACACGCACCAGGTCGCCCAGACGTTGACCAGCGCCGGCTTGCCCTTGAGGTCTTCGACCGTGAGCGTGCGGCCCGGCTCCTCGACGGCCGGCAGGGAGAACGGCGGGAACGGTTTGCCGATCAATGCCGAGGGCAGCTCGGCGGGATCGAGGAACAGGCCGCGGTAGAGAAAAGCCGCGACGCCCAGAAAAAGCACCAGCGGCAACAGCAGTAGCGCTCGCTTCACGCTCAGGCTCCTTGTTCGGCCAGGCCCAGGGCCTCGCGCACGCGGGTCTTGACCTTGACCCGATAACGCCGGTCGCAAGCCGCCAGCGCTGCGCCGAAGGCCATCATCAGGCCTCCCAGCCAGATCCAGCGGACGAACGGCTTGATATGCAGGCGGACCGCCCAGGCGCCGTTTTCCAGCGGCTCGCCGAGGGCGACGTAGAGATCGCGGGCGAGGCCGGCGTCGATGCCGGCCTCGGTCATCGGCATCCGTTGCACGGTATACAGACGCTTCTCCGGGTGCAGCACGGCCACCTCGTCATCGCCGTCGAAGACCCGGACGCTGGCCCGGTCGGCGACGAAGTTGGGACCCTGGTGGCGGCGGGTGCCTTCGAAGACGAAGCGGTAGCCACCCAGCTCCACGGCGTCACCCGGCGCCATGCGCAGGTCGCGCTCGGCGCTTTCCTGGCTGCTCAGGACGATGCCCAGGGCGCAGACGGCGATCCCCACATGGGACAGCTGCATCCCCCAGTAGCTCGGCGAGAGGCCGCGCAGTCCCTTGAACAGCCCCTTGTGGCGGGTCTTGTCGAGCAGGTCGCGGCCCCCGGCGAGGATCACCCAGGCGGCCAGGAAGCCGGTCGCCAGCACCGCCCAGGCGAAATCGTCGAGGACGAAGCCGGCGAGCAGGGCCAGCGCCACGCTGGCCAGCAGCACCGGGGCGAGCATGCCGCCCAGCCAGCGCAGCGGGGTATCCTTCCAGCGCACCAGCACGCCCACCGCGAGGGTCAGCATCAACAGGCCCATCAGCGGCAGGAACAGCGCATTGAAGTACGGCGGGCCGACCGACAGCTTGGCGCCGGACAGCGCATCCAGCAGCAGCGGATAAAGGGTGCCGAGGAGGATGGTCGAGGTCGCCACCACCAGCAGCAGGTTGTTCACCAGCAGCAGGGTCTCCCGCGAGCGGAGGGCAAAGCCGACCTGGCTCTTGACCACCGGCGCGCGGAAGGCGAACAAGGTCAGCGAGCTGCCGACCACCAGCAGCAGGAAGCCGAGGATGAAGACCCCGCGCTCGGGGTCGTTGGCGAAGGCATGCACCGAGGTGAGCACGCCGGAGCGCACCAGGAAGGTGCCGAGCAGACTCAGCGAGAAAGCGGCGATGGCCAAGAGCACCGTCCAGCTCTTGAACACCCCGCGCTTCTCGGTCACCGCCAGCGAGTGGAGCAGCGCGGTGCCGACCAGCCAGGGCATGAAGGAGGCGTTCTCCACCGGGTCCCAGAACCACCAGCCGCCCCAGCCCAACTCGTAGTAGGCCCACCAGGAGCCGAGCACGATGCCGACCCCGAGGAAGGCCCAGGCGACCAGCGTCCAGGGCCGCGACCAGCGCGCCCAGGCGGCGTCCAGGCGGCCGCCGAGCAGCGCGGCGATGGCGAAGGCGAAGGCCACCGAAAAGCCGACGTAGCCCATGTAGAGCATCGGCGGGTGTACCACCAGGCCGAAGTCCTGGAGCAGCGGGTTGAGATCGCGGCCATTCGCCGGCGACTGCGGCAAGAGACGCGCGAAGGGGTTGGAGGTGACGATCAGGAACAGCAGGAAGCCGACGCTGATCAGCCCCATCACGCCCAGCACGCGGGCCAGCATCTCCTCCGGCAGCTGCCGGGAGAAGATCGACACGGCGAAGGTCCAGCCCGACAGGATCAGCGCCCAGAGTAGCAGCGAGCCCTCGTGGGCGCCCCACACGGCGCTGAACTTGTAGTACCAGGGCAAGGCGCTGTTGGAGTTGCCCGCCACGTAGGCGACCGTGAAGTCGTCGACCAGGAAGGCCTGGCTCAGGCAGGCGAAGGCGAACAGCAGGAAGGCGAACTGCCCCCAGGCGGCCGGCTGCGCCAGGCCCATCCACAGGCGGTCGCCGCGCCAGGCACCGATCAGCGGCAGGCTGCCCTGCACCAGCGCCAGGCACAGGGCGAGGATCATCCCCAGGTGGCCGAGCTCGGGAATCATTGCGCGCCCCCCGGCTTGCCGCCTTCGTAGTGCTTGAGCATGCCGCTCTTCTCCAGCGCCTGGCTGACTTCCGGCGGCATGTAGTTCTCGTCGTGCTTGGCCAGTACCTCGTCGGCCTGCAGCGCGCCGTCGCCGGCGACCCGCCCCAGGGCGACGATACCCTGCCCCTCGCGGAACAGGTCGGGAAGGATGCCCTGGTAGCGAACGGTCACCGTCTCGGCGCCGTCGGTGACCCGGAAGGACACTGCCAACGAGTCCGCCTCGCGCTGCACCGAGCCCCGCTCCACCAGGCCGCCGGCGCGAATCCGCGCGCCCTGCGGCGCCTCGCCCGCGGCGATCTGGCTGGGGGTGTAGAACAGGTTGATGTTCTGCTGCAGGGCGGACAGGGCCAGCGCCACGGCGATGCCCACGCCAGCGAGGATCGCCAGGACGATGAACAGCCGCTTCTTGCGCACAGGGTTCACTTCGACTCCTCCCGGCGCAGGCGACGCGCCTCTTCTTGCAGATAACGCCGGCGTGCCAGCAGCGGTCCGACGACATTGAGGATCAGCACCGCCAGGCTGATGCCATAGGCCGACCACACATAGAGGCCGTGGTTGCCCATGGCGACGAATTCGGCGAACGAGGAAAAACTCATGCTGCCCCCACGAGAGCCTTGATCTCGGATTTGGCCCAGCTGCTGCGCGCCTCGCGCCTGAGCACCTCGAGGCGCATGCGCAGCAGCAGCACGGCGGCGAAGAAACAGTAGATGCCGAGCACCATGACCAGCATCGGCAACCACATTTCCACGGGCATCGCCGGCTTCTCGGTCAGGGTGAAGGTGGCCGGCTGGTGCAAGGAGTTCCACCACTCCACCGAGTACTTGATGATCGGGATGTTGACCACCCCGACGATCGCCAGCACCGCGCAGGCCTTGGCCGCGCTGTCGCGGTTGGCGATCGCCTGGCCGAGGGCGATGATCCCGAAGTAGAGGAACAGCAGGATCAGCATCGAGGTCAGCCGAGCATCCCAGACCCACCAGGTGCCCCAGGTCGGCTTGCCCCAGATGGCCCCGGTGACCAGGGCGATGAAGGTCATCCAGGCGCCGATCGGCGCGGCGCACTGCAGGGCAACGTCGGCCAGCTTGATGCGCCAGACCAGCCCGACCAGCCCGGCGACCGCCAGCAGCACGTAGCAGGACTGGGCAAGGAAGGCCACCGGCACATGGATGTAGATGATGCGGAAGCTATTGCCCTGCTGGTAGTCCGGCGGCGCGAAGGCCAGCCCCCAGACCAGGCCGACGCCGAGCAGCAGCGCGGCGGCGACGGCGAACCAGGGCAGCCAGCGGCCGCTGACCTCATAGAACCATTTGGGCGAACCCAGCTTGTGAAACCACGTCCAATTCATCGAGACCACTCACATTCTCAGGGGGCCGGATGCGCCCGGCCCGCTTCGGTCGTTCCGTAACCGTTCGATCCAGCCTTCCGGACGGATCACTCACTCGCCGACGCTGATGGTCAGACCGGCAGCGATCGCGAAGGGCAACAGGGTCACGGCCAGCACGGCCAGGCTGGCCAGCCAGAGCAGATGGCCGGCCGCCGGCAATCCCTGCAGCGCCGCCTGCAGCGCCCCGCTGCCGAGAATCAGCACCGGGATGTACAGCGGCAGAATCAGCAGCGGCAGCAGCAGGCCGCCGCGCTTGAGGCCCACGATCAGCGCCGCGCCAACGGCCCCGAGCAGGCTCAGCACCGGCGTGCCGAGCAGCAGCGAGAGCAGCAGCACCGGCAGGCAACGGGCCGGCAGCCCCAGCATCAGGGCCAGCAGCGGCGCCAACAGGACCAGCGCCAGCCCGGAAAACAGCCAGTGCGCCAGCACCTTGGCGAGCACCAGCAGCGGCAGCGGCTGCGGCGCCACCACCCATTGTTCCAGCGAACCGTCCTCGAAGTCGCTGCGGAACAGCCCATCCAGCGACAGCAGCACGGCGAGCAGCGCCGCCACCCAGATCAGCCCGGGCGAAAGCGTCTGCAGAAGCTGCGACTCGGGTCCCACGGCGAGCGGAAACAGGGCGATGACGATGGCGAAGAACACCAGCGGATTGACCAGCTCGGCCGGGCGGCGGAACAGCAGCCGCGACTCGCGGGCGAGCAGGAGAGCGAACACAGGGCTCATGCGGCACGCCGCTCCAGATCCAGTTCGCGGAAGGTCGCCGGCTTGACCGCCAGACTGTGGTGGGTGGTCAGCACGACCATCCCGCCGCGCTCGCAGTGGTCCTGCAGATGCCGCTCCAGCTGGGCCACGCCCTGCTTGTCGAGGGCGGTGAAGGGCTCGTCGAGGATCCACAGCGGTGGCGCCTCCAGATGCAGACGGGCCAGCGCCACACGCCGCTGCTGGCCGGCCGACAGGGTATGGCAGGGCACGTCCTCGAAGCCGCGCAGGCCGACCGCCGCCAGCGCCTGCCAGATCGCCTCGTGCCCGGCGGGACGGTGCAGGGCGCAGAGCCAGGCCAGATTCTCCTCGGCGGTCAGCAGCCCCTTGATGCCAGCGGCATGACCGATCCAGAGCAGGTTGCGCGCCAGCTCGGCACGCTGACCGCGCAGGCTGCGTCCCTGCAGGCGCACCTCTCCGGCAGTGGGCTGCATCAGTCCGGCCAGCAGACGCAGCAGACTGGTCTTGCCGCTGCCGTTGGGCCCCACCACCTGCAGCATGTCGCCAGGCGCCAGCGCCAGATCGAGCCGCTCGAACAGCAGGCGCCAATCCCGCTCGCAGGCGAGCGCCATGGCTTCGAGAAAGGGAGTGGTCACAATAGGGCTACCCATCGGCTCAACACAGCGGTCCCGACCCGAGTGCCGCATGCGGCAGGCACCGGCCTGGACGGGCCGGCATTATACATGCCGGCCCGGCAGGCCGGAGGGGCTATTTTCGCCGCTCCGGCGCTCCGTCCGGACAGCCCACCCAGCACCGGCACACCCGTAAAAAAGCGCCCGACGGCCGGAATCCTACGCCGACTTCGCCTGCGCCGCGCGGATCAGACGCTCGACGAAGAACTCCACATGCCCCCGCGGGTTGGCCGGCAAAGGCCAGCCGTCGACCTTCTCCGCGATAGACTGGAAGGCCAGCGCGCTCTTCGCACGGGGAAAGGCCTCGCAGACGGCAGATTGCCGCTGCACCGCCCTGCGCAGGTTGTCGTCCCAGGGCACGGCACCGACGTACTGCAGGGTCGCGGCGAGAAACTGCTCGGTCAGCCGGAGCAGTTTGGCGAACAACTCGCGCCCCTCCCGAGGCCCCGCCACCATGTTGGCGAGGACCCGGAAGCGGCTCACCCCATAGTCGCGATTGAGCAGCCCGATCAACGCATAGGCATCGGCGATCGACGCCGGCTCGTCGCAGAGCACCACGAGCACCTCCCGCGCCGCCCGCACGAAGCCGACCGTCGAATCGTCGATGCCGGAAGCGGTGTCCACCACCAGCACGTCGAGCTGGTCGGCGAGCCGCCCGAAGTCATGGATCAGCCCGGCCTGCTGCCGGGCGGAGAGACGCGCCATGCTGCACATGCCGGAGGCCGCAGGCACCACACGGATACCGCCCGGCCCCGCCAGCACTATATCCTCCAGCCCACAGTCTCCAGCTAGGACGTCGGCCAAGGTGCGCTCGGCGCCAAGACCGAGCAGCACGTCGACATTCCCCATCGCCAGATCGCCATCGAGCAGCATCACCCGTCGTCCGAGCCCGGCCAGCGCCAGCGCCAGGTTCACCGCCACCACACTCTTGCCCACCCCGCCCTTGCCACTGGTCACCGCAATGACCTGCACCGGACCCATGCTTGCCATGTCGCTCACTGCCTGCCTCGCCCGCCCACATCATTGACCGCCCGACCCACCAGGGTCCAGCATAACCACCGTGCCAGCAAGCCTACGCCAAGCTGGCCGCATCCAGGGCACGAACGCCCTTTTGCATGCACAACAAGGAGAAACCCATGAAGAAATGGCTGATTGCAGCACTGGCCGCCAGCTGCGCACTGCCCCTGCAGGCCGCGCCGCTCAGCGTCACGCTCAACGCGGTGAGCGCCGACGGTACCGGCGCAGCGCTCGGCACCGTCAGCATCGAGCAGAGCGAATACGGCCTGGTCTTCACCCCCGATCTCAGCGGACTGCAACCCGGCGTCCACGGCTTCCACGTCCATGCCTCGGGCAGCTGCGCCGTCGCGGAAAAGGACGGCCAGAAGGTCCCTGCAGGCGCCGCGGGCGGCCACTGGGACCCGCAGAACACCGCCAAGCATGGCCAGCCCTGGGGGGACGGCCACCTGGGCGACCTGCCGGCCCTCTACGTGGGCACCGACGGCAAGGCCACCCAGCCGGTGCTGGCACCGCGCCTGAAGGATCTGGAAGCCCTCAAGGGCCACGCCCTGATGGTGCATGCCGGCGGCGACAACCATGCCGACAGCCCTGCCCCGCTGGGCGGTGGTGGAGCCCGGGTGGCCTGCGGCGTCATCAAGTAAGGAGCTGAAACGCCCGCCGACACGGACGTCGGAACAACGCTCCCCTGTCGCCAGGCCAGACCCGAAACGGGACCGGGCGACAGGGGAACCAGCCGAGAACCGGCCACTGGAGGCGAAAAACAAAAAGGGCCACCCATGCAGGCGACCCTTTGAACCCAAGGAGGGTAGAACTGGCGTCCCCTAGGGGACTCGAACCCCTGTTACCGCCGTGAAAGGGCGGTGTCCTAGGCCACTAGACGAAGGGGACGAAACCTTCGATACAAAATCGGCGATACCGCCGGCCTTGCGTGGAATTGGTGGAGCTAGACGGGATCGAACCGTCGACCTCTTGCATGCCATGCAAGCGCTCTCCCAGCTGAGCTATAGCCCCGGATTTAGCGTCTCTCGACGTAGGCAGCGCCTTGGCGCTGCCGCTGGAAATGGCGTCCCCTAGGGGACTCGAACCCCTGTTACCGCCGTGAAAGGGCGGTGTCCTAGGCCACTAGACGAAGGGGACGAAACCTTCAAAACCGATCAGTCGTGCTGACTGACGTGGCCACTCTCGTAGTCGAGAGTGGTGGAGCTAGACGGGATCGAACCGTCGACCTCTTGCATGCCATGCAAGCGCTCTCCCAGCTGAGCTATAGCCCCGTCTCGAGGACGGGGCGCATATTAGGATTACACCCAGGGGCTGTCAACAGATTTTTCTATTTTTTTTGCCAATAGAACAATTACTTACCGGGCACAGCGGTTCAGGACGCTCCCGCCCCACCCCGCCGGACGGCACGGGCTGGCAGAGGCTCGCGGCTGGGCGAAGGCTCGACCGGCCTGAGCACCCGATCGAGGACTTCCGCCTCCAGCGCAGCAAGGCGTGCCGAGCCCCGGCTGCGCGGACGCGGCAGATCGACCGGCAGATCCAGGCCGATGCGTCCCTCCTCGATCAGGATCACCCGGTCGGCGACGGCGACCGCCTCGCTGACGTCGTGGGTGACCAGCAGCACGGTGAAGCCATGCTGCTGCCAGAGCCGTTCGATCAACTGCTGCATCTCGATGCGGGTCAGCGCGTCCAGCGCGCCCAGCGGCTCGTCGAGCAGCAACAGGCGCGGGCGGTGGATCAGCGCCCGCGCCAGGGCCACCCGCTGCTTCTGCCCGCCGGACAGCGCCGCCGGCCATTCCCCGGCGCGCTCGGCCAGCCCCACCGCAGCCAGGGCCTCCTCGGCACGGGGACGCCAGTCGCCGGACAGGCCGAGGCCGACGTTGTCGATCACCCGTTTCCAGGGCAGCAGGCGCGCGTCCTGGAACATCAGCCGGGTATCCTCGCGCACCTGCGCCAGCGGCACCTGGCCGGCCAGCAGCGCGCCGCCGCTCGGCGTATCCAGCCCGGCCAGGAGGCGCAACAGGGTGCTCTTGCCGCAGCCGCTGCGGCCGACCACCGCAACGAACTGCCCGGCCGGGATGTGCAGGTCGATCTCCTGCAGCACCCGGCGCTCGCCGAACGCCTTGTGGAGGCCTTCGAGCGCCAGCGGGATGCCGTTCTTCAAATTGTGCAAGGCGCTCATTGGGCACCTGCCTTGGCCTGATAGGCCGGATGCCAGCGCAGCCACAGGCGCTCCAGGGTGCGCGCCGCCACGTCGGCCAGCTTGCCGAGCACGGCATAAAGCAGGATCGCCAGCACCACCACGTCGGTCTGCAGGAATTCGCGGGCGTTCATTGCCAGATAGCCGATGCCGGAACTGGCGGAGATGGTTTCCGCAACGATCAGCGTCAGCCACATGAAGCCGAGGGCGAAGCGCACGCCGACCAGGATCGACGGCAGCGCACCGGGCAGGATCACCTGGCGGAACAGGGCAAACCCGGACAGGCCGTAGCTGCGCGCCATCTCCACCAGGCCGGCATCGACGTTGCGGATGCCGTGGTAAGTGTTGAGGTAGATGGGAAACAAGGTGCCGAGGGCGACCAGGAAGATCTTCGCCGCCTCGTCAATGCCGAACCAGAGGATCACCAGCGGGATCAGCGCCAGGTGCGGCACGTTGCGGATCATCTGCACCGAGCTGTCGAGCAGGCGCTCGCCCCAGGTCGACAGGCCGGTGATGAAGCCGAGCAGCAGGCCGAGGCCGCCGCCGATGGCGAAGCCGATGCTCGCCCGCCAGCCGCTGATCGCCAGGTGCTGCCAGAGATCGCCGCTGGCGAGCAGGTCCCAGCCGGCCGCCAGCACCGCACTCGGCGCCGGCAGGATGCGGGTGGAAAGCAGCCCGCTGGCCACCGCGCCCTGCCAGACCGCCAGCAGCGTCAGGGGCAGCGCCCAGGGCGACAGGCGCAAGGCCAGTTTGTCGATGTTGCGCGTGGTCATGGATAGAGACCTCTTTTCGTCTTGCCTGAACTCAGTCCGTAGGGTGGAAAACGCGCGCGGCGCTTTCACGATGGTTCCCACGCTCCTGCGTGGGCAGGATCGGCCTCTCAGTTGGCAGCCGCCTTGGGCAGGATGTCGTTGGCCACCACCTCGCCGAACGGACTGACGTAGCTGCGCCCTTCCGGCCTGGCCGGACGGGCCAGCTCGAGGTGCGGAAAGAGCAGCTCGGCGACCCGGTAGGACTCCTCCAGGTGCGGGTAGCCGGAGAATACGAAGGTGTCGATGCCGAGGTCGGCGTACTCCTTGATCCGCGCCGCCACCGTCGGCCCGTCGCCGACCAGCGCGGTACCGGCGCCGCCGCGCACCAGGCCGACGCCGGCCCAGAGGTTGGGCGACACCTCCAAGTTCTCCTTGCTGCCGCCGTGCAGGGCGGCCATGCGCTGCTGGCCGACCGAGTCGAAGCGCGCCAGCGAGGCCTGGGCCTTGGCGATGGTCTCGTCGTCGAGGTGGCTGATCAGCCGGTCGGCGGCCGCCCAGGCTTCCTCGTTGGTCTCGCGGACGATCACGTGCAGGCGGATGCCGAAGCGCACCGTGCGCCCGTGGCGGGCGGCGCGGGCGCGCACGTCGGCGATCTTCTCGGCCACCGCGGCCGGCGGCTCGCCCCAGGTCAGGTAGAGGTCGACCTGCTCGGCGGCCAGCTCGTGGGCGGCCTCCGAGGAGCCGCCGAAGTACAGCGGCGGATGGGGCTGCTGGAGCGGCGGGAAGAGCAGCTTGGCGCCCTCGACCTGGATGTGCTTGCCCTTCAGGTCGACGGTTTCGCCGGACAGCACGCCGCGCCAGATGCGGGTGAATTCGGCGGCCGCCTCGTAGCGCTCGGCATGGGACAGGTGCAGGCCCTCGCCGGCCAGTTCCTCCGGGTCGCCGCCGGTCACCAGGTTGAACAGCGCGCGACCGCCGGACAGCCGGTCGAGGGTCGCCGCCTGGCGCGCCGCCACGGTCGGCGAGATGATCCCCGGGCGCAGGGCGACGAGGAATTTCAGGCGCTGGGTGACCGGGATCAGCGAGGCGGCGACCAGCCAGGAATCCTCGCAGGAACGCCCGGTGGGAATCAGCACGCCGCCGAAACCAAGGCGGTCGGCGGCCTGGGCGATCTGCTGCAGGTAGGCGTGATCGACGGCGCGGGCGCCCTCGGCGGTGCCCAAGTAGTGGCCGTCGCCGTGGGTGGGCAGGAACCAGAAAACGTTCAGACTCATGGAGTGGTCTCCTTATCGATGGGGGCTTGGGACGGCGGGCGGACGCCGGTGAATTACTGCCGGGCCACCTTGGCCGGCGGCGTCCACACCACGTCCTTGATGCTCAGGCGTTTGGGAATCAGCTTCAGCTCGGCGAAGGTGTCGGCGATCTTCTGTTGCGCCGCGACCACCGCCGGGGTGAGCGGCTGCGCGCCGTAGCCCTGGCGTACCACCGCCTGGTGGGTGATTTCCGGGGACAGGCCGATCAGCGGCGCGACCTGCGCGGTGACCTTCTGCGGATCGGCCCTGGAATCCTCGCCGACGCTGCGCACCTCCTCGATCAGCGTCTCGATCACCTGCGGGTGCTTGCCGACGTAGGCACCGGTGGCCAGATAGAACTGATGGTTGTCGACGATCCCCTGGCCGTTGCGCAGGGTGCGCGCCGCCAGCTGCTTCTCGGCGGCGGACTGGAAGGGGTCCCAGATCACCCAGGCGTCTACCCGGCCGCCCTCGAAGGCGGCGCGGCCGTCGGCCGGCGGCAGGTACACCGGGGTGATGTCCCCGATGCCCAGGCCCGCCTCTTCCAGGGCGCGGACCAGCAGGTAATGGACGTTGGAGCCCTTGTTCAGGGCGACCTTCTTGCCCTTGAGTTCGGCGACGCTCTTGATCGGCGAATCCTTGGGCACCAGGATCGCCTCGCCCAGCGGGGCCGGCGGTTCGAAGGCCACGTAGCGCAAATCGGCGCCGGCGGCCTGGGCGAATACCGGCGGGGTTTCGCCGGTCACGCCGAAATCGATGGAGCCGACGTTCAGCCCCTCCAGCAGCTGCGGGCCGCCGGGAAACTCGGTCCACTGCACCTCGATGCCCTGTGCCGCCAGGCGCTTCTCCAGCGTGCCCTTGGCCTTGAGCAGCACCAGAGTGCCGTATTTCTGATAACCGATCCGCAGGGACTCGGCCTGTGCCTGGGTGATGACGCCGAAGGAAACGGCTGCCGCGAACAGGGCAACCAGACTTCGACGCAAAGCGATGGCGCGCATGGGCGACCTCTCCTTCGCATGGACTGGGTGTGCGACCTGCTCGCCCGTTGACGGGCCAGTAAGGCGGGGTTTCCGCTGCTGGCAGCGGCTTGCGGGATCAGAGACTCCGGCGGGCGCGTTCCGGCCGGTCGTTCGAGTGGTGAATATCCAGAGTGCCGCTGCGGCGGATCAGGGCGGCGAGCAGATCGTCGAGGGATTCGTCGAGACGCTCGACCAGTTCGTCGGTAAAGCGGGCCGGCTGCTCGCCCTCGGGATAGGCGATCTGCGCATCCACGGCGAACACCCCGGTCAGCACCTCCTGGGCTTTCAGCGCCGAGAGCACCGGCTTGAGGGCGTAATCCACCGCCAGCAGATGGGCCGGGCTGCCGCCGCTGACCACCGGCAGCACCACCTTGTCGTTCAGCACCCGCTCGGGCAGCAGATCGAGCAGGACCTTCAGCGCGCCGGAGAAGGATGCCTTGTACACCGGGGTCGCGACGATCAGGCCATCGGCCAGTCCGACCGTGGCCTGCAGATCGCGCACCGCCGGGCTGTCGAAGCGGGCGTGGAGCAGCTCCTCGGCGGCAAAGTCGCGCACCCGGATCAGCGACACCGCGATCCCCCGGCGCTCCAGGTATTCGCGGGCGTAATCCAGCAGCAGCTCGCCGCGCGAGCGTTGCGAGGGACTGCCGGAGAGCAGGACAACGTGCATGATCGTCTCCTTACCTATTGGGTTGCGGGGTCAGGCGCAGATAGGGCTTCACCGCGCGAAAGCCTTTCGGGAAACGCTGCTTGAGTTCGTCCGGGTCCTGCAGCGAGGGCACGATCACCACCTCCTCGCCGTCCTGCCAGTTGGCCGGGGTGGCGACCTTGTAGTGGTCGGTCAGTTGCAGCGAATCGATCACCCGCAGGATCTCGTGGAAGTTGCGCCCGGTGCTCGCCGGATAGGTGATGATCAGCCGCACCTTCTTGTTCGGGTCGACGATGAACAGCGAACGCACGGTCAGGGTGTCGTTGGCGTTCGGGTGGATCAGGTCGTAGAGCCCGGAGACCTTGCGGTCGGCGTCGGCGAGGATCGGGAAATTGACCTGGACGTCCTGGGTTTCCTCGATGTCGCCGATCCATTTCAGGTGGGACTCCACCGGGTCCACCGAGAGCGCGATGGCCTTGACGTTGCGCTTGGCGAACTCCTCCTTGAGCTTGGCGGTGAAGCCCAGCTCGGTGGTGCATACCGGGGTGAAGTCGGCCGGGTGGGAGAACAGGACTCCCCAGCTGTCGCCCAGCCACTCGTGGAAACGGATGCGGCCGGCGCTGGAATCCTGTTCGAAGTCGGGGGCGATGTCGCCGAGACGGATGCTCATGGTCTGCTCCTGCAGTGTGGTCCTGAACTGGCGGCCACTATGCGCAGGGCGTTTCGAAAACAAAAAGAATATATTTTGATTTATTAATCACTATTTGGAATAAAACAAAAGGCCAGCACGGGGGAATATCCAAGTAACCAAATATTCTTTTATGGCATAAAAAAGATTCTCCTATAGTGCCGCCATCTTTTGTCCGAAACCCCTGGATAGTCTCCATGAAGCGACTGCTGACCTCTTCCCTGCTGGCGGCCGGCGTGGCCCTGGCCTGCGCCGCCAGCCAGGCGGCCCCTCTGCTGAACGTTTCCTACGACGTGATGCGCGACTTCTACAAGGAATACAACCCGGCCTTCCAGAAGCACTGGCAGGCCGAGGGCCATCCGCCGCTGCAGATCCAGATGTCCCACGGCGGCTCGAGCAAGCAGGCCCGCGCGGTGATCGACGGCCTGCCGGCCGACGTCATCACCATGAACATGGCCACCGACATCAACGCCCTGCACGACCACGGCCAGCTGATTCCCAAGAACTGGGCCGAGCGCCTGCCGGACCACAGCGCGCCCTTCACCTCGGCGACCGTATTCATCGTCCGCAAGGGCAACCCGAAGCAGCTCAAGGACTGGCCCGACCTGCTCAAGGACGGCGTGCAGGTGGTGGTGCCCAATCCCAAGACCTCCGGCAACGGCCGCTACACCTACCTCTCGGCGTGGGGCTACGTGCGAAAGAGCGGCAGCAACGAGCAGGCCGCCCGCGACTTCGTCGGCAAGCTGTTCCGCCAGGCGCCGGTCCTCGACACCGGCGGTCGCGCCGCCACCACCACCTTCATGCAGAACCAGATCGGCGACGTGCTGGTGACCTTCGAGAACGAAGCGGAAATGATCGCCCGCGAATTCGGCCGCGGCGCCTTCGAGGTGGTCTACCCCAGCGTCTCCGCCCAGGCCGAGCCACCGGTGACGGTGGTCGACAAAGTGGTCGACAAGAAAGGCACCCGCCAGGAGGCCGAGGCCTACCTGAAATACCTGTGGTCCGACGAGGGCCAGCGCATCGCCGCCAACAACTACCTGCGCCCGCGCAACCCGAAGATCCTCTCCGAATTCGCCGACCGCTTTCCCAAGGTCGAGTTGCTCGACGTGGTGAAGACCTTCGGCGAGTGGCCGGAAATCCAGAAGACCCACTTCAACGACGGCGGGGTGTTCGACCAGGTCTACGGCGCCCGCTGAAGAGCCCCTGCAAGCGCCCTGCCCCCAACCCGTTTGCCGGGCGCCGCCGCACCGTCGAAGACGGGACGGAAACGCCCGCTGCCGCGTCCCCAGCCCAGAACGGACCCCCATGAAAAAGAACGTCTTCGTCTTCAGCCGCCTCGCTCCCGAGCACCAGGAGCGCTTGCGCCGGCACTTCAACGTCACCCTCCTCGACCCCGCCGGGGACATCGCCGCCCAGTACGCCGCGGCGCTGCCCGAGGCCCACGGCATGCTCGGCGTGGGCCGGCCCTTCGGCCCCGCCCAGCTGGAAGCGGCGCGGCAGCTGGAGGCGATCGCCAGCATCTCGGTGGGCTACGACAACTACGACCTGGCCTACCTCGACGAGCGCGGCATCCTCCTCACCAACACCCCGGACGTGCTCACCGAAAGCACCGCCGACCTGGGCTTCGCCCTGCTGATCGGCGCCGCCCGCCGCGTCGCCGAACTCGACGCCTGGGTCAAGGCCGGCCACTGGCAGGCGCCGGTCGGCCCGGCGCAGTTCGGCAGCGACGTGCACGGCAAGACCCTCGGCATCCTCGGCCTCGGCAAGATCGGCGCGGCGATCGCCCGGCGCGGGCGTTTCGGCTTCGGCATGGAGGTGATCTACCACGGCAACGGCCGCAAGGCCGAGCTGGAGGAGGAACTCGGCGCCCGCTACCGGAGCCTCGACGAGCTGCTCGGCGAGGCGGATTTCGTCTGCGTGGTGGTGCCGCTCAGCGAGCGCACCCGCCGGCTGATCGGCCGCCGCGAACTGGCGCTGATGAAGCCCTCGGCGATCCTGGTCAACATCGCCCGCGGCCCGGTGGTCGACGAGGCGGCGCTGATCGAGGCCCTGCAGGAACGGCGCATCCTGGCCGCCGGACTGGACGTCTACGAGAAGGAGCCGCTGCAGGAGTCGCCGCTGTTCGCCCTGCCCAACGCGGTCACCCTGCCGCATATCGGCTCGGCGACCCACGAGACCCGCCGGGCCATGGCCGAGCGGGCGATCGACAACCTCGAGCGCGCGCTGCTCGGCGGCACCCCGCGGGACATCGTCAACCCGCAGGTCTGGGCCCGGCGCCAGCCGTAGCGAAAGCATGGCCTCTCCCTACCGGGGAGAGGCCATCGAGAGGGAGCCTCAGCTCCCCGCCCCTCCATGGGCTTCCTCGAAGAAGTAGTCCTTCCAGGACGCCGCCTCGTTCTTCAGCACGCCTAGAGCATTTTTACCTTATCCCGATTCATATCCGGCCGCCTCGAAGTAGTGCCTGCAGTCCTGCGCCGAGAACTGTGCAATCGCCTCGCCAATGCTCTGCCACAGCTCCGGCACGGTCCGCGCCGCCGCCTTTCTCAGCAGCGCCTT
>Ga0209467_1000696_pt1 | contig 39089 bp, 29 predicted proteins | sample Higcelwee11metaG_FD_187175 | JGI IMG/M metagenome (GOLD analysis project Ga0209467, IMG submission 187175) | Freshwater pond sediment microbial communities from the University of Edinburgh, under environmental carbon perturbations - High... | ecosystem: Environmental > Aquatic > Freshwater >... | reverse complement strand
CCTCGCCCGGGAGCGGTTCAACGTCGGCGGGTATGGCCAGCTCTCGAAAGGGCAGTGTTCGCAGCTCATAGACGAGCTGGTCCGGCTGAGCGACAAGGCTGCCTAAAGACATTCCGCCTGCGGCGGCCCGGGTCTCGGCCCGGGAGCCGACAAGGTCTTCGACCTTGACCCGGCTATTTGGGATTCAACAACAGGAGGACAAAATGCCCACATTGACGGAACTGCGGCAGAGCCCGCACCACTCGTATTCCAGCCTCAGCTCCTTCCTCTCCATCTGTCCGCTCCAGTACGCTTTCCGGTACGTCTACAAGCTGACCCCGGAGCGCACCGGCGTCAGCCTGCCCTTCGGGTCGGCGTTCCACGGAGCCCTCACCTGGCTGGCGAACCGCCGCAAGCAGGGCGAATCCTCCAATCCAGAGGAGCTCGCCGAGCTGTTCTCGGAGCGCTGGCAGGTCGAAAGCAAGTCGGCCATCGGCCTCAAGTTCAAGGCCGACGGCGAGTGGGACGAGCTCAACGCCCTTGGCCGCAAGATGGTCGCGGCCTTCCACGAGGGCTGGAACGAGGGGGAGGAGGTCGTCCAGGTGGTCCGGACGTTCAGCGTCCCCATCCTCGACGCCGACGGCGAGCCTGTCTCGGACAAGCCCCTGATCGGGGAGATCGACTTGGTCATCAAGGACAAGGACGGCGACATCGTGCTGGTGGACTGGAAGACCTCGGCGATGAAATGGGCGGAGGGCAAGGTTCACTCCCACATGCAGGCGACGTGTTTTTGCTACGGCTGGAATCGCCTGTTCGACAGCAACCCGCTCTTCCGTTTCGACGTGGTGACCAAGACCAAGAAGCCGTCCTATGAGACGCTCGCTACGACCCGGCGGGAGGACGACTTCAACCGTCTGGCCGAGCTGGTTAGGGTAGTCGAACGAGCCATCGCCCACGATGTGTTCCACCCCATGCACGGCGGCTACGCCTGCAAGGACTGCCCCCACTCCGGCGCCTGCGCCAACTGGCACCGCAACCAGGCGCGCTACCTGCCGCTTGCGGCGTGAGCCACAAAATATGGCGAAGCCACAAAAATAGGGCGCAACGCGCCTGGTCCAGGTCCCCGACCTGGCCGCCGGAGGCATTCCGGAATTCCGCCTGCGGCGGCCCGGGTTTCGGCCCGGGCGCCGACAAGGTCTTCGACCTTGACCAGGTAATTGATTTTCAACAACTCAATGGAAAGGACTATGACCATGAGGCACAACAGTTTGATGCTCGACAGCAACACGGCCCGTGTGAGCCGCCATGACTTGATGAGGGTGCCCACCCCCTACTCCACACCCACGTGGAGGCCGGTGCCGCACCATCGGGTGGCCGAGCTGGTCGTCAACGAGGCCGAGAGCCGGGGTTACTGCATCGTTTCCGAGGAATACGGCCTCAACCCCGCCGGGACGAAGCTCTTCGGGGTGCTGCGGTTCCACCCCCAGGGACGCCCGGAGTTCAGCCGGGCTCTGGGGCTGCGCAACTCCCACGACAAGAGCTTGGCGTTGGGCTTGACGGTCGGCGTCTCCGTGACCGTCTGCTCGAACCTAGCCTTCGGCGGCGAGACCACGGTGACCCGAAAGCACACCTCCGGGATCGAGGTTGACGGGCTGGTGCCGTGGGCGTTCGACCAGCTCGCCCCGCAGTACGAGCGGCTGGAAACCAACATCGGGCGAATGAAGGAGAAGTCGCTCTCGCTGGACGCCGCCCGGCTGTTGGCCGTCAAGGCCGCCGAGCTGGACGCAATCCCCAGCTGCGACGTGGTGCCAGTCTTGAAGGAGTACCGGAGCCCCCGGCATGAGGAGTTCGCGCCCCGCACCGTCTGGAGCTTGTTCAACGCCTTCACCGAGCTGGCCAAGAAGTACAGTCCGCCCAGGGCCGACAAATGCTACAGACGGTTGGCCGGGATGTTCGACCTGGGCTGATAGGCGAAGCCCAAAATCAGGATGCGAAGCATCCGAAGCGCCCTGCGTTAGGCTGGCCGCCGGAGGGGGGCTTCGACCCTTTTATCGGGGTGGCTTCGCCACCTTTGCCTTCGGCGACCAGGCTGCCGCGCCTGGAGGCGGCAAGGTCTCCGACCTTGACCATGGCTATTTTCAAACTCAACAAGGAGGTGCGTATGGGAGCCACTGAGGATTTCATCAGGGACAAGGCGGGCAAGCTCGGGGAACCGGATTTCCTCCGGGCGTTGCGGAACGCGGGCGGGATATTGGGCAAGTTGGCCGGGCCGCTGTCCAAGTTCGCCGGGCAGCTGCGGCTGCTGGTCTCGATGCTCCGCGACTACCACTCGGGGAGATACCGGAAACTGCCGGTCTGGACCATCGGTGTCGTGGCCTTCGCGTTGCTCTACGTCCTGAACCCCTTCGACGCCGTGCCCGATTTCATCCCCGTCGCCGGTCTGGCCGACGACGCCCTTGTCGTCGCGGCGGCGTTGTCGATGGTTGGGCAGGACCTCAAGGACTACCGGCGCTGGCTCGTCAAGGAACGCTGGCGGGCCAGGCGCGAGCGTCGCAAACAAAGCAAACCACAGGAATAACGGGAGGTGGTCATGGAAAACAACGGAGAGCATGAAGAGGACATCTTTGCTTGCATCAACCGCCCCGAGGAAGGGCTTGACAGCTTCTGGGAGCCTCCAATCTCGCCCTGGAACCGTCCCGACAACTGCCAGGCCGTGGCCTTGTTGGCCGCGGTCGCCGTGGTGGGAGTGGTGAGTTTGGCCTTCGGGATATTGGCCCAGAAGTGACCTGCCAAAGAGGGCGTAAGGCGAGTGCCATCAACAAGAAGGAGGTGTGATCGTGGACATCATCAAAGGGATCGGGGCGTTGCTGGTCATGGCGGCGCTCGGCGTCGGGACAGTGGTGGTCTTGGTCGTCGCCGTGGCTGTTGTCGCCGTGCTGGCCGCCACCGCCAAGTTCTGGCTGCCCGCCTTGCTGGTGTTGCTGGCGCTCGCAACGGTCGTCACTATCGCCTGCTGCGTCGCCAACGGACAGGAGGGTTGAAGGCATGTGCGAGGAGAACGGCGGAGCGGGGCAACTGGTCACGGTATTGGTGACCATGCCAATGAGGTTGAAGCGGAAGTTCCATGCCGAGGCCAAGCGGCGGGGGCAGAGCTTCTCAGAGTTCATATGCGCCAGGTGCGACTTCAACGAGCGCACTGGTGAAACCAACAACGAAGACGGAGGCAAGTGATGAGCGGTCTGTTCAAGGTTCCGGCCAAGTGGAGCGAGGACATCCTCGGCTGGGTTTACGTGGGCGTGCTGATTGTGTGCGGCGTGCTGATCGTGTGCGGCGTGGTGAACATCGTCAGCGGGGGCGCGGCGTGGCTGTCCCTGGTGGCGCTGGCGATCCTGGGCGCGGTCGAGGAGAAGCTGATGAAACGGCAGGGCTTGGCCTGGCCGTCGAACTGGCTGGTTTTGGTCTTTCCCGTCTACTTGTGGAAGAGGCTCAAGGCCCTGGGCCTGCCCAAGCACCTCCTCTGGATCTGGCTCGCCGTGGCCGTCGCCTTGACGGCGGCGGAGGTCGTCCTTGACGGCTCCGGGCTGGAGCGTGCGGCCATGTCCCAGCTCACCCAGCACTTCCAGGCGCAGGGAACTGACACCGAGTGCGTGAAGGTGACGTTGGGCGAAGAGTTCGCGCCCGGCAACTACCGGGCCAAGGCGGTCTTCAACGACGGCAGCGTGATCAATATCCTCGTCCAGAGGAAGGACGGCAAGGTCAGCGTCCGCTTCTGACAAGGCGCCAAGCCATCAAGCGGGAAGCGGAGAGGAGGTGAGGGCTTCCACGGGCAGAACATGGGGTGAGCCTTCGGGCTCGCCTCTTTTTTTGCCAGCCGTTGGAGGAAGGCGTAGCATGGCCGGATCGTGCCCATCTTCTTCGTCATACGCCTGCGTAATCGGCCGGGGTATCGACAAGACCGTCTGCAATGTGCTCCCCAGGCCTTCTTGATCCGCAGTTTGTTTTTATACAAATTGGCACTATGTTATTTGAACGGTTCGCTTGGCCAAGCCATCTTGGTGGCGGCGCCGCCGGGAGGAAGGCTCCCTCCTTTCCATGGTTCTGCGGGGAGAGGGACGGGCAGCTAGTTGGAACCGGGGGATGTTTTGAGTTTTCCCCAATCGGACAAAACATTTTAGCCTCAACTGTCCGATTGCCGATGTCCGGGCACCCCCCCATAGAATGTCCGGCGGACAGTAGGCGTTGTCCCCCTGGACGGGCGGGTTGCCCGGGTTTTCAGCCCCTCCGTTCGGTTTTGGCGCATGCCGATTCCGGACGTTTTCAACTCAAGATGGGGGTATCTACACCTGGGATGCGCAAGCTAACCTGTGAAGGATGTTTTTGCATATTATGGCAATGCCGCAGTTAGCCGCCGCCGGGGCGCTGGCTCATGTTTTTTTGGCATTGAGATGTCGCGGGCCAGCCGCTCCAACGCCAGCCGCGAGGTGCGACGGAGATGGTCAACGCGCTTGGGCGCGGAGTCTTGGTGGGACAGGCGAATGGCGATGACACAGGATTTTCAGTGCTTGTGGGGGGTAGACCGAGGGCACCGTTTCGCAGCCTTCCAGCGCCGAAAGTCCCTCGACGGCTCCGGGGGGGGGGGCGACGCCTTGCGCGCCGACGCCGCAAATCCTCTGGATGTCGCCGTTGGGTGGGAACAGCCCTTGAAACGGCGGCTCGCCGAGGATGGGAGGGGGGAGAGATGAGGCGCGGCCAATGCGGCAGCCTGCGCCTCAAGAGGAACTTGAGATCAGCGAAGGATGTGCTCCAGCTCCTGAAGGGTGGGGAGCTTGTCCTGGCAGGAGGCTATCAACTCCAGAGCCTTGTCGATCTTCGCCCGGTCTGACATTCCGCCGCCGTATAGAGCCATAATGGCTTTCTCCTGGGCGTCCTCGCCGATGTGGGTGTAAAATTTGTCGACGATCTCGGAGTTCGTCCCAAGGATCGAGAGCACCACAGCCTTGGGCACCCCCGCCTCGGCGCAGTGCGACGCGAAGCTGTGCCGAAGGGAGTGGAAGCCGTAGACCGTCACCTTCTTCTTTCTCCCCGGCACTTGCACCGACGGCTCAAGGCCGATCCACTTGATCACCCGCAGTGCGTCGATGTTCACGAGGTTGTTCCCGGTGTTCTTCCCTTGGGCGTCGATGATGTTGTAGCGTGCGGCCACGTTCGGGCAGACGTAGTTGTCGCGCTTCCACGCCTGCGCCTCGACCAAGACGTCCAGCAGCTTCGGGGCGATGGGGATAGTGACCTCTTTGCCTGTCTTGAACTGCTTCACCCAGATGCGGCGACGGTTGAGGTCGATCCGATCCCACTTCAGGAGGATGCAGTCCTTGAACCGCTGGCCGGTGAACATCCCCACATGGTAGACCACCCGCAGCTCCGGCTTGTTCATCACCTTGTGGGTGGTATCGGACAGGACTTGCAGGATGGCCTCCTCCTGCTCGCGGGTGAACGAAAGTCGCCTGATCTCGTTGTCCTGCTCCTCCCGGGCTTTCCGCAGCAGTGATTTGGCCAGGAATGGGCTTTCGCTGTCGCAGTAGTCCTTGAGCACGGAGAAGACCTTCCGGAGGCGTTTGATCTTCCGGTTGTGCGTGTCCACGGCGATGTCCTGCTCGCGCATATGGTTGGCGAAACCTTCGGCGTGGTCTGGGGTAATGTTGCCAATCCCCATCGCGGGGTTGCCGACAAAGGCGACGAACTCGTTGAAGGTGGCGTGGTAGGATTCCCGCTCGCTCACCGTCGAGGGCATGGCCCGTTCGGGATGCCGGGAATAGACATCCCAGGCGTCGGAGAGAGCCAAGGTCTTCCGGGCGGAGGCCAGCCCGCGGGCGTGCTTGACGTGCGCCGAGATCAAGTCAACCGTCGTCGACCTGACGACCGGGACGAGCTCCCTGGCCTTGGCCACGGCCTCCTGCTGGTTCTTGGTCTGGAGGCTCACGGCCTTACGCTGCCCGTTGACTTGGTACCTGAAGAAATACGGCCCGTCCTCGTCCTTTTTGTAGACCGTGCCGATGTCCAGTTTCACGCTCTTCCCCGTCATTCTCGCCTCCCGGTTGAAAGTAACCGCTATGGCCGACATTGGCCGGAGGCAGGGCATATTGGAACCGCAAGTGGTACTGAACGGTACCGATTTTGCGGTTTTTGAGGGTGAAAATGGTGGAGCTGAGGGGATTCGAACCCCTGGCCTATACGTTGCGAACGTATCGCTCTAGCCAACTGAGCTACAGCCCCGAAAACATCGCATAACTTAGCGTGGGCCGCAGGAAAAGCAAGCAGCCTTTGCCATAAATCGCCATTTTTGTTCGAATGGTGGGCCGAGGCGCGGCAGCACCCCGGCCAAGAGCCGCTCGCCGGGGGAACTAGATGTCCAGATCCTTGACGTTGGCGGCGTGTTTCTCGATGTATTCGCGGCGCGGCTCGACATCGTCGCCCATGAGCAACGAGAACATGCTTTCCGCCTGGAAGGCGTCCTCCATGGTCACGCGGATCATCTTGCGGTTGGCCGGCTCCATGGTGGTCTCCCAGAGCTGCTCGGCGTTCATTTCGCCCAGACCCTTGTAACGCTGGATGTGCAGGCCTTGGCGGCCGATGGCGATGATCTCCGCGGCCAACGCGGCGAGGGAGTCGAGCTGGACTTCCCGCTCGCCCTGGACAATCTTGAAGATCGGGGTGTCGCCGCTGAAAAGTTGGGCCAGCGTGAGGTTGTGCGCCGCCAGGTCCTCGCGGAGCTTCTTGCAGCCCTTCGCCTCGAAGATGGAGGTGACGTCGATCGAGGAGCGGATTTTCATCTTGATGGCGTTGCTCATATCGTCGGTGGCCTCGGGGTCGAAACCCTCCGGGCCGAGGCGGCGGACGGCGGTGTCGTAGAGCTCGGCCTCCTGCTCGTCGTTGTAGGCGTAGAGCTCGGTCATGGTGCCGTCGTTCTCGCGGATGGCGATCTTGGCGATGGGGCAGTCGCCGCCGTCGCAATGCGCCAGGTATTCGAGCGGGTCGATGCCGTGGCGGCGCAGACCGGTGGCGAGCTGGTTGGCTTGGCGGTTGAAGTCCAGGAAGACCTTGAACCCGTCGGGGCCAACCTCGGTGTCGGGGAGGCGGAAGAGCTTGATGTCCTCCCAGCCGAGTTCGAGGAGGTATTTGTCCAGTTGCTCCTCGGTGTCGATGTAGCGCTCCTTGTTGCGGCGCTTGATCTTGAAGAGCGGGGGTTTGGCGATGTAGATGCGGCCCGCCTCGATGAGGGGTTTCATCTGACGGAAGAAGAAGGTGAGGATCAAGGTGCGGATGTGGGAGCCGTCGACATCGGCGTCTGTCATGATGACGATGCGGTGGTAGCGGAGTTTGTCGATGTTGAACTCCTCCTCGCCGATGCCGCAGCCGGCGGCGGCGATGAGGGACTGGATCTCCCTGTTCTCCAGCACCTTGTCGAAGCGGGCCTTCTCGACGTTGATCAATTTGCCGCGGATGGGCAATATGGCCTGGAAGGAGCTGTCGCGGCCTTGTTTGGCGGAGCCGCCGGCGGAATCTCCCTCGACGATGTAGAGCTCGCACTTGGAGGGGTCTTTCTCGGAGCAGTCGGAGAGCTTGCCGGGCAAGGTGAAGCTGTCCAACGCGCCTTTGCGCTGGACTAGCTCCCTGGCCTTGCGGGCGGCCTCGCGGGCCCGGGCGGCGATGAGGGTCTTGTTGACGATCTCGCGGGCGGGGACGGGGTTTTCCTCAAGGAAGGAGCCGAAGGCCTCGTTGACCACCGACTCGACGATGCCGCGGACGTCGTTGTTGCCGAGCTTGGTTTTGGTCTGGCCCTCGAACTGGGGGTCGACCACTTTGACGCTGATGACGGCGGTGAGGCCCTCTCGGGCGTCGGCGCCGGAGATGCCCTTCTCGTTTTTCAGCAGATTGGCGCCTTTGGCGTAGGTGTTGATGGTGCGGGTGAGGGCGGTCTGGAAGCCGACCAAGTGGGTGCCGCCCTCGATGGTGTTGATGTTGTTGACGTAGCAGAAGATGGTCTCGGAGTAGCCGTCGTTGTACTGCATCGCCACCTCGACGTCCACGGTGTCCTTCTCGCGGTGCATGTAGACCACCTGCTGGTGGACCACCTGCTTGTTGAGGTTGAGGTGGGAGACGAACTCGCTGATGCCCCCCTCGTAGAAGAAGACCTCCTTCTTGCTGGACTCGGCGCGCTCGTCGGCCAAGCTGATCTCCACGCCGCGGTTGAGGAAGGCCAGCTCGCGTAGGCGTTTGGAAAGGATGTCCCAGACGTAGACGGTGTCCGAGAAGATCTCGGAGTCGGGCTTGAAGGTGACGGTGGTGCCGTGGTCGGCGGTGTCGCGGAGCCGCTTGAGCTGGCTGGCGGTGGCGCCGCGCTCGAAACGGATGTGATAGACCCCGCCGTCGCGTTTGACCTCGACCTCCAGCCACTCGCTCAGGGCGTTGACGCAGGAGACGCCGACGCCGTGCAGGCCGCCGGACACTTTATAGGCGTCGTGGTCGAACTTGCCGCCGGCGTGCAGCACCGTCAGCACCACCTCGACCGCCGGCTTGCCCTCGCCCTCGTGCATGTCCACCGGGATGCCGCGGCCATCGTCGACCACCGTCACGGAGTTGTCCACGTGGATGGTCACGGCGATTTTCTTGGCGTAGCCCGCCAGCGCCTCGTCGATGGAGTTGTCGACCACCTCGTAGACCAGATGGTGCAAGCCGCGCTGCCCGGTGTCGCCGATGTACATGCTCGGCCGCATCCTGACGGCGTCGAGTCCCTCCAGCACGGTGATCTGGCTGGCGTCATAGCTGCCCGGGGTTTTCTCCGGGGTGTCCGTGTTATCGCTCATCTCGCTCTCGGCTCCTCGTCACAGTGGGGTTGCGCGCTGTCGGTGAATCAGGGAATATAGCGCTCCACGCCAGTATTTACAACAAATTCAAAAGGACGGGACGACCCCGTGTTGGCGGAATTGGGTCGGGGTCATGCGCATGGATTTTTTGAAAAGCCGGGCGAAATGCTGGGGCGACTCGATCCCGAGCTCGTAGCCGATCTCCTTGACGCCCATGCCGCCCTCCTTCAGCAGCCGGCAGGCGTGGTAGAGCCGCAGCCGGGCCAGGTGCTCGTGCGGCGTGGAGCCGGTCTCCTTCGCGAAAACCCGAGAGAGATGCTCCCGCGACACCCCGAGCTCCACCGCCAGATCGCCGATCGGCATCCCTTGCGGCATGCTCGCCGCCAGGAGCCGCTTCGCCTCGCGGACGAGCTCGGCGTGCCCGCCGGGCTCGTCATGTCTCCGCTTCGACGCGTCCAAGGCGGCGAGCAGCTCGAAGACGAGCCCCGCCCCCTCGCCGGCGCAGATCTCCATGGGGGCCTGGCCCTGGCGGCGCGCCGCGAGCAGCCGGCGCACCGCGGGGCTTTCCATATCCAGTTGATAGACGGGGCCATGGCGCCGCGACAACTCCCGCGTCATCGCCGTGGCGGCCGGGCCGTCGAAGCAGACGAGCACGAACTCCCACGGCGCCCCCTCCGGGCCGGGGTGGTAGTACTCGATCTCCGGGTCGCCCACCTCGCAGAGGAAACCGTGGCCCGGCGGCGTCCGCCGTTCCCCCGCCGCGTCCCGGAACGCCCCCTCGCCCACAAGGGTGTATTCGAAAAGGCAATGCCGCTCCACCTGCCGGAACCGCCCGACGTTGCGGTGCGACGCGCTCGTCTGCCGTTCCCGCACCACCCGCATCAGCCGGGGCATCGTGAACATCGGCCGCGACGTCTCGAAATTGCTCACCCAAAGATCCATCCTCGCCGCTCCCTGATCACATTGTGGCACCTAATATCAAAATACAACCTCTTGTCCAATCATTCAAGGCGACATATAATCAGGGTAGCGACAATCACATAGAAGCAAACAGAGAGGAGAGCCCATGCGTTGCGGCAAATCCAAAGCTTTTTCGTTGGTGGAGCTGCTGGTGGTGATCGGGATCATCGCCTTGCTGGCGTCCTTGTTGCTGCCGGCGTTGCAGCAGGCGAAGAAGATGGCGCTGGCGAGCCAATGCCTGGGCAACTTGCGGCAGTGCGGCGTCGGCCTGACCGGTTACGCCAACGACTTCGACGACTGGGTGTTCGGCGCCGACACCAGCAGCTACCCCCCCTGCCCCGGCGAGATGATGATGACTTACGGCTACGCCCCCAAGGCCGGCACCTACGCCGCTAGCTGGGGATGCTCGAAAGTCCCGAACGGCCAGGTCTACCAGTGTCCCTCCTTGCCCCCCCAGGCAGGCGCCAAGGCGTGGGGCACGGTCTTCCCCTCCGAAGGCTATCCGGGCGTCTCAGCCTGGAGCTACGGCATACGCTGCTTCTCCTGGAGCCGTTGGTACTACCCCGGCGAGAACTTGGGCGGCGACGGCACCATGTTCATGAAACTCTCCAGCGTCCACCAGCCGTCCCGACTACCCTATATGGCCGACACCTGCGGGTCTGACGGCTCCGGAGTCGCGGGCGCCTTGGCGCAATACTACGTATGGTACACCTGGGCCACTTTGGCCACAGGCTACGGCGGCAGCTTGCATCTGCGCCACAACAAACGCGGCAACGTCTGGATGCCCGACGGCCACTCCGCTAGTTGGAGCGCCGCCGACACCGGCGACTTCAAATGCGGCGGCCCAGGCCTCCCCGGAGCGAACAACCCCATCGGCTACAACTATTGAAAAGGACATCGCCACCATGACGACACCTCCGCTCGCCCCCACGCCCCCCATGGGCTGGAACAGTTGGAACTGCCTAAAGGGCAACGTGAACCAGCAAGCGGTGATGGAGACCGCCGACGCCCTGGTCAAACTCGGGTTGAAGGACCTGGGTTACGAGTACGTGGTGCTCGACGACCTCTGGCACGGCGGCCGCGACGCGAACGGGCGGCTCTTCCCCCATCCCGAGCGCTTCCCGCTGGGGATGAAGGCCCTCGCCGACCATGTCCACTCCCTAGGCTTGAAGTTCGGCATCTACTCCTGCGCCGGGGAGCAGACCTGCGCCCGCCAGCCCGGCAGCCACCGCCACGAGCAAATCGACGCCGAGACCTTCGCCTCCTGGGACGTCGACTTCCTCAAATACGACTACTGTTTCGCCCCCGACGACCTGGACGCCGCCATCCGCCGCTACACCGCGATGGGCAGGGCGTTGCAAGCGACCGGGCGCCCCATCGTCTTCAGCGTCTGCGAGTGGGGGCCGCGCAGCCCCTGGCTCTGGGCGAGGAAGGCCGGGGGGCATCTTTGGCGGGTGAGTTTCGACGTCGTCGACAAATGGAGCTCGCCCCGCAACAATTCCAACGCCCTGGGTATCCTCACCGCCCTCGACCGCATGGAGGGGTTGGAGAACCACGCCGGCCCCGGCGGCTGGAACGACCCCGACATGTTGATCGTCGGCCTTCACGGCAAGGGCGCCATGGAAGGCGGCGGTTGCAGCATGACGGAATACCGCACCCAGTTCGCCATGTGGTGCATGTTGTCCGCCCCGCTCATGCTCGGCTGCGACTTGCGTAATTTGGCCAAGGAGGACTTGGAGCTCATCTCGAACCGCGGCCTGATCGGTATCGACCAGGACCCGCTGGGTAAACAGGCGTTCCGCGTCCAGCGCGACGGCTGCGGGGAAGTCTGGCTGAAGCCGCTCAAAAACGGCTCCGCCGTGGCCTTCCTGAACCGCGCCGAGCACCCCCACGCCCTGGCCGCCACCTGGAAGACGCTGGGGCGGGAAAACCGTCCCGCAAAACTCCAGGACGTGTGGTCTGGTCAGGAGCTGGCTGCGGGCGACGCGTTGGCGGTGGATTTGCCGCCGCACGAAACAAAGGTTTTCATGCTGAACTGAAAGGTGAACGAATGGTCGCGGAAAAGTCAGAAGATGGGCATGGCCCCATGGCGGCGGAACTGGCTCGGCGTCATCCCCATGTTTTTCTTGAAGAGCCGGGCAAAGTTCTGGGGGATATCGACGCCGAGCGCCGCAGCGATCTCCTTGACGCCCAGCTCGCTTTCCTTCAGCAGCCGGCAGGCATGGAACATCCTGAGCCTGGCCAGATGCTCGCTCGCCGTGATGCCCGTCTCCTTCGCGAAGACCCGCGACAAATGCTCCCGGGTCACGCCGAGGGCGTCGGCCACGGCTCCGACCGAAATCCCTTTGGGCAAGTTCGCCACCAGCAGCCGTTTCGCCTTGCGGATAAGCGCGGCGTGGCCGCGGGGATCCTCCGCGGGCCGCTTCGACGCATCCAGCGCGGCGAGCAGGGACATGACAAACTCCGCCCCTTCGCCGGGACAGACATCCATTCCTTCCTCGGCCTGCCGCCGCGCCGCCAGGAGTCGCCGCACCGCCAAGCTTTCCAGTTCCAGCTTATAGAGAGAGCCGTGCCGTTGCAGCAGCTCGCCGACCATCGTCCGGACCACGCTCCCGGTGAAACAAGCATAAACGAAATCCCAAGGGACGCTGGCGGGGCCGGGGTGGTAATACTCCAGCTCCGGGGCGTTGACCATGCAGAGGAACCCATGCCCGGCCGGCGTCCGGCGCTCCCCCGCCGCGTCGCGGCACGCCCCCTCGCCGGAAAGCGTGTATTGAAAGAGGCAGTGCAGCTCCGTCGGGCGGCGACTCCCCTCGTTGTGGTAGCCGGGATGGAAGCCTCGTTCCTGCGCCACGCAAAGCAATTGGGGCATCGAGAGCATCGGCCGCGAGGTGTTGCAATGGGTCAACCAGAAGATTTGCGATTTCATGGATAACCTCCAATCACATTGTGATACTTATTGTCACGTTATAGCTTCTTGTGGTTCGTGTCAATGGCTGTATAATTAAACAAACGGTGATTGTTTTGGTGAAAACAGCTAAAGGTCGCATCCATGTCGAACGGAAGAGGCTCCAAACGGACGACGGCTTTCTCGCTTGTCGAGTTGTTGGTGGTGATCGGGATCATCGCGTTGCTGGCGGCCTTGTTGCTGCCGGCGTTGCAGCAAGCCAAGCGAATGGCGTTGTCGAGCCAATGCCAAGGCAACTTGCGCCAGTGCGGCGTCGCGCTCACCGGCTACGCCGGCGATTTCGACGACTGGGTGTTCAGCGCGGACACCAGTTGGGCCGTCTACCCCTGCCTGGCCGAGGTCATGATGACTTACGGTTACGCCCCGCGGGTCGGGAAATACGTCGCGTCGCGGGGGACGTCGCAAGTCCCGAACGGCCAAGTCTACCAGTGCCCGTCCTTGCCTCCGCCGACCGGGCTCAAGGAGTGGGGCACGGTTTATCCGAACAACGGCTATCCCGGCACCTCCTCCATGGGCTACGGACTGCGTTGCTTCACCTCAGGACGCTGGTATTACTCCGGGGAGAAGCTGGGGGGGGCCGAGACCTTTTACATGAAACTCCCCTCTGTTTACCAGCCTTCCCGGTTGCCTTACATGGCGGACACCTGCACTCCGGCGAAAGACGGTTCCGGGAACCAAGTGGGCTTGGCGCAGTGTTGCATCTGGTACACCTGGGCCACCTTGAGCACCGGCTACGGCGGCAGCTTGCATCTGCGCCACAACCGACGCGGCAATGTTTGGATGCCGGACGGCCATTCGGCCAGCTGGGGCGCCGCCGACACTTATGAGTTCAAGTGCGCCAGCCCCGGCATTTCCGGGGCGACCACACCCATCGGCTTCAACTATTGAAACCCCATAACACGACCAAGGAGCGAGACGATGCTAAAACAACATGACATCCTGAGGGCGACGGCCACCGCCGCCCTGGCGGCCCTGGCCTGGGCCGCCCCCGCCGACGTTTATTTCAACTGGGGAGGCGTCGCAGGCTCCAACCCCGTCGACGCCGGACAGCATTTCGAGAAACAAGGCAAGTTCTTCGCCACTAGCGACTACGGCTTCGCCCCGGGCGCCGAGGACCAGCTCAGCGGCTCCAAGCTTGGTTTCAAATGGGACAAGAATTGCCCCTATGTCCGCGGCCAGAACCCGGTCTCCGTGTCCCGGCTCGGCGATAGCTTCTACGGCACCCCCTGGCTCAGCGACGGCGGCGACTGCGTCTTCGGCCTCAATTTCGATGAACCTTTCAAACCGCGTTGGGAACGCGACCCCGACCAGCAGTTCGCCCGGATGCCCGCCAAGACCCCGCGCTTCGACCAAGCCGTCATCCACTGGAGCCGCCTGACCCCCAAACCCGGAGCCTGGGGCGCTTGCGTCCTCGACGCCGACGGCAACCTCAAGCACGTCGCCGTGGACAACCAACAACCCCTTTATCCTTACGACCAGACCACCCTGAAATTCCCACCCACCACCGTCAAGAAAATCTATGTCGGCGTCAGAGGGAAGGACAACTTCGTCGAGGTCAGGGGCGTCTCGCTCCTGGTCCACAACGAGCCGCTCGTGGACAACCGCCTCCTGGTCAACCAGCCCGACGCCTACCAGGCGCACTACGCCAACGCCCGGCCCGGCGAGATCGAGAAATTGATCATCTGCAACTACTACTTCAAGGCGCCCTGGGACGCCGTCATCCTCCGTTCCCTCGCGCCCTTCGTCGAGCTCGGCGGCAAACGCCTGCAAGCCGTCAAGGCTTCCCCCGTCGAGACCGCCAAGGACGGCCGCGCCGACATCCTGCGCTACCAGCTCGACTTCGGCCCCGGCGGCAAAATCGACGTCACCGCCACCTTCTCCGTCGCCCTCAAGGACACCGTCAAATTCGCCTTCAAAGCCTCCGCCTTGCAGGAGGGCGCCAAGCTCGGTTTCGCCATGGCCGGCGACCTGCCCCTTTTCGCCGCCTGCGTCGACAACGCCGCCACCACGGAGCTGGCGCCCAAAGTCTACCAGACCCCCGCCGGGCCGCTCGGGATCGCCCTCTCCGGCGCCGACACCCTCGCCGTGTCCCGCCAGGACAAGCTCGTCAACTTCTCCACCCTCGCCGACGGTGCCCAGTTGGACGTCGCCTTCTCGCTGCCCATCGGCCCGTTGGGGGGCATCCAGCCGGGCATGCTCAACTACTTCTGGCGCCCCTCCTACGCCGACCAGGGCGACGAGGGCGTCGCCCCCTTCGCCGTGGCCGACCTGGAGCCGCTGGAGACCGTCAACCTCGGCGACCCCAACGACCCGCACGCCGTCTACGACCTGACCAACGACCCGCTCATCGCCAAATGGCGCAAGAGCGGCGAGGCGAAACTGCCCCCCCAATACGGCAAACTCGACTTCATCAACACTCCGGAGAAGTGCCAGGTGCCGGTCACCAAGATCCTCGGACAGCCCTGCCGCGACCTCGGCTCCAACGAGACCACCTACTTCCGCTTCAACCTGCAGACCCGCATCGAACCCCGGACGCCTTACCTGCTCGTCGTGGAGCACGCCTTCGACAAGGAGCGCCGCGGCGAGTTCCACAGCATCGCCGTCAACCGCGACGGGACGGACTGGGTGGCCGACAACAGCCTCTGGGGCAATCCCTGCCCCTTCGGCGGCTTCGACACCGGCAAGGGCCCCCAGCCGGGCAAGTTCAAGAAGGAGTCGATCTTCATCTTCCGCCCCAACGCGGTCGCCTGCGGCCCCGCCACCACCGTCTCGCTCTGCTTCTCCAACACCCGCTGGAGCGGCTACTTCAAGGACTTCGACAAAGGCCCCGCCGGCCTGGCGGTCAAGAGCGTCACCCTCTACCGCGTCGCCCACCTGCCGGAGCTGCCCGCTCTCGCTCCGCTCCTGCCCGAGGGCGCCCGGCGCGGCGTCACCATGGAGTCCGAGAACTTCTCCCCCTGGATGCTCGAGCAGTTCCCGCGGCTCTACGGCTTCGACGGCCTCTGGACCCACCGCCAGCCCGCGGCGCAGTTCCTCTACGGCGGCGGCTACGACTTGCCGTATCCCGGCTGGCGCACGTGGACCCACCCCTGCACCCTGGAGGCCAACCGCTGGCTCTACGCCAAGGCCGCGAAGGAAGGCGTCGCCATCAAGACTTGCCTCGGCTGGCTCCTCGACCTCGGGTTCGAGGGAACCGACCACGACAGCTTCCTCGGCGTCGGTTGGCTCCCCGGCCCCACCTGGGGCAGCGTACCTCTGAGCCCCACGGCGGCGGAGCTCAAACATCTCGGCAAAGCCCTCGACCGCTCGCTCGGCGCCCTGGCTCGATATCCGTCGCTCGCCGACATCTCCCTCGGCGACATCCCCGCCTTCAGCAAGCGCGACCTCGACGACTTCAGCCAGCAGACCGGCGTCCCCTTCACCTCCAGCCCCGCCCCCGAGGAGAACCTCAAACGCCTGCTGGAGTCCCCGCAAGCCACCGTCGACGCCTGGACGAAATGGTCCTGCCAGAAACGCCACGAGTTCCTCTCCTGGCTCCTGGACAAAGCCCGTTCCCACCGTTCCGACCTCTACCTGACGCTCAACCAGTCCTGGTATATCAACGGGCTGCAAGGCATGTGGTACGGCAACCAGTGGCCTTTCGACACCGCCGGGCTCAAGGCCAAGGGCGTCGACAGCTTCGTCAAATTCCTGAAGTTCGTCGGCTTCGACCCCGCCCTCTACGCCGAGGGCGACGGCTTCGCCTTCGCCCTGGAGATGGAGCCGCCCTCCATCAAAGAGAGCGCGGGGCATTGGCCCTTCGACGGCGAGGGCGGAAAACTCCGCGACGGTTTCGGCGGCGGTCTGAGCGTCTCCTCCTGCTTCTTCGACGAGTCGCCGAAGTCCCTGCAAGCTTGGGGCTGCAACTACGTGAAGGATCAGCGGAGCTTCCGCAAAGACTTCATCAGCGCGGCGCTTCAGGCCAACGCCCGAGAGTACATCTTCCAGAGCTACTACTTCGACTCCGCCCGCGGCCGGCTCGCCGACCTGCGGGAACTGGCGGTGCCGTTCCGGCTGTTGCCCTTCGCCAAGCCCGCGCCCTACGCCGGGAAGCTCTCCGACACCGCCAAACAAGCGGTCATCCAACAGTACGGCGACCGCCACGGCCTCTTCAACCCCGGCGACCTCCCCACCGTCGTGACGCTGACCCTCCCCGAGGGCGCGGACACGGTGGCCGACCTCTCCAACGGCGTCCGCCAGCCTTTGCGAGTCGTCAACCGCGCGGTGGTTCTCCAGCTCCCGCCCTGGTCGCTCAAAACCCTGGAAATCAAATGAGGAGGATCACCATGCGCACCACTTGCCTTTCCGCGGCGCTGCTGTTGTTCTGCGTCCTAGCCTCCGCCGTCGAGCCCAAATGGTTCGCCGCCCCGGTTGTGGACAAAGCCCCCGCCTTGAGCCTCTCCGACCCGGCCTGGGACAAGGCGCTGAAAATCCCCTTCACCAAATTGGAGGACGGCCCCGGCGACACCACGAGATATCCCACCGAGAGCTACTGGCTGCGCTCCGGCGGCTCGCTGTTCGTGGCGTTCAAATGCGTCAACCCCAGCTCGCCGAAGCTCTGGGCCATCCCCAAGCAGCTACGCGACAGCAACATCTACACGAAGGAGAGCGTCGAGCTCTTCGTCGGCGACAGCGACGGTGACCTCTACTATCAACTGATCTTCGACGCCGCCGGCAACATCTTCGACGGCCAACGCTTCGACCCCAAATGGAACGGCGACTGGAAGCGCCAGGTCGAGATCAAGGACGGCTACTGGACGGCGGCGGTGGAGCTCCCCGAGCCCATTTTCTCGACGATCTGGCGCCCCGGCTCGTTCATGACCATCGACGTGACCCGGCACGGCTTCAACGCCGACGGCTCCGGCGGCGAGACCATGGCCATCAGCCCACCCGGCGTCCACTCCCCCGAGGACCGGGTCTTCCTGGGGGACATGAACCCGGCGGCGCTTGGAGCGAAGTTGTCCCAGGCCGTCGGCGGTTTTAAGGCGCAGTTCGCCAAGACCGAGCTCTCCGCCCCCACCGCCGCCAAGCTGGCGACCTTGTTGGCCTTCGTCGCCGACTGCGCCAAGGCCGGGGACGTGGACATGGCGCGCTACCGGGAATTCCATGCCCGTTACGTCGAGGCCGGGAAAGAGCTGCGGCGCTTGGAGCAAGAGGTCGTCTTGGACGCCATCTTCGGGGGGCGCTGACCATGCGCGCCCTGACGTTCTGCCTACTTTGCTGCGCCGCCGCCGCCTTCGGCTACGAGGGGACGACGTTCCAGGCGTTCGTCGAGCTCGGCTACAAGAAGATCGACCTCGTCAAGGAGGGCTCCGCCGAGAAAAGCCGTTGCCTCTGGTATTCCGGGCCGCGGCTGGACGGCAACTGGAAGGAGTTAAGCTTCGTCTTCACTCCGCAGGACGACGGGACGGTATGCCTCCGCTTCGGCCCGCAGGGCGCCGGCGACATCCCGTTCTATTACGACGACGTCCGGGTGAACGGCGTCCCGGTGGACGCCAAGGCCTGGGTTTTCTGGCCGTCCGCGCAGGAGGGCAGCCAGCTCGGGACGCTGTCCGGCTCTTGCCTAAAACTCTACGGCACGCCCTCCACCTATTGTTTCGCGAAGGTCAAGAAAGGCGAGCGGACCGAGGTGGCGATGCGGGCCCGTTGCGGCAGTTTCCTGGAGACTTGCGCCAACCGTCTGGCTCCGGTGACCGACGACTTGGCCGAGGCGATGAAGTGTGGCGCCGCTCCTGAAAGCGCCGTCAAGGAGCTGGCGGAGAGCCTGGACGCGTTGCTGGCGTTGTCGGCTGCGAAGCTGCATGTGTCCGTCCCGCCGCTGGGCTCCGTCGTCAGCCTGGAGTCGCTGCGGGCGAAAACGCTGGAACTGGCGAAGGCCTACGAGGCGGAGAAAGCCAACGAGGTCCGCCCTTGCCTTTACGACCAGCCCAAAACCCGTGTCGAAGTTCGGGCGGCGACCATGCGGGCGTCTCAGGCCTCGGCACGTCTGAAGACGGCTTGCCTATTGGCGTTCATGCTTGGCGCGCCCTAACCCTTGTGGCGGGACAAAAAAATCTCCCCTCCCAGGGGGGCGGGAGGGGAGATTAACGGATGGACGCGGAAGAGGAATCTCACCGCCTAGGGGGGGAGGCGGCGTTGGGGAACGCGTCCGTCCGGGTCACTTCCTTATCAAAGCGTAACGGTTGAATTTCTCCGCTATTTTCTGCGCCTCTTCGGCGTGCTCTCCGGCCAAGACCAGTTCCAACTGTTCCCAGAGGGCCGCGTTCGGGGTGCGGGTGAAGCGGATGGAGCAGGGCTCGGCGGCGTCGCTCTTGCGATAGAACTCCTTGAGCTTCTCGTTGAACTGCTCGACTTGGGCGGCGTCGATCAAATCCAGTTGGATGAGACGGCGCAGCAAGAGCTCGGCGGAGACGCAACTACGGTGTTTAATGCGCAGCAGCAGCTCGTAAGTCCACTTGCCCACGCCCATCCCGGCCCGCTCCAGCGAGGAGCGCAACGCTTGCTCCGGCAGCAGCAGCTCGATGGCGAACTTCTCCGCGGCGCGGTGGGGCTCCAGCTCCTCGGAGCCGTCGACGGCCCGCAACGCCGGGTTCAGGGCGCGTTGCCACAGGTACAACGAGCCCAGCTCGTAGGCCAGTTTGAACAGGCAGCTCTCCGGCGTCTTCACGGCGTTGAGGAAGAATATCGGACGGTAGCTCGCCGGGTCGAAATAGGTGAACCCGTCGAGATCCTCGCGGAACGGGAAGAGGACGATGCGCAAGCCGTTGTTCTCGAAAACTTGGAACCAGTCGTTGCTGGTCTGGCCGCGGTCCACGCCCAGGTAGCCGCGGACTTTCTCCGCCAGCCGGGTCAAGCCACGCTCGGACAGCGCGAACGGCACCTGCAAGGGGACCTCGGCGCATTTCCTCGCCCCGCTAAGGGCTTCCAGCGCCGCCACGGAATCCAGTAGCGACTGGACTTTGGCGGAAGTCTTCTTGCTTAGGACCAAGGTCTCGGCCAGCTCCACCGCGTAAGGCTGCACGGCTCCGAGCTGTTTCTTCTGAAGGAACAGCTCCTCGCTCTCGGCGAACAGCGTGTCGATCGAGACGTCGAAGACCTTGCTGAGCCGATAGACGACCCTCGCCGAGGGCGAGTTCAGCCCGCGTTCGATCCTGCCCAACGGGCCTTCCTGGATGCCAATCTTGTTGGCCAGCTCCGCCAGCGTCATCCCGCTGTCACGGCGCACCGCGCGGATGTTCCGCCCGATGAACTCCAGGTTGTTTGACGCCACGTCGTGGATGAAGCAAGCCTTCGATATTTCCTCAAAACTCATGATAGACCACCTACATGATTGTTTCTAGCCACTGTTCTTGTCGCTGACCGCCGCATAACCATCCCACTCGTCCTGGCGTGGCTTGTAAAGCTCGCTTTGCCAGTTTCAATCAGCGATCTAACAACTTATTACTATTAATATATACAAATCATTTTTAAAAGCAATAGGGGTAGTGGCGAATTCTCATGAAAAAAACGGGAAAAACGAATATAAAGAAATAGTAATTCCTAGGCTTGAGCTCATGGCTCCGCTTTTCCGGGGGTAATGGCACTGGCAATAACCTATCACTACGGTGGGGCTTTGGGTCAGAGGCGCTTGAGCTTGTAGACCAACGTCCGACGGCTGATGCCCAACAGTTCCGCCGCCCTGGTACGGTTCCCGCCGGTTTTAGTCAAGGCCTCCCGGATGGCGCCCATCTCCATTTCCTCCATCGTTTTAACGCCGGCGGCGGCTGGCGGCGGCGCGGCGGCCGCCTCGGCGCGCACGGCGGCCGCCTCGGCGCGCACGGCGGCCGCCTCGGCGCGCACGGCCGGGGGCAGATGCTCCGGGAGCACCACCTCGGTGTTGGAGAGGATGCCAGCCCGGGCCATGGCGTTGGCCAGCTCCCGCACGTTGCCGGGCCACTGGTAGTTGGTGATGATGTCGCCGCTGGACAGCGACAGACGTTTGCCTTCGCCGAGGAACAATCGGGCCAAAGGCAGGATGTCCTCCCGGCGCTCCCGCAACGGCGGGATCTCGAAGGCGATGACGTTGAGGCGGTAGAACAAATCCTGACGGAAGTTCCCGGCCGCCACCTCGGCGTCCAGGCGTTTGTTGGTCGAGGCGATCAGCCGGGTGTCGACGGCGATCTCGCGGTCGCTGCCCACCGGCGTGACCCTGCCCGTCTCGATCGCCCGGAGCAAGGACGGCTGTAGTGGCATCGGCATGTCGCCGATCTCGTCGAGGAAAAACGTTCCGCCGCTGGCGCTGCGGAACAGGCCGTCACGGTTGGCCAAGGCCCCGGTGAACGCCCCCTTGACATGCCCGAACAGCTCGCTGGCCAGGATCTGGGACGGCACCGCGGCGCAGTTTAGCGCCACGAAGGCCGCTTTCGCCCGGGGGCTGGCGGCATGGATGAAATTGGCCAGCACCTCCTTGCCCACTCCGCTCTCGCCGGTGATCAGCACGGTGACGTCGCTGGCCGCCACTTTGAGGGCGTCGCGGAAAAGCGCTTTGCTTTGGGGGCTTTCGGACACCACCCCTTTCAGGAGCGCCGCGGGGATGTCGCCCTCGTCCGTCGCGCCGGGGCCTGGCAAGCCCAAGGCGTCGCGCGCCGCCGCCACCAGCTCGTCGAGGTCGACCGGCTTTTCCAGGTAGTCCACCGCCCCGAGCTTCAACGCTTTCACCGCGTCGCGCACGTCGGCGAAGGCGGTGACCAGCAGGAACGGCAACTCGGGGGAGCTTTCCCGAACTTCGCGCAGGAAACTGATCCCGTCCATGCCGGGCATGCGCACGTCGCTGATGACGATCGCCGGGGCGAAACTGGCCAGGGCCGCCCGGGCGGCCAGGGCCGAGTCGGCCGTCCTGACTTCGAAGCCGGCGGCGGCCAAACTGGCGGAGTAGAGTCGCCGATAGCTCTCCTCGTCGTCGATGACCAGCGCCAGCGGCCTCACTTATTTTGCCGGGTCTTTGAGCAGTTTGTCGACCAGGCGCTGGTCCTCGGCGTTCATGGTGCTGTCCGCTCCGGCGTTGTCGTTGACTTTCAACAGACTTTCCAGCAGTTGTTTGTCAGCGTCGCTCTTGGCCTTGCCCGCGGCGTCATCCTTGAGGGCGGCTTTGTCCGCGGCGGTGCTGGAGGACTCGGTGGCCATGATCTTTTTGAGCAACGCCTCGTCCGTCTCCCCGCCATTGCCCAGGTCTTTGTCGTCCTGCTTGGCGGGAGTTGCGTTGGTGGCGGGAGCGGTGGCGGGGATCTGGTTGTCCAGCTTGAGTGGCTGGGCCGGGGCGCCATCCGCGGCGGCGGCGGCCTTGCCGACGGCCTGAACGGCCTGGTTGGCCGCCTGGGTGGCGGGGAGCTGGTTGGCGGCATGGGCGGCGGCGGCCTGCCCGGAGGTCTGGGCTTCGGCGTCGGACGCCTGCGCAGCCACCTGGTCCGCCGAGATCTCGTTGACGTTGACGTCTTTGACCGAGGCGTCGCTCATGGGTTTGATGGTGTCATAGGCGGGCAGGGGCGCGGCGGCTTTCAAGGTCTTGTCTTTGCGCCGCGCCTGGATGACCGGGGTGAGGGCGGGGTTGAGGTAGCAGGCGAAGTCGTAGTTCTCTTGGGCGAGGGAATAGTCCAGCAACGTCTTGCCGTCGGCGTCGGTGACGGACTTGTCGGCGCCTTTCTCGATCAGGAGCTTGGCCCCTTCGAAATGGCCGGTCTTCACGGCCCAGAGCAACAGGGGCATCTGGGCGTAGGCTTTGGCGTTGACGTTGGCTCCTTTGGCGATGATGCCCCGGGCGGCTTTGGCGTCGTCATGGGTGATGGCGTCGATCAGCGCTTTGTCGGCGTCGTCGCGGGAGCCGCTGAAGGGGTTCCACCATGGCGGGTTGTGGACAACGTCCGTCCCCTTGGCGAGCAGAAGTTTGATGCAGTCGGCCTGGGAGTTGAGCGTGGCCAAGTCGAGCGCGGTCCTGCCGTCGATGTCCTTGGCGTTGAGATCCGCCTCGTAGTTGAGCAGCGAGTCGATCACGGCGGCGTGCCCGTTGAAGGCGGCCTCCATCAGCGCGGTGCGCTCTTTGGGGTCGAGGGTGTAGTCGACGTCCGCCCCGTTTTTCAGCAGCAGATCCACCACCTCGGCGTGGCCGTTCTTCGCCGCCAGGAACAACGCGCTGCCGATCATGGTGTGCCGGTTGACCTTCGCCTTGTTCGCCAGCAAGAACTCCACCACTTGCAGGTGGCCGCGCTGCGCCGCCGCCATCAAGGGCGTGAGCATGTCGGAGCCGGTGTTGACGTCCGCCTGCTTCTCCACCAGCAGCTTGACCGCCGCCAACCGGCCGTTCTTGGCCGCGGCCATCATCGCGGTGCCGCTGACGCTGACGTCCGGCGCCATGCCGGCGGCGAGCTCCTCTTTCATCGTCTTGGTGTCGCCGTTGGCGGCGGACTGCACGAACGTGGCCGCGTCGAAGGGGATCAGTTGCGAGGCCAACTTTTGCTTTGCCGCCTCGTCGCTCGCGGGTTTGCTGTTGCACGAGCACAAAGCCAGCCCCAGCAGGACCGCGGGGAGGACGTTATATAAATGTCTGTTGTCCATGGTGTCTCCAAGATGTCGTTGTTATATGCCTAAACTACAATTTATCTTCTGGAACGACAATTTCAACGCCGTGTCTTTAACCTGACACCTAAAACCCTCAAGCTAACATTCGGGCCAGCGGCAACTCCGCCCGGCGTCGGACCTCCTCCGGGACTTCCACTTCCCAACGGCCTTGCTCCAGCGAGTCCAACAGCGCTTCCAACGTGATCTTCTTCATGTTGGGGCAGACGGCCCGCGCCGAGGCTGGGATGAACGTCTTTCCGGGGTTCTCCCGGCGCAGCCGGTGCAAGAGCCCCAGCTCGGTGGCGACGATGAACACCGTCCGGGCGCTTTCCCTAACCTGTTTGAGCATCCCGCCGGTGCTCAAGACGACGTCGGCCAGCGCCCGGAGCTCGGCTTCGCATTCGGGGTGGGCCATGGTCACGGCGCCGGGGTGGGCGAGTTTGAGTTCCCGGAGCTCCTCCGGCGACAGCCGGGCGTGCGTGGGGCAGAAGCCCGGCCAGAGCAGCATCTTCCGGCCACAACGCCCCTCCACGCTCGAGCCGAGGTTCTGGTCCGGGACGAAGATGATCTCCTGGTCGGCCGGGAACCGCGACACGATCTCCACGGCGTTGCCGGAGGTACAACAGACGTCGCACTCGGCCTTGACCTCGGCGGCGCTGTTGACGTAGCAGACCACCGCCGCGCCGGGATGTTGTTTTTTCATTTCCCGCAACCCCGCGGCGTCGACCATGTCGGCCATGGGGCAATCGGCGTCGCGCGCCGGGAGCAGCACCGTTTTCTCGGGGCAGAGGATCTTGGCCGTCTCGGCCATGAAGCGCACCCCGCAGAACACAATGAGTTCCTGCCGCGCGGCCCGGGCCTTGACGCTTAGCTCCAGCGAGTCGCCCGTGAAGTCGGCGACGTCCTGGATCTCTGGACGCTGGTAGTTGTGGGCCAAAATCACGGCCCCGAGCTTGGCTTTGAGCTCGGCGATGCGCTCGACCAATGCCGCGCTCATCGGGGCGTGCTCGCGGCGTTGTCCAGATATACGTGTCTCATCGCTTCCCCTAATCGCTACTAATTAACTCCGATATGAAGTGATAATAGCGTCCGTCACCGGTCTTTTCAAGCGCCGGAGCCAGGATTCCCGGAGAGACGAGTCATGACGGAAATGGTGTCACCAGTTGTGGAACGCGTCCACGTCGTAGAAATCCGTTTCGGGGACATAGGGGCTCCAGGAGGAAAGAGCGTTGGAATAGTCGGCGTGAATGAACACGTTGCCGAGGATTCCGCCGCCGCCCCAGCGGTCGAACACCCGTATGCGGAGCCGGTTTTCCGCGCCGAACTTCACGATTTCATTGGCAATCCGATAGGTTCGGGAAGCCGCCCACGGCGCGCTGTGATTCTCGAAATTGGTTGTTCCAAGCGGATGGCCGTTGAAATAAGTCCAGTCGCAGTCGTCGATGGCGCCCGAGTTGAAGGTCAGAACGGCGTCTTGCCATTCCGCCGGAATGAACACGACCGCATCGTACCAGGCGTAGCCGTCGTAAGGGGTCATCATCTTCTTGCTGGTGTTGGGCGGATAGGTGTAATAAGGATTCTTTTCGGTGATCCCTTGCTCCTCCCAGATTCCGGGAACCTTGATCTCCCGGGCTCCGCTCAAAGCCGCGCCGTCCCAATGTTCCGCCAGGCCCTCGTTTTTCGGATCCAGCTTCAATTTCCAGTCCCGCGGCTCCACGGAAACCAAGCCCGCCTTTTGCGTGTTATGACGGAACATGGAGGCGGTGAACAGCTTCATCTCCCCACCCTGTTCCGTGTTCATGTTCGCGAGAAGCGTGGAGAGCAGACGCGCGATTTTTTCCTTTTTCCACATTTTGTTATCCGTGTCGAGCGGCGAGAGATTAAAGAAAACCGCGGAACCGTTCCCCTCCGGCAGCAGGCCAAGGACCGACCCTTTTCCCTTAAGCCATTCCACGCCGTCGAGGACGGGGAAGGCGGCCGGTTCACGGAAATACAGGTCCGCTTCCGCGATTCCGGCGAACATCGGATCATGCGGCAAGGAGAATTTGAACCGTGTCTCCTGCCGGCGTTCCACGCGATAGGGGAACACGTCTAGCGGCGCGTCGGCGAGCGCCAGCACATTGCCGCCGCGCTTCAGGCAGGAGGCGACGATCTGCTTCAAGGTTTTCCGCAAGGCCGCGTCCTCCGGGACTTTGGAAAGAATGATGTTCTGTGAATTATACAGCTCCCAAAGGTCGCCCGCTGCTTTCGGCCGGGTGAAACGGACTCCGGCCCGCGCGAGGTATTCCGCCATCCGGTCGTCTCCGAAATAGGCGGTCCGATTGAAATGGACCGGGACGAAAGGTGTGTCCAGCTCCGCGAGGATATTGTCGGTCACCGCGGTCGCGGCGGGATCGACGCCATAGCGGCGCGTGACGTCAAGCTGACAGAGCGCAATCCTGCCGCGGCCTTTCCGCAGTTCCATCAAGTTGGCGAACATTTGATTGAAGCCGGAATCCACGATCGAGCGGAAATTCCCCCAATGTGGTTTCCTGACCACATGGCCGGAGACGATCCCGCTGTTGCCGCATTTCCATTTGGAGCGCGGATAATGCGCGGATCTCTCCGCGGAGAGCAGCGTTTCCGGGACGGTGTCGGTTCCGCCGCGCCAGTCGCTGAAATCCTCGTCGGAAAGGCCCTGGACATAGGCCGAGTCCGGATCCCGAATGAAGGCGTCGCGGTAACTCGGGGATTCAAAGATTAGATTCGCGAGATTGCATTGTTTTTGCTCGAAAACAAGAATCTTCAGGCCGTTCTCGATCGCCCCGTTCCGTTCCAACTCCGTCAAAACCTCCGGATTCCCTGTGGCGAGCGCGTCTTTGCCGATGATCAGAAGCCGCGCGTCGCCCAGGTCTTGGACGGTGGTCAACTTTTTGTGGGGGAATTTCGCTTTTTTCAGCATCTCCTCCGTTTGTCCGACAGGGTCGAAGAGCGCCGCCAGCCCTTTATACGTGCCCGGCGCATGGCGGGGGAAGAACTGGAGATTCATCTCGTCCTCGGCGAAGAGACGACCCCGTTGCGTGATTGTCAGCTTGAGTTTGGCGGAGGTCTTTTTCAGAACTTCGGGAGCTTGGAGGGAAATTGGAACTTTGACGATCTCTCCGGGAGGAACGTCGCACGAGCCTGAATCCTGGGAGAGGGTTTCATTCTCGGAACTCACGAGCCGCCAAGATAACTGGAAGTCCGAGGACCACGGATAATCATTGATTGCGACGACGCTTTTCAGGAACTTCTCGCCTGCGAAAAAGGCGTGATCTCTGTTGGTGAACCGCTCCGGGGCGCCGCCCAGGTAGATCAGCAGCGGCTTGTTCACCTCGCGTTGCAAGGTCCAGAGCGGACGGAACGGTTTGGTGTAATCGACGTTCATATGGCGCTGATTTTCCGAGCCGCCATCGAAAACTTCGGGTTTTAGCCCGGGCTTTTTGAGGTCGTCGTCGATTTTGTAGACGACGTTCGAGGCGCTGTAGGCCTTGAACTGCTCATGGAAATTCGGTCCGCCGGTGAAATCTCCGATGGCGGAGACGTCATAGCCACGCCACGCCCGGAACACCTGTTCCATAAGTATTCGTTTGATCGCGATATAATCAGGGGACCATTCCACCGATGGCGTCCCGATAAAGCAATACTTCCTATTCGGATTGGCGGCCATCTGGTTCTGGAACGCTTTTCCGCCGAGGAAACGGGCCGCATGTTCGGCCACCATGTAAAGGTCGCCCGTCGTGAAATGCGAAAGCTGCGGCAGAAACGGGAAGCCGCTTTCGACCACCATGAGCGGTTGCGTATGGCGGGCCGCCCATTGCGCCGGCCAGTCCGCCTGTTCCTGCACCGGAGTTCCCAGCGACTGGTAGTTCATGGAGGTGAAGATTTTCCCCAGGTTGCCGCCCGCATGGGAGAACCATTCGCGCGAGGGATCCAGCCCGCGCATGGTCTCCCCGGCGAATTCGGCGAGGCCGCGCCGTTCCGCCTGGTATGACGGGACATAAGCGGAGTCGTTCAGTTTGGCCGGATCCTGATTCCAGGCGTAGCTGCAAGTGTTGAAGTCGGTGTACCATAGGATGATCGACGGATGATTGCCGAACGCTTCCAGAAAACGGGCCAGATCTTTCCGATATGCCTCCCGGTCGTATCCTTCTTCAAAAGAAATCATCGGAAAGAGATTGTAGAGACCTTGCTTGTCGCATTCCGTCAGATATTCATCGCGGCAGGCTTGCGTTTCTAGCCCTACCGCGGGATTATCCCGGACCGTGTCGAAATTCAAGGATTTGATCGCCGCGACATATTCGGTCAGCCCTTCCGGACTGCCGTAGTAAGCCAAAACCCGTTGCAGCGCGGGCGCGGTCCACATGCGCAGCCGGGTCTTGAGCCCGTTCAGGTCGAAGCCGCCGTTTCGCGCTTTGAATTCCCGGAATCCCCAAAGGACTGGCGGTAGGGAATCGCTCGGGGCGCCGTCCACGGAGAGCGACGCTTCCAGCGTGTAGAGTTCCGGCTGATAGGCGTTCCAGAGCACGGGGTTTTCCCAAGGGGCGGAAAAGGATGTGACTTGAGATTTCTCGCCGTTCAGCTCAAACGCATGAGTGAATTCCTTCTCAAGCCGCCCCTGCCGTTTGAAGGCGACTCGGACGACGGCTTTCCCTGTCATACCCCCCGGCTGGCTGGTGCGGACCCGGAACTGAACGGCTTTGTCGCTGACGGAAGGGAACGCGAGGACATTGGCAAGCTCGATCGCTCCCGGCTGCGCTTCGAGCCAGACGTCGCCAACCTGATAGTCTGCGAAATCTCCGATGCACGGTTTCCCCTCGTAGAACCGGGAATAGCGGCGGTCGATGAAGACCGCGACGGTGTTCAACCCCGGTTGAAGCAAGCCGGTGATATTGATCCGGCGCGGGGTGCGGATAAAGGTGTAGTAATTGTTGTGGTTCTCAAAGCTGTCGACGAGTTGCCCGTTGAAATAGATTCGCGCGTAATCCCCGTTGAGGTGTTCGAAATTGAGTAAAAGCTGTTTCCCTTCCATCTCCGGTGGCGGGACGAAGGCTCTGCGGTGCCAGCCAGCGCGGTATTCGACCAGATTTTTGCCGTTCCATTTGCCGTCTTGGGGAACCGCGTCTCCGTCTTTTTCCAAATACATCTGATAAAGCGGGGAGCGGTAGCTGCCGGGGATGCGCATGTAGCCCCAGTCGTCGGGCGGCAGCACCGAATAATGGTTGGTGGGGATCGTCTGCCACATGCCGTTCAGGCAGACCCGCCGCCGCCATGGCGTCTCCTCGCGGCAAGCGTCCTTCAGATCCCAGACGTTGGACTGATACGGCGATAATTTCGGGATCGTCAGTTTTTCCCGCGCCCCTTGAAAAATCGCCTCCGGCGCCATTAGCCGCGCCGCTCCGTGAAACTCTATTGCCGATGAGTCCAAGGGGAATTGCCAAGGTAGAAGCGTCTGTTCGGAGCCGTCGAGGGAAAAAGCGAGACCAGATTTGGTGTTTTTCAGTTCCAGCAGATGCGGCTCGTTCCAGGAGAGCGGGTAATTGGATTCGAACAATTGCCGTTTTCCCTGATATTCCGCGAAGAGCCGCGGCGTTCCCGCCGCTCCGCCGCTGGAGACGGTGATCGTCCCTTCTGGATGTTTCAGCCGGAGGAGCGTTTGGGGGATTGAGGCTTCCGCGTCCGGCAGGGTGAAACAACATTTCAGCGTGTTGTCGCGGAGGAGCGTTGCCGCCGGAACCGGCCGCAGCTTGTCCGTCCGGGTATTTCCCGCCATGAGCGTCGCAATCTCGCCGGGGGTGAGGACGGTCGTGAAGAGCTTCACCTCGTCATAAGCCGCGTCCGCGACTTGAGCGGTGAAGCGGTCGTCCCCGCTTTTCCCGAGCCAGAAATCAGGCTTGCCGCCGCGCGCCGGCGCCGCGTCGCATTCGCCGTGGAATTTTCCGGTCTTGCCGACCGGTTTCCCGTCGAGGTAAAGGCGTGTCGTTTTATTTTCCAGATCCCAGGTCAAGGTGAAATGATGCCATTCCCCGGCTTTCAGTTTGGGACTTGCCGTGATCTGGGCCTGGGAGGGGGCGACGACGCTGTAGTCGAATGTCCCGTTTTTGTATTTCAGCAAGTAAAGGGAGGTTTTTGGCGCCAAATCCATTTGAAAAAGCCATGCGCTCTTCTCGTCGACGGCGTTCCAGGAGGGCTTCAGCCAGAAGGCGACGCTGCCTCGCCGCAGATCCATCGACGGCAAATCGGTGGCGTGGAAGGTTGTGACCTGATCATAGGCGTGGCGCTGGATGACGCATGCTTTGCCGTTCACGCCGGGGACGAAGATCCGTTTGCCGGAGAGCGCGCCCGTATGCGTGGCGCCTTGAACCTCGATCTCGGCGGTTCCGTCAAACGGGACATGCAGCGCCGGGCCGGCGGCGGCGAACAGGGGGGGAAGTGTGCAGAGAAGGAGGGCGAAGAGCAGTGGTCTCATCGGCTGTCGTTTCCTTTGGTTGGGATTTTTATCAGAAAATTTTGCCTTTCCAGAACGTGGTCCACTCACTGGTGGGAACCTGTGTATAGGAGATGGTCTCCGCATGGAGATCGCAGAACAGAGCGTTTGATTTCAGCAGATGCGGTGCGCAGCCGTTGTAGCTGTTCCAACCCCAGCTATCGGTCATGGGGGAACCGCAACGGTTTTCCATGACCAAGGCGGCGACGCTAGGCAGCTTGACTCCTGAAAGCGGAATCGGCCCCGCGCCGTCATTGTTCGGGGACAGGTGTTTGTTGGCGCAATAACGGAACAGATCCGTGTTCGGATCGTTAAAAGCAGTCAGGTAAATCGCCTCGACGCGGGGATTGGGAATCCGCTTGGAGTTGCACCAGAACACCGAGTTCTTATGGGAAAATTTCCGGAAATCGTGGTTCAAGACGTAGGGGGCGAGCTTGTTCTGCCAGTCGTCGAAGAACCAGGACTCAGAAGGCGGGGTGTTGGTTTCTTTCGGCTGCGGGTAGTAGTTGTCGAAATCCGCGGCGTACATCCCGAAGCCGAGCGCCTGCTGTTTGAGATTCCCGACACATATTATCGAGGCCGCCCTTTCCCGCGCCACCCTCAACGCCGGAAACAGTAACGCCGCCAGGATCGCGATGATCGCGACCGTTATGAGGAGCTCTATCAAGGTGAAAAAACGTCCACGGTTTCCGTGTTTCATGACATACCCTTGCTGTCGGCTTTATTTACGCATCGCTATCACAATCGCTATCGGCTATTGTAGAATAACGTATTATTTAAAAAAAGTCAAGAGGGAAAGTTTAATTTTCCCGGGTCGCCTCAGGATTCCGCGCGGATCTTGCCGTTCCGGCAGTGGAGGGCGGAAACGGCGATTGCTTCCTGTACAACCGGGGTTCGGGGATCGGTCAGCTGATGTTCCAGCTCGTCGAGCAATTTGTTGACGGCTGAGGCGAGATCGTAGCGGATGGCATAGCCGGAGTAGTTCAGGTCCTCGAAGAGGCCGCATTCGTCGATGATGAAACGGCACTGGTCCTCAACATCCATGTGCCGTTTCACCAGCTCAAAATGGGCCGGGAACATCGGATCAAGGACGACGCCGTCGAATTTCATGCCGAACTCCAGAAGCTCTTTCAGGCGTTCCATGTTTTTCTCGATGGATTGTTCCAGCAGAAGAATATGTCCGCCGGGGACATGGAACTCCGAACAGAGCTTTTCGGTCACCTGCCGGATGGTCTCGATTCGTTTCCGGTCCGGCCAGGAACTGAAAACGACATGCGTCCTTTTCTCCTGAAACAGCAGGCGCAACGCGAATTCCGTGCGCGCGCCAAAGTCAATATAGAAAGAGGAAATACCTTCCAGGCGGGAAACAAAGGAGACCACGGGCAGCCCGCCGCTTTTCAGATTCCGCGCGCGTTCCGCGACGCCCGGCGTCGGCCCGATCAGAATCAGGCCCGACAGGGAATTTTGACGGCAGACCGTTTCCAGCTCGGCCGCCGTCTCCAGATAGATGTCCTGATAATGGTTCCGCCAGGAACGATGGGTATATTGACACACGATCTCCGAATGCAGCTGCGCGTAATACTGGTTGTTGTAAACGTTGTTGCCGCTCCCCCAGACGACGCCGACGATGCGGCGCCCGACGTCCCCCCCCAGAACACCTGGGTTGTGGGAGATCGTCCCCCCGCTTTGACAAGGGCTCAGATAGCCGTCCGCGATCAGGTGCTTGACGGCTTTGAACGCCGTCGGCTGGGAAACCCCGAATTTCTCCGCGAGCTTCCGGGTAGAGGGGAAACGGAGCGGTTGGTCCCCGGCCTGGGTGATCTGGGCAATAATAGCTTGACGAATCCGCATGAAGTCATAGCGTTTAGGCATAGAAAATCCTTGTGTTATCACGACCGCTATCAGAAATAAAGCAGCCCTTGATAAAATATCAAGGAGATCCTGATGATTCATCCGAAGGTCTTCCGGCAACCAGGACGGCGGCGGGATCGGAAAAAAGCGGAACCCCCTGTTGACTTTTTGCTATACCCATTGTATAATGATGGTTGTCGGCGCCGCGGGGCGCGACCGGAAGCCAACTTTAGGAGCACAAAACCATGGTGAGGAACAAGCGTTTCACGCTCGTCGAGCTGTTGGTGGTGATTTCGATCATCGCCATTTTGATGAGCATCCTGCTTCCAGCTTTGGGCAAGGCCAAGGGCACCGCCCTCTCCATCGCCTGCAAGAGCAACCTCCGCCAGATCGGGTTCGCTTTCGTCTCCTACGGTAACGACCATATGGAGTACTATCCGCGTTATGAGTATCCCGGCCCTGTCAACTTTTGGTGTACCGCCGTGTTGACCCCCGAGTACATCAGCGACAAGCTGACCTATGGCGGCAACAGCGCCATCGGCTTTCAGGGGCGAGCCTGCCCCGCGGCGGAGAACATGTGGGAGTACGCCATGAACTGGTACATCGGCGCCGCCTGGCCTGACAACGCCTTCCCGCCATATCGGCACCTCAAGCAAGGCCGGGTCGGAAAACCGTCCGGCTCCTTTCTGGTGACCGACTATATGGGCATTTGGGTCAATTCGCCAACCGCCACGGAATCCGCGACCGCCGCGCTCCGTTGGCGGCACGGCGCTGGCACGAACTATCTCTTTTGCGACGGACATGCCGACACCATCCTCTACAACGCGAGGCCCTGGCTTTACTCCACTCCCCTCTGGATTTCTTGGTAGAGTCGACAAACACGGCAAACATATCACGGAGTTTTTTGATGAGAGTAAAACACGGCCTTCTTTGCGTCTCGCTTCTGGCCCTGGCGGTCACCGCCTCCGCCCAGACTGTCTGGCAACTCGGCGACGCTGGCGCCAAGGACAACGGCTTCCTCCTCAACAATTACGAGTGGGAATACGCCCGCTTCCCCTACCTCAAGGCGACGCCCGGCTTCGACCCCGAAACCAACGTCTTCACCTATGAGGTCAAGGACAAAGGCGCGGCGAAGGCCAAGCTGCCCCAGTACTTCGGCTCCCCCCACTACCGTTATTGGATGGCTGCGGACGAGTGCGTCACCGGCTTGAGCCTGGTCTGGGACGAGGCGGCCGACGGCTTCCGGAAAATCGAAGTCAACGTCGTCGAGTCAAAGGACCGCAACGGCTTGCCCGACGACTTCCGCGCCGCGCTGCCCGACGGTCAGGTCGTCTATTTCCAGATCCCCCAAACGTCCAACCGCGAGATCTCCAAGACGCCGCTGGTCTGGACCGCCGAGTTCGCCGTGAAAAAGGGCGTGAACCGCCTCCAGCTCGACGATGTCATGAACACCCGGGAGAACTTCGCCCGGCTCAACGCCGTCAAGCTCAGCGTTGTCGACAAGGCGGCCGTCAACGCCCCGGTCGTCGAGGCCAGGACTGGCAAACTCGGCAACGTCTTCCGCCTCGGGGAAAACGCCGAGGCCGAGGTTTCGCTGTTCAATCCCATCCCCGAGGGCACCCAGCTCAAAAGCGAAGTCTCCGACTGGAATGGCAAGGTGATTGAGGCCAGGACGTTTCCGGCGGCCAACGGCGTCATGAAGCTACCGCTTCCCGCCGCCGCCAAGGGGTGGTTCGGGGTGAAGCTTTCCCTGGAGGGCGCGGACGGCAAGCCGGTCGCGCCGGGGAACAGTTTCGAGATGGCCTACGCCGTGTTGGAGAAGCCGTTTCCGGGGCTTCAGCCCGACTCGTTCTTCGGCTGCGTGCCGATGGAGTTCGGCGGCAAGCCGGTTTACTGGAAAGAAGGAGCGGATAATCTTTTCAGGCTCGCCAAGCTGGCGGGGTTCGGCTGGGCGCGCATCCACTCCTTCGACTACGGCGCCATTCAGCCGGAGCGCGACGGCAAGCCCGACTGGAGCCTCTACGACAGCGTTGTCGACATCGCCGGAAGGAATGACCTCTGCCTCATGGGCACCATCTGCTATTCCCCGAAATGGGCCACCGACGCCGCGGTGACGCCCGGCTACACCATGGCCGGACAACAAAGCTGGCGCTGCAGCACGCCCCAAATCCCCCTTTGGCGCGACTGGTGCGGCAAGATCGCCGCGCGCTACAAGGGAAGGATCAAATACTGGGAGATCTGGAACGAGGCGAACTATGTCTCCTGTTACTGGCTTTCCGGCAGCGCCTCCGAGTACGCCGCGTTGCTCGAAAGCTCCTACGAGTCCATCAAAGTCGCCAACCCGGAGGCGTTGACCTACACCAGTTTCGCCGGACAGCAATACCGCTTCCTCGCGGACGTCCTGGCGCACCTCGACGGCAAACGCGCCTTCGACCTCCTCGGCTTCCACTATTGCAATCCCGACAGCGCCGCCCAATGGCACGCCACGCTCGGCAAGACCTTCGACTCCCCGCTGATCGACACCGAGCAAAGCTTGTACCAGGGCCCCGACGACCGGCGGCAAGTCGAAAGCGTCTTGAAACTCGCCGCCTATCCGGCCCACGGCGTGGTCAAGACCATCCTCTACGACTCCGTCAGGGCGGAGGAGGACGACAAGTGGTCGATCATCCGTTCGAGCGGTTCGCCGCGCCCGGCCTTCGCCGCCATGCGCACCCTCACCCATCGGCTGGAGGGCGCCAAGTTCGTCGGCACCCTGCCGCTCGGCTCCGAGGTCAAGGCCTACCTCTTCGCCAAGGGCTCGGCACCGTTGGTGGTGGCCTGGTGCGAGCGCAAGGACGGCGAGGAGCGCGGCGTCGAGAAAGACTTGCGTGTCGGCGGGGGCGAGGTCAAGCTGGTCGACGCGATGGACAACGAGAGCCCGGCGGCCGTCGTCGACGGCGCGTTGAGACTCCAGCTCGGTTCCATGCCGGTTTTCGTGGAGGGCGGCGAGCTCGCGGTTTTGAAGGAGCTTTGCGCCTTGGACATCGCCGTCAACCCGGCCGAGCCGGTGCTGCTCGCCGGAGGCGAGGACATCGTCGAGTTCAGTTTGGCCAACCGTTCCGGCCGGGCGCTCAAGGTGGAGCTTGGGTTCTCCACCAAGTCCGCGCTGAAGCTGGGGACTGCCGCGAAGACGCTCGAGCTCAAGGCCGGGGAGACGGCGGTCGCACCGTTGGAGCTCTCCATCGCCAAGGAGCTTGGCCGGGTGGCCTGTCCGCTGGAGGTTGGCGTGAGCTACGCCGCGGCCGACGGCAAGCCGGTCGCCTTCACTTTGCCGCTGACGGTCAACACCACGCTCGTCCCGCCTGGCGAGAACCTGCTTGGAGCTTTCGACGCCAGCAACTGGCAACTCTACGCCGGCGTCTCCTGGCTGCCGGGGGGCGGCGTGAAATGCGTCAACGTCAAGGGCAAGGGTGGCTCGTCGTCCTTCGCCCACAAGGAGAAAATCCCCGTCCTGCCAGGCGACCGCTACGCCTTGATCGGTGACGCCAAGAGCGGCGAGGCCAAGACTTGGAGCGTCGTCCAGCATTCGCTGTTCGACGCCAAGGGGGCAATGGTGTTCCCGGCCGCGCCCGGCGGCAATCTCCTGACCATCACCCCCGACCAGCGCTGGAAGCCCTACGGCGACACCTTCAAGATCGAGCGGCCCGACGCGAAAGAGCTGAGCCTCTTCTTCTGCAACTCCTTCGACAAGCCGGGGGAAGTCTATTGGAACGACGTGCGCCTTGTCCAGCTCACCGGCAAGGTGAACCTCGCCAAGGCGATGTGGCAGGCTGACTGCCCCAAGGCCGCCGCGCCCCCCAAGATCGACGCCGACCTCTCCGACTGGAAGGACGTCAAGCCGATGGTCCTCGCGGGCGGCGACCCGGCCAACCCCAAGGCGTTCGGCTACGCTCGCTGGGATGACGCCAATCTTTATCTGGCCTTCCGCGTCCGCGACGCGAAGTTCCACCAGTTGAACACGGGCTTCAACACCTACGATGGCGACTCCATCGAGTTCGCCGTCGACCCGACTATGGATGGCAAGGACTACAACGAGTACGGTCTGGCGCTGACGCCCGAGGGGCCGCAGCTTTTCCGGCGGCATTGTTTCGTGACGCCCGAGCTGCTCCAGACCATGTATTTCGGCGTGGTGAAGGAGGCGGAGGCCGCGGTGAAGCATGAGGACGGGTTCATCAACTATGAACTGCGCTTGCCGTTGACCTCGGTCCATCCGTTGCGTCCGGCGCCCGGCTTGGAGTTCGGTCTCGCCTGGGTGGTCGACGACAACAACGGCGACGGCAGACATTTTTACGAGTGGGCCGAAGGCATCGCCCAAACGAAAGACCCCATGAAATATGGCATGTCGCGTTGCGGAAAATGAGGCGGCGCATCCTTTTTAACTTTTAATGTCAGGAGATGAAAAACATGAATGACACCCCCAGCTTTTTGCGCCAGGCCCGCTGGATATGGCCCGGCTGCAACGTCTACCTCCACAACCATTTCGCCCGCTTCCGCCACGACTTCCACGTCCCGGCGATCCCCGAACGGGCGCCGCTCTTCATCACCGCCGACAAGTCCTACCGCCTATACCTGAACGGGCGCTACGTCTGCCGCGGCCCGGCGCGCGGCTACCAGAGCCATTGGCCTGTCGACGAGGTCGATGTCAGGGAGTTTTTGCGGCCCGGCCACAATTGGATTTCCGTGGAGGCGTATAATCCCGGGATAAGCACCTTCCAATATTTGCACAAGACCAAGGCCGGACTCCTCTGCGCCGCCGAGTGGGAGGGCGTCTCCATCCGCACGGACGAGCGCGACGGCAGCTGGAACTTCGGCCGCTCCCCCGGCCATGCCACCGACACCGCCATGCTCACCAAACAAATGGAGTTCCAGGAGCATTTCGACGCCTCCCTCGACGACCGCGCCTGGATCTCTTCCCCCGATTTCAAGGACAGCCTCATGGCCCCGCTCCCCTGGCCTTGCCAGGAGAACGGCACCCCCTTCGGACAGCCCCCTTACGACAGCGTCGAGCCCCGTGGCATCCCCTTGCTCCGCGAGGAGCTGGTCGAGCCCGCCGGGTTCCTCCGCCACGCCGAGGGCGCCTGCGCGGACGGCCACCGCGACTGCAAGAACGTCACCTGGCACTTCAGCGAGTTGGAGTTCCCCGCCATGAGGGACTGGCGCCCCGCCGCGGAGTTGAGGCCCACCCGCGCCGAGATCGAAGTCCCGCCCGTAGGCAAGGGCCGTCTCCACGCCGTCACCTTCGACCTCGGACAGAACACGCCGGGCAACCTCATCGTCGAGGTCGACGGCTCCGACGGCTCCGAGATCGTCGACTTCCACTACCACCAGTACCTTCCCGACGGCGTCCCGGAGTTCCACGAGCCCTCCGTCGCGCTGATCGCCATCTCCAGCCGCTTGCGGCTGGCCAAAGGGCGTTGCCGCCACGAATTCTACCACGTCAACGGCATCCGGCATGTCACGATGGTCGTCCGCGACGCCACCGCGGCGTTGAAGGTGAAAATCTCCTGGCGCATGGCGGTCTACCCCTTCACCATGAAGGGCACGTTCAAATGTTCCGACGCGACGTTGAACCAGATTCATGAGCTCTGCCGCCGCACCCAGCAGGTCTGCGCCCTCGACGCCTACGTCGACACCCCCTGGCGCGAGCAGGCCCAATGGTGGGGCGACGCCCGCGTCCAGATCCGCAACACCATCTATCTCGACGGCGACATGCGTCTGGCCGCCCGCGGCATCCGCTCCATCGCCGGCCAGGACGCCCCGCACGGCCTGACCTACGCCCACACCCCCACATGCTCCGGCGGCTGCATCCTCCCCGACTTCTCCCTCACCTGGATACTCACCCTCTGGGACTACTATTGGCAGACCGGCGACTTGTCGCCGTTCCTGGCGCAGCACGACCGCGTCAAGCGGATCTTCCATTACTTCCAGGAGCAGCGCGGCCCCGACGGCCTCCTGCGTTACGACAACCGTTTCTGGCTCTTCGAGGACTGGTGTTCCATCCCCAAGGAGCCCATTCCGGCCTTCCTCAACCTCTGGCATCTCCATACCCTGGAATGCTACGCCAAACTGTTGGCGGCGGCGGGGCTCAAGGACGAGGCGTTGGAGGACATCGCCGCGCGCCGGGAATTGTTGGTGGCCAAGTTCTTCAACCCGGAGACCGGGCTGTTCGAGGCGTGCTTGGATTTGGAGGGCAAGGTTGTCGGCGAGCCGTCCGTGCATGACCAGGTGCTGGCGTTGCTCCTGGGGCTCAAGGCCGAGGCCAAGGGAGCGATGTTGGAGAAGCGGATACTGCCCTTCGTCCGGGGCGGGAAACTCACTTGCGCCACGCCTTCCTCCTTCTGGGCCACCTATCTGCTCGAATGTCTCGGGGAACTGGGTTACGGTCAGGAGGCCGTGGATTTCATCCGCGAGCGCTGGAGCCCGATGCTGCCCATGGGCACAGCTTGGGAAGTCTTCACGTTCCACGAGTCGTCTAACCCCTCCTGCAGCCATGCATGGAGCGCGCATCCGGCGTATCATCTGGTCAACATCCTGGTCGGCTTGCGGCAGACGGCACCCGTCTGGGCCGAGGCCGAGTGGAAGCCCTGTCTGGTTGATGGCGTCGAACAGGCCGAGGCGACGATCCCGACGCCCAAGGGGCCGCTCACGGCGTTCTGGAGTCGGAGCGGCGACGGCGTCGAAGGACGGATTGAGATCCCCGACGGCATGATTGTCCAGGTTAAATTCCCCGGCGTCCCGGAGAAAACGTTGCGCCACGGCGTTCACACCCTGAAAGGACGGCGATGAAAATCCCGCGTCTCAGCAATGATTACGCCAACGTCTACCGCCCCTCGGGCAGCGTCTACCCTGGCCTGGATGGCAAGGAGTTGCGCCACGGCCAATGGTACGAGCAATGGGTCCCCAACGACCATGCGTTCGTCGTCGGCCCCGACGGCGGCTGGCATATTTTCGGCATCACCCATCCGCTGACTTCCGCCGCCAACATCCACGAGGGCGAGGAGCAGCTCTTCCACGCCCAAGCCCCGGCGGACTGCGGACTCACGGTGGGCTCGTTCGTGGACAAGGGAAGCGTCCTGCCCCCCGGCGAGCGTCCTGGGGAGGTCAAGGAGATCCACTCGCCTTTCATCGTCAAGAAAGACGGCCTTTAAGCATATCGTCATATATATTTAACATATAGGTTTCCATATCCCTACGCCAATTTTAGGAGGACAGGCAAGTTTATCATGCGTCCATGCCCGAGTGATTCGCCGAATTCTTCCCACCAACTCTTCAACCCCATCAGTGATAGTTTTTGCGG
>Ga0209467_1000695_pt1 | contig 39120 bp, 39 predicted proteins | sample Higcelwee11metaG_FD_187175 | JGI IMG/M metagenome (GOLD analysis project Ga0209467, IMG submission 187175) | Freshwater pond sediment microbial communities from the University of Edinburgh, under environmental carbon perturbations - High... | ecosystem: Environmental > Aquatic > Freshwater >... | reverse complement strand
GCGAACGCGTGTGTGATCTCTTCTGAAACCACGTTTCAATTTACTGTCTTTACGACGACGTTTTTTGTAGATCACGACTTTACGGTCACGACCTTCATTGATAACCTCAGCAGTAACAACAGCACCCTCTACGAATGGAGTACCGGTTTTAAGTTCACCGTTATTAACGGCAAGAACTTCTTTGATTTCGACGGTGGTTTTAGGATCAAGTCCCATTTTATCGAACAAAAGGATATCACCCTCTTGAACTTTATACTGTTTTCCGCCGTTTTTGATAATTGCGTACATTAGCGTTCCTTACTTACAAGTCTACAAAAAGTGGCGAATTGTATCCGATCTTTATTTAAGCTTAGATTAAAGCGATAGCATCAATCTCAACAAGTGCATTTTTCGGTAACGTTTTCACGGCTACGGTAGAGCGTGAGGGCTTGTGATTCCCGAATGCTTCGCCATATATCGCATTGACTGCCGCGAAATCATCCATATCCGCCAAAAAGATCGTCGTTTTGATAACTTTATCAAACGAACTTCCGGCTTCTTCCAAAACCGCTTTGAGATTTGAGATCACTTGAGTGCATTGTGCGCTCACATCCCCATCGACCATCTCACCAGCGGGGGTGAGTGCGATTTGACCGGAGGTAAATACCATACCGTTCGCAATCATCGCTTGAGAATACGGTCCAATAGCTGCGGGAGCATTGGGAGTTTGTACATTTTTAATCATCTTTAATTTCCTTTATTTTTTTGCTTTACGGAGTGCATCATCTAAAATTGATTGATAATCATCAACCGGCCAATATCCTGGCATCGAATAGATCACTTTACCGTTACTGTCTAAAAAGTAGTTCATCGGCACCATTTTGGCACTCAAACTTTTAGGATAAACGCTTTTATCCCGTGTCACATGAACGGTTACAAATTTTGAGTTCAATTTGGAGATGATATCCTCATCCTGAAGCGTGGTCGCCTCAAATTTGCGGCACCATCGGCACTGCTCGCTCGTGATAAGAACCAAAAGCGGTTTGGACTCTTTTTTCGCTTTGGCTTGCGCTTGCTCATACGTATCACTCCACGCAATATCGTTCGCAAACAGATTAGCCATCAAAAGCACTAATAACGCTAATTTTTTCATTTAAACCCTTTTTTGAAAACGAAATGTTACCGAAAATTATGAATCAACTTTGTAAAAACAGCATAAAGATTTTCGACTTCGGCAATCGAAGTACGCTCATTGGGGGCATGTATCGTATCATTGATGACACCGAATTCGATCACATCGATCCCGTATGCGGCAACGAACCTAGCATCCGATGTCCCCCCTGCCGTCGAATTTTTAGGGGTAATTTTAGATACCTCTTTAATCGCATCCGATAACGTCCGAACAATCAGGGTATCCGCATCGGTGACAAACGGATACGCCGATTGATCTAAACTGAGCGTATAGTCCATCCCGCAAAGCTGCGAATCGATAAATGCTCTAATACTTTCTTGATCGGTTCGGGTCGAGTTACGGACGTTAAACATCATCTTCAATTTTCCGGGGGAAACATTGGTCGTCTCGATCCCTGCACGTATATCAGTAATAACCAGTTGGCTCGGAGCGAAATACTCATCCCCCTCATCCAAAAAAGCACCCGCGATCGTGGAGAGTACGGATGCTATTTGATGGACGGGATTGATCGCTTTTTCTGGATAAGCAGCATGCCCTTGTTTCCCGATAATTTCGATTACACCGTTGATCGAGCCTCGGCGTCCCACTTTGATCGCATCCCCGAATCTCTCTTCGCATGTCGGTTCGGCCACGACCACGGCATCGGGGAGAAGATTATGCTCTTTGAGGTAGGCTAGTACTTCTACCGTACCGAATTTTGCCGGACCCTCTTCATCGGAGGTAAGGAGAATCGATAGCGTCCCCTTGTAATCTTTTGCCTCTTTTAATGCCTGGGTAAACGCCGCAACACCGCTTTTCATATCCTGAGCACCGCGAGCATAGATATATCCATCTACTTCAGTCGCGACAAAAGGATCACTGCTCCACCCCTCCCCTGCGGGGACGACATCGACATGTCCGGCGAAACAGAGATGTTTTCCCTCTCCGAAACGACGGTAGGCAAAGAGATTTTTTACCCCTTCACGATCAATGCGTACCGTGGTGAATCCCTCCAAATAATCTTCGAGAAAATCAAATATACCACCATCTTCTGGGGTAACACTCGGTGATTCCAAAAACTGTTTAAATAACTCAATAATATTCAATGTTAATCCTCTTTTAATTGCGTCTCATATTCCAGACGTAAACCTTGTGGTGTCATTATAAAACCTTGCAGTTTGATTTTGCCTTGTGAAATAGCACGAGTGTGGGTTTCACATAACGGTATAAGATGGTGATGATCTTTTGAGGATACCATTTTTTGAGGATTTCGAACCAATGCACCGCAAATAACACATTCGCTTGCCACCACGTCACGATAGCGTTTGATATACTCTTTTTGATTACCCAGTTCGAGAACATCGTACTCTTTTGCCAATTTTTCGCGAAGCCGCGCGGCATTTTGCAAAAAGCGGGGGTTCATGTGGAGTGATTCGGCAAACTCCAATCCGTACACACTGCTCCCGCGCCCCGATTTGAGTATCCGATCATAAATCAGACGATCACGATCTTCGTCATAACGGACACTCAGATGCAGATGCACCACTTCACGCAAACGACTCAGTTCACTGATCATGGAGAGCTGATGTAGATGGGTAGTCATCAAAAACAGACACCCTTTTTGGGATAATTCCATAATCGTACTCGCAACGATAGAGACCGCAGAGAGGGTTTCTGTACCGTGGCTGATCTCATCCCCCAATACAAGCGACCGTGATGTCGCACGGCTAAAAATGGTGTTCAGCTCCAACATCTCAACCCCGAAGGTTGAGAGCGATTTAGCGACATTATCCCGCGATTGGACACGGGTATAAACTCCGTCAAAGAGGGAAAACTTCATCGCTTTCGCCGGAACAAAAAAACCGCTCTGCGCCAAGGTCACAGCTATCCCGATACTCTTCATCAAAGATGATTTCCCGCTGGAGTTGATCCCATAAAGCAAAACTCCTCGAATATTGGCTCCATCATGAACCTTGGAATCGAGCATAACCGTGTCGGGATACGGGAGATCGAGAAAATCGCGATCCCCCATCACAATGTCATTAGGGACGTAAGCAACTCCTTGTGCTTCCACCAACAGATGGCGCAATCCGCTCATCTGTAAAAAATTCTCTTTGATTGATTCGATGATCGTAGGTCGGACTAGTCCGTATTTTTGAGCATTGAGCGCGGAAGATACCGCCACGTCGATTTGAGCAATCCAATCAATAGTATGACGAACCAGCGGAGTTTGAATCTCCAGCCACTGCCGATCATTCACATGATTGCGCAATTCGATTTCCCATCCCTCTTGCACTATATCCTCAGAGAGTATCTGGGAAAGGTTATGCTTGAGACAATACGTACGGATCTCCGCGATAACGGCAAAGGAATCCAAAAATGTCTCCAACTCACCAGTCTGACGATTTTGAATGTGCCACCATAACAGTTCCATATCGGCTATCAATCGCAACCGATCTTTGAACCACATAGCATGGGGATTGAGTGTTTCGATCCAATCAAACCGCCGATTGAGTTCATAGGGGTCTTTGATCGGTAAAAAGAGGCACCATCGCCCCAGCCGTTGTCCCATAGGGGTAGAGGTATTCAATAAAAGTTTGGAAATGCTCGGAAGCCTCGAATCAACCGTAATGATTTCAAGCTGTTCCAGCGCATTGTTCCCTAACTCCATCAACGATGATGTATCCAAGAGTATCGGCATCGCGAAAATGCCCATTTCGCTCTTATCCAAATGATCCGCCATCAATGCCAAAGCTTGAGCACAGAGAGGTCTGTTTTCAAGACTCAAATGTTCGATCGGACTTAAAAGAGAGTGAATAGCAAACACTTTTTTAAATAAACTATTTTGCGCTTCACTCTCAAAGTGGCGATTATCATACCGGTAATCAAACATTGTAAAATTGTCGATTACCTCATCAAACAACGCCCGCGAAGCAGCCCCGATAACAAGGTGTTGTGCATTCGTAACAAATAACAGATGTAATACCCGATCAATCGCACTGTAAGGATGGGCAGGGTCTGCTTCGATCTCACTAAACCACCCCTTAAGTCCGTAAGGTTCAAACATCGCTAAGCCGATCGAATAGCCGTTAGTAGTATGATTAAAAAACAGGGATGCTTGAGCTTCGTGCATTGCGTACCGCCAATATTTTAAATCTATGAAATAGAGTTTATTCATATAATTATACAAAAATGGTTCTCATTTAACTTTTATTTTAGTAATAATCAAGTTATAATCACATTCTTATATTTGAATCTAAGTTTAGGACATGCTTAATGAAACGCCCTATCCCGATTAATGAAGAAGTATTATTTGATGGACGAAGCTTAATTTCTGAAACCGATACTAAAGGTATTATTACCTACGTTAATCGAAAATTCACTGAAATGACAGGCTATACTGCTGCAGAAGCAGTCGGTCAACCTCATAGCCTTCTGCGTCATCCTGATATGCCCAAAGCAGGATTTGAAGGGATGTGGAAAGTAATCGAAAGCGGGAAAATTTGGGAAGGGTATGTCAAAAACCTTCGCAAAGATGGAAAATTTTATTGGGTTGTCGTCCATATCGTCCCGAAGCTCAACGAGACTGGTGAAATTTTCGGCTATATTGCCTCACGTAAAATGCCAGACCGAAACCGCCTTAAAATAGTTGAAGAGCAATACAGAGAGTTACTCGCGAAAGAACATTAATCTCGAGTGTTTTTTATCTGTGTGACTATCTCTTGCATAACACTAAAAAGTTCCTCTTTGGTTTCAAATCGTAATTCTACACGATTGAGCGGAACCTCCCCTATGGGATCAAAATCACAAATCAAAATATAAGTTTCAAGGGTTATCTGCCCTGCTTTTAACTCTGCCCACTCTAGCGATACCGAAGCACTCTCTCCACCTGCATGTATCAAAGCGGCAGGATACAATCGAGTGATCTTGGCTAAATCGATCTTCTGTGTACCCCTTTCAAATACCATCTCATTTTTCATTCAATCTCCTTAAGGGGATACGTTCGCCGTATCCAAACATAATACAATGAAGCCATAAAGAATACACTTCCCAAAAGAAAAGTTATGAATCCCAACGAAACCCCTAACGTTGCTAACGAACCGATCAACAAGGAAACAAATGCCCCTACCCCCAAAAAAATCATATCATTATAAGCAATAACCCGTCCATAATAATCACTATGTGTGTGATATTGCAGTAATGTATACGTATACGACCATAACGTTGTCGTCACAAAGCCAACCGCAACCGAAGCCGCTAGTGAAGCGTAAAAATTATCAATGACAAATGCCCACAGTGCAATCGCGACACCTCCTGAAAGAAACAACCATCCTAAACGTGTGTTATTAATCCAATGTCCCAATACCATCGGCCCTATAACCAATCCTAGCGCACGAGCGGCATTCAGCAACCCTATCCCCAAGGAGACAGCAATAATATGAGAATAATAATGTTTTGCTGCTAAAGCAACCAATGCGTCAAATGCCGTAAATCCTAGAATAGCATGCAAAATCATCAGATGATAAACAATAGGATTTTGATGAATGTAGACAAATGCTTCCCTCATCATGAGACCTAGTTTTGAACCGTTTTGTGCGAGCTCAATCTCTATTTTGATCGTTCGAATCAGGATAAGCACGATGATAAATAAACCCGCATCGAGTAAAAAAGCGGTAGTAACCCCAACCCAATAAACCACTAAGCCACTCAAAGCCATTCCAAGTGTGTATGAAAGTGACCAAATCATAGAATGAATTTCATTAGCGGCTTGAAGTGCTTTCCCTTCCAAAATTCTTGGCAAAAGGGTCATTTCAACTGTAAAATGAAAACTCGAAGCCCCCATACGGATAAATACCAAAAGATAGAGGAACCACAACATTCCAACATTATCAATAGTGATCAAAGAGAGAGTACACCCAATTTCAATCAATGTAAGGATGATCATCAACCGCTTCGGATGTATCCGATCAAGTATCACTCCACTCAACGGTGCTTGAAACACTCCTGGCAAAAAATGAAGAGCCGCAACCAATGCAATCGTTGTCGAATCAGCACCCATTTGGATTAAAAGAGTATAAATAGCAACATTACTGAACCACGCCCCAAAATAGGCAAGTAGCTGAATCAAAGAAAGACGACGTAAAAGCGGTTCATTCCGTAAAAGAGTTAAATAACGTTCCATAGTTGCAAGATTATCATGTGAGGGATTAAAGTTTTTATTTTCATGGACGATTTAGGGTTAGAATTGTCTCAATACTTAAATAATGAGGAGAATCATAATGGAAATCTTTCAAACTACTGCAAAGATACAACAAACTCAAAGTGTTGCACCTAAACCAAGTGTAGAAGTTAAAACTGTTCAACAGGTCCAAAAAACACAAATTCAGCAGGATCAGCAAAATCAGGTAGCTCAAAGCAATATGGAGCAAAAAACTTCCAAAATACAATCGCAAGATGATATGAACAAGTTGATTGACCAACTGAATCAATCCCTTAATCCGTTTAATACTTCGCTAAAGTTTGGTTTTGATAACTCTTCGGAAGATTTTTATGTTTCTGTCATCGAAACCAAAAGCAATCGTATGCTTCGACGTTTCCCCATAGAACAAGCAGAACTCTTACTACCGAAAATGCAAGAGGTAAATGGATTATTATTCGACCAAAAAGGGTAATCCTAACTTGTAAACATAACAACTAATATTTATTCGAAACTATCAAAGGAATTTTTATGACTACTAATCTTGCATACAACACCTATGCCCAAAATAATATCGGTGTCGAATCACCGGAAAAATTGATTCAAATGATGTATGAAGGAGTTCTCCGTTTTAATATGCAAGCAAAACGTTCTATGAAAGAAAATAATATTGAGCGACGTACTTACTGGATTAATCGTTCAAATGCTATCATCAGTGAACTTATTAACATTTTGGATTTTAATCAAGGTGAAATTGCCCATTACCTTGCAGGTCTTTATACTTATCAACTCCGTCTGCTTGTTGAAGCTAACCTCTACAATGATTCAACAAAGATTGATGAAGTAAGTCAAGTTTTTAAAGGGCTATTAGAAGGTTGGAAAGAGAGTGCTAATGTGGCTAACCAAGCTTAAAACCGCATTGGTACTTGAAGATATTGAGGCTCTTTCTATCCTTATAGATAATATGCCCCAATTCGAAACTATTGAACAAATGGAGGAAGCTTTGTATCTTTTAATAGAAATCAAAACTTACTTAGAAAAGAGCAAAACTCAAACTGCACAAATTTTGCAACAGCTGAAAAACAACCTCAATTTTCTCAAATCTACCCAACTAGAGCCACCATCTTCTCTAAATCTAAAATTTTAACCCTTTTTTCACCCTTTTTTTGATAAAATCGCGCTATTCACTCTACACTATAGCGGAGTATGGGTATCAATGATAAGGATGCATGTATGAAAAAAGAGGTTAAAAAAGTTGTTCTCGCCTATTCTGGCGGATTGGACACAAGTGTTATTTTAAAATGGCTCCAAGATGAGTACAAATGTGAAGTGGTCACGTTTACCGCAGATATCGGTCAAGGCGAAGAGGTAGAACCGGCTCGTGCCAAAGCGATCAGCCTCGGAATTAAACCTGAAAATATTTACATCGAAGACCTTCGTGAAGAGTTCGTACGTGATTATGTTTTCCCGATGTTTCGTGCTAACGCGATTTATGAGGGCGAATATTTGCTCGGAACCTCAATCGCACGTCCTTTGATCGCAAAACGCCAAGCAGAAATTGCCCGCATCACGGGTGCCGATGCGGTCAGTCACGGTGCTACCGGAAAAGGAAATGACCAAGTCCGTTTTGAAATGGGCTACCTCGGACAAAACAGTGCCCTAACCATCATTGCTCCGTGGCGCGAATGGGATTTAAACTCGAGAGAAAAACTCCTTGCGTATGCGGCAGAACACGGTATCAAAATCGAAATGAGCGGTAAAAAATCTCCCTATTCTATGGATGCAAATCTCCTTCACATCTCGTATGAGGGGGGAATTTTAGAAGATCCTGCCTCTGAGCCGGAAGAGAGCATGTGGCGTTGGACGGTATCTCCACAGGATGCGCCAGATGAAGCGGAATACATCGAAATCGGTTATGAAAAAGGGGACCCAGTCAGTCTCAACGGTAAAGTTCTTTCACCAGCGGTTATGCTTGAACAACTCAATATCATTGCAGGGCGTCACGGTATCGGACGTGCGGATATCGTTGAAAACCGTTTTGTCGGTATGAAAAGCCGTGGATGTTACGAAACACCGGGTGGAACCATTATGATCAAAGCACACCGTGCTATCGAATCGTTAACCCTTGACCGTGAAGAGGCTCACCTCAAAGACGAGTTGATGCCACGTTATGCGAAACTGATTTATAACGGTTTTTGGTTTGCCCCTGAGCGCGAAATGCTCCAAGCGGCTATCGATAAGACCCAACAAAACGTTCGCGGTACGGTTCGTTTGAAACTTTATAAAGGGAACATTATGGTTGTCGGACGAAGTTCGGATCTTTCATTGTTCAACCCTGAGTATTGTACATTTGAAGAAGATTCCGTCTACGATCAAAAAGATGCGGGCGGATTTATCAAACTCAATGCACTCCGTTTTATCATTGCCGGTAAAGCACGCAAAAACAAATAAGGGATTTACCTATGAGCATCATTAAAATAGATATGAATTCGGATGAGTTCCAAGCGGAACTCGAAAAAACAATTAAATTTACCGATAAAGTAATCAGCCAATTTGGTTGGTCTTACAACCCTCAAGAAGAGATTAACGAGGGAGTTCAACTCGGACTTGCTCGTAATAAAATGATGTACAGTAAACGCTTTTGTCCATGTTATATGGTTGAAGAAGTAGAGGGGAAATATCAAAGTACCGATAATCGTCTCTGTCCCTGTACCACAGCGATAGAGAAAGAGCTTCCGGAGGAAGGTGTCTGTCACTGTCAAATCTTCTGTACACCAGAATTTGCAGCAGCTAAGCGCATGGAGATGGGAATTGAAGAGGTAACCCATCAACACTCACGTGGATTAACTAAAGAAGAGTGTGAAATGCTCTTGCACAAAAGTGATCTGGATAGTGACGAGTTAACATCGCTTTTTGAAGCACGTGAACTCGGTATGGTTAAATTTAAAGTGGTCGACGTTCGTGAGTGGATGGAGTGGAAAATGGGACGTATTGATGGAGCCGATGTTTTGGTTCCGACGAGCAGTTTCTTCCAAACTCTTACCGAATCGAAACTAGAGAAAGATGAGCACATCATTGTGTATTGTCATGTAGGAAGTAGAAGTGCCCACTGTCAACGTATTTTGACCGATATGGGATTCACCAAAGTCTCCAACCTCGCGCACGGTATTGTCGGCTACAGCGGCGCAATTGTTCGCGGTTAATTTAAGGATTAAAATGAAAGTATTATTGACAAAAGATGTCAAAGGTGTCGGTAAAGCCGGTGAGATCAAAGATGTCGCTGACGGTTATGGCAAAAACTTTTTGATCGGCAAAGGGCTCGCTCTTGCGGCGACCAACGAAGTCTTAAAAAAATATGAGTCGGAACAAAAGAAAAAAGCGGCACATGAAGCAGCAGAAATCGAACGGCTCAATGCGATCAAAGCGCAGCTTGCCGATATCAAAGTTACGATTACTAAAAAACTCGGAAACACTGGCCACCTTTTCGGTGCCGTGACCAAAGAAGAGATTTCCGATGCCCTAAAAGCACAACACAACATTGAGATTGATAAAAAAGAACTCGATGCCAAACACGGGATTAAAACAACAGGATTACACGATTTGGATCTCAAACTCGGTCATGGAATTCACGCAACACTTCATTTAGAGATCAAAGGTGAATAAAGCGGGCTTCGTTGCCCTTGTCGGGCGTCCAAACGCGGGTAAAAGTACACTCATGAACTGGATTTTGGGTGAAAAAATCGCCCTAGTCAGTCAAAAAGCCAATGCAACCCGCAAACGCTCCAATGCTATCGTTATGCACAACGATGATCAAATCATTTTTGTCGATACGCCAGGACTACATCAAGCTGAAAAACTTCTCAACCAATATATGCTTGAAGAGGCGCTCAAAGCCATCGGGGATTGTGACATCGTCGTCTATCTAGCCCCCGCATCTGATAAAACCATCCATTATGAGAAATTTCTAGAAATTAACTCCGACAAGCGTAAACATATTATTGTTCTAAGTAAAATAGATCAAATTTCTCAAGCTGAACTCCTCAAAAAAATTGGAGAATACAACCGATTCAGTGACCATTTTATTGCCCTCATCCCTATGTCAGTCAATAAAAATGTCGGAAAAAAAGATCTTCTTGATACTATCGTAAAACATCTCGATATCTCCCCTTATTTATACGATCCGGACAATATTACGACAGAGATGATCCGTACTATTTATAAAGAGTTCATTCGTGAAGCAATTTTTGACAATATCAGTGATGAAATCCCTTATGAATCCGACGTTATTATTGACAAAATCGATGAGGATGCTCCCGTTGAACATATCCGTGCCACCATTATTGTCGAAAAGGATTCTCAAAAAGGGATCATTATCGGTAAGGGGGGAGCCGCTATCAAACGGATCGGGCAAAACGCCCGTGAAAAAATTGAGCGGTTAGCTTCAAAGCCAGTCTATCTTGAACTTTTTGTTTCCGTTAAAAAAGGGTGGACCACCGATAAAAAATTTCTCAGTGATTTAGGTTACGAATGGTAAAAATCTTCTTTATTTCTTTATTTTCAGTTACAGCCCTTCTCTCTTCAGAGGTAATCACTTTGTACAAAAGTGGTGGGAAAAAACTGCTTGATCGTCAAATGAATGTTCCCTCTTATTGGTCTGGATCTTTGTTTAATAAAGATCTCCGCTTCGGCTACTTCGAAAAAGCTTTTTCTCTTTTAGCCTGCAGTAAAGAGAAAGGTTTTCTAGAACTTTATACCCCAGATACCCAGAAACGCTTTTATCTCAAAAAGCGCTACAGTGCTTTTACGGGAAAAAATGCAGGGGATAAAAGAGTGGAAGGTGATCTTAAAACTCCTATCGGCATTTATACACTAACTGAAAAAAAGAGACGTGTTGACCCTTTTTATGGGCCCATGGCATTTGTCACCTCATATCCTAACTTATATGACCGTATTCGTGGTAAAAATGGCGACGGAATATGGGTTCATGGTGTCCCTTTAAGTGGTTCGCGTGATCCTTTTACTAAAGGATGTATTGCTATCAATAACAATGATCTAATACAGTTAGATCAAAATATTAACCCTTCAAATACTCTGCTTATCATTGATTCTTCCATAAAACAAGGGATAAATCCAAGTGCTTATTCTGCTATTATCGCTGGATTGTATCAATGGAAATATGCATGGACGTACAATGATCTTGAAACTTATCTCTCAAGCTATGATCGATCATTTAAGCGTTATGATGGTATGGCTTTTAGTCAATTTAAAACCTATAAAGAACGAATTTTTAGTAAAAATGAAGTTAAAACCATAACATTAGATCGTCTCAATATCATCCCTTATCCTGGTGAAAAACGAAATCTTTTTTGGGTCACTTTTAATCAACTATATGTTAGTGATTCTCACCGATTTGAAGGAGAAAAATCGCTCTTGGTTCAATTAAATGCCAACCAATCGATCTCAATTCTCACAGAAGAATAGCTAATGTATCTTCCCTTATTGATCCCATTTTTATTGTTTACAACACTTTACGCCATCCCTTTTACGATTATTAAAAAAGAGACCGATTCAATTAACTTTCCCACCTTGCTTGTTATCGGCGGAATACATGGAAATGAACCAGGTAGCTATTTTGCTGCAGCCATATTATCTCGATACTATGACATACAAGAGGGAAATCTATGGATCATACCGGACCTAAATCGTCCAAGTATTCGACAAAATAGCCGTGGGATCAATGGTGACATGAACCGAAAATTTGCAGATATCGATCTTGATGATGCTGATATTGAAGCTATTCAAGAGATTCAAAAAATTATCACCGAAGCCCAAGTCGGTCTGGTATTAAACCTTCATGATGGTCATGGATTTTATAGAAAACAGCATCTTAATACTATCTTTAACCCAAATTCTTGGGGACAAACATGCGTGATAGATCAGGGGGTTCTTGATACCGTGCATCCTTTTGGTAATTTAAATGAAATCGCCTCTAAAGTGAGTATTGAGCTGAATAATGCACTCATAGAAGATCATCACTTCTTTGATGTACGTAATACTAACACCCGTTTCGATGATGAGGCGATGAAACACTCCTTAACTTATTTTGCAGTTTCACATAATAAACCTGCATTCGCGATAGAAACAAGCAAAAATTTACCAACACTACATCATAAAATTTTTTATCAACTTCATGCAATTGAAAGTTATATGAAATTAATGAGGATTAAATATACACGTACATTTGACTTAAACCTAAATTCAATCCAAAGATTGGTAGAAGAACACGAAGGTGTAACTATTAACAACAATATTTATTTGAACTTGAATGACTTAAAAAACACTTTAAGTTTCATTCCGCTACAATCAGATCGAAATCAATTCACATTTTCCCATCCATTGGGAAGTGTAGAAAAAAAGAATGAGCAATACCATATTTTTATCGGTAATCAAAAGATAAGTACCCTTATCCCAAGTTATCATTCAAAAGAATTTTGCTCTGATACAGTTAAGATTATGGTAGATGGGCAAATAAAAGAAATTCCCTTTGCTTCAGACTTTTCAGTAACTGCTGATTTTAAAATCATTAATGACACCATAAATACTCGAGTAAATATTATCGGTTTTACCCCAAAAGGGGTCAAAAGTGAGAGTAATATTCGTGTAGAATTGAAAGATTTAGATTCAAAATACTCTATTGATAACGCGCATAAGAGTTATCGAGTGGAGTTTTATCAGGAAAGCCGCTTTTGTGGTATGGTTCTTGCACATTTCAAATAGGATAGAGGATGAGGAAAAGCAAACAACAAGCCTATTCAACCATCGTATCAGCCAATCCCTATAAAGGTGATTATTATGGAGAATCGTTTAGCGTCCTGTCAAAAACTTTTTCTCCTTCCTTTGCAAAAGAACAATATGCAATCTCTTTTTTAAATACCAAAGGATTTATTTCCACCCTCATCGGAATTAGTAAAAATATTCCCGAAAATGATGTGTACGATGCATTAGAAAACAAAGTTTATGAAGAACTTGCATTGGATATGGCTATTGAATACCATATTCATTATATTGAAGCAATTCACAAAAGTACCGAAGGGGATCGTTTCTTTCATGTATTTGTAGTTGACCCACTCACTCTTGAAGAAGAATATGCTCAGGTTGTAGAATCAATTAAATATATTGATCAAATTATCCCCGTCCCTCTTTTACTTAAATCTCTCTACACAAAAGAGCTTATTGACTCTTCTGAAATCCACACTTTTATTTACTTTCAAGAAAATGACGCTTTTTTCTGTATTTATAGTGATCAAGAATTTATTTATGCAAAATCACTGAAATATTCACTCAAGCAAATGCATGAACGGTTTTGTGAACTATTAGGCGAACAAATCGACTTTACGACATTTGAAACGATACTTGCGAATGAAGGATTAAATACTTCTAATGCTAATTATCAAAAAAATCTTATTAAACTTTTTGGCGAAATTTTTCTCTATATTAGTGATGTAATCACATACGCTAAAAGAGCTTATGATATTAAAAAATTTGATGAAATATTTATCGGTACAAGTGCAGGAAAAATACTTGGGCTGGATGAATATGCACAGACCTATTTAGGAATTAAAACGACTCCATTCGATTTTGATTACGGATTTAATACCAATGGAAAACACGTCGATCAAATCCATCAGCTCATGCATCTTTATGGCAACCTTGAAAATAATGAGCGATATGAGTGCAACTTTACTATTTTTCACCGTCCTCCCCCATTTGCTGAACGGGATAGTGGAAAGCTCATTCTCATTACAGCAGCCGCTTTAGTGGTTGCTGCTCTATATCCTGGAGTTTATTGGGGACTTTCCTATGTTGAAGAGTTTCATCATGCAGTATTAACCAAAGAGTATGAAACTGTGCATAGCGAAAAAATTTCTCGTGAAACGACCATTAACCTAATAGTAGCGAATAAAAATAAAGTTCAAAAGCTTTTAAATGAAGAAACAGCAGCCTACAAACAAAAGCAAGAGACTTTATTGCAAGTGCATGAAAAGAAAGTTGATTACCCAATGAAAGCAAAAATCATGGCTGATTTTACCCGAAGTTTTAATCAATATAGAGTTCAGCTTAAAACGATTGCATATTATGAAGGTCCTAATGAGACAAAAACTTTTAGTTTTGGGTTAACCTCATCAAATGCACAAGATATTACGGCACTTCTTAAACATTTAACTCAAAGCAAAAGAGAGCAATACGATTTTAATCTTGAGCTTATTTCATATGATGAAAAACAAAAATCCTACCTTAGTGAACTCAAGGCGGTAATCAAATGAAATTGCAAATTGAGAACTACCTTTATTCATTAGATCAATCATTATTACACAAAAGTGACCGTGATAAAATGATGTTGTTTATTATGATTTTTGCCTCCCTATTTACTTTTTCTTATCTATTATTTTGGGAAAGTTCAGAAAGAAGTTTTAAAGAGTCTCATGAAAAAGCTATACAGGTTGAAAGCAATCTAAATGCTGATAAAGAATATCTTGAAATTAATACACCCGAACGAATTACCCAACTTGAGCAAGAAACAGTTGAGCTAAAACGACAACATCTCCTTTACATTCAATACAATACCTACATTAAAGAACAATTAGAACAAATTTCTTCTTTATACTATGATGAAAAAGTATGGGGGGCATATCTTGATTCAGTATCTCGGTTTGCACGTGAACATAAAGTAAAATTAACCAAATTTGGCAATACTCTCCAAACAGACAACAGTTCATTTGGGCATGTTTTAGATATCACGATTTCATCTGAGGGAGCGTATAAAAATACTCTAAAGTTTATTAATGCCCTCGAACAAAGCCATTTGGTTGTTGACTTGCATGGCTTTAATCTTCTTGCTGATGAAAAGCTCAAAGGAGATCTTAATATCTCAGTATGGGGGATTGTAAGACAATGAAAAAACAGATCCTTATTTGCATTTTAAGCATGCTAAAACTTTACGCAGCTGCCCCTGTAGTCGTATCACCCTCCATCACAGTAGCTACAACACAGCCGCCCAATGAAGATAAAGAGTTAGTGTGGGTAGATGAACAAATTCTTGCTATTCTCCCTTCACGTGTTGGAGTTCCGGATGGATTCATTAATTCACTGCGTGATCCAATGAAAATGAAGCAGACGCTTCCAATACTAAAACCGGGTTCAAATCTTCTTGCCCCTCCAAAATTAGGAAGTGGCATGGGGGCTTTATTACAACCAAAAATTATAGAAGAGCCATTGCGCCTTTCAGCAATCATGAATAAATCGGTCCTCATTAGTGGAAAATGGTACAAGGCAGGGCAAAGTATTCGTGATTTTACCCTTGCTGAAATTAAGTCAAATTCTGTTTTATTAACCGGAAAAAAAGATCAAAAGCTCATTTTATTTTTAAATAAACAAAATAATAACATCAAAATCATCACGAAATAGGAAAGTATCATGACATCTGTAATTAAACACCATGCACGAACGTTTATGTTATCCGTTGCCACGGCTGCCCTCTTAGCACCCACGTTACAAGCAGATTGCACTTATGAGCTTTTTAATATCTCTTCAGTGAAAGGAACCAGTATCGGAGAGTTTGTTGACCAACTCAGTGAAGAGTGTGGAATGAGTATCATTGTGGCTGATCCAGAAGCAGAAAAGATCCTCACAAAACAAATGAATAAAACTTTTTTAAAAAATTTAACCATTAATGAGGTATTAGACCTAATCATCAAAGAAAATGATCTAGGCTATACCTTGCAAAACAATATACTTAAAATTTCATATCTTAACACGAAAACATACAATATTGATTATATAACTACAGAAAGAAAAGGAACAGGTAGCACAAATATTAGGCTCAGTTCAAATTCTGGTACTGCCGCTGGTTCTTCGAGTGGTGTAACCACTGGATCAAGTGGGAGTAATTCAGCATCATCAGAATCAGGAACCAATATTACGACATTGGATGAAGTGAAATTTTGGGATACTTTAGAAGCAGAAGTTAAAAGTATTTTGAGCCGTCCTGAAGATCAATATAAACAAAGTAACTCAGCTGCAAATCAAGAAAATCAGCATAGCATTTTTATTAATAAAAATGCAGGACTTGTTACCGTTACAGGAACAAATCAACAGATAAAACGTCTTGACACTTACATCAACGACCTTCAACAAAAAATGCAAACACAGGTAATGATAGATGTCAAAATGTATAGCGTAGTGTTCAGTAACGGCTCAACAACTGGTATTGATTGGTCACAAATATACAACCTCCAAAATTTCGATCTATCTTATGATAAAATAAAAAGAACTAATGTCACAAGTTCTACAATTACTTCTGCCTATGAAGGAGACAGTGTACAAGGACTAGTAGAAACAGCTAGAACTGTAGACCCAACTACTGGAAGTATAACGCCAACCTTTAGTATGGCTAATCTTGCTGGTGTGCGTGCCCCAGTTACTGCTGTTTCAAAACTTTTTAGTATGAGTAATAGCATCAATATTAATAATCTGCTTATGTTTCTTAAAACACAAGGAGATGTTTATGCGATTTCTAACCCTAAGATTATGACTCTAAACAATCAACCAGCACTTATTACTGCTGGAACAGAGCTTTTTTATAAAACAACAAGTTCTACATCTACAACAGCGTCATCTACTACAACCGCAAGTAATGAAGTAATAAGCTCCGTTTTTTCAGGTGTTCTATTAGATATTACACCTGAAATCTCAAAAGATGGCAGTATAACATTACGTATTAATCCTTCGGTGTCTGAAGTGGCTAGTGATGTTTCAACAAACAATGCTACACGTACCATGCCTCCAGATCTTAGCCGCCGTCAAATATCTTCGGTAGTTTCAGTAAAAGATGGAAATCGGATCATACTTGGGGGATTAATTAATAAAAAATCCTCAAACACAACTACAAAAGTTCCCTTACTAGGTGATATACCTCTTATCGGTTACCTCTTTAAACAAGATGGCATGACGGAAAAGGTAGAAGAACTTGTCATTATTATCGAACCTCATATTATTAAAAAAGAGAAAGATAGTGTTAGTCTAGGTGATTTAGGTTACACTCGTATCGGTCAACAACTCGAAGAAAAAACAAAGACTGAAAGTAAATAACGGATGGAGAATTCCCTTTTCTCGAAACCGCGTGATCTGTTTTTGGATATCGTTAATCCTAAAGATTATGTCCAAATCGACAGTGTTTCTCATATATACCAGTCACTTAAAAGCTCGGTACAAAAACCTCTCAAAATGATCCTTTTGTTTGGAAAACCTGGGACTGGGAAGAGTATGCTGCTACATAAGCTTCACCATGACCTTTCAAAAAATCAGAAAGTATTGATGTTCGATATCCCTATTGTGGATGAGTACGATTTTCTCCGTGTATTAGCACAAAGAATTTTTGGGCACGCACCGCGTGAGGAGATGACGCTCACCCGTTTTTTAGAAATTGCTGAGGCTGTTTCTTACTCTGAAGTGCCTATCGTACTTCTGGATGAAGCACAACTTTACAGTGCATCCCTTATGGAAAAAATTCGTCTTATTTCCGATGCACGTGCTATTAAATTTGTTATTACTCTTCATAAAACCGATAAAGAAGATGTTATTGCAAAAGAGCACTTTCAAACTCGTATTTGGGAAAGTATTGAGCTTCAAAATGCAACGGCTGAAGAGCTAAAAGTTTATATTCAAAAAAAACTCTTAAAGTCTAACTGTTTTGATGTCGCGAATATGTTTAATGATAAAAACATGAAGCTGATCGCTTCATTAACCAAAGGGAATTATCGGGAAACCAATAAGTTATTGTTTTCCCTGTTTAGCCTCTATTATTGGTATGAAGAAAACAATCCTACTCTTATCAAATACAATGCCCTTAAATCTAAATGGATTGAGATGGCAGCGATACATACAGGGCTAATCCGTGCTTGACATCCGTAATTTAGAGCGCCGATGGATCAAGTATAAAATAAAATCGTATGCTCCACATATTGTAAGTGCCATTATCGTCACTATTATGGTGGTATTGCTCCCTTTTATTTGGTCTGATTCTAAAGAAAACAGATCTATTCCGGAAACAACTTCATTGATTTCATCCACGCCAAAAGCAACTCCAACAGCAAAAGTACTTAATGAAGAATCTTCTACTGTTTTAGAGCCATCTATGGATTTTGTTCAATCGTTTCAACCTTCAACTCCTATTACACAAACAGTAGCAACTGTCCCTCAAAAAATTGAAAAAACATCTTTAACAGAAATCGCACCCATACCCACACTTGAAACAGTTTCATCCAAGGGAAGTGGATCTTTTGCACTCAATCGCAATGGATCTAAACTTGACATTGAAAACATTGAACGCCGTTTCAAAGAGACCTCTAACCCCAGTTTAGGGCTATTTATTGCCCGATATTATTACGATCACGGTAATTATAATGAAGCTTATAACTTCTCATTAAAAACCAATACGCTCAATAGTAAGATGGATGAGAGTTGGATTATTTTTGCAAAATCACTTTTCAAACTTGGAAAAATAGAACAAGCCAAAAAAACATTACAAGTTTATATTTCTGAATCTAATTCCGAATCAGCACGTTCATTACTCGAATCTATTGAGAGAGGGGATATTAAATGAACCGTCTTTTCCTGTTGCTGGTATCCTTATCCATTTCTTTATTAGCAGATCCAAAACAACAGTTATTTAATCTCTATCAACAAGGAAATTACCTACAAACCTGTAATTTTGGTCTGAAAAATTTTTCATCTTACACAAATGATGAAGCTTATGTCTCGTTGTACGCTTTTTCTTGCCTTAAAGCGGATTTAGTTGATCGCTTAGCTGCACCCATTATGACACTGAATCAAACCAAAGAAGCACGTGCTAATACTGCTTATTTTTCGGTTATTGTTATGCAAAAAAAACTTTTAATGCAAGCTCTATACGATAATAAGCCGATTAAAGATCTTACGTTTCCCACAAGTTCTTATTTACTCTCTAAAGTGTTTGATTTATATCTTAAGAATCCTCAGTTAACTCAATTTATAAAAGAGTATCAAGACCCATCCGACAGTCGTATGAGATATAAACTCTATGCTGCAGAAAGCAATGGACGTAAAAGTATAGCGATAGACGAATACTATGATAAAATATTGACTCATCATCATGTATATTAAAAAAGGATAAAAGGTATGGATCGCATTACGCATGACTTGTTAGAAAAGCGCCATATCTCACAACAACAAATTGACCGCCTTACTTCCAGAGGGGTTCAGGATGATACCATTTTAGAAACCCTTACCAAAGTAGGTGCTATTTCGATCAATTTTATCAAACGCTTTATCGTTGAACAGATCCGCCTTGGACGATATGAACTCTCCATCATTAAAAATTACCATTTTTTAGATGAAACTTGTATTTTAACTCATTTAGCCGAAGTTATTGAAGCTCCGTTTATCGATCTTGACTCTATTGATATGGATTATCGTCTTGTTGAGAAAATACCCACCATTCAGCTTAAACGCTATAATGCCCTCCCCATCTCACAAGATGATATGTATGTCGTTGTCGCATTTGCCGATCCCCTTAATCTTGAAGCACAAGAGTCTATTCAACGTCTTTTTCCCAGAAAATCGATAAAAATCGCCGTTGCTACCGAAAAACAGATTCAAGCCTATTTGTTCAAAATGGAGCTCAAGGATAGTGTTAAGGAGCTTGTTACCAATATCCGTAACGAATTACGTAATATAGGGACACTTGAAGAGCAACAAGAGGCCTCTTCTATTCTCCAACTGATCGACGTTATTTTAAAAGCATGTATAAAAGGGCGAGCAAGTGATATTCACATCGAGCCGACAGAAAGAAACTGTGTTGTTCGTGGACGCATTGATGGTAAACTAACTGAAGTATTTATTTTTGATCGAGATATTTATCCTCCTCTAGCTTCACGCATTAAGCTCTTAGCCAACCTTGATATCGCTGAACGTCGTAAACCTCAAGATGGACGTTTCTCCGCCGTAGTTATGGACGCTGAATTTGATTTTCGTCTCTCTACACTACCGATCATTTACGGTGAATCAATCGTTATGCGTATTTTAGATAAAACAAAAGCCCTCGTTAAACTTGAAGATTCAGGTATGGATTCGATGAGCTATCAAAAACTAATCAAAAGTCTTCAATCTCCATTTGGAATCATTTTGGTTACCGGTCCAACTGGAAGTGGTAAAACAACGACTCTTTACGGTGCACTCAATGAACTTCGTAACGTTGAAGACAAAGTTATTACGGTTGAAGATCCTGTTGAATATCGGATGAATCTAATCCAACAGGTGCAAGTCAATCCAAAAGTAGGTCTATCTTTTGCTGATGCGCTCCGTTCTATTCTCCGTCAAGACCCCGATAAAATTATGATCGGGGAAATTCGTGACCACGAAACATTGGAAATCGCTATTAAAGCAGCTCTCACTGGACACCTTGTTATTTCAACCCTACATACGAATGATGCCATAAGTGCTATTCCTCGTATGTCGGATATGGGGATTGAACCTTATCTTATTAGCGGTGCACTGGTTGCGATACAAGCTCAACGACTTATACGAAGAATTTGTACTCATTGTAAAAAAGAGGCCGATATTCCTCAAACATTACTTCAAGAATATAGTACATTCATCCCTCATAATACTATTTTTTATGAAGGAACTGGTTGTAAAGAGTGTAATGGATCAGGATACATGGGTCGAGAAATGATTTGCGAAGTACTTCCTATTAGTGAAGAGCTCTCTAGTATTATAGCCCGAGGTGCTTCGAAAGATGACCTTTTAAAACAAGCAAAAGAAGAAGGGTTTGTTGGTATGTTTGAGAATGGAATGACCAAAGCCGTTCAGGGAATAACAACATTAGATGAAATACTAAGAGTGGCGAAAGGATGAAATATTTTATAGCAACACTCCTTACCAAAGGGAAAAAAACAGATCAAGGTTTTTATGCAGAGAGCAAAAAAGAGGCTCACTATTTAGCCAAAATAAAATATACTGGAATGGTTTTAAAAATTACAGAATCTTCTCCACCTTTTGAAGATCAACTGCGCCGTTTCAAAGAGAGTTTCTTTTCTAATCTTCAAAAACGTAAACTGAAACAGGATTCTCTCATTGCCGCGATTCGACAACTAGCCGTTATGACCAATGCCGGAATATCTATTCATGATTCACTCAGAGAGATAGCCGAAGCAACTACCGATAAAACATTACAAACCGTATTAGGAACCATTGCCGAAGATATTAACGCAGGGCACAGCCTTTCTCATTCAGCTCATAAATTTAGTTTTGAGCTCGGTAATCTTTCACTAGCTATGATCGAATTGGGGGAAAAAACGGGTAATATGGCAGAAGCACTCCATAAACTTGCCGATATGCTCGAAGAAATTCGTCGTAATATCATAAAGTTTAAAAAAGCGATGGCTTATCCCCGTAATGTTATGATAGCCATGGCGATTGCGTTTACTATTCTTATCTCCTATGTTGTTCCACAATTTAAAACTATCTTCGAAAAGTTGGGAGCTGAACTTCCACTCCCCACAAAAATTTTACTTTTTTTAGAACATCTTTTTAATACCTATGGTCTTTTTGTACTTGCAGGCATATTTCTCTTTGTCGTTATATTCCAGTATGCTATTAACCACAGTCGTGAATTCAAGTACAAATGGCACCAATTTTTACTCAAAGCTTATCTTATCAAAAACATTATTATGTACGCTACACTAAACCGTTTTACATTGGTATTCTCTGAGCTGGTGCGCGCTGGTATACCTATTGCCGAAGCATTAGAAACATCCATTGCAATGATTGATTCTCTTCCCCTGCAAGAAAAGTTATTAACAGTACGCCAAACGGTTGAAAAAGGGGGAACTCTTCATGCAGGACTCGCTGAAACAAAATTATTTGAAAATATGATTATCCAAATGATATCAGCGGGAGAATCTTCAGGACAACTTGATGCAATGATGCAAAAAGTTATGGAATATTATAAAATGAAGTTTGATGCCATTATTGATGGGCTATCAGAAGCCATCGAGCCTATCATGCTTTTACTTATTGCATCAATGGTTGTTTTATTAGCTCTTGGAATCTTTTTACCGATGTGGGAAATGGGAAATGCGGCACAAGGGCGACGTTAAAATTTAAGTTCAAACTTCTTCATTTGAACTTTTAGTAACTAAAGTACTATATGTTTCATCTTTCGGGAGCAATCCTGCCTCAAATAAAAATTGAGAGGGGACAAAGTTCGTTTTTTTGATTTTGTCATACTTTGCATAACTCAGGAAGAGTCGGTCTTTAGCACGTGTCACCGAGACATAAAAAAGCCGACGTTCTTCTTCAATACTTCCGCTTCGGCTCATTAGCTTTCGATTAGGAAAGCGACCGTCCATCAAATCGATGACATAAACCTCTTGATACTCCAACCCTTTTGAAGCGTGGATACTCAGCAGATGCACCCCCTCCCCTTGCGTCAAATCCTGAGACCCCAAAACCATCGCATTTAAAAAACGCTCATGATCCTTATAAGGGCGCGAAAGTTCAAATAAAATCGTACATTTTCTACGTATTCTCTCTTGTGATTCGTTCTTTGCTTTCTCATCAATAGAACCGTTTTCACTCATGGCACGACGATGGGACAAGTGTTCAATAACATGTCCATACAATGCTGAAATGGCTATTTTTTGAACCGCTATTTTTGGCTCTTTAATATCTCGTAATTGACGAAAAAGGGTAAACAAATCGTGTAAAAAAGTGGCTGAATCTTTGGAAAGCTTCCCGTGTTTTAAAATAGGATTACCCATAAAATTGGGATCAAATCCCAATTTTGCAAATCGTCCTGCACTACCAAGCTCTGCATAATCATCAAAGAGCCCCAATTGATGGTTCAATCGCCGTTTTTCAAACGGATTACTAATCTGTGTATCAGGAGAATACAATCCTCGAATAAAAGAGCCGTTCCCCAGTTTTTGCAAAGCGACAAATAGCTCTTTAGCGATAGCACTCCCTACCCCTTTGGCATAATCAAATAGATGGATAAATGCCATCATATCCGATTCATTCACAAGTAACGTATACATATCCAAAAGAGCTTTGATCTCTTTGGAATCAAAAAAACTGGTCCCGCCACGTCTGCGGCACGGTATCCCCATCTCACGCAACGTCGCCTCGATACCGTCCGCCGAAGCATTGTTACGAAAGATAACCGCAATCTCTTCGCGATTAGTAGAGGAGTCCCCTATTTTTTGGGCGATCCCGTGATACTGATCAAACAGTTCATCATAGATCAGAAGCGAGGGACTTTGTGCTTCTGCCGTTCGGGTTACTTCAAGCGCTTTAGGATAGATCCGTTCATTATAGGCGATAACAGTGTTCGCAAGCGAAAGGATAGGAATTGTTGAGCGATAATTTTTGTTGAGGGTATAAACCTCTGCATCAGGAAAATTGGTCGTGAATGAGCCGATAATCGAGATATCGGCACCGTTAAAAGCATAAATACTCTGATCATAATCCCCGACACAAAAGAGTGACGGTGGACGCATAGCGTTGATCAATGTCCCCTGAAGGGCATTGGTATCTTGGTACTCGTCGATCAATACCTCTTTGTACCCCAAATCGCTCTCCAATGCCAAAGCACGCATATGAAGCAGTAAGTCGTTGAAATTGACAAACCCGTACTCTTTTTTCAACGCTTCAAACTCATCGATGATATCGGCATAGATGGCCGCATACACCGCGTGTTCATCCTGACGGGTTAAAATCCACTCTTCAAAATTAACATTCATCTCAGTGTTTTGATAAAACGAATAGACATCATAGAGGTAGTTGGCACCATACGCTGAAGTGGCACAATCAATGTGGCTAAATGTCCGTTTCTCATAAACGCTACGAAAAAGGGTTTTAAGTTCACGCGGCTGCTTGAGGACAACTTTCCCCTCTTTACGTTTTAGCCATCTGTAGCTTACCGCATGAAACGTCCCCGCATCGATCTTCGAAGCAATCTCACGACCAAAAAATGCCGCTACCCGTTCCACCATCTCTGCCGCAGCTTTGTTGGTAAAGGTGAGGAGTAGAATCTCTTCGGGTTTCACGTTTTGAGAGATAAGATAGGCGATACGCCCAACTATCGTAGAGGTTTTCCCCGTACCAGCAGATGCGATAATAAGGTTATGCCCATAAGGGGCAGTTGCGGCAGTATATTGCTGATCGTTGAGACGTGAGAGAGGCAAAAGGCTCCTTAAAGCCTCGCAATAAAGAGGCTAAATTATGATTTAAACTTTCTGATCGGCTCGGCTAAACCGAAACCAGGATGATTTTTCACATCTAACACCACTTGAGCCATAGTCGCATTGTCTTGATTGAAAATAAGCGGAGCTAGGAAGTTGATACACGATTCATCAAGCGGATCTTGAATAACAGCGATATTATATACCACTACCTTTGAATCTTCATTAATATCAAGTAAAACTCGAATTGAGCTAGGGACATCAAAAGAGTACTCACGTAATAAATACGGATTCACGACCGTGAAACTGACTTCAGTATCGTCACAACTTTTCAATATTAAAAACATTTCATCGATTTCATTCAACTCTACTTTGGTTACTTGATCAAATCCCAATATCGTTGACTTAACTTCGTATTGCATTTTATATCCTTTTTTTCAAGATGTTTCTTTTGTAGCAAAACTATTCTACCACATATTTATGATAAATAACATTTGAACATTAAATTGCGTTATTTAAAACTTAAATATCTTTGACTCAATTTTTGGTAAAATAATTATATTAAATGAGTTAAGCAATTACTGTTCCTCAAAAATTTGATATAATTCCCCCATATTATCCAATTCAAGGCTTATTTATGTCCACTACCCACTACGATCCCAAAAATATTGAAGAGAACTACTATCCCATCTGGGAAAATCGGGGTTATTTCGAAATCGACGGAAACCAATCCATCGTAAAACCAAATAAACATTTCGCGATCATGATGCCTCCGCCGAACGTTACCGGACGGCTTCATATCGGACACGCCCTCACCTTTACCCTCCAAGACATCATCGTACGTTACAAACGGATGGACGGTTATATGACCCTCTGGCAACCGGGAACCGATCACGCGGGGATTGCTACCCAAAACGTGGTGGAAAAACAGCTCCTAGCCGAGGGAAAAACCAAAGAAGAGCTCGGACGCGACGCATTTTTAGAGCGTGTTTGGGAATGGAAAGAGGAGAGCGGTGGAATCATGGTGGGACAACTCCGAAAACTCGGTGTTTCTCCTGCATGGAGCCGTGAGCGCTTTACGATGGATGAGGGGCTAAAATCCTCCGTCAAAGAGGCATTTGTCCACCTCTACAACCAAAACCTCATCGTTCGCGGAAATTACATGGTCAACTGGTGTACCCACGACGGTGCTTTGAGCGATATCGAGGTAGAGCACGAAGAGCACCAAGGGAACTTCTACCACATGCGCTACCCGTTCAGCGATGGAAGCGGTCATATCGTGGTTGCAACGACCCGTCCTGAGACCTATTTCGGAGATACTGCGATCATGGTACACCCTGATGATGAGCGTTACCTCCACCTCATCGGACAAAGTGTCACCTTGCCGCTTATCAACCGAGACATCAAAATCATCGTCGACAGCCATGTTGATCGTGATTTCGGAACGGGTGTCGTTAAAGTCACCCCAGCGCATGATACGAACGACTACGAAGTGGGCAAACGTCACGATCTCGAATTCATCACCGTATTCGATGAAAAAGGGATGTTGAATCACCACGCAGGTGAGTTTGAGGGATTAGAGCGTCTCGAAGCACGCGCAGTAATTGTCAAACGTCTCGAAGAAGCGGGATTTATCGAAAAAATCGAAGAGCATACCCACCAAGTAGGTCATTGTTACCGCTGTAAAAATATCGTTGAGCCGTACATCTCTAAGCAGTGGTTTGTCCGCAAAGAGGTAGCACGCGGTTCGATCGATAAAACCAATGAGGGGTTAACCCAATTCTTCCCTCCGCACTGGATCAACAGCTACAACGCGTGGATGGGAGACCTTCGCGACTGGTGTATCTCTCGCCAGCTTTGGTGGGGACACCGTATCCCTGTGTTTTACTGCGATGATTGTAATCATGAGTGGGCAAGTTTAGAAGAAGCTCCGTCTTCGTGTCCTCATTGTGCAAGTAAAAACTTCACCCAAGATCCTGATGTTTTAGATACATGGTTTAGTTCTGCATTATGGCCATTTTCAACGCTTGGATGGGGAAATGGCGATGTAAGTGCTGATTCATTATTCCAAAGTGAAGATATGGCGAAATTCTACCCTAACAGCCTTCTTATTACAGGATTTGATATCCTCTTTTTCTGGGTTGCACGAATGATGATGATGGGGGAGAGTTTCACAGGGGAATTACCGTTTAAACATATCTATCTTCACGCCCTTGTTCGGGATGAGAATGGTCAAAAAATGTCCAAATCCAAAGGGAACGTCATTGATCCTCTCGATATGATTGAAAACTACAGTGCCGATGCCCTTCGCTTTACCTTAGCCGTTTTGGCAGCACAAGGGCGTGATATTCGTCTCAGCACCGAGAAACTGGAGCAAAGCCGTAACTTCACTAACAAACTTTTCAACGCTTCCAAGTTTTTGCAAATGAACGTTGAGACCTTCAACGATTTAGACAATCAAGCAATCATCACCCCATTGGGACGCTATATGCTCAGTCGCTTCCGACGTGCTACGGCAGAAACACGCGCCTTTATGGATGAATACCGATTCAACGATGCCGCCACAACTCTCTACCGCTTCTTGTGGAATGAATTTTGTGACTGGGGTATCGAACTAGGGAAAGCCTCCAAAGAGAGTGTACATGAGCTGGGAAGTATCTTCAAAGAGTCTATGAAACTCCTCCATCCGTTTATGCCGTTTATCACTGAATATCTCTATCATGAGCTCTCAGGAACCTCGCTCGAAGAGGGGAACTCCATTATGGTGATGGCATACCCTGAAAATACCGATATTGATGAGACGATTGAAGCCGAGTTTGCCATTATTATGGATGCTATTATCACCATCCGTCGTGCCAAAACTCTCGTGGATTGCGGTAACCAAAAAATCCCTCTCGCCTATGTCAAATGCAGTGGAAACCACACGATGATGGAACCGTTCATCGCCCGTTTGGCAAAAGTGGAAGAATTGAAATTTACCGCAAGTAAAATCGACAATGCCATCAGTGATATCGGCGAATCGGTCGAAGTCTATCTCCCAACCGAAAGCATTGATTTGACCCCAATCATTGATCGTCTTAGTAAACAAAGAGAAAAACTTCAAAAAGAAGCCGATAAACTACGAAGTATGCTCTCAAATGAGCGTTTTGTAGCCAATGCTCCTGAATCTGTCATTACTGAAAATCGTAACGGGCTAGCGGATGCGGAGGATAAGATTTCTAAAATTGAGGTGCAGTTGGGGTCGTTGGAAGGATAATATCATTTCAAAGCTAAAAAAATTAATTGGGTAAATGAGGAGTTGTATAATGGGATTGGAGTTAAAAGCAGAAGAAAAGTCAATCAATACATTGTTTAGCGGAGATAAGAATCAATATATTATACCTCCCTATCAAAGACCATACTCGTGGAATGAAGAGCAGTGTCGAGAGCTTTTAGATGATTTACTCAAAGCGTTTGAAGATGAAGAGACTAGTAATTATTTTCTTGGTAATATCGTCATTGCTTCGAGTCTTGAGGATAAAAAGCGCCTTGAGGTGATCGATGGACAACAACGACTTACGACATTAACCCTTCTTCTCAAAGCATTGCTTTTTTTTGATGCTAATAATAAAAAATTGAAAAACTCTATCTGGGAATTGGATGATAGAACCGATGAGCCTAAAGACCAAAGATTAAAAACAATGGTTTTTGAAGATAAGGATGCTAAGTTTCTCAAAGATGCGTTAGACTTGGCTTTAGCTAACAATTGTACAATAACCAAAAAAGATAATCAGTATAAAAAGAATATTTGCTATTTTTACAATAAGTTCAAAGATATGGAAGTAAAAAAACTTCAGAATTTTACCGATTTTTTACTCTACGATGTCTCCATCCTCCCTATACAAACACAAGGAAATAATAAAGATATAGCCAGAGAAAATGCCCTCAAAATTTTTGAAACCATTAATGATAGAGGTTTACCCCTCTCTGATAGTGATATATTCAAAGCCAAGCTTTTTGCGATGGCACTCAATGAGACTAAATCAGATGATTTTATTAACGAGTGGAAAGGATTGGACGCAGAGTGCAGTAACACTAATTATATAATCAACGATCTTTTTAAAATTTATAGCCATATTATTAGAGGTGAACAAAAAAATAAAACAACAGAAATTGGATTAAGAAATTTTTTTATAAATAAAGAGTATTCACCTTTCAATCAAAAAGAGATAGAGTATTCTCAAATATTAAAGAATCTTTTTAAGATTAGTCAATGTATCTCTTTTTATAAGGATGTTATTACAGAACCACAAAAGTATCAGGAGCTTGCAAAATGGTTTCAAATCTTAAAAGAACATCGAAATAGATACCCTCTAATTGCCCTCTTTGTCTATCTCTACAGAAATGAGATAGAAAATAATCAAGCCTTGGTTAATTTTTCTAAAAACTTGGTTCGATTGGCTTATGATAGGGATATGCGAATCCAATTACCATTTAAAATTTATGACTTGATCATCCAAATAACTGAAAATAAGTTAGAAGAGTATAGTTCAATACTAAAAGAAAGTGACTTTGAATATTTTGGTGTTTTGAAAAATGGTTATGCCCTTCTTACTTTTTATTTACAAGAAAAGCAGGAAGTAATATCTAACTACAAATTGGACAAAATTATCAATTCAAGAGATATAGCCAATTTAGATGAAAGTTGGAAAGCTATAGACTTTAACGAATATACCGATACCTTAGGTAATATGTTAGTGACTGATATTAGTAAAAGAAATGTTCTCTTAAAAGAAAAAGTAAATCATTTAAAGAGTTCTAATCTTCAAGAGATACAAGATTTGGTACCAAAATTAGAAAATTGGTCTTATGTGAATTATCAAGAGCGAGAGACTGCGCTTAGAGAACGACTTCTAGCTTTTTTTAGGAATTCTCATGCGCATTAAACACGTAACGTTACAGAATTTTAAATTTCATAGTGATTTAACCTTTGATCTATCCAAAAAAAATTGTCTGATTTACGGTGAAAATGGTACGGGGAAAAGCTCTGCTTATGAAGCGTTTTATGCAGTATTCAAAACCTATTTTAGAAACAATGATTTTGATTTTCAGAAGTTTCAAAAGAGTGGCACGAGTGATTTGCGTGTCGAAATTGTTTTCGATAATAATCGTCAATTAATTCTCCCCAATGATAATTATGCGTTATTGGAGGAGTTTCCAGTAGAGAATAAAAATACGATCTATTTTGCCAATCACGATTTATTGGAATTTTTGGTCGGATATGAGAACAACTTTTATATCACGATTGATCAATATCTTAAAAAATATTTTGACCAGTTAGAAATTTTTTGTGCAACTTTTGATGCCGTCAATAGCACTATTGATTCATTAAATCATAAGGAAGAAAATGAAAAAAGACAAAAAAATAGTGAACAAATGGGTCAATTTTTAACTCAAGTTACATTAAGAGCAAATGATATTATCCAAAACCATTTTAAAGAAAATTTTGAATTAAGCTTTCAGTATGATTGGGGAATGTCCGATACAACAGGTACCTATGAATTTCCCACTCCAAAAATTACGCTTCAAATAGACAACAAAGATAATCTTAAACTCAATTTCAATGAAGCTAAACTCAAATTAGCCTCCATAGTGCTCTTTTTTGCGCTAATAAAATTAGCAGAAAATCCCGAAAATCCACTTAAATTATTGGTTTTGGATGATTTTTTGACCTCTTTAGATATGGCAAATCGTCACTATATTATGGAGTATATTTTTACTGAGTTTAGCGATTATCAAAAGATTATTTTGACCCATAATTTGCAGTTTTATAATCTCATTATCAGACTAATTAAATCCAAAATTAATAACAATTGGGATATTAAAAATATATTTTTAGCAGAAGGAAATCAAGGGCTTATCTATAATAAAGAGGAAAATTATCTCAAAAAGGCAAAAAAGCAACTTTTAGATGGAGAATTTCATATTAGTGGAAACTATGCAAGAAAAGAGTTTGAACGGATTAATAATGAGTTCAAGCAAATTTTAGAGTTAGGAAAGCAAGAAAGTTTAAACAATATTTTGGAAACTTTAAAATCACAAAATGATGAGGAAGTTTTTAAAAATCCCTCAAAAAAGCTCGAAAAATTACGCACGAAATATTTAAATATTAAAACTATATTATCTAATGAAAATGATAACAAACAGGCAAAAGTAGGAAAAATTAAATATGAAATTAAACAAATAATAGAAGAATTAGAAACGGATTTATGTAATCTAAGTGGTTTAAAAAGTGTATTGAATCAAACAGAGTTTTATAAAAATATCCTTTTTAATCCTGCCTCTCATAATGATGAGGAGAAAGAAATATATCGTAAAGAGTGTATCAACAGTATCAAGTTATTAGAAGAGCTAAACGAATATCTTAAAAGGCTAAAGGGGTAATCCGTATCACGGATTCACCAATAATTACAAAAATAGCTACTCAATTAAAATCACTACAAGATTAGAGGTAAAACTGAACCTGCTACCTCTCCAATCTTTTAGTTTTAAAATTTTCAGGGCATTATATTGTTATACTTTCAATTATTTTTCAAAGGCTTCTTATGCAATTGTGCGTCGGACTTGATCGCCCTTCCCAAGATAAGAATTTAGCTCTTATCGAAAAACTTAAAACCTATCCCATTGCTTTCAAAGTGGGTTTACGCTCCTATATTCGTGATTTAAAACCTTTTATCAATGCTATCAAATCAATTAATCCCGAGTTTAAAATCTTTTTAGATCTTAAACTCTACGATAGCCCAAACACGATGCCTGATGCTGTTAAATCGATTATAGGATTAGGTGTTGATATATTCAACGTCCTCGCTGTCACCACTCTGACCTCTTTCGATGAGAAAGAACTTTTTCATATATACGATGAATCAATAGTTACTAAAGCGAATCAATTTGCTGAGAATTCCAATGCACCTGAAGCCGTTATCGCTGAAAACCGCAACGGACTCGCCGATGCTAGAGATAAAATTTCTAAAATCACGGCTCAACTCAGTGCACTAGGTAACTAAGTGCAGTTTCGGGAACTCTCTGCCTCTGAACTAGTTGAAGGGTTTGCCCTCCTCACGACGCTGCGCACGGAACTCACCTCCGAAGCATTCGATGCGTTCATCACCTCTCAATATCCTAAAGACTATCGCCCCATCGGTGCCTATCAGCGAGGCGAGTTACAGGTTTATGCGGGGGTGAGTATACGGGAAAATTTGGAGTTGGGACGACATTTGATCGTAGATGATTTCGTCACCTACATCGGATGCGAACATCTCAGCGGTGAAATGGTTGATTATCTGTGCGACTATGCCAAAATGCACAAATGTCAAAGTATTTTAGTGTGGGGAAAACAAAGAGGTGTTTCGATCAATGATCTCACCGGATTCCGCCCCAAGCGGGACGGGTTTATTAAAACCTTCTGATTACTCCGCGATCCCTTCGATCTCGACGACCAGTTTCACTTCATCACCGACGACTACACCGCCCGCTTCAATCGCTTTATTCCAGTTCAAACCGAAATCTTTACGGTTGATTTTACCGTTCAATACGAACCCTGAACGCTGATTGCCCCACGGGTCTTCAACGACACCGCCCATGTCAATATCTAAAATTACTTTTTTAGTAATACCTCGAATTGTTAAATTCCCAGTCATTTTTGTTTTAGTAGTACTTGTCATGGAAAAAGTAATATCACCAAATTTTATAGTATCAAAAAAATCAACACTGCGCAGATGCTCATCACGTTTAACGATACCAGTATCAATCGAGTCAGCTTTGATTGCACCACTAAGTGATTTAAATACCCCTTTTTCCAAATCATATATCCCCGAAAAATTATTAAACTTTCCAGTTACTGTACTGATCATCATATGTTTTACTTTAAAACCTACAGTTGAATGAGAAGGATCAACTTTATACAATGACGCTGAAACATCACTAACACTTAACACTAGTACGGCTACCATCGCTATTAAACTTCGTTTCATTCTCTATCCTTTAGAGTTAATCTTCGAATATTGTAAGCTGTTTTAATCAATAATTTATTAATACAATGCAAATAGAAGTTTTTTTAAGATTTTATACAGTATAGCTATCTAAACCTTTTCAAAACTTCTCTAGGTTATACTTTTGTGAATATTTATCCAAAGGCCTAATATGCAACTGTGTGTCGCTCTCGATCTCCCGAATCAGGAAGAGAATTTAGCCCTCGTTGAAAAACTAAAAAATTATCCACTATGGTTAAAAGTAGGTTTGCGGTCCTATATTCGAGATGGAAAACCATTTATTGATGCCATCAAAACCATTAATCCAGATTTTAAAATTTTTCTTGATCTCAAACTTTATGATATTCCTAATACAATGGCTGATGCGGCTGAATCCATTATGGGACTTGGAATTGACATGTTTAACATCCACGCCTCCGCAGGTCGCAAAGCGATGCATGAAGTAATGAAACGACTAACGCCGTATGAAAACCGACCTTTGGTACTCGCGGTCACAGCACTGACCTCATTTGATGAGAGTGAATTTAGTCATGTATATGGAGAAACAATTGCAACTAAAGCAGATAGCTTCGCCCAAGATGCTCATCAAGCAGGACTGGACGGTGTCGTATGCAGTGCTTATGAGAGTGCATCGATCAAATCCTTAACAAACAAAAGCTTCATTACTCTTACACCTGGAATTAGACCTTTCGGCGAAGATGCTGGGGATCAGGAACGGGTCGCAACAATCAAGACAGCAAAAGATGAAGATGTTGATTTTATTGTTATTGGACGCCCTATCTACAAAGCATCTGATCCTGCAAAAGTTGTTGAAAAAATTCTATCACAATTATAAATTGGAATGCTCCTTGCTTTATTTCTTGTAAACAGTTACAAGGAGTCTGCATGAAATTTATGGATAAAATCGAGCTGATTGTTAAACTCAAAGAGAAAATTGCCGAAGCTAAAGCGACAAATGAAGCTCTTGCTCTTCAATTACAAGCTCTTTTGGATCAAGTTATCTCAAATCCTCAAAACTCTCCCGCTATTTAACATAAGTAAGCACTCATTTAAGGTGCTTATTATCTATACATGCTTATAATTGCGTTCTCATAAATATAAATGGACGAGTAGGAAAGCGGCTGAATCCACCTCCCTGCTAAGGAGACGTACTGGCAACGGTACCGAGAGTTCGAATCTCTCCTCGTCCGCCACAATCTATCTTCTTGTATATTCAATATGCTCCGTTATAAACTACCTATGGAAAATTTAAAAATCGTAAAGAAAAGATATTATAAGTTTGAAATTCATAATCATCATAAAAGCAAATCTGAGTATAGTATCACCTTACCTAAATAATACGAGAGCAGTAAATCAATAAATATGCAAATCATTCGAGAAACAATAGAAGAACTTAAACAGCAATACTTCGCAGATGAGCGCCCGTGGATAGTGACGTACTCAGGTGGAAAAGATTCAACGTGTGTATTGCAGTTGGTTATTGCTATGCTTCAAGAGCTTCACGCTGAGGGTAAAGATCATAAACATACGTATGTTGTCTCTTCCGATACTACAGTTGAAATGCCTATTATCGAAAAATACCTCCGAACTAAACTTGATGAAATTACAGAGTTTGCAGAAAGCACGGAGCTAAAACTATCCGCTCATAAGCTCAGTCCGAAAATCGAAGAGTCGTTTTGGACGCTTATGGTAGGAAAAGGCTATCCTGCACCTACTAGTACCTTTCGTTGGTGTACTGAACGGATGAAAATAAATCCGGCTACTCATTTTTTACAATCGCTTGTCAATAAACATCAATCTATATTAATGCTTTTAGGTGTACGTAGTGCAGAGTCACAAGCGCGTCAAACTTCTATCGCTAATCGAAAACTAAATCAACGTGGTCTCTCGCCACACGATAATATTCCTAACGCTTTTGTCCTCTCTCCAATCAAACATTGGACGAATGAAGACGTTTGGACATATCTAAGCGATACAGACAAAGAAACAACCCCTTATCCGTGGAAAAATCACGAGTATATGATGAGTTTGTATGACAAAGGAAGTGGAGAAGGAGATTGCAATATTGCCCTGAATCCACAATCACCAAGCTGTGGTAAAACCCGTTTTGGTTGTTGGGTCTGTACAGTAGTTGAAAAAGACCGTTCGATGGAAGGGATGCTTGCCCATGGTGAAGAGTGGATGCTCCCTTTATGGACATACCGAGAGATGTTGTACCAATATCGCAATGATCCCGAAAAACGTGATGATAGACGACGAGACGGTTCACGTGCTATTAACGAAGGGGGCGGACCATTTTTAATGCCTGTTCGAAGAGAGCTTCTCGATAAACTTTTACAAACTGAAATCGACATCGCTATCAATTACCATCAAATGAAAAAAGATGCTCCTGATTATAACCCCTCAGAGACATTTCAACTGATAAAAGATGATGAGATTACATTGATTCAGCAGCACTGGGATGATGACGGTGATATTAAAAAAAGTGCCTATCGAATAGCTCAAAAATATTCTCGTATGATGGAAGAATCGACTGAAACACCGTTACGTTCAAAACTGGAAAATGTAGCGGATGAGTTTAATATCGATCTTTTTGAGCGTATCTATGAGATTGAAGCTTACAGAAAAAACATTTCTACCCGCTACGGTATCGTTGGAGATATTGAAAAACGGATCGTAAATTTTTATAAGGGACAATTTCGTGAAGCTAGCTAATATCTATGCAAACAACTTCTTTTTGTATCACGAAATAAATAGAATATATTTCGATACTATCACATGTACTAAAAAAATATTTTTTATTTCTAACATCACACATAACTTCAAAAGTTAGAAATATACATCATGACAAAACAAGAGATACTTTCAACACTCTCTGAACAAAAGCCTTACCTTGAAAAAGAGTTTGAGGTCAGTAAAATCGGTCTCTTTGGTAGCTATGCAAAAGACAGACAAACGGATGAGAGTGATATAGATTTTTATGTAGAATTTAAAAGAAAAACGTTTGACAATCTCGCTGGGCTTTGGGTCTATCTCGAAGAGCTTTATCACAAAAAAATAGACATTATCCATAAACATAAAAACAACAATCCTATCATCATCTCAAACATTCAAAAAGAGGTGATTTTTGTATAATTCAATTCAAACATTAACTTATTATGAGAGCAATTCATCAATACTCACTAAAAGATATGAATCAGCTACTGTTTTTGAAATTCAAGAATCACTTTTGAATACTTTCAAAGTTAGTAATAAGCTATTGGAAATTGGTTGTGGTTCTGGTCGAGATGCTTCATTTATGCTAAAAAACAAGTATGATGTTACAGCAATTGATGGCTCAAAAAATATGATTGAAGAAGCAAAAAAAATCCACCCTGAATTGTCTGAAAAACTTTTTCATATAACCCTGCCAAATGATTTGAATTTTGATGAACAATTTGATGGAATTTATTCAATAGCAACACTTATGCACTTGTCAAAAAATGACCTTGAAAAAACAATTTTAAAAATTTATGATACATTAAACCAAAATGGAAAGTTTTTAATTTCAGTTTCATTGTTTAGAGATGATATTGATAAAAATGGGTATGATGAGAAAGGAAGATTTTTTTTAGTGTTGAGTTTTGAAGAATGGATAAATATGCTTGAAAATGTTGGCTTTAAAATATTTGAGACAAAAACCAATAAAGATGGACTCAATAGAGATGGTATTGAGTGGCTTACTTTAGTAGCTCAAAAAATAATATGAATTTACAAACTCTCAAAACCAATATTTTAGATTTTTTAGAAAATAAATTTATTATTGAGAAAGAACTCATAAGAGGGTTTTTACTTACTCATTCAGATAATAATGCCATTATGATTGATTATCAAATTTGTGATAAAACCAACCCTTTTAAGTACAATGAATACACAAAAGAGCAAAACGCATTGATGTCAAAATACAAATCAGTTTATAGGTTTTTGATAGATAATGAAAAAGATTTTGAAGAGTTTAAATCAATTTACTCGCATATTCAAAATAATGATTTTAACGAAGATGTTATAAAACTACATGGTACAAATAGAGAGTTAAAAGAGATTGATCCAACATTACCCGAAGCATATTTTGAGGCAGCTTTTATTGATTGCTATGGAAGAGAATCTTTATCAAAAATCAGAAGAGAATTTCCAATAATTGATTTTGATGGGCAAACTAGATGGATTGATTATCTCATAAAACACAAAAATTATAATATAGCAATAGAAAAAAATGGAGAATCATATCATCATCCAATCATCACTGGAAAAGCTACGTACAAGTCTCAAATACACAAACAAAATTCTTTAGTTGCTTATGGATTTAAGGTTTTTCGTTGGTCTTTGGAAGGGATGAGAACTACTGATAATTTTTATGATGAAGTAAAAAAATATATTGGCAATGTTGAAGATTTAGAAGATTTACAAAAACTTTCAGTTTCAAGACAAATAACACTTTTAAACCATCAAATGGACTCACTTAACGAACTTAAGCAAAGAAGAATAAATGGAGAAAAAAACTTTTTAGTGGTTTTGCCAACGGGTACTGGAAAAACAGAAATTTTAATCGCAGATATAATAGAGCAGTATAAAATTGATAATGCTTTAAAAGTTTTGGTTTTAGTTCCAACAAAACAGTTAAAAATAGACACTGTCAAAAAAATAAATCACAGATTTGAAAATGAACTACATATAAAAGTTTTGATAGGAGAAGAAAGAAGTTCTCAAATACTTATTCAAACATATTCTTGGATGAGTAGATATTATCAAAATTTCAATAGTTTAGATTTCGATTATCTTGCAGTTGATGAAGCGCATCATGCGGTCGCTCCAACACTACAAAAAGTGATTCAATATTTTAATCCAAAAATGCTTTTGGGATTAACGGCGACTGATAAAAGACTTGATGAAAAAAACTTAGCAAACATTTTTGGAAAATATGAATCAAATCTAACTTTAATTGAAGCAATCAAACAAAATATCTTAGCTCCAATAAAAGCTTTTAGAGTTAAAAGTAATATTGATTTATCTGAAGTTAGATTTAATGGAAAAGACTATTATGCAACAGATTTACAAAAAACAGTAATTGCTCCATCAAGAGACCAACTAATCATTGATGTATTAAAAAAGTATTTTGTAGATAGCTCAATGCCGTTAAAGTTTGGTTTGATTTTTTGTGTATCTGTTGATCATGCAAAGAAAGTTGCAAAACTTATTCAAGACAATAACATCTCATGTAAAGCAGTAAGTGGAAATGATCAAAACTCTCAAAAATATATTGAAGAATATCAAGATGGAAATATTCAATTTTTAACAACTTGTTCTCTTCTTAATGAGGGTTGGGATTCACCTAGAACTTCGATTATTGTTATGGCAAGACCGACTATGTCAAAAGTTTTATATACTCAACAAATTGGCAGAGGAACAAGAAAATACAAAGATAAAGAAGCTTTGTATGTAATTGATATTGTGGATAATTATGGAGGTGCTGGAACATTTAAAAATACACCTTGGTCAATTCATGCACTTTTAGGAATATCTGAATATAAGCCTTGGACAGATATATTAAATCCAAATAAATTATCTCATGAAGAGATCTTGCTTGACGGACTTTATGAAGAAGAACGAAAACTTGAATATATAGATATTTTTACATTTGAGGAAAAATATGCCGATTATTTAAGTGATGAACAATTGGCAAGAGAGCTATATATTTCAACTGGTACCTTAAAAGCTTGGGTAAAGAAAAATGAAGCAATACCAGATATTCAAATTCCTATTGGAAAACAGTTTTTGAATTATTATGAGCCTTCAATAGTGGAAGAAATAAGAACAGCTAAAAATTTAAAAGTTCACAATGATGAAACAATTTATGAAGATTTTTTTCAGTTTATCAATGAAGGAACATACTCACTTTCCTATAAAATGATTTTTATTTTGTCATTTTTACAAACGATTGACCATAATGGAGAATCAAATTTAGATGATTTAGTTGTAGAATTCATCAAGTTTTATCAATACAGACTAGATCATAAACTGAAAATGGATAGAAGTACTTCTCCATTTGAAAATCAAGAATTTGTAAATGATTATTCAAAAGTTAAGCAAAATATTTTGGCTAATCCATTTGAAAAATTTGAGAGAAAAAGATTTATGTATCATTGTAAAGATTTGAATAATATTGCTTTTTCAAACATACTTTGGAATCAGATAAATAATGAAAAAGATATTCTAAGAATTAAAAAGAAGTTACTTGATGATTTAGTAGCCTACTATAAAGACATAGATTCTTTAGCTATAGACTATTGGAATATTAATTACTGACCTTACGCACTCTTCAATCTCTGTAATTCCATAAACGCCATTTGATTGGCACGGATGAGGAGTTTGGTTCTGAGTGCGAAATGGTTTAGAGCGGTTTTTATTTTTAAGCATTCGAGCTTGAAT
>Ga0209467_1000693_pt1 | contig 39194 bp, 38 predicted proteins | sample Higcelwee11metaG_FD_187175 | JGI IMG/M metagenome (GOLD analysis project Ga0209467, IMG submission 187175) | Freshwater pond sediment microbial communities from the University of Edinburgh, under environmental carbon perturbations - High... | ecosystem: Environmental > Aquatic > Freshwater >... | reverse complement strand
TGAACGATTTGTTACAAAAGCACCAAAACACAAGCAGTTGCCAGAAGCCGTCTGGATCAATCCACCCAAGACGGTAGAGAACTAAAAAATGCTTCTCTAAATTCGCATGGTACGTGTCTCAAAGTCATTGACACATTCCGCCGGGCTCGAATCGCCTTCATCAGAAATGGCTTGGCGAACTGCATCGCCAGATTGCAAATTATCTTGAGGAGAGACCATGTGAGGTGTACCTAGCCCCGTTCGATGTGCGCCTCCAGGATTTGCCGGGTGCGTCTGACGAAGGCACCCTTACGGTTGTGCAGCCTGATCTCATGGTTGTCTGTGACCGTGACAAGCTTGATGACCGTGGCATCAAAGGCGCTCCCGATCTTGTGTTAGAGATCATTTCCCCCAGCACTGCCAAACGGGATATTACGGTCAAGCATCAGCTCTACCAGCGGCACGGAGTAAAGGAATACTGGCTGCTCTACCCGAATGACAGGACGCTGCTTGTTTATAAGCTTTCTGAAGAAGGAAGGTATTCGCAGCCGATGGTTTTTGGAGAAGGGGATGTTGTGCCTGTTCCGCTTCTTGGGGACCTGTTTATTGATATGGGAAAGGTTTTCAGGATGTAGGAAGGTTGGTTGCAGAAAATAAATCTGTCCCGGTTTTGTTCCATCAGATCGAGTATATCAGAAGACTCGTTAGGTCAGCTGCTTGTCAGGCCCCTGACGCTTGCGCGTGAAGTTCGGGCAGACCGTTATGGAATCAGGACTTTTTTTGACTGTGATGCTGAAAAGGTAAAATTTGAGATCGTAGCCGAAGGCCGGATTGATCTGTTTTCTCAGAATCTACCCCAGATTGTTGTTCCCTGTCTTGATCGTACCTCCTGTTTTGCTGAAAAATTGCTTGCTAACACTGATTGTTGGGCCGACCGGAGTGTCCTGAGTAGGGATCTGATTGATCTGGCTTTTTGGGCCAGCCACTGGGGGCCAATTCCACCAAAGACGCTTGTAATTGCAGAAAAAGCCTATGGTGACAGTATTCTCAGAAGTCTGCAGAGTGCTGTTTTGCAGCTAGAATCGGATGACTCCTACAGGCAGCATTGTATTGTAGCAATGGGTATTACTGACACAGAGCGTTTGAAGGATGGCTTGACTGCATTGACTGGAAAATACCCGTCTTCGATTGGATAGTTTTTGTATGTATTTCCGTCATCATCACTTTTTGTCTGTTGTTTGAGCCCTTACCTTTTTGCATACCCTCTGGCATCCCGCCTTTGAAAAGCTCTGAAAAATATGCGTGGTACGTCTGTAGTATTTTTATGAATACAATTATTTTATATGGTTATTGGTGTGGCATGGCTTGTGCTTTATATGCTTAATCAACTTGGCCACCAAGTCCGTTTTGGATCTAATGGAACTAAGAGTGTCCCCGCTAAATCCTGTATAAGGGAGAATTTATTATGAAAAAATACGTAATGTGTCTGTATATCATGCTTATGACTATTCTCGTTTCATCACCATCAGCTGTTGCCGTCCGAAAAACAGGGATTCGGGGTAAAGTAGTAATGGTTGATGCACGGTATATTACTGTTGATAATAAGACCTATCGTTTTAACGACAAGATACGAGTCGTTGTGACGACTCGCAGCGGAGAGCATCGTTATGAAAAAAATGGTGTTATCCGCGATATCCGAGTTGGGGATAAGGTGTATGCCGTGGTTATTTATGATGAGATGATGGATATTACTCTGGAGAGGTACTAACCATGAAAACCACTCTTAATAGCCGATTATTTGTAATTGTATTTACGCTGGTAGCTCTTCTGTCGATTTTTTCAGCACATTCAAATGCAGAAGTCATGAACTATTACTGCAATGTCCCTCCATTCGTCTCCCGATCAGTACCGCCGTTGGTTTTGCTTACAACGGGACGAGATCACAAGCTTTACTATGAGGCTTTTAACGAAGCGATGGACCTGGATGAGGATGGCCGTGTGGATATTGTCTATATGCACAATATCGACTACTATGGTTATTTTGATTCTTACAAATGTTACACGTACGATAATGGTACGGGCCTGTTTTCTCCAGCCACAACTTCTGCTGATAAGTTTTGTGTTGCAAATCAATGGAGTGGTAACGTACTTAATTATCTAACCATGTCACGAATGGATGTGCTCCGTAGGGTACTTTACGGTGGACATCGCAGCACGGATACAACATCGTCTACAATTCTGGAACGGGTCTATATCCCCGGCGATTCCCACAGTTGGTCTAAAGAGATGACTGGGCGCCTTTGTAAAAAGACAACAGGCGCTACGTACAAGAACATGTGTTACAATGATGATAACTGTGATAGTGGGTTCGAGTGTGTAGACAAGTCTCAAAACCTGATCGGTATGGCTGCCTCTGACACCACCGTTTGTCCGGCAACTGCAGTTACTTGGTCAAGTACGACAAACGGAAAACTGTTGGCTGCCCGTTTTAGTCATCAGTCCGGTATTGCCGACCATAACGGTACAACCCATTTAAACCTGCTTGGTACCTTTTATAACGATAGTTTAGGTACTCCTGTCTCTCCTCTTTCATTGGTTGATCTGGCCGCATCCGGCAATCCTGCAAGCACTTCAAGTAAAGTTAAATATATTAATTCGTTCGATGATGCTCTGCTTAATCCAGACAATAGTCAGGATACCAATACCAGTACCATTGTGGTTGGATCATTCAAGACACCAAACAACAATGATTCTATCGGTATCTGGCAGTTTGCAGTAGATGGTGACGACGGGGTTGAGTTTGAGCTTGCCAATACCAAGAACGGGGCAGGCAATATTATTACCACCTATTATGGAGCCCATGCTGCCTGCTTTAGCCCGGGCGCTTCACAATCCCCAAATAACAAGGCGTTGTGCAATGTTACCCAAGCCAGTAACGACAATCCCAATCTGTACTCAGCCCCTGTTTGTTCCGGTGATACCTCAAAAGCTTGCCGGATGTCGGATGATATGCTGTTGGACCTTACTGGTACCTGTAGTGGTTTGGGTTATGGTTCCTGTGTGGTGGCCCCCAGTAAAGCCTATGTCTGTTCTGCAGCGACAAGTCAAGGGTGTGATCCCGCTACGGGGAATTACTTGCCAGCAAGTGGCACCAAAAGTTGTGCTAACCAGAGTAAGGGTGTCTGTGTAAGAAACTTGCGTGAGACAACCTTGGGAAAGAACGCAACGTACTATTTTTATGCCCGGCAGGCGAGCGGAACCGGGCTAGGCGGTATGCGACTCTGGTATAAAAAGCCCAAAGACACAACATGGAAGATATTTGATAGCACAGAACTTACCTTTACCTCTCCTACCATCGCTTCCGGCAACGAATGTAGTATCCGTTTTCAGTCATTTGTTGATACTGCCACCACGACTACCGGCGCCAACAGGCGGCATCTGTTCTGTAGTACTACCCGTTCCCTTGATGGTCCTCCTTTGCTGCGTATGCTGCACAATCGGGATCAGCGGATGTGGAACTGGGCTTCTAAAGAACGACCTGTCTGTGCTGATGTTATACGTAAGCTTGATGACACTGGTGATATAACGCTGACTGTTGATACCAGCAAGACAGATTCTGTTCCTGCTAATAACAAAATTTGGGATTACACGGTACGGAACGAAGTCTGCAAAACCATTGCTCCTGATAATCGTCCGCTGGCCAATCAGGATGCCGCAGCTAGTGGCAGAGAAACAAACTGTAGGGCATATAAAAATACAGCTAGCGGTGTAATTACGTATAAACCAGCAGGTTTATTGCAAAAATATGGCGAAGGTAAGGGAGGTAAGGTCTGTTCTCGTTCATTCACCAAGCTATGTTCCAGTAATGCTGATTGCACAACTGCTGAAGGGTTATGCATTGATGAAGCCCCCATGTATTTTGGCCTTATTACGGATTCATACATAAAGAACCTTAGTGGCGGTATGCTTCGCAAGGATATCTGGAGCCTGACGGATGAGATCAATATGTCAACCGGACAATTTTATCTCCCAGCATCCTCTTCAGAGGCTGACTATCTTGCTAAATATCCCCAAGGTTCTATTATCAACACCTTTGAAAACTTTAAAACCGTAGGGTTTTCTTACGGTGATAACGCATATAGTGACAATTCTGGAGCGAATGCTGGCGGCTCCTGTGGTTGGATCGTCAATAGGCCGTTGGGAGAAGGCAAGTGCCGGATGTGGGGTAACCCGATTGCCGAACTGATGTATGAAGGGTTACGTTATCTTGCTGGGAAGTCAGACCCAACAACTGCTTTTATAAATTCTGCAACTACTCAGGATGGCGGCCTGCCACTGTTCAGACAACCATGGGGAGTTAATACCTTCAGGCCCTACGGTGATGAGAATAATAATAAGGCCATATTTCCGATCTGTTCAAGTCCGTTTATGCTGGTGTTAAGCGATGAAAACGTCAGTTATGACTCTGATTCTGTCCCTGGCTCTAAATTTGAAACATTTGCAGGGGATCTTGCGGGCCTGAATGTTGCAACGGAAACAGATGTTATCGGCTCTGACGCAGGGGAAGGGTTTAAAGACAAAACGGTTTTTATCGGCGAGAACGAAATAACTCAAGATTTTATCTGCTCACCCAAGACTGTCAGTCAATTAAGTTTGATTAGAGGGCTTTGTCCTGAAGAACCAACCAAGCAGGGCAGTTTCTATTCAGCCGGTATTGCCTATTACGGCAAGACCAAGTTTACCCTTAATACTCAGCAGGTTGATGGCTCAGGTAAAGTTACGGTAAAGGGTAAACCCAATGTAACTACCTATTCTTTGGTAATGTCTTCTCCAGTGCCGAAGATTACCATCCCGGTTGACAAAAAAAATGTCACAATCGTCCCGGTTGCTAAATCCTTTAGCGGTGGCGGTGTAGAAAATTCATGTTCCAGCAAATGCACTACCAGCTCAATTGATGCCAAAGGCAGCCTGGTCATTTCAGGTTGCTCTACTACGGCTACTGCATCTACAGATGGTTCATTTTGTCCTTCCAACCAGATTGTTGATTTTTATGTAGACACCATACTGTATGACAATAACAATGCTCCACCCTATACCGCATTAAATCCTGCTCCCAATATTACCTATGCAAAATTCCGTATTAATTTTGAAGATGTTGAGCAGGGGGCTGACCATGATATGGACGCCATCGCAACCTATGAGATTTGCACCGGCAGTACCTGTTCACCTGCTATCGCTGCAGGTAAAATTAAGGTCAGTGTGTCATCAGATTACAGCGCTGGTGGTATAGATCAGGTAATGGGTTTTGTTGTCTCGGGAACAACTGAGGATGGCACCTATTTAGTGGTAAAAGATGATGGTGTTGGTGCCGGTGCTGCCGTGATAGGAGGCATGCCGTTAAACTGGGACTATGAATTTACTGCGTCAACCACCGCAACTACCGCAACACTTTTGAAATCGCCGCTCTGGTATGCGGCAAAATGGGGCTCTTTCCGCGATGGAAACAAAAATAATCTTCCAGATATACGTGGTGAATGGGCACAGAACTGTACCGCTTCTAATATTGCCGATTGTAACCCGGATAATTTCTACCTGGTTGTTAACCCGCTGAAGCTTGAACAACAGCTTGACAAGGCGCTGAATGATATTTTACGGCAGACTTCATCAGGTACTGCAGCTTCAATTGTTAACAACAGCGGCGAGGCAGGAACCAACATGCTGCAGGCTGTGTTCTATCCGCAGAAAGAATTTGGGGATACAGCCATCTCATGGATTGGTGAGATGCAAAACATGTGGTTCTATCTGGACCCCTATCTTAATTCAAATTCAATTCGTGAGGACACCGTTGCTGATAAGATACTTGATATGCAGGAGGATTATATTACAACCATTACGTTTGATTCCTCTACAGGTAAAACCATGGCTGACAGATTTTCTAATAAAGGTGTCTTCATTGATAAGATTGAGCTTGACAATCTATCTCCGCTCTGGCGGGCAGGTGAATTGCTTTATCTGAGAAATCTTGCAAGTAGTCCGCGCATATTAAAGACCAGTATTAATGGCACTTCACTGATTAATTTTACCGACACGAGTGATAACATAGTTGACGAATCTGATACTATCGTTGCGACCTTAAAACCGTACCTTCAGGCAGCAACAAATGCTGAGGCTGCAAAGATTATCAACTGGGTCAGCGGAACCGATACGCTCACTGATGCCACCCTGCGGAGCCGGACGGTGACTTTTAAAGGCAATCCTGCTGCCCCCTGGCGGCTTGGGGATATCATTTCGTCAACCCCCAAGATGCAGCCTAGCAGTCCGATGCAGGGCTATGACCTTGATTTTAATGACCTAACCTACAAAGACTTCTGGTCATCAAACAATTACAAAAACCGTGGCATGGTCTATGTCGGCGCAAATGACGGCATGTTGCATGCATTTAAACTGGGCAATATTGAAAAGATAGCGGACACTACGCATCCTACCAGAGTTGCCCAGTTAACGCCGAATACTTCACCGCCGTTGGGTAAAGAAGAATGGGCTTATATTCCTAAAAATGTATTGCCCTATCTAAAGTATCTAACGCAGCCTGATTATTCACATCTGTATACGGTCGATACTACGACCAGATTGATAGATGTGAGTATTAACGCTCCCACAGGTTGTAGCGATGATTATTGGGATTGTCTCCGTACAACAACATTTGATAAGGATAACGTTGATCCAGACCATCAAAAAGACCTGAAATTTAATGATACCAGTTGGCGTACGGTTCTGATAGGCGGTATGGGATTGGGGGGGGCAAGCCGCACTTCCAACGGTGTTTGTGCCGTGGCAAGCGATTGCGTTAAGGCACCGATAACCAGTCCGACCGGGTATGAAGATCATGGGTTGTCTTCATACTTTGCGCTAGATGTGACGGAACCGACAAGCCCTTCTTTAATGTGGGAGTTTACCAATCCCGCATTGGGATACACGTTGACGCCGCCGGCCGTTGTCAGAATTAACGGTAAGGTTGGTGGAGCTGGAACCAATCAGAATGATCCCGATACAAGTAAAAATGGTCGCTGGTTTACCGTGTTCGGTTCAGGCCCTACCGGCCCGATTAATACCACTACCCATCAGTTCTACGGCAGATCAGATCAAACGTTAAAACTGTTTATTGTAGATCTGAAAACAGGTGCGTTATTGCGCACCATTGACACCGGAATTGAGAAAGCCTTTGCCGGTTTGCTGACAGCTAACTCAAGTCTTGATACAGATTTTTGGGATGCCAAGGCGAAGGGCTTTTATAGCCATGATGTTGTTTACATTGGTTATACCTACTACGATACAACCAATAGCAGGTGGGATGGGGGGGTAATTCGCCTGATCACTAAAGAAAACACTGATCCTGCACAATGGGCCTGGAGCAAGGTGATCGAAGGGGTAGGGCCGATAACTACTTCTGTTGCCTCACTCCAGAATCGTGCCAAAAAGGAGCTTTGGCTCTATTTGGGAGCTGGTAGATATTTTTACAAAGATGCCACTGGGTTTGACGATGCCGATCCGGACCCCAATGATGCAGATGCTCGGCGTTATATCTATGGTATAAAAGATCCCTGTTATCCAACAGGTTCAGGCATCACTGCAAAAAATGTATTTAATGCGGGCTGTACTGCAAGCGTCATGAGCACGAGTTCACTTACTGACCAGTCTGATAACCCGAGCGCAACGATTGGTTCAACCGGCTGGATGATCAAACTGTCAAAAACCAACAGCGACTTTAAATCAGAGCGGCTTTTAACCAACCCTACAGCATCATACAATGGCAACGTCACCTTTACGACGTTTATGCCCTCTGCTGATATTTGCAGCTATGGCGGTCAGACCTTTGTCTGGGTGGTGAAGGGGATGTCAGGAGCGGCACCTGCTGCCTCAAGCTTGAAGGGTAAGTTGATTCTTCAGCTTTCAACCGGAGCATTTGAGACAGTAGATCTTAAGAACGCCCTGACCGGAAGACAGGGGCGCAGGACCGGCACTGGCGATACTTCAAACGACACGCCATCTGGTGGCTATATTGGTGGTACTTCAAAGGATTCTCCGCCTGAGCAGGTGCCTCCAAAGGGAGTGCCGCGCATTCTGCAGATCAGGGAACGCTAACATGAAAAATCAAGGTTTTTCACTGGTAGAGCTTGTTGTTGTTCTGGGTATTATCGGCATACTGCTGAGTATTGTCAGCATCAGTTTTAATCAGTGGATGGTAAAGAACAATATTGAGCGTCAGGTGAACGAAATGTATATGGAAATATCAGAGGCACGACAGTTAGCTTTAAATACCAGGCAAGCTCGAAGTGTCAGGTTTGGCGCTGATAATAAGAGTTTGGTGTTTAGACGATTCTCATCGGAAGCGGATCTGGAAACAGGCCAAGGGACAGTGGTAAAAACAAAATCGCTTACCTATGCGGTTGAAAGAAGTAACTGGGCTGATCCTTCAGATAATCCAAACATTACGGATGCTGATATTGTTTTTACCACCAGAGGCATTATGAATCAGCCGACTGCTAAATCGATATGTATATTTTCCTCAGTAGGTCCGTCAATTGACGCACTTGTTATTGTTCAGTCAAGGGTTGGTGCGGGTAAGATCAAGACCCAAAAGTCGGAAGGAGGAACCTGTGCAACAGCTAACATTGATGTCAAATAAGGCAGGTTTTACCCTCGTGGAGTTGTTGGTGTCATTGGTCATTACACTGGTTGGTCTGTTGGCACTGCTTGCTTCAATTAATCTTGCTTTGTTTCAAAACCTGGGTAATGAACAACGTCTACAAGCTATTGGTGTTGCTGAAGATGTCTTAAATGATGTCAAAAGACAGCCTTTTACTAATATTTCAACAAGCTGGACTAAAGCTACAGGCACAGAACCGCTACAGGAGTATTATTTACGTGGTTTAAAGAAAAAATATACTGTTGTACGATCAATCACCGACTATACGGACACCAAACGCGTTACTGTCGGAGTATCCTGGACATACAGGGGGCAGAATCTTGAGCATACCGTATCTACGATTATAGGAAAAAACTATGGTGAGTAAAATGTATACAAAGTATTGCTATCGGATGGTGAACATAAAAAATAATAAAGGTTTCAGTCTTGTCGAGTTGATTGTGACCATGGCGATTTTTGTTCTTGTTATAGCAATAACTTCAGATGCATTCCTTATAATTCAGCGCCACGTAAGTACACAATCCAGACTTGCCCAGTCAAACATTGATGGTGTTATTGGGTTGGAGATACTGCGTTCAGATCTTGAGGCCGCTGGTTTTGGCCTGTTCTGGAATACTCCTACGGACAACAACGGCAACAATATTAATGTAACATTTCTGGAGGCAGATGACAATCCGCCGCAAAATGCCTACAACTCAACATCAGGCGCACCCCGAGCTGTGCAGAGTGGTGATAATGTTGTACTCGGCGACAGTTCGCAGCAAATCGATAAAACTGATTATCTGGTGTTGCGTGGTACGACTTTGCCTCACAATGCCGCTTCACAAAAGTGGAGCTATATGACACGTCAGATGGCGTTTGCTACAATTTCATCAGCTACGCCAACAAGCTATCCGTTGAGGATCAATACCTGGTCAAACAACAACTTTGTGGCTGGGGACAAGGTTGTGGTAATCACAGGCACTGATAATAAAGACCCCCTTTATCACAGGAAGCTAATTACCAAGGGCTCCACTACCAGCGATACTACTTATTTCACACAGTACAGTGATTCCAATCTTGTTGATTATCAACCGCCGCCACCGACAACGCCTCCTATCCCGCATGGTCTCACCTATGATTCTTCTGCCTACTTTATCTATGGTGTAGATACGAATGATGGGTCAACAAATGCTGATAAGTTGAGAATGCCATATAATCGTGTAGACTATTATGTGCGTATACCTAATGCAGGCGTTAACAAGGTGCCAAAACGATGCGCGCCTAATACTGGCATACTTTTCAAATCGGTTGTTGGTCATGCAAGCGGAACCCAAACTGAGTATCCGTTACTCGACTGCGTTGCGGACTTTCAGGTGGTTTATACCTTGGATCCGGAAAATAACGATAAACCGGTTACACGTTCGGCATCAGGTCTTCGAGCTCCATTATCAGGAACGTCTGATCTTACTGCAGAGGAGATTCGTAACCAGCTGAAAAATATTCAGATCTATGTTCTTACCCATGAAGGGAAAAAAGATACATACTACACGTATCCAAAGGCAACAATCGGTGTTGGGCCCGGAAATGGCGAAACGTCTGCAACTGGTAGTACATTTGATTTGAGCGCTGCAGAAATGAAAAATTATCGTTGGAAGGTCTATCGAATAACTATCGCTCCCAAAAATTTATTACGTTCCCAAAAATAGGACTATCGCAATGAAACTACTTAAAGATCAAAGCGGTATAGCACTGGTAACCTCTCTTATGATGACGTTGATATCCTTGGCTATGATCATGGTACTCATGTCATATGTGATGCAGGGTATCAGCTCTACTGGTGCAACTAAACGTTATAAGAATACCCTGGAAGCGTCATATGGTGGGACGGAACTGATAGTAAAGGACATTATTCCAATGTTTTTTAACTATTCTGGCTCATCAACAGCCAGTTCAATAGCCGGATTGGAGTCCAAGTATACATCAATCAATCTGAAATTTGATGCTGGCAATCAATGTCTTCTTCAAAAATTGAATAATCAGACCTCGGCTTGGACGGATGCGGTTTGTGGCATAAAAAGAACAAGTACGAATGCCAAAGAGTTACCTGATATGACATTTGTATTGAAATCGACAATAACTGGTTTCCAAACATCCCCAGGATATAAGGTGTTTGCTAAAATTGTTGATACAGCTGTAGTTGGCAATACATATAAATCTTCAGAGGACTACGCTGCTAAAACTCCCGGTGGAGATAGGGACGGAGGAAGTCCAAATCCGATTCCAAGCGTTTATACGATCAACATTACGGCGGAACGTGAAACAAATCCGTTGGAAAAAACAATGCTTGAAGTTCTTTATTCGTATTGATTTGTTGATTGATGTATATAGGGAATTAATGCGGAATAATATAAAAATGTTTTGTTGAAGGATGATTAAGCATGTCTTGCTGAGCTGTTGACAATAAATGTCAGTCTGTTTTGACAAAATAGTTTGTCTGGGCGAATGAAATATTATATTGGCATGTGAAGACCCTTTTAAATCTGCTAGTTATAATTTGGATTTAAGTTGGCTCTCGTCTTGCATATTTAATCAACTGAGTTCTTTACAGAACATTTGTTTTTAACTTACCCACCCTGCATTTTTTGCAGGACACTACCCGAAAGGAGAAGAATCTATGTTAAACAAGATTCGGAACAGAAAAGGATTTACCCTCATTGAGCTGCTGATCGTTGTTGCGATCATCGGTATTCTGGCAGCAATTGCCATCCCGCAGTTCTCTTCGTACCGTGCAAAGGCGTACAACAGCGCGGCCACAAGCGACCTGAAAAATTCTAAGACCAACTTGGAATCTTATTTTGCTGATAATCAAATGTATCCGAATTAAATTACTCATAATTACGTGAAAGGAGTTAGATTATGAAAAAAATTGTTGTTCTACTCGCCGCAGTTCTTTCTTTAGGTATTTCAGTTAATTCTTACGCTGCTGCTGTTGGTACTGCATGGCTTCAGAATAATGGAGGAACGGTCGTTATCCCTGCCGCTGATCATCCTACTTCTACATTGACAATTAAACCCTCTGCCAATGTTTTTTTAGGTTGGGGTGTTGATGCTTCCGGCACAGCATATGTATTGCTTTCTACCCATGCAACGGGTTCCTTTGCGTACGGAACAAGCTCGGGGGATACGAATATTTTCAGGTTACCTACCGTAAATACTGTTGCTAACGCTAATACTATAACAGCTACTCTGTCTGGTGGTTCGCTGCCTGCTGTACCGGCTGCAAACACAGCCGCCGATTGGACCGGCTGGACCGCTTCAAAGTAGTTTAATTTATCTTTAAATCGAATAGAATTACGGGGTGCGCCTTTTGGTGCATCCCTTTTTTATGGTGCGCCCGGCAGGGCGCGTGGGGCGTAAGCCCCATCAAATCAGCCATGGTAGCTGATTTGTGACTTGGAGGTGCAAGTCCTCTACGGACCCTGATGGTGGGAACCGTTAGCCGAACGGCAAGGGTGTCCGGGGCGACCCGGAATCTGAAGGAAGCCGCAGGCGAAACTCCGGCCCGACGAACAGAAATCGCATACGAGGCAGGCATATCCGGGCGAGAAGGCCATGCTCTTTAAAGCCCCATAACCATCCAGGAGGATATGTCTGTAGATGCGGCGGGTATATGGAGTGAAGGTCACGCGCATTACCCGGGGAGATCTGCCGTCCAGCACTGGGCGAAATCCGGGGCATGGCGATCTGGAAAAAGATTGACCTCATGTTCGGCAGAAGTCAACAGAAGCCATACGAGCTGGACTAACCACCCGGCAAAGGGCTGAACACGTTGAAACGAACAGGAGCCTTGAATTTCGATGGCGCGAGCAAAGGCAGAAGTCCCGGAAGAGATGCCGGGGGCCGTGTTGGAGGGTAGGGGCCGGAAGTCCCAAGAGCATAACAACGGTGCATCAGGCGTCACGGTAACGAGAGAAACTTACTGGGCGGAAGCGGAGACGCGCCTGATGGAAGAAATAATCAGTCGCGCCAACATGCAAAAGGCCTACAATCGGGTAGTATCCAACAAAGGAGCGGCAGGTGTGGATAACATGTCTACCGATCAATTGAAAGGATACCTGCAAACAGACTGGCCACGCATCAAAGAAGAACTGCTGAATGGAACGTATAAACCCCAACCGGTACGGAAAGTAGAAATCCCCAAACCGGGAGGAGGCACAAGGATGCTTGGTATCCCCACCGTCCTTGACCGTCTCATCCAGCAGGCAGTGCATCAAGAACTCGGGCCGTTGTTTGAACCCGGCTTTAGTGCAAGCTCCTACGGGTTTCGTCCCGGCAAGAGCGCCCATCAGGCAGTACAAGCCGCCCGTAAAGCAGTAGAAGGAGGCTTGAGATGGGTGGTAGACATCGACCTTGCGCAATTCTTTGACCGAGTCAACCACGACATCCTCATGTCGCGGGTAGCGAGGAAAGTCAAAGACAAGCGGGTACTGCATCTAATTTGCAGCTACCTGCAAGTCGGCCTTTTCGAGGGAGGAGTAATCACCCAACGAATAGAAGGGACACCGCAGGGAGGGCCGTTATCCCCCCTGCTGTCGAATATTCTGCTCGACGAACTGGACAAGGAGCTGGAAAGGCGGAATCATACCTTCTGCCGCTATGCCGACGACTGCAACATCTACGTCAGAACTCGGCGTTCAGCAGAACGGGTTATGGCCTCCATCACCACATTCCTTGAAACACGACTAAAACTCACGGTCAATCAGGACAAAAGTGCTGTAGACCGTCCCTGGAAGCGAATTTTTCTTGGATATGGCATGACGTACCACCGCAGCCCCAAACTAAAAAATAGGGAAAAAGGCGCTGGATCGTATCAAAGCCAAAATCCGTGAAATCAGCCGCAAAGGGAGAGGGAGAAACCTGAAGCGTGTCATCGAAGAAATCACCCCGATACTGCGTGGATGGTCTAACTACTTCAAACTATCCGAAGTAAAGAAACCCTTTGAGGAACTTGATGAATGGATACGCCGGAAACTACGCTGCATCATATGGCGGCAATTGAAGCGACCATTCGCGAGGGCAAAGAAACTGATGCAACGCGGGTTGTCAGAGGCGAGGGCATGGAGAAGTGCCCTGAATAAAAGAGGCCCCTGGTGGAATTCAGGAGCCTCGCATATGAATCAAGCCTTTGATATATCCTACTTCACGAAACTGGGACTACTCTCACTACTCAACCAGTTTTACCGCTTTCAGCATTCAACGTGAACCGCCGTGTACGGAACCGTACGCACGGTGGTGTGGGAGGACGGCGGAAGTAATTCCGCCTCCTACCCGATTGATCGGGATTACTTCTCTTCTTGCATTGACGAGATCCTCTCGTTTGTCTGTCTGGCCGCTTGGAAGTCATGCTGTTTTTTGGCTATAGCTCTACTTTCTCTTTTTAAGGTTTTGGCATGACACTCAAAATAGCCTGTGCTAAGCTTTAAAAATTAAAGTGCTGTCTCACTGCAGGGAGTTGTAGTAATAGAATCAAAGGATGTTTTTTTTAGGTTGTTTACTTTATAACAACAGGAGATTGATCAAAGTATGACGTCAATTATTGTTCTCACCCTAAAAGGCATCTTCCGTGATCGTGTTTTTCAGGGCATTATGGTTACAGCGTGCGCTTTCCTGTTGATCCCTGCCATAGCATCTCTTTCCATGCGTCAGATAACAGAGCTTTCCCTGACGCTGTCCCTTTCTCTAATCTCATTTATTCTGCTGCTGCTGGCGGTGTTTTTGGGGGGGACGTCGCTCTGGAAGGATATCGAACGGCGCTATACTTTCAGCGTGCTGGGTCTGCCACTCTCCCGCCAGAGGTATCTGTTGGGGCGCTTCGGCGGTACGGCGCTGTTTGTACTTCTAACCGCTGCAGTTCTGGGAGTAGCCGCTTTTGTCGTTGTGCTCTATTCAAACACGCTGCATCCCTCCGAGAGGCCGATTATCTGGTCAACCATGGCTCTCTGCATTTTTTTTGATGCCTTAAAATATATCCTGTTGATTGCGGTGGCCTTCTTTTTTTCAACCGTAAGCACTTCCTTTTTCCTGCCGGTTTTCGGCACAATTGCCACTTTTTTGACCGGTGGCGTCACACAACAGGTGTACGAGTATATCAACTCACCTGCTTCAGAAAAACTGTCACCCATGGTGAAACAGATTGCCTTCGGACTGTATTATCTGCTGCCTAATTTTAGCGCCTTTGATTTAAAAGTTAATGTAATCTACGGTCTCCCGGTTTCCGCCAGTGGTTTGTTATTGACTGTGGCCTATTTTGTGGTTTATGTGGGCGCGCTGCTTTCTGTCTCCTCCGTAATTTTTTTACGGCGTGAAATGAGGTAACCGATGCTTAAAACAGCCTCATCGGCCCTAGTTTGTCTGGTTTTGTACGGTATTCTGATAATCCCTTTTACAAACTATTTGCGTAACAAGCCGTATGTTGAAAAGCTGGGCTACTTTCCCTCCTCAGTTACAGCACTAAAATCAATTTCAGTGGATCAGAAAGAACTTGTAGCGGCATCGTTTGTACTGAAAGTACTGATGTACTTCGGTGATCTTGTTGAAAAAGCAAACAACAAGGTGATAATTCCACCTGATTATATGACTATGTCCCGATTGCTGCATTGTGCGGTCAAACTTGATCCCTACAATATGGACGCCTACTATTTTGCCCAGTCATTTCTTACTTGGGATGCAAAGCAGTTTATGCTTGCCAATGATCTTCTTGAATACGGTATGAAGTATCGCACATGGGATTGGTATCTCCCTTTTTTTGCAGGGTTTAATAGTGCTTACTTTATGCGAGATTACTCTAAAGCTGCGGAATACTTTAAACAGGCAGGAGATTTAAGCGGGCAGGGCCTGCTTAAAAGTCTGGCAGGTCGTTATATGCAGGAATCAGGGCAGACTGGTCTGGCAATAGGTTATCTTTCTGCAATGGAAAAAGGGGAGAATAATCCTGCACTTAAAAAATACTATCAACTCCGGCTGGCGGCTTTCCGTGAGGCCCGCCGCATTGAGGTGGCACGGGATGGTTACAAGGAAAAACATGGGGTCATGCCGACAACGGTTGAACAACTGGTTTCCGTAGGCCTTCTCTCTTCGGCTCCAACAGATCCTTACGGAGGGCAGTTTTATCTGGATGCAGACGGGAAAGTTGTAACTACGAGTAAGTATGCCTTTGGTGGGGCGAAGAACAAATAGTACCTGAAAAGACGGAGTGCCTTATGAACGCAATTGAAATAAAAGAGTTACGGAAACAGTTTGCCGGAAAACGAATGACAAAAGTCGATGCCCTGAAGGGGCTTGACCTTACAATTACAGCAGGCGAAGTTTTTGGTTTTCTTGGGCCGAATGGTGCCGGGAAAAGTACTACCATCAAGTTGATGATGGGTTTGTTGAGGCCAACCTCCGGCACAGCGCGAATCATGGGGATGGATGCACGTCAGGCTGAATCTCGACGTCAGGTTGGCTATCTTCCTGAAAACCCGTCTTTTTATGATTATCTTAGCGCCGATGAGTATATTGCTTTTGTAGGATCGCAATTCAAGATGGACTCGGCACTGCTTGAGCAACGCTCGGAAGAGGTGCTGAAGCGGCTTGACCTGTGGGAGGCACGCAAGCGTCCAATGCGTGGCTACAGCAAGGGCATGGTTCAGCGGGTTGGTCTGGCGCAGGCTCTGGTTCATGATCCTGATGTATATGTTCTGGATGAGCCGATGAGTGGACTTGACCCGATTGGCCGTGCTTTGGTTAAAGATATAATCAGGGATCTCAAACAGCGAGGAAAAACAGTGTTTTTTAGTACCCATATTACGTCTGATGTTGAAGCTGTCTGTGATCGTGTTGGAGTTATTGCAAATGGAACCCTCGAAGCTATTGACTGTGTTGATAGCATTCTCGAAAAAGGGGTGGTAGGGTATGTCATCCGTTTTTGTTATCCTGATGGAGCGGATGAGGAAAAACAAGTGTCTCGTGAAGAGCTTGATGTCGCCATGAGGCAGCTTTTTGAGTTGAAAGCTGTTATCAAATCTGTTGAACCAAAGCGAAAGGACATGGAGTCCTTCTTCCTGTCGGTTGTGTCGAGGTCATGAAATTTGCTGTCAGGCCATGGTTGCAACTCGCTCTGACGCTACTCTGCATACTAGCGGTATACTTTCAGGCTATTAGCCACCCTCTCAGTCTTTTCGATGATCCCGGTATTGTTGAACATTATGGCATCAACAGTACGCTAACCTTTTTGGATGTTATCTCGCCGGGAACCGGAATCTATTATCGCCCCATCATCAGCCTATCATTTTGGCTTGATTACCAATTGTGGGAGATGTTACCGACATTCATGCATCTTGAAAATATCGTTGTTCACCTGATAAATGTTGTTCTGGTATTCCTGATCGCTTCACGACTTCCAATTACTTCTGAAACAAAGGCTCTCCCCTACTTAAGTGCGCTTCTATTTGGCCTTCATCCCATTAACAGCGAATCCGTCAACTGGATTGCAGGCAGAACTGATTTGTTTGCTGGTATGTTCATTTTTTTTGCCGTCTATTGCCTGATTCGAACTATACAGGTGCAATCAAGGCGATTTGCAATTTATGCATTTGGAGCTGCACTTCTTGGAACATTGACTAAAGAAACAGCCATCATGTTTATTCCAGCAGCTTTGCTCATAATTAAATACTGGCCTGATGTGTCTCAAGATGTGATCAGGTATAGAGCATGGCGAACACGCCATCTTCTCGTGCCAATAGTTATTTTATCCTGTTTAGCCGCTTCAATACTGATACTGGTATATGTAAAAGGGGGTGGTAACAGCGCAATTTCTATTGTTTTTGAAGGTAGTTCAAATGTATTTATGCGATCGTTTGAGGCTTTTGGTTTTTACGTAAAGAAGGTATTTCTGCCACTTCCTCTTAATATGGCAATTGTAGAAGTAAACCCTTTGTACGCAGTATTTGGAATTATCACTTTGGCGGTATTGATCGTGACATTCAAGCGTTCAGGGATTCCGGGAATTCTATTCGTTTTATCAGCTCTGTTTACTCTTCCGGCATTGATTATTGCCTCAACTTCGTTTGCCTGGACCCCCTTTGGTGAGCGTTATTTATATATTCCATCTGCCTTTGCGGTTATAGGTTCTCTTGAGTGTTCTCGTCGTATTATAGGACATTGGAACGCAGTTAAGTGGTTTTTGCCTATAGTAAGCATCGTTATAGCCCTGTTTTCCATAGTTACATTTCAACGTACCGTAATCTGGGGAGATAATCTTGCATTTATGGAGGATATGGTCGTAAAATCACCCCGTTTTGGTGTTGCACGGAATCAATATGGAGGGCTACTTAAGCAGGCTGGACGTTACGATGAGGCTGAAAAGCAGTACAAAATTGCCTCACAACAGAAAAATAAGGAAAGTGTAAACAGGGTAATCCGTCTTAATTTGATTTGGATGAAGATACTTGGAAAGCCATTGGACGAAGCACGAGCAATTTTGATGTCAGAAATACACAATAAGGCTAGTGTCGATATTAATCTGTTGAAACAACTTAACAAAATTGATGAGGCACTGCTACAAGAAACGGTGTCTATAGAGAATAAAAAAAAGATTGTCACTGATATTATAGAAACAAATGATCACTTGTACGTAAAAACGAGTAATGCTTTTTATCCTTACAGGTCCGGTCAGCTTGCGTTATCTATTGGAGAAAAACAAAAAGCTGGAATACTATTCAGAAAAGCGTATGAAACTGCACGTCCTGACGCGTATTATCGAGAACCTGCTCGGAGACTTGCCGAAGAATTGGCTGAAAAAGACGTGTCGCGGGATGTTGTTGATTAGTTGATTTTCTGGAATTGTTGTACAAAGTTGACACAAAGCGCCTTGATAAACTTTCTGAGAAAAAAGTGACAGTACTTGCGTTTGATCTGAATATTTAACCGGAAGCAGACAGATCCGTTCTGGTTGTATCAGAGTGGTAGAATGGCATAAATTATGTAATATACGCCAAAAACTGCAGATTTCTTTCGGTAAGCCTATTTTGCTGCGCCTCCAGATGCACATTATTGTGGTGCGGCTTTGACCAATGTACGCAGACTGGAGTAAAGTAAGTGACTGGCATGAAATTTTCCTGTTTTCATATCTTGCGTCCTGTCCAGTGGCTGAAGAACTTGATGTTGTTTTTTCCCCCTTTCTTGGCTGGCCATACCGTGCAACCAGGAATTATCATAAAAGGGCTGATTCCTTTTGCTGCATTCTGTCTGGTATCCAGCGCCGGTTATATTTTTAATGACCTGATAGATCGGAAACGGGATCTGTTGCACCCCAAAAAATGTTTGCGTGCCCTCGCGTCTGGCAAGGTCAGTGTCACAACTGCAGCGCTTGCTGTCTTTTTTTTGCTGTTGTGTGGATTGATACTTGCCAAGACTATTTCAACCACGTTTTTTGCCTTTCTGTTGGGATATATGATGGTTTCTTTCTGTTACTCCTTGTATCTCAAAAGCATTCCGGTCATTGACCTCTTCTGCATATCAGCTGGATTCCTGATCCGTCTCCAGGCTGGTGGTGAGCTGTTTCATATTTCCATTTCTCCTTGGTTATTCTTGACAGTTTTGCTGCTATCATTGTTTTTAAGTACCGGTAAACGGCTAAGCGAGGCGCAAACATTAGGCGCCTGTGCCGGTGAGCATCGCACCAGTTTGTCATGCTATCCCCCGGGGTTTCTTACGGGTACCCTGTATATGACCGCGAGCGCTGTTCTGGTAACCTACGCCATGTATACCTTGCAAAAGCCCAAACTGATCTACACGGTACCGCTGTGCCTGTTTGGCCTATTGCGGTATATGCTGCGGGTTAGCGCTGGAAAAAGCGGAGACCCTACAGAATCGCTGATAAAGGACTGGCTGTTGTTTGTGGTTGGTCTGCTGTGGGTGCTGATGGTGTTCTGGAGCATCTATCTGTGAGCCGTGTATGTATTATTCTGGTCAACTGGAACGGCTGGCGCGATACGCTGGAATGCCTGGAAAGCTTGCTGCAGTTGGACTATCCGGATTTTAGAATAGTGGTGTGTGACAATGGCTCTGGTGATGATTCGCTCAATCAAATCAAAAAATGGGCCAATAGCCGTGCAGTGCCGTTGGCTGAGTACCAGCGCAGTAATGCAGAGGCAGGTGACGGAGATCAGTTGCTGACACTTATCAATATCAATGAAAACCTGGGCTTTGCCGGTGGTAACAATGTGGGGCTGCGCTACGGCATGGCACGGGGAGATAGTGCATATTATTGGTTGCTCAACAATGATACGGTGGTTGAGCCGGATACCTTGACGCATCTGGTGGCACTGATGCACGGGGATCAGAAGGTTGGCATCTGTGGCTCAACCATTCGTTTGTACTATGATCGAGAAAAAATCCAGGCCTTGGGGGGCGGGCATTACTGCCGTTGGATTGGGCTACCTTGGCACTACGGTCGTTTTATCCGGTGGGGCATGGGGATAAATCAAAAGCAGGCTGAGGCCCGGATGAATTATGTGGAAGGTGCTTCAATGTTGGTGTCGCACATGTTTCTTGAACAGATAGGGTTGATGTGTGAGGACTACTTTTTGTATTTTGAAGAGGCTGATTGGGCGATTCGGGCTAAAGGCCGTTTCAGGTTGGCATATGCGTCACGGAGTGTTGTGTATCACAAGGTGGGGGGCAGTATCGGAACCAGCAGCAACCCCTTAACAATTAGTTATACCAGTGATTATTTTAACATCCGTAATCGGCTGATGTTTACCCGGCGCTTTTATCCGGCCGCATTACCAACGGTCTGGCTTGCCATAGTTGCTGCTTTTTTTGTACGTCTTTGTTGTGGTAAATGGGACCGTGCCATGATGATTTTCCGGCTCTTATTTAATAAAAAAATATGAGTTCCTCCAGTAAACTATCGGTTATTACGGTAGTCAAAGATGCTGCTAACCTTCTGGAAGAAACCATACAAAGCGTTATTGCTCAAAAAGCAAAAACAGAATTTGATTATCTTGTTGTTGATGGAGGGTCTACAGACGGGACCCAGGATGTTATCAAAAAATATGCTGACCATATCTCATGGTGGAGCAGTGAGCAGGATAACGGTATCTATGATGCTATGAACAAAGGATGGGTAGCCGCTGCAGATGATTGTTTTGTACTTTTTCTTGGAGCTGGGGATAAAATTATCGCGTTGCCTGACACAATGAATTGCTACTCTCTCCGTGATGTGGTGTACGGTTCTGTCATACTGGGGGAAAAAAGAATCTTCATTCCCAGAGCGGACTTTCATCTAAAACTGTACAACTCTCTGCATCATCAGGCGCTTTTGGTAAACAAGGCGTTGCATCCGGCCCCGCCATTTAATTGTTGTTATATGCTCTACGCAGATTTTGATTTTAATCAGCGGCTTATGAAAAACGGCGCAAACTTTATTTTTGATCCGAAGTTTCTATGCTATGCCCGTCCCGGGGGGGTGAGTGACCGTCAATGCTTTGCTGAATCATTAAAAGTTATTTTTACAAACTTCGGTATTTTATGGGCTGCTTTGGCTTTTGCAGGATATTATGCAATGCAAGTTGTGCCTTTTTTAAAACGGTTACGTCCTGTTAGGGAGCGAAAAGACTTGCAGATTATACAAGATGAAAGCACTCAACCAGAGTTGCTGATTGAACCGAACCGCCCAGTACTTCATTACTGGCAAGATGTCTGGCGTTACCGTGAGCTGTTCTGGTTTCTGGTCTGGCGGGATATTCTGGTACGTTATAAGCAGACGGTAATCGGTGTTGCTTGGAGCGTTGTCCGGCCTTTGGTGACCATGATTGTCTTTACGGCGGTTTTTGGTCTGCTGGCCAAGCTTCCGTCTGGCGGCTTGCCGTATCCGTTATTAGTTTTTGCAGCAATGCTGCCCTGGAACTTTTTTGCCAATGCACTGTCAGAAGGCGCTGCTTCATTGGTTGGCAATGCCAACCTGCTGACCAAGGTTTATTTTCCTCGTATAATCATTCCTGCCAGTAGCATAATGGTCAGTATGATTGATTTTTTCATATCCTTGGCAATTATGGCGGGTATGATGATCTGGTACGGCTATCTGCCGGACTGGAGGGTTGTCACGCTACCCTTGTTTCTCGTGTTGGCTTGTTTACCGGTTGCAGGTGCCGGCCTCTGGTTTGCTGCTTTAAATGTCAGATATCGGGACTTCCGTTATCTGGTTCCGTTTGTTTTGCAGGTTGGGCTCTATATCTCGCCGGTTGGGTTTACCAGCAGCATAGTGCCGGAAAAGTGGCGGCTACTTTATGCGTTAAACCCGATGGTTGGGGTAATTGACGGTTTCAGGTGGGCACTATTGCGGGGGACGGTTGAACTTTACTGGCTAGGTATTGTTCTTTCAACAGCCTTGTCCCTGCTCCTTGTCATGTCTGGCCTTTGGTATTTTCGTAAAACCGAGCTGATTTTGGCGGACGTGATATGATTGACAATACGTCCATCAACCTTAACAGCTTGTCTCACGCAAAACCTCGAAGCCGCAAAGAGAGAACAATGCCAATATCAGTTTATAAATTAAAGGGCGTATCCCAAGAAAAAACAGTTTTTTTGCCTTTCCTTTTGCCTTTGCGTCTTAAGCGAGCATTACGAGCGGGCGTTAGATAGATTATGTCCACTGTCATCAGCGTAGAAAACCTGGGCAAGAAGTACACTATCTCTCACCAACAGCGTGGTGACAACAGTTCTCTGCGTGAAGCTATTACCAACAACATTGTTTCTTTAGGAAGAAAGATTCTTTCACCCTTCACCCTTCACCCTTCGTCTTTGCCTAGAGACCCTGCTGTTGAAGATTTCTGGGCCTTGAAAGATGTTTATTTTGAAGTAAAACAGGGGGATCGGATCGGCATCATCGGTAGAAACGGTGCTGGTAAATCAACGCTGCTGAAAATCCTGTCCCGCATTACCGAGCCGACCACCGGACGAGTAAAGATAAAAGGCAGGGTGGCAAGTTTACTGGAGGTGGGTACCGGTTTTCATCCCGAACTTACCGGCCGAGAGAACATTTACCTGAATGGCGCTATTCTGGGGATGGGTAGGCAGGAGATAAGCAGGAAGTTTGACGAGATTGTAGCCTTTGCCGATATAGAGAAGTTTCTGGATACTCCGGTAAAACGGTATTCATCAGGTATGTATGTAAGGTTAGCCTTTGCCGTGGCTGCTCACTTGGAACCGGAAATATTGATTGTAGATGAAGTCCTTGCGGTGGGAGATGCACAGTTTCAGAAGAAGTGTCTGGGCAAGATGGAGGATGTGGGGAGGGAAGGACGGACGGTTTTGTTTGTTAGTCATAATATGGCGGCTATAAATCGACTATGCAATAGATGTGCGATGCTTGATGGCGGTAAAGTTCAAGTGGATGGACCTACTCAACATGCAGTCGGTATATATCTGAATAAAGGGGGTACTCTTAAAGCAAAAAAACACTTCGAGCACATGAAAGGTGCAGTAGTTCAATATGTTTCAATATGTGTTACAGATACTGACGGCAATCCAGCGTCACTTGTTTTAGAAGATAAAGGGTTCCGCATAAGGCTGGAGGTTGAAGCTTTTGAAAATACTCCTAATATCTATTTTGGACTAATATTATTTGATTCAGAAGGGCAGGCGGTCCTGTACGCAGATAGTAGAGATGGTGAATATAGCTTACCAAGTAGATTGAAGAAGGGGTCGTATAAATTTTCTTTAAATTTTCCACCAATTTTCAAGTCAGCTATCTATACTGTCACGCTGGGTATTGCATCTTCTGATACCTTGCAGCAATTGCAGTTAATCGAATCTGCATGCAGTTTTGAGATTATTCAAAATGCTAATATGCAACGCCGCACACCTCGATACGGCCTAATCAACCTAAACCTAAATTGGGAACTAAATGAATCATTTGTCGGTTATTAAATCATTGAATGCTCAAGGTGTTTTTGTGGATATTTATACAAAAATAAAAAGATTATTTAAAATTAGCACCTTAGAATCTAATAGAGATTCATTTGCAAAATATCACAGAGTGTTCGATCATATGGATATCCTCAAGAATGAAATAATTAAATTGAGCCGCTCTGGAAAGTTCAGAGTGCTAGATGTTGGTGGCGGAGATGGTTCTTTCTTATTATCACTGATTGCGGCTTGTGGTTTAAATATTGATCATAAAATTATTGTAGATATTTTAGATTTAGATGCTGAAAGTGCTTCTAAAGCCAGAATTTGGTGTGGAGATATATGTTCATCAGATTTTATACAAAATTTTTCAGAGAGATACGATTGCATATTCACCTACAACGCATTTGAGCACTTTCAAGAGCCATTTGTTGCTGCAAAAAATATGGTCAACTTACTCCTCCCAGGCGGTGTCCTGTTATGTTCAACTGTTTTTGCTTGGAGATTCCATCCAGTCCCTAATGATTATTTCAGATATTCTGATCAGGCGTTGGAATATATATTCAGTGTAAAAAACGGATTGAAAACGATTGAGTGTGGATATGATCTGTCTCGCAGAAGAGAGAATATTATAGGGGGATATTGGGGAGATAGAGACGTGCCGCCACTAGATGAATTAGGTGGATTTCGGGAGAACTGGATAGTTACCTATGTTGGAATGAAATAATATAAACTTACAATTTGGTTGAACGTATGAAAACTTGTTTTTGTGGCAGCACTACAAAACCTTCAGAATATTGCGATCAATTCTTTGGTAACCCACTATTACTTTGCAATAATTGTGGAACGATGCTGATTGATCGTGTCCCCGTGGCTTCTGAGCTCAGTGCTTTCTACGATGGCACATACAGTGTTGACCGCCATAAATATGTATCAGAAGCTTATTTCGAGGTTTTGAGGCGAAGGGCTATTGCTCAAACTAACTTGATCAAAAAACATATTACTTTAAACGATTCAAGAATCTTAGATTATGGCTGCGGATACGGAACACTTATTGACAAGCTTAGTATGTGTGGGGCTGAGACATATGGATTTGACTATGACCCACTTTGCAGAAAAACACTTAGTGAAAATGGACACTTTATTGTTGAGCAAGATGTTTTTGAAAGCTCACAGCAATGGGATGTAGTTTGTCTCAGTCATGTGCTTGAGCATTTGTTAGACCCTGTTGAATTTCTAGCTAAAATAGCAAACTGTTCACGCATTATTTTCATTGAAGTGCCTAAGTATGATGTCTCAATCCGAGAGCAGTTTGTTAATTTAGAAGGGCACCTTTGGTTTTTTACCGAACAGGGCTTGACTTCTTTAGTTAGTCAGTCAGGTTTGTGCATTCAAAATGTTATAAGTGTAGGACCTGATTTGCGCTTTTTTTGGTCGAACTCTTGGATTATACGACATCTGCGAGATCTGAACCGTCTGATAACCAAGGACTTGTTTTTTAATTCGTATGAGAAAAGAAGAAAAAATGGAATGTGGATTCGAATAATTGCAACAGGAAAGATAATATGAGTGTACTGGCACTTATTCCTGCACGTGGTGGTAGCAAGGGAATACCTGGTAAAAACCTTAAAAAAATATGCGGTCGCAGTCTTGTAGAGTGGTCAATATTTCACGCTCAACAATCTACATTAGTTGATCGTATTATCGTCTCTACTGATTCTGACGAAATCCGAAATATCGCGTTGCATGCTGGTGCGGAAGTTCCATTTTTAAGACCTGCTGAACTTTCTGGTGATACGGTTCTAGACTATCCGGTATTCGAACACGCTCTAAATTGGCTTGGAGAAAATGAGTCAGTAATTCCTGATATCATAGTGCATCTTCGCCCTACAGCCCCTTATCGTTGCAGCGGTTGGATTGATGCTGCTGTTGCGACATTGTTGAATACTCCAGATGTCGACGCAGTCAGATCGGTATCAGAGGTTGTGCAGCACCCCTATCGGGTATTTGAACTCGATGAAGATGGTATGCTTATCCCTGTCATGCGAGACCGTCACCCAACCCCGGCACTTCTGCGGAGACAAGAACTGCCAACGATGTATTATTATAATTGTGTAATAGATGTTACCCGTGCTTCGACAATTATCAATAAAAAATCTATGACGGGTGACCGTTTGGCACCTTGGGTAATGTCAGCTAATGATGTTATTGATATCGATACTCCGCAGGATTTAGCATTTGCTGAATGGTTCATGAATCGGCAGGGACTCTCATAATGAATGTATTGATTGTAGGGAGCGGGATGTACGTTACTGGCCGTGGTGGGACAGGAATGGGAACTGTCCTGACCTCGGTAATGCAGGCATTGAGCGATAACAACACTAATCGCATAACAGTTTGTGCAACGTCAAAAGATAACGCAGCTATGGTGTCAGAAGCTGTTGAACGAATAAGGAATGCGTTGGGGCTTTCAAGTACGGTATACTATGAGGCATTTGACGGTACACGTACCGGTCTTGCAGCGCTTGCCCGTGACAGGAAAATTGATGTAGCCATTATATCTACACCGGATCATTTTCATTTTGAACAGCTCCAAACTCTTATGAGTCTGGGGATTCACTGCCTTTGTATGAAGCCACTGGTGCCGACAGTGGCTGAACACCAAATTTTGGCTGAACTTGCCGCTGATCAAGGTGTACATGCTGCGATTGAATTTCACAAGAGATGGGATGAATCAAATCTTCATGTACGAAAAGCGATTCTTGAAGGTAGACTAGGTAAGCTGCATAATATCTCGGTGGACTATAGTCAACGTATTATGATTCCTACTGAGGTGTTTGCAGGATGGGTTGAACAGACAAACATTTTCCAGTATCTTGGCATCCACTATGTTGATCTAGTACAGTGGCTGACGGACTCCGTTCCGATCCGTCTGTGTTGTCATGGTACGATGGGCATGCTAAAAGAACATGGTTTGAATACGTGGGATTCTGTGCATGTATGGTTGACTTGGAGGCGACAAAATGGGGATGAGTATCTTTCGCAATTTAATTTGTCCTGGATTGATTCTAACCGATCCTCAGCTCTCTCTAATCAACGGTTTGGAGTTTTAGGTACTCGTGGGCGTTATGAGGTAGATCAGTGTAATCGTGGGATTTCAGCAACTCTTCAAGATGATGGTCTTCAATATATCAATCCATGGTTTTCGGAACTATTGCCTTCACCCGATGGTAGATTGGAAATGCAGGGCTATGCATACAAAAGCATTGCTCAATTTTTAAATGACTGCCAAGCGATCTTAAAAGGTGAACTAGTTGCAAGATCACTTATAGGACGTCGCCCTACTATAGCGGACTGTATCGAATCAACTCGTGTAATTGAGTGCGTGAATCGTTGTCTTAAGGATGGCGTTAATGGATTTGTCAGAGTATAACTACGACCCTTTACTTCTTCGGCTCTGGATGATGAAGGAGCTTAAAGCCCGAGGTGTAACGGAAGAAGTTGCTCAACATGTTGTTGCTTCGGTGATTGAGACATCACTCAGAGGCGTTGACTCTCACGGTATAAATTTATTCCCTCATTACTGTGCTGTTGCCGATTCTGGCCGTATCAACCTAACCCCTAAACTTCAATTTTCAAGACGAAGCAAATCCCTCGGAGTTCTTGATGCCGATTGGACTTACGGTCACCATGCAGGGGCCGTTGCCATGCAGCATGCTCAACAGGTGGCGATGGAAACAGGACTTGCACTTGTAAATGTACAAAATTCCAGTCACTTTGGCGCAGCAGCCTATTCCGCATTGCGGGCAGCAAGAGAAGGATTTATAGCTTTTGCCTTTACCAATGCCGATGCTCTGGTTAAGGCACATAATGCAGTCGGGTCATTCTTTGGAACGAATCCGATCTGTTTTGCAGCACCGCTGTCGGATGAAGACCCTTTATGTCTTGATATGGCTACAAGTCAGGTTTCCTGGAACAAAGTCAAAAATTACCGTCTGGAAAAACGCCTCCTCGAATCTGGTTGGGCGTATGATAATAATGGTTTCGACGTAACTGATCCAAATTTTGCGAAAACACTTGCTCCAGCGGGTTCTTATAAGGGTTTCGGACTTGGACTGATGGTTGAAGTGTTGTGCTCTCTACTTGCTTTCGGACCGATAGCCAGGGACATTCAGCCTATGTTCAAAGACATTTCTCAACGTCGCCAAATCAGTCACTGCTTTATTGCGTTGGACATTGCACAGATCAGTGAGTTAGATGCATTCAAACGCCACCTTACTGATATGGTTCACCGAGTTCGCAATATGCAATCCATAGGGAATGAGCAGGTTATGGTGCCTGGTGATCCTGAAAAAACGATGTTTGCTCAACGTAGTTGCAGTGGAATACCTGTGAATGGGATAGTTCACAGTGATTTTATACGAATAAATCCAACCATTGAGACTATTCTCAAAGTGCAGGAGGGGCAGTGACCAGGCTTTGTGATATGGTTAATTTCAATAGTGACGCCTCCTGTCTTGATTCACAAGTATGGCTGTCAGTATTAAAAAATGGCGAGCAATCAAAGCTTTGTCAGTGGCTACTTCTTTATCTCGAACTGGAAAAACCTGTTTCACTTGGATTCACAGGTGCAACACTTGCTGATATTAACGCATTCAATCCAGAGGCTATAACGTTCCTTCGAAATAATCCAGATATATTCCAAATTATTTTGAGGCCATTTGCTCACGATCTCCCCTTCTTCAGAACTGATGAAGGTTTTTGTATCAATCTCAGTTTAGGTGGATTGGTTGCAGAACATCTTATCGGTCGCGTCAGCCAGATATATCTGCCACCAGAGTTTATGCAGACTAATCGACAGACGGCACTGCTTGCACAGCATGGTGTAAAAGTCACGCTGATTATGGGGAGCCGTTTTAATAAAGACGTGGCGAGAAGACTTCCGAAGGCACCATTTGCTTTAAAAGGAATTCCGGGTGGTGAATTGATATGCATACCTGTTGTTGGAAATCTTACAAAAGCCTACTTGACTACCATACAGATTCTTGACTCAACAATCTGGCAAAAAGCAGTTGCAGGCAACGATACTGCTGTAATGTGGCGTGATGGTGAAAGTTCGTTTCTTCTCCCGGATGGGCTAGAACGTGAACGATTCTGGCTTAGCACCTCAGATGATAAGCGTACCCATCTTCAGGTGCCTTGCCTGAATGAACTTGAGTCTGACGAAGTTTTATCTTATCCCGTTCACCCTTTTTCAGCCTGGATGAATGAACTAAGCATGCTCTGGTTTGTTCAAAGGGTGGGGGTGTTAGAGAAGCATGTTGTAGCAGCAAAATTGCCACGCATGATTGCAGGATGGTTGCAATGTATAAACTCTGATATTTTGTCTGCAGTTGAAAAGAGATCCCCTGTCATTCAACTTAAGGGAGTACACAACGGCCTGATCAATAGCTACAGAATCAACCGTAGTGATCGTAGTTTTGAAGCGGAAGCTATGCTTGAGATGGCTGAGAAAAATTACGAGATGTGCACTGACAATACAGGTAAAGCAAGGGCATTGGCTCGTGAACGACTCATTTGTGACCTGCTTCGATAGTATCGCAACGCTTCCAGATTCAGTTGATGTTATCTTTGTTGTTAATCAAGATATAACACCACAACAGATATTATCGGTAGTTAATAACCACCATATTGATCGGCTGATTGTCGTCTCTACTCACGCACCTTTTCCCGATGAACATAGAAAATTCCAAGCGTTACTCGAGCCAGCTAGGCTTTGGTGGCTTCCAATGTCTTGGTTGTTGTCGGACGCTGAAATGGAAGACTGTGATGATCGGGCTGTTGGTGAATTGGCAGTAGGAAACGCCCCTATTGATATGTCTGCTTACTATAAACGTTCCAGATATCTACGCAACGAGCAGGCAGCAATCAGTTTGGCACAACATGTAAGTTGGAATTTTTGTTACGCGACAGATGGAATTGGTGTGGTGTATAAGGCATGGCCTAACGCAATTACTCTTAGAGACAGTCCGCATCATCTAAAAGCACCCATGCAATTTCATTATTCACTATTTAGTCGTATTGCAGTTCGCTTGAATGAATTATGTTATCGTCCGCAGATTCAGATTGTAGAAGATGAATTTGAATGTTACGCATTCCTTGGGAATACCCACAGGCTTCGTTTTAGGCCTGGTGTGTGCGTTCGTACGCTGGAATCTACTTTCGTGAGATCATTACTAAACAGATCGGAAATTTCCGAACTTAAAAGCCTGGTTACCAGAGCAGCTGCTTTGTCAGTAGGAAAAAGCTTCTATGTTGCTACGACAGTTCATAATTTTTCACCGTGGATGATTGATTCCTTTCCAGAACTGAGGGTATTTGTTGATGGATTACACTCGGCGAACTATCCGATAAGTTATGGAGCTGGATATCGAGGTACTCTGATAGTATCACGAGAGGATTGTGATCGTCAGTGGTTCGAGAAGTGCGGATGTACTGTGCTACCTCCACCGAAAATACTGGCACGAGAGCGTGACTATGACGATCCTTGCCGACCAAGACCAATTAATAATGTTTGTCTCATGCTTAATCATGCGGGAGACTGGAGTGCCCTTATTGATCGTTCTGACACCGATTTTGTTGTGATGGTGTTCGTAGAAGCGGCAGTAAAGATGCCACAGTTAACTTTTAGAGTCCGGCCTCATCCAACTATGGCGATGATTGAACATGAAGGGGTTGCTAGTTATGAGCGGTTGCGAAAATGGATAGTTGATCTTAAGTTGTTGAATCTTGAGTTTAGTAACTTAAGTTTTGAGAAAGATTTTGCATGGACAGACTGTTGTGTCAGCGAATATTCCAATGTGCTTGTTGATTGTATGAAGGCTGACAAGGCATGCGTTGCACTGAATCCAACAAACCGCAGAAATTTTCTAGAACATCTTGAGCCTCTTGGTTTACGTACTGTTCATAATTGTAACGAACTTGTTGGTTTTTTGAATGCAATGAATGAATCATAAGTACTTAATATAAAATAATAATATTGGGATTGACGGTGTTGATAAAAAGATAAAGGAGATGGTATGAACGCTGAACAAAAAAGAGAAGGAATAAAAAAATGTAGGTTTTGGTATCATAAAATTGATCTTGGTGATGGTGTTTTTACACCAGGACAAGATCTTGAACCTGTGTGGGATAACATCAGAGAATCTAGGCAATACGTTGATTATAAGGATAAAAGAGTCCTTGATATTGCGAGTTTTGACGGTATGTGGGCCTTTGAAGCAGAGCAAATGGGTGCAAGTCAGGTTGTGGCCACAGATTGTTATTATGATACATTTCGTAACTTTCTCTTTTGTAAAGAAGCTTTAGGTAGCGAGGTTATACCATACTACAATATTTCTCCGTACGATATTTACAATCGGCTAGATGTGTTTTTTCAGGAAAATTGGGATGATCAGAAACCTTATGAGCGACTATTTGATATTGTCCAGCATTTAGGTCTTTTCTATCACCTCCGAGATCCCCTGTATACGCTTTCACAGTCACGTAGTGTCATTAAAGTCGGTGGTACTCTGTTAATTGAAACAGCTGCTGTTGTAAATAGTGATAAGTCATTTATGCTTTTCAATGGGGTGCCGCCGCAAAAACAGCGGATATATGATGATCTTACTACATGGTGGGCGCCCACTATACCCTGTTTGAAAGAGTTATTGAAGTCATCATTGTTTGAACCAATTGAAGAAAGTATTAAAGTAATAAAGAAAGAAAAAACATCCAATAAATTAACTAATATAATAAAGGGAGCTTTTGGAGATGAACAGTTTGAAATTTCACGAATTTGTATGGTGGCGAAAGCGGTTGGCTCTGTTGATGTCGATAAAGAGTATTTTCGTGAACTAACCAGAACCTATCGTAATCCAGGGCTGGTTTTTGAAAGAGTAAAGTAAATTCAGCTGTTTTTGGAATCTCTAAATACCTTAAATGGAAGTAAATAATGCCTGCAAAAAGAAGTTTAAAAAAAGATTCATTAGAGTCAATAGGATGTTAAAGGATGTACTGCGCCTACTACTCGGTAACAGGATAAGGTCATTCCTGGCAGCTCAAAAAAGGCCGTTATACTTCACTGGTGATTACCGTACTTGGGAAGAAGCTGAACAGGCATCCAGCGGTTATGCAGCAGGGAATATCTTGGAAATCACCCGTTCTGCCATGCTTAAAATCAGGGATGGCGAAGCTGTGTATGAAAGGGATTCAGTTATTTTTGATAAGCCTGAGTATCCGTATCCCCTGTTAGTCGGGTTGATGGGTATAGCTCTTAGCTCAGGACGGCTGAGTGTCCTTGATTTTGGAGGGGCATTGGGGAGTACCTATTTTCAGTGTCGCAGTTTTCTACAAACGGTTAAAGATCTGCGCTGGTCTGTTGTGGAACAGACAGCTCATGTAGCATGTGGTCAAGCTGAGTTTACTAACGAATATTTACACTTTTATCAAACTGTTAAGCAGTGTATGGAAAATGAATCTCCAAACACGCTCTTGCTATCCAGTGTGTTACAATATCTCCCAAAACCATATGAAACGTTGCATCAACTCCTTGGTTGGCGCATTCCTCATGTCCTAATTGACCGTACCGCATTTGTCGTTGGTGAACGTGACCGGCTTACCGTCCAGGCAGTTCCTGAATCGATCTACTTAGCGAGTTACCCTGCATGGTTTTTTTGTGAATTCACTTTTTTAAATATGCTCGTTGATGCCGGTTATCGTATAGTTGATGCATTTGCTGGCACGGATCATGTCCCACTCGATAATGGTACATCGTATTTCAAAGGTTTTGTTCTGGAACTAAATGCCTGAAATGCCAAATGATACTGGAAATAAACGTCTTGTTAATCTCGGTTGCGGCTCCCGCTATCATCCCATCTGGATCAATATAGATATCGCTCCTTGTTGCTCAGACGTTATTCCACATGACCTGAGCAAGAACATTCCCTTGGAAAGTTCAAGCTGCGATGTTGTGTATCATGCTGCGGTTTTGGAACATATTAGACCGGCAGATACAAAGGCATTTCTTGGTGAATGTAAGCGGGTACTCAAACCTGGTGGGATCTTGAGGGTTGGCGTACCAGACTTGGAATCCATGTGTCAGCTATATTTAGCAAAACTGCAGACTGCTGCTAATGGCGACAATTTAGCTGCCCATGAATATGACTGGATATTGCTGGAGTTATTTGATCAATTGGTGCGGGAACGGAGTGGTGGCGAAATGCTGGCATACCTGCAACAGAATCCTCTTCCTAATGAACAGTTCGTATTTGACAGAATCGGAGAGGAAGGGAGAAACCTTGTTTATTCGCTGAGAAATTTTGATACTACACAGGCGATAAATAAATCTGCGGTAAGAAAAACATTAAGCTCAGTTGCGAAGAGAATGGCTGAATTATACCGCCGGTTAGTGGTGAAATCTCATTTGATGATGTTGGGATGCTTTCTCGGTGATCATGGGATGAAAGCCTTGGAAATTGGACGTTTCAGATTGTCAGGAGAAGTACATCAGTGGGTGTATGACCGCTATTCTCTAGCCCGATTGTTGTATGACGTGGGGTTTTGTAATCCGGTTCGAATGACTGCAAGTAAAAGTCAGATTCAGAATTGGACCAGCTATAACCTTGATACACTTCCAGACGGAACAGTTATAAAGCCGGATCTATTTTATATGGAAGCCATTAAACCTTAGGACGGATACGCTGTGGATGAGTTAAATAACTTTTCTGAAAAGAATTTATTGATTACCGGCGGACTGGGTTTTATAGGTTCATCTGCACCCTGCCTTCAGTATGTGCTTAACGGATGGAATACTGGAGGTTACAGAAACTCTTTACAAAGTAATTCTAAGCTTACCGATGTAACCGGGACTGACAGACCAAGAAGTGCAGCTGGTTTGCAAGCTAATTATCCTGTTTATGGCTAGCTGATGCGTCATTACTGCACCTACTTTGATAGCAATTTCCTTTCACGCGGGCTTGCCCTGTACAAGTCTCTCTGCACACATGAGAAAGAGTTTTTACTTTACGTACTCTGTTTAGATGATAAGACTTATGTTTTTTTTCAGCAGAACCAATTTGACTACATTATTCCCATTGCACACCATGAATTTGAGGCTGGAGACACGAAGCTTACTAACTGTAAAGCGGATAGAAGTAAGGTTGAATATATTTTTACCTGTACACCGTCTCTACTACGGTACATTCTAAAAGAATATAATATTGAATTGTTAACATATTTAGATTCAGATCTGTTTTTCTTCTCGTCACCTGATCCGGTTTTCAATGAAATTGGCAGTTCGTCTATTGCCATCATTGCACACCGCTTTTCTAAACGAAATAAGTATCTTGAGATATATGGTATTTATAATGTTGGGTTTCTTTCTTTCAGAAATGATGTGGAAGGAAGAAAGTGCCTGGAATGGTGGCGAGATAAATGTATTGAGTGGTGTTGTGACTATGTGGATTGCGGTCGCTTTGCCGACCAGAAATATCTTGAAGAATGGCCCATGCTCTTTGATAACGTCCATGTTGTGGCGCATAAGGGGGCAAATGTTGCTTCTTGGAATATTGACAACTATTCCTGCAAAGTTGTTGACGGTATATCTTGGGTTGATGATGCCCCGTTGATATTCTATCATTTTCATGGGTTGAGCAGCTTAGGGAGATATTTTTTTAGAACTGGTATAGAAGTACATTATGACAATGATACAGCCAGAATGGTTGATTATATATATCGTGGTTACATATCATACTTAAAAACAGTAGCTAAGAAATATGATACGCCTGTGTGTGGAACAAGAAGCCTTGATTGTCGAACAGAATCTATTATTAGATTGTCACTTCACTCTGAAATTACATGCCATTTAAGTTTGCTTCCAACATTCAGTTTGAGCCGTATTGTACGAAAGCTCCTGCCTGTTTGTAAAATAGGTTTGAAAATAAAAACTATGTTTTGGGGTGTTAAATTTTAGTCTGACTTTAGATCGCAGGGAATGTCTGCGCATGTATGCTTCAGAATATGTTCTAATTCTAAGAAACACTGAACACTTCAACAATGAAGAGTAAAATGGAATCGAAATATAATGTAACCTTGTTGTTGGTAATGATTCTTGGCATTGTGATTATTGGATCGTTATTTCTCACATATGGTTATGAAAAAACATATGGATTATGGAATGTACCTACAATGCGGCCGCATTTTGCCGATTTGCGTGTTATTACGTCTGCTTCAAAAACATATTTACAAGGTATTGATCCGTTATTACAGAACCCTTCTGACCAATTGCAGAGACCTCTGAATTATCCCAGAATCTGGCAAAGTCTATTCAAGATCGGCGTTGATGTAAGCCATACCACCTATATTGGTGTGGTGTTTATACTGTTATTTTTTGTAGGAAATTATCTCTACTTGCAAAAATCTGACAGCTTTACAGTCGCATTTGCAATGCCTGCGTTATTTTCTCCTGCAGTTCTTCTTGGAATAGAAAGAGCAAATATCGATTTGCTTATGTTTTTTATTCTTTCAATAGCAATTTTATTGGCCAATAAGTCGTATGGATACAGTGTTTGTCTGGTATGGTTTGCATTTATTCTGAAATTATATCCGATTTTGGGTCTCACGGTTTTGCTTCGCAAAGATAGGTTGATAGTACTTTATATTACACTTTCGAGTATTGTTGCAGTCGGTTTATATGTAATTATTACTTATGATGATCTAGTTCTCATAAGTCGAGCGACTCCAAGAAGTGTTGTACTCTCATACGGTATAAATGTGTTTTGGATGAAAATGATTGATTATAGCTATATAGTCGGAATTATTTTTAAAGGTTTATCCTATATACTGGTAGTGTTGGTTATAGGTAAGGCATTCATTGATTTAGAGAACATTGCAAACTATTTGCCGATCAGTAGTGATAGAGATTATTGCTTTGATGCTTTTCGGGTGGGGGGTGCGGTATATATTGGGACATTTATGATTGGAAATAATTGGGATTATCGTTTGATGTTTCTTTTATTTGTAATACCTCAGTTGATAAAATGGTCTCGTAGCGACGTGAAAAAAATAGTCATTTTGTCTATATTATCAATAATCAGTGTATATACTTCTTTGTGGTACTTACTAATTCAGCGGGTGCTGCAACATGTCCCGTTTGGAGTCACGTTGAGTTACTCAATAAAGGAAATGTCTAATTGGTTTATATTCTGCAGTTTGATGTACCTCATTATTTGTTCCATGCCTGAATGGGTTCGAAAGTATTCAAGTAGAATATCGGCTACTATCGCACTGATTTTGTCATGGTCGATGATCCGATGAATATGTCATTAACATTTCAGAGTAACCAACAATCAGGATGGTCTTGGAAAGAACCCGAAGTGCTCTCAGGCGATCTACAGGTCGATGAAACGTCTTTGCCGCGAATAACGGTAGTAACCCCCTCCTACAATCAGGCTGATTTTCTTGAAGCAACCATCCTTTCTATTTTAGAACAAAATTATCCAAACTTAGAATATATTGTCATTGATGGAGGATCCACCGACGGTTCTGTTGATATTATTCGTCGGTACCAAGATCACCTTGCCTTTTGGGTTTCCGAACCGGATCGTGGTCAGTCTCATGCAATTAATAAGGGTTTTTCTTTTGCTACAGGCGATTGGCTGGCTTGGCTTAACTCAGATGATATCCTGCTTCCCGGTGCTTTATGGGAGGTAGCACGCACCATAGAGGCGAATGATGGTTGTGAATGGATTGTGGGAGCTGTAGAATTTACTGACGCCAACCTGAATCCTGCGGGGAAATTTGAACCGGTTTGCAATACTGATGACTGGCTTGATTTTGTATGTACCAAGCGTAAAAATGGAACGGCCTTACCGCAATCAGGATCATTCTGGTCGCGAAAGGCTTGGGATGTTGCCGGAGAACTTGACGAAACATTGCATTATGCGATGGATCATGAATATTGGGGGCGTCTGGCCTATCACGGTTTCAGGCCTGTTTGTTTACAGCAGACATTTGCAATGTTCAGGATACATCAGCATGGTAAGACTGCGCAGGGCTATAGAAACTTTATTGCTGATGAACGAAAAGTTCTGGATAACTGGATTAAAAGGGTAAATGAGCCAGAAGCACGCATCTTAATCAATTATCGCCGGACTCTCAAAATGAGTTTCATAGTGCGACGAATACAGCGTCTGGTGAGCAGATACCTTGCTCAGTTGCGCTGTGTCGTTGATAAATGCTGCAAGGATTCAACCTCGTGCTGATTAGAATTGTCAAAAATTGGACATATCCTGATTTGCTACGTCAGACACCTGGCGTTAATGGCGTCTGGGAAGATATCCATTTTACCATGGATCCTGTAGAAGAATGCGATGCGCTCCTAGTTCTTAATGAGTTACGTGAAGATATCACGGTCTCTTGTCCGTCGGAAAATGTCTGGGCAATTTTTCAGGAACCGTACTACCCGTATTTTTTCCCCTGGATGAGAGAAGGACACAGACAGTTTGCCCGTGTCTATACACATCACCCACCAAATGGCGATTTGCGCTACAGATCCTTGCATCCCCTGGTCCCCTGGCATGTTGGCAAGAGCTACAGTGAACTGGATGAGTTCGATGTCTCTTTAGGTGATAAGAACGATCGGATAGTCTGGGTTACCAGCTCATCTCGAGAGTTGCCCGGACACTTGAAGCGTTATGCTTTTTATCAGTTTCTGTTAAAGTCGGCGTGGCCAGATGTAGATATCTGGGGGCGAGGTATTCGCCCAATAGAAGACAAATGGGATGTTTTAGCCCATGCCCGCTATACTATTGCGGTGGAAAATTATTGGGGTGAACATTATTGGACTGAAAAGATTGCTGATTGTTGGTTAGCGTATACACTCCCGTTTTATTATGGTTGTCCAAATCTGGAGAAGTATTTTCCTGCTGACTCTTTTATCAGGATTGATCTTGCTGATTTTGATAATGCTGTCCGTACTATTCGGCATATAGTTGATTCAGGGGAATATGAAAAAAGGTTGCCTGCCATTTGTGAGGCACGGAGCCTTGTGTTAAACCGGCATCAGTTTTTTCCGTTTATGGCTGACGAATTGCGTGACAATTTAAAAAACTCACCAAGGTTGCCTCTACAGCTGCTGTCATACAAACAGAGTCCAATCAGCCGTTTGAGAACCTTCTGTGGCCAAAGATTACATCAGCTTACAATGTGTTGGGACAAACCGTTTCAATCGGAATAATGTGTATGACAATGCTTGCCAATAACATTCTAATTTCAGTGGTGGTTTGTACTCATAACCGCTCTCAGTTACTAAAAATGTGTCTTGAATCACTTGTCAGTCAACAAATAGCTGACGAGCAATACGAGATAATTGTGGTGGATAACTGCTCTTTGGACGATACAGACGCACTAGTACAGGAGTATGTACGTGCTCACAAACACGTGCGAGGATTAAAAGAGGAAAATTTGGGTTTAAGTCATGCACGTAACCGGGGCTGGAGAGAAGCACTTGGAAAAATTGTCGCATATCTTGATGATGATGCACGTGCTACTTCCGATTGGTGTGGACGGATTTTGAAGTCTTTTGAGTCAGTGCAACCATTACCGGTAGCTGTAGGCGGAATGATTCTACCGATCTACGAAGCTTCACCACCATCATGGTTTTCCGATGAGTTTGAAATCCGTTCGAGAGGAAAAGTTGCGCGTTTTCTTGATCCAATATCTGAACGAGATGGTTTTTCAGGTTCAAACATGGCATTCCGTAGGGATATCCTTGAGCGTTACGGGGGCTTTAGTGCATCTCTTGGAATGTTTGGCAATAAACTCAGGGTAGGCGAGGACACGGAATTTTTTCAAAGAATTTCGGAACGAGATGGCTACTTTTGGTACGATCCTGACGTCACAGTTTATCATTGGACTCCACGACGAAATTGTACTTTTTCTTACAGGTTCATGAGGGGTTTCAGAGTCGGTGAGGCGGCTATTCATTTAACACAAAGACATATCTTGTCTGAAAAATATGCTCGAGAACTCATCTGTCTTTTTATAGTGTTATTGTCTGCTCCCTATCGCCTTCTTGTTGCTAAAGGGTTTGTGAAAACTGAGGCTGCAAGGCTCTTTCAGGAGATAGGGATTAAGAGTGGTTTTCTGTTTGGAAAGGGTAGTACATGAAGAAAATCATTGCAACATGGATGTATAGTCACAGTAGAGGTGATAAGACTGGGTATTATCAGGTAGATGGCGGCGTTGACGAGTTAATTGTACAGTCTGTTTACTGGAGATGCGTATTTTCATTATTTGCATCAAGCCATAGGCAGAATAAGGATGTTGTTCACCTGCTTTTTGCGAATCAGCCACCTCCAAAGTGTCTCGATGGCGGAATGTGTCAATGACTTTGAGACACGTACCATACGAATTTAGAGAAGCATTTTTTAGTTCTCTACCGTCTTGGGTGGATTGATCCAGACGGCTTCTGGCAACTGCTTGTGTTTTGGTGCTTTTGTAACAAATCGTTCAGGGTGTTGCTCATATGCTCTGG
>Ga0209467_1000692_pt1 | contig 39204 bp, 30 predicted proteins | sample Higcelwee11metaG_FD_187175 | JGI IMG/M metagenome (GOLD analysis project Ga0209467, IMG submission 187175) | Freshwater pond sediment microbial communities from the University of Edinburgh, under environmental carbon perturbations - High... | ecosystem: Environmental > Aquatic > Freshwater >... | reverse complement strand
GGGGGTAGCAGAGTGCCGTGACGATAAGTTCTGTGATATTGATTTCGGCGTAGACATCGCCCCTCGGCAGAAGCGCGATGATGATATACTCGATTACCGCGACGATCAGCGCGGTAAGGGCGAGCGGCCCGATTTTTCTGAAGTAGAGTATAAACGTCTGTTGTATCACATCTGACACTTTGTACATGCGCATGGCCCTCTCATGTGGTGTATCAACGGCAGATTTTTCCGGCCGGTCAAGGATTTATTCCGCGCCTCCAGGTCCGGTTTCTTGTTCCCGGCAAAATTCGAAAAGCTCCTGCCTGTTGTTTTTGCGGCGATTTTAGCCGGATTTATTAGAAGTGCGGGGGGAAGCACTTTGCATGATGATGTTTTCTGCCGCTTCGCATTCCGATTAAAAAAAAAGACAAAAAACAGGTCCATCCGGCTGACCTGGGTTGTTCAACTACTTGAGTTGCTGCCGCGGTCGGGGTATGAGAAATCGATTGCATCTCTTAACCCGGTACGTGAGCAGGTTTCATACATTAAGAGGGTTTATGAAAAGAATAATCGTAGTGATGCTGCTGTGCGCAGCGGCGGGTTTGAGCGGATGCGCGACTCATCGCCACGTGATCGGAAACGGCCCGCAAAATCGCGGTGAAGTAACAGATATGCAGTGGTATGCTCTTTACGGTCTTGTTCCGATGAACAATGTGGATACACAAAAAATGGCCGATGGCGCGACTGATTATGAAATACGCACCGGATACTCGCCTGTTTCAATCATGATAAACTTCTTTACCTCGATGGTTACGCTGCACTGCAGGGATGTAACGGTCAAAAAATAAGGCTGATTTTCCTCTCCGGGGCGGCTTTCGCCGCCCCTCACCTTCGTTTTTCAATAAAAATCCCCATCGGAGATAAGGCCGCCCGTTTGCGGCCGGGAAAAGCGGCGAATCTTCGCCGTTATCGATGACTTTTGTCCCGAAACCTTGTATATTGCTGTGGGCGGTTTTTGCCGTATTTCAGTAAAATCTTTAACGATATTCAGGGCCCGGAAGGGCGGAGCGGGATGTGTGGTGTGCGTCCCGCATTCGGGTATCGGCTGATTAATATATGGGAGGGCGCGTGTCCGGTATTCAGCACAAGACGATTCTGCTTGTTGAGGATGAGGTACTCATGTCGCTGGCAGAGCAGGCGACACTCGTGAACTACGGTTACGATGTAGTCAGCACGGTCGCCGGAGAGGAAGCCGTTGCTATAGTAAAGAGTGATCCCGGTATCGACCTTGTCCTTATGGATATTAATCTCGGAGAAGGAATTGACGGGACAGAGTCCGCAAAACAGATTCTCTCTCTCAGAAACCTTCCCCTTATTTTTCTCTCTTCGCATGTCGAACGCGAAATTGTCGAAAAAACCGAGGGGATAACCTCGTACGGTTACATTGTAAAAAACTCGGGCGAAACCGTCCTGATCGCCTCGATAAAGATGGCTTTCAAACTTTTTGATGCGCGTGAAAAGGAGAGAGCGAAAGAAGAGGCGCTTGTCAAGAGCGAACAGAAACACCGCCACCTCTTTGAAACCATGACACAGGGTGTTGTGTACCAATCGGCCGACGGCGAGATCATATCGGTGAACCCTGCAGCCGAGCGGATTCTGGGATTGTCTCTGGATCAGATATCGGGAAAAACGTCAATGGATCCCCGCTGGAAAATGATCGACGAGGAGGGGCTTCCGGTTGCGGGCGAAAATCATCCTGCCATGGTTGCCCTCAAAAGCGGCAGGACAACAGGCCCGGTGGTCAGGGGCGTCTATGTTCCCGAACACGACAGCTATGTCTGGCTCGAGATAACGGCGATCCCCCTGTTTGACGCCGGTGAAAGCAGGCCTTCGCAGGTCTACACTACTTTCAACGATATTACCGAGAGACGAAAGGCGCAGATGAACTACAAGATGCTCTTTCACGAAATGCTCGATGCGGTAGCCCTGCATGAGATCATTCTTGATGAAGCGGGAAATCCGGTCGACTACCGTTTTCTGGATGTCAACCCCGCCTTCGAGCAGATGACGGGTCTTTCGGCTAAGGATGTAATCGGAAAGACCGTACTTGAGATTTTGCCGGATACTGAGAAATACTGGATCGAAACCTACGGAAGAGTCGCATTGACGGGTGAGCCCTGCCGCTTTGTCAATTATGCGAGCGGGCTTAACAAGAGTTTTCAGGTGACCGCGTACCGGCCGGTTAAAAATCAATTTGTCTGCATATTCGTCGAAAACTCTGTCATCTGCAGAGATGGATAAAATACTTCAGAACAGCATTCAGGGAGTTAAATTTTATTTTGAGTAAGTATTTCATGCGTGATCGGGCTTGTATACGGGGTGATAATGGCTGAAGCGGGGAAAAAAAAGATCCTTCTTGTTGAAGATGATACGCTGAGCGCCGCGATCGAGTCGGCGCAGCTTGAGGGGGAGGGCTACCGGGTCACCCGGGTTCGCAGCGGCGAGGATGCGATCGCTTTGATTAATGAAAAGAAAATATCGGTCAATCTGATTCTCATGGATGTAGATCTTGGCGAGGGGATGGATGGAACGGAGGCTGCGCAGGAGATCCTCAGAACGCACGATATTCCCGTGGTCTTTCTCTCTTCGCACACCGAGAGGGCGATCGTCCAGAAGACCGAGAAAATCACCTCGTACGGGTATGTGATGAAATCCTCGCCCTCGGTGGTTCTCGGCGCCTCGCTCAAAATGGCATTCAAACTCTTCGAGGCGCGCCAGATCCTTCTGGCGACAGATGAGTCGCTGAGCAAAAGCGAGGCGCGCTACCGCGGGCTGGTTGAAAATACCAATGATGTCGTCTATTCCTTTTCTACACTGCGCGGCACCCTCTATTGGTCGCCGAAAATAAAAGAGATTCTGGGGTACTCGGTCAAGATACTCAAAGATAATCCCCGTCTGTGGTATGATTCGATACACAGCGATGATATAGAAGCGGTGAACGATCATCTCGGTTCGCTTGCGGGGGGAAAGCGCAGCAGGATCGAATACCGGGTGAGGGATCTGTTCGGAAAATGGCACTGGCTGTACGATCAGTCTCTCTGCCGGCCTGGTGAGGAGGGAGAGCTGCTGGTCGACGGCACCCTTTCGGACATTACCGAGCGAAAAACCGCCGAGATGGAGCTGCAGAAAGTGTCGAACGAACTTTACTATATTTTCAAAAATATGTATAACGCCTTCATCGTCTGGGAGTCCGTCTTTGATGAGAACGGCAGGTACGTCAGCTTCAGGTTCGGCCGCTTCAACGATGCCTATGCCCGTATATCGGGTTTAAAAATGGAGGATGTGCTAGGCAAAAACGTCTTTGAGGTGTGGCCCGAGACTGAGCAGAGCTGGGTCGAGGTCTACGGCAGCGTCGCCGTAACGGGTAAAGCCGGATCCTTCGAGATGTATCACAAGCCGACTAAGGGCTGGTATCACTGTAACGCCTACCGGCCTTCCGATTCGCCGATGCAGGTGTGCGTGATTTTTGAGGATATCACCGAACGCAGGCGAAAAGAGGAGCAGGCGAATTGAGTGCGGCGCAGGGTTTGTCAGCTGTAACTGTGCAGACAAAAAAACCCGCCTTCCGGCGGGTTTTTTTGCGTCGCTGTGTCAATATGCGTCATTTCTTTGTCAGATAATCGTGAATGCCCTTCGCGGCTTTGCGCCCGTCACCCATAGCGAGAATAACCGTTGCCGCGCCCTGAACGATATCGCCGCCGGCAAAGACTCCCGGACGGGAGGTCATGCCGTTGTCGTCGACGATGATGTTTCCCTTCCTGTTGAAGTCCAGCCCCTTGGTGGTTTGCTCGATCAGCGGGTTCGATCCGTTGCCGATCGCGATGATGCAGGTGTCGGCCTCAAACTGAAATTCGCTGCCCTCGATTGCGACGGGGCGGGCGCGTCCCGATTCGTCGACTTCGCCCAGCTTGTAGCGCAGGCACTCGACGGCCTTCACGTGATTTTTCTCGTCGCCGATTATGCGCACGGGATTTGTCAGAAGGTCAAAGATGACCCCCTCCTCCTTCGCATGCGCGACCTCTTCAACCCGGGCGGGAAGCTCCTTCTCTGTTCTGCGGTAGACGATGTGCACCTCTTCGGCGCCGATGCGCAGCGCCGAGCGCGCCGCGTCCATCGCAACGTTCCCCCCGCCGAATACGGCGACCTTTTTCGAGCGGAAAAGAGGCGTCACCGCTTTGGACTTGTCATACGCCTTCATCAAATTTGAACGGGTCAGATATTCGTTAGCCGAAAATACGCCGACAAGGTTTTCACCCGGAATATGCAGAAAATGGGGAAGCCCCGCGCCGGTGGAAACATAGACCGCCTCGAATTTGTCGTCATCCATCAGCTGGTCGATGGTCTTGGTGCGCCCGACAAGATAGTCGGTGATGATGGTGACCCCCGCGTCCTGCAGATTTTTGACCTCGAGCTCGACGATGGCCTTGGGCAGCCTGAATTCGGGAATGCCGTAGACGGTTACTCCGCCCGGTTTGTGGAATGCTTCAAAAATAGTGACTGTGTATCCCCACTTGACAAGGTCGGCGGCGCAGGTAAGTCCCGAGGGCCCGCTGCCTATGATGGCGATCTTTCCGCGATTCGCGGAGGGCGCCGCTTCTTTTCTCGCGAGCGGTTTTGCGTGGTCGGCGAGATAGCGCTCGATACGGCCGATTGCGACCGCCTTTTCGGGATCCTTCATGACCTTGCCGACGGTGCACTCGAGCATGCACTGCTTCTCCTGGGGACAGACGCGTCCGCAGATGGCGGGCAGCACGCTTGACTCGCGGATAATTTCGTAAGCGCCCTGAAAATCCTTATCGACGGTCTTCTGAATAAATGCGGGGATATCGATTGCGACGGGGCACCCCTTGACGCAGGGGGCATTCTTGCACTGAAGGCACCGCGCGGACTCGGCGAGTACCTGGTTTTCGGTGTAGCCGAGGGAGACCTCGTTCATGTTGCTGCGCCGCACATCGGCGCGCTGGCAGGGCATATCCTGCTGGGGAATCGCGGTGCGATCCTTCGCCTTGAGCTCCTTTCCCCCGATGGAGCGGAGAATCTCTGCGGCGGTGCGGTCCAGTTCTTCTATGGTTACATGCTTTTCGCTCATTTTAATTCCTCTTTTACAATCTCGGTAAGGTTGCAGAAATCACCCTCATGCTGTTTGTACGATGAGAGCCGGGCCATCATGTTGTCAAAATCCACCAGGTGGCCGTCGAACTCGGGGCCGTCGACGCAGACAAATTTTGTCTCGCCGCCGACAGAGACCCTGCATCCGCCGCACATCCCCGTTCCGTCAACCATGATCGTGTTGAGCGAAACCATCGTGTGCACGTTGAAGGGTTTGGTGGTTGCGGCGCAGAATTTCATCATGATCGGCGGCCCGATCGCGATGACCTCGGCCGGCGGCGCATCCGAGGCGCAGATCTCTTTGAGAGGAACGGTCACCAGATCTTTGCGCCCGCGGCTGCCGTCGTCGGTGCAGACGATCAGCTCGTCCGAGTAGGCGCGCATCTCCTCTTCGAGAATCAGCAGTTCGGCGTTTCGCGCGCCCATTATTGTGATCACCTTGTTGCCGGCGTTTTTGAAGGCCTGTACTATCGGGTGCAGCGGAGCCACTCCGATACCGCCGCCGACACAGACGACCGGGCGGTCATATTTCTGAATGTGGGTGGGTCTTCCGAGAGGCCCTAAAAGGTGCGCTATGTATTCGCCCTCGTTTTTCTGTGCAAGCAGGCGCGTCGTTCCGCCGACCGCCTGAAAAATCAGTGTGATCGTGCCTTTCGCCGCGTCGGCGTCTGCGATGGTAAGAGGAATGCGCTCGTCGTAATTGTCGCCGATCATGAGAATTATGAACTGGCCGGCCTTTCGCGCGGCGGCGATGTCGGCCGCCTCAATTTCCATCATAAAGACATCTGCCGAGAGCTGTTTTTTTCTGATAATTTTGTTCATATGGTTTCCTTTGCGCGCAGCGCGGGCGCACTTACAGATTGCGGCGCCGCTCAATAAAAATTATCTCCGGTCTGCACGGCATGCCGTGACGGATTCCAGTGTGTTTTGAGACTGTCTCAAAACGGGTGCAATTTTCCAAATGATACACAGAGTTGTTTTTGTCGAGGATATAAGTGCATAGGCAGAAAAATTTCGCGCTGCTGAGTGCCTGAGAATCCTGATTTTGTGTAAAACGGCAGTTCGTGTGAGCTCCTCTATGAAGGCCGGACCCGTAGAGCGCGCAATGAGCGGCGCATCTGTTTTCGTACGCGCCGGCGGATAAAATGGTTGAAAATTGCGGGATACGATCGTATACCTTAACAGACCGGCCGTATGAACCGCTACGAAACACCATGAATGCCGGTGTTCATCGGACTTGCGGCAGGTTCTGTGATTTATTGATCTTCATAATAAAAGTGGTGGCGGCCTATGGAACTGCAAAAAAATCAGAATTGTGTCGACCTTGCCGATCTTCTCCGTCTGACAGAAAAGCTCAATCATATCAAAGACCTTGACTCAATGCTCGACACGATTCTCCTTGAAGCCCGTTCCTTCTGCGGCGCTGAAGCCGGCTCAATATTTCTGCGCAGCGGCAACGAGCTCACCTTCAGCTATACGCAGAACGACATGCTTTCGAAGTTCGACAGAACATTCAACCGCAACATCTACAGCAATCACACCATGCCCATTGACCGCAGCTCGATTGCGGGCTACGTCGCCGATACCGGTTCCTCTCTGGTGATCGATGATGTCTATAAACTCACAAGCGATGTTCCCTATCATTTCAACTCTCATTTTGATGAGCTGTCCGCCTACCGGACCCATTCGATTCTCGCCATTCCCCTGGTGACGAGCGCCGGTAATATTACCGGCGTGATGCAGATCATCAACGCGAAGGACCAGTCGGATATCGTCACCACCTTCTCTGAGCTGCATAACCAGTATGTGACATTTCTCAGCAATAACGCGTCGGTCGCCGTTGAGCGGGCGCAGATGACGCGCGAAATCATTCTGCGGATGATACAGATGGCCGAGCTTCGCGATCCCAAGGAGACCGGCTCGCACGTCAACCGCGTCGGCTCCTATTCGATCGAGATTTACCACCAGTGGGCGAACAACAGGGGTATAGATGAAGATGGGGTGCGAAAAACCAAAGACCTTCTGCGCATCGCCTCAATGCTGCACGATGTGGGAAAGGTCGCCATCTCTGATACGATTCTGAAAAAACCGGCTCTTCTCGATGAACATGAGCAGAGGGTGATGCAGACACACTGCCGTCAGGGGGCCGATCTGTTCGCGGGAAAGGTAAGCCCCCTTGACCTGATGTGTCTTGAGATCGCGCTGTATCACCACGAAAAATTTGACGGTACCGGGTATCCCGAGAAGCTCAAAGGCGAGCAGATACCGCTTGCCGCCAGAATCGTCGCTCTTGCCGATGTGTTCGATGCGCTCATCAGCAGGCGAGTATACAAAAAAGAATGGCCTGAGGACAAAGTGCTCGCCCTGATCAAGGACCAGTCGGGTGTGCATTTTGACCCCGAGGTGGTGAAGGCGTTTTTTGAGGTGTACGAGGTCATTACGGCGGTGCGCAGCCGCTATCCCGATATCGATGAGTGATCTTCGTCCGCAAGCGGAGGGGAGATTATGAGAAAAAAGAATTTACAGGGCGATCCGGCTTCCGCCGCTGCGGGCGGGGCGGAAATTTCTGGTGAGGGACTTCTGCGGGAGGAAGAATCGCTTTCCCCCCCGGCAGAGCAAAATCGCGGCACAGGCAGAGAGTCCGATGGCGGCCGGGATGCGGTCGTTATCCACCTGCTTGCGGAAATCGAAAGCCAGAAGACTGAAATCGCGAAACAAAGGGAGAGCATCGATAAACTGAAGTGCCTGATTCACGTAAATAACATTATCACCCATTCGCTGCAGCGGCGTGAAATTCTGAAGCGGATCATAAACCAGACCAGAGAGCTGATGAACTGCGAAGAGTCGAGCATTCTGATGGTCGACGAGACGCTGCATCAGCTGCGCTTTGAACTTCTCACCGAAGAGCGTAAAATCGCCAGCCTCGACAAGGTCGGTCTTGAAATGGGTGAGGGCGTCGCGGGAAAAGTGTGGGAGCGCGGCGAACCGATCATTGTCAACGATACCAGCAGATACCTGTCCATCTCGAAAAAAGCGGACACGCAGACGATGGATACGACCAGATCGATCATCGCGGTGCCGCTGGTCGTCAAAGGCCGGATCATCGGCGTTATGGAGGCGATCAATAAGGGTGACGGCGAGACCTTTAACGATCTCGATCTGGAAATATTCAGATATCTTTCAAATCAGGCGAGCATCGCGCTTGAAAACGCCGAACTGTTTGAGGCCGGCATTACCGACGGTATGACGAAGCTGTTCAACCACAACTATTTCTCCCAGAAACTCAACGAGGAGCACAACCGCTCGCTGCGCTACGGCGGCGCGCTCTCGCTTGTCATCTTCGATGTTGATCATTTTAAACTATTCAACGATAACTATGGTCATCAGCTGGGCGACAAGGTGCTCATCACTGTCGCCTCAATCATAAAGAAGCACTGCCGCCAGAATCTCGATATCCCCGCCCGCTACGGCGGAGAGGAGTTTGCGGTGATACTGCCGGGCACCGAGCGCGACGGCGTCGTCGCATTCGCTGAAAGAATCAGAAATGCTGTCGCGGATCTTCTGATCGATGTGGAGGGCCCTCCCGTAGGCGTACACCTGTCGGGCGGGGCGGTATCGATCCCCCTGATCGCGACCAGCGACGCCGAGGAGATGATCGCCTTCGCCGACAAGGCTCTCTACCACTCGAAAGAGCACGGCCGCAACCGGATCACCTTTTATTCGTAGCCGTGTGCGAAAAAGGGCATAAGTCCCATAAAGGGTGCTGATAGGGGGCCTCGAAAAATTACCTTCTGCCATGATTATGCTGCGTTTTTGCCCGGAATTTTTCGAGGTCCGAGTTGAAGAGATTAGTTATTCGAGATTCCCGATAAATTTATAAGGAGAAATGAGAACTTATGTGTGCGTTCTGCAGGAACCACGCGTGTTCTGAAAAAAGCAGATGAATAAAATGAAGCTGATCGACCTCAGTTATCCGATAGACAGTTCGCTGCCCCACCATCCCTATGATGAACCGGTGAAACTATGCCAGGATAAGTTTCTCGACAGGGACAAATTCAATAATTACCGGCTTGAGACCGGCATGCACGCGGGGACGCATGTCGATTCGCCGATGCACCTTACGGACAGCAAAACGTTTATAAACGAATACCCCCTCGAAAGATTCTGCGGTGAAGCGGCGGTGCTTGACGCCGGCGGGGCATCGGTGCTGCAGTACAAAGATGAATACGACGCGCTTGTCCGCCCCGGTGATATCGTCATTATCAGCACCGGTCACGAAAAGAGTTTCGGCAGTCCGGAGTATTTCACCGCGCATCCCGTCCTGAGCGCAGAGTTCGCGCAACGGCTGATTGAAAAGAAAATCAAAATTGCCGGGTTCGATCTTCCCTCTCCGGATGCATATCCATTCGAAATACACGCCATGTTTTTTGCCCACGGTATTTTCATATTGGAGAATCTTCGAAACCTTGAAGTGATGCACGGCAGAAGAGTCCGCATCTATGCCTTCCCCCTGAATATCAGGGCCGATTCTTCGCCGGTACGTGTTGTCGCAGAGGTGCGGCAGAGTTGATTTCTGTTTGACAGGGGGGGAAAGAGGATTTATCTTTCAGATTACTGCCGGGGCGTCGCGCGTTTTGCGGAAAGCTGTTCATGAAATTAACCCGAAGTGCGGCATGTTTGCAATAATCAGAAAAAACAGCAGAATTTGCGAGAGGCCTTTAATATGAAGAGCGTATCCGAAATCCCGCTTTCGTATCTCTTTTTTTCAATTTTTTTCTCAGGGTTCATTTTCTTTGCGCTTGTGCGCAAGTTTTACCTTTTTGCCAAACTGCGAAGAACCGATATTCTGGTTCTGATACTTTTTTATGTTGCAGCGATGGTCTATGTGGGCAGCGACGCGTTGGCCATGCTCTTCTCAATAAAGACCCTCTCGTATGATACATCGAAAGCCTTTGTCCTGCTGCGCGAGCTGGCTGCGCTTCTGTTCGTCGTCGGTGTTCCCGCGCTGCTGGCCAGCATGCTGATTCTGCGCCAGCCGCTCAGGGCGCTGAACAGATTTCTTTTTCTGTTCGCCCTTGTATCTTCTGCGGTGATCGCAGCGGCCTCAATTACCAATCCGCAGCTGCTCATAGGTGCCGCGCCGCCCGCGGCGACCGGTTTTTTCAGAGCTTCGGTGGTCATCGTGCAGATCACGCCGCTGCTTGCGGCGAAGAATATCATCTTTATAGTCTATCTGGTCTATGCCGTCTGTATGTGTCTTTACTCATCCACCCATAATCTTGTCACATATTCTGTTAATAAAATCATCGCGGCATTCTGTATTCTGCTTTATTTTGTGCCGAGCGGATTTTTCTATATTTTTATGTTTAATAATCAGAGGGGATATGTAAGTTATTATTATCCCCACATCGGCGCGGGTGCGGCGCTTTTTATTCTGCTGATATCGTTCGAGCTGGTCGATAATTTCTACTCGAAAGACAGAGAGCTCGACACTATCCGCAAACGGCTTATATCTAATTTGTATATTGACACGCGTCTGAATATCCCGAACAGAGCCGGTTTTACCGAAGAGCTGCGGCACTGGTTCGATGTGAACGATCTTACCGTCGGTTCGGGAAATCTTTTCTCACTGGTGTTCATCGATATCGACAATTTTACCCATGTCAACGAGTCGTTCGGCGAGCGGGTGGGCGATTCTATACTCGCGCAGTTCTCGGCCCGGTTAAAAGAAAATTTCTCGAAAGAGGGCGAACTCTACCGTATCGGGGGGGATGATTTTGTTTTGTGGCTCGGGTCCTCCTGCACCGAGGCGCGTACTGTTACTATCGCCAGCAGAATAATCTCCTCGCTTCGGAACCCCTTTGTGATAAACGGCGTCTCCTATCTTATAACCGCGAGTATCGGCATTCTTCAGATTCCCCGTGACGGTGATGATGTCGAGGCAATCTTCGCGAACGCCTACAGTGCGATCCGCTCCGCAAAGAAGACAAGAAACAACTATAAAATATTCAACAGGGAGATGGTCAATTCAATTTCGAATACAATACAGGTGGTTAATCTGCTGCGCAGCTGCATCTCGTCGGACCAGTTCGTTCTGTACTTTCAGCCTGTCATGGACAGCGGCGGGAGGATAGTCTACGCCGAATCACTTCTGCGCTGCACTAATCCCGATCCGACGATCGGCGGCCCCGGAAAATTTATCCCTGTGATCGAGAAGGCCGGCCTCATGAAGGAGGTGGATGACATGGTGATCCGCAAAGCCTTCTACGAAATGGAAAACAGTATAAAGGATATCTGCGATATCAGCGTGAACCTCTCGTCCAATCAGCTGGTGAACCCCGCCTACTGCAACTTCATCGGTGCATTTGCGCATCAGCACAGGATCGCCCCCGATCAGGTGATTCTCGAAGTGGTAGAGGATGTTCTTATCGATAACCTCGCCATAGGACGGGAGAACCTGCTGCGCCTGAAAGAGAAGGGCTTTAAAATCGCCCTAGACGATTTCGGAAAGGGGTTCTCGTCGCTCTCATACCTCTCAGAGCTTCCGGTTGATATAATCAAAATCGATATGGCCTTCGTGCGTTCGGTGCCGGGAAACAAAAAAAACGAGGCGATCGCCGCGCACATTGTCAACCTGGGCCATGCGCTGGGTCTCAAAGTCGTTGCCGAAGGCTTCGAGAAGCGCGAGCAGATTGACTTCTTTCTCGCTCTGGGCTGCGACAACTTTCAGGGCTTTTACTACTCAAAGCCCCTGCCAATACACGAGTTTTTGCAGAAATATAAGGCATAGACGAGATAAGGGCAGTCACAAAAAACAATCCTTCAAACTTGCGGATCCCAAAAACCCGGTAAAAACGTGGTACAATCTTTACTGGGTTTTTGGGATCGCCAATAATTATTTGGATATTCTAGTTGCTACTGAGCGACGGCGATGGCCATGGGGGTGCTGTCGAGCGCGAGAAAGATTTCGATGTTGGATTCTTTTGTGTCAAGATCGGCGCGGTAGATCCGCAGGCTGGTCTGATCTGTCCAGTAGAGCTTGCGGTCCTTCAGGTCAACAGCAATCTTATGGATGTCGAACGAGCCGGCGTGGATCCATGTCTGCGGGCTGCCGAACGAAAGATCGGCCTTTATGATATCGAGCGATGATCCCGAGTTGAACACGTAGTAAACCGAAGAGTTCGCCCCGTCGACGGCAATCCCCCTGTAGGGGCGCTCGACAGAGGGGGATTCGCTCAGCGAGGGGCTTCCCCCTGATGCGGCGATGAAGCCGATTGCCCCGCCGCTGCCGGCCGTTCCGTAGGAGACGGCGTTGACATAGTAGGGAGTTTCAGTCATATACAGCCTGCCGCTGACGCCGTCAAAACTCAGCGCGTAGATGTACCGTGCGGCGGTGGTGTTGCCCAGAAAAACTTGCGAAAAAGCGGCTAGCGGCGATCTGTAGAGCGCCGCAGTGCCATATTTCGTGCTGTATCCGTTGAAATAGACAACCGACTCAGCCGGATCGACCGCAATCGCCGTAACGGTGGTGTTGTTGATCATCTTTAGTTTTGCTACAGTGCCGGATCCCCCGGGTGCGGCGGCCTTGTATATAAAGCCCTTCGTCCCTTCATTATACGCCCAGTAGACCACTCTGTCCGCGCTGTCAACTGCCATATCGAGGGGCGTTCCGGGCGAGGCCGCAAGAGGCATCGCAGCCCCGCTCTTATCTGATGGTATGCAGTTAACGCCGCCGTCGCTTTCGCACCAGTAGATATATGGAACATCAGGATCAGGATCAGGATCAGGATCCTGCGGGTCGGTCGTCGTGACGGTGGTGGTCCCTGTTTGCGGATCGGTCGTCGTGACCGTAGTGACTCCGGTTTCGGGATCGGTCGTTGTGACCGTGGTAACTCCGGTTTCGGGATCGGTCGTTGTGATCGCGGTAGTGCCCGTTTCGGGATCGGTCGTCGTGACGGTCGTAGTGCCTGATTCAGGATCGGTTGTCGTAACGGTAATCGGCGCCGCCGGTGCGGGGGTCTTATCGTCAGTCGAGGCAGAGATCTTCTCTTTTTCGAGCAGCAGATCGAAATCAGAGCCGCACGCCGTCAGGGCGAAGATAAGCACGAACAGCGCCGGAAGCGGCTTGTAACTGATTCTGAACACAGAAGCGTCAGCGGAGTCCTCGCGCCTTTTTCGTGGAAATACTTTCACAATAATGCACCTTCTCACGCCCATCCCCCTCTCTCTGTTAGAATCTGCGCCCGGCATAAAGCGCCGCTCCGGCGCCGAAGAGAGGCAGGGATGCATCGCTAATATACTCAAATTTCACCTGAGGGGCAACCACAAAGGTGTCGAAGGTGAATTCGGGGCCCGCATAGAGCGCCGTCGTAAATTTGACCGCGGCTTGAGAGGATCCACCGCCCCTGATCGAATACCATCCCGCTCCTGCGGCGGGTGAGGCGGTGAGGGCGCACTGCAGGCCGCTCAGCTGCAGGGGAAGGCGCCAGAGGGGGCCGGCCGCGAAGCTTGCGCCGTCGATGCCCTTATCCCCCCGCGCCGCGTGAAAATATGATACACGGCAGACAATTTCAGATATATTGACCGGCTGCATGATCGACTGCGCAAAGGGGGGGGAAGCCGTTACCGTGAGTTCACCCGTTACCGAGAAGGGTACCGCCCGCGCGATTTTGCCGAGATTGGCCGTGAAAGACCCCCCTGCGGCAAGGGTACACACGGGGCCGCCCGCCCCGCCGCCGGAAGGCGTTTCGCCCTGCTTCGGAGCGATTTTTTCAGTTCCCGAGCGGTAGTTATTCTCGGCATCTTTTTCATTGATCACCGAGCCCTTCGTTTTGAGGATAGAAATATCCTCTTTGTACGAGCCGGTCCGGTGAAGCTCTTTGATGTTGTCGTAGGTGATGTTGAAGGTTCCGTGAACGTTTGCGAAAATCACGTGGCTGCCGGGGTGATCCTCGATGACCCTGCCGTTGAGGATCATGTCGTCTTTCGTGACAAGAACATCCGCGGCGAGGCAGGTATATAAAACTGAAAAGGCTGCGATAGCAATCACGGTAAAGATGTGGCGGCGCATATCACTCCTTTTCGGTCATTTCGATGATCTTGTCTTTTTTGATATCGACCCTCCCTATACTGGTTTGAATCGAGATCGTGTCAACGCTCTTTTGCAGCAGTGTACCCCTGAAGGTGCTGCCGTCACTTGTGCGTATGACAAGATATGATGCGGCCTTCGGCCCCTGTTGTGCGGGCGCCTCGCTCCTTTCGACAATTTTCTCGCCCGAGGTCACTTTTTCGACGCTCTTTATCAGCTTTTCGGGTATAGTAACTGTGATCGGCGTAAGTGTCTGCTGCAGGTCGTTTATTTCAGAGCTCTCGGTCTGAGCGTTCTGCGTTCGGGTATCTGCAATACTCTGGGCCGCGGCGCGGGATTCATTCTCTCTGATAGACTCCGTAAGCACGGGGTCGTTCAGCTTTTCGTTTATCTGTTTTGCTGTTTTGACGATAACATTGTCGCCGCCTTTATTGGTGCCGATCAGGTAGAGCTTTCTGTTCGAATATTTTGCATAGGGTGATGCGGGGTCGGCGGTGATGGATTTTATATACGACTCGACGGCCCTCTGCGGTTCGCCGATGCCGCTGTAGCAGCGTGCTTTGAAATACTCGATCTGCGCGAGATCCTGCGCACTCGTGGCGCTTTTGGCCTCGGTCTCTATGATTTCAAGGGCCTGCTCGTAGGCCAGAAGAGTGAGAAGCTTGCGCCCCTTTCCGATAGAATCCCGGTCGTCTGTAAGCACCCGTTTGCGCGCAATTATGAATCCCTCAAGATATCTGCTGAGTATTGAAGCGGTAATCGCGCTGCTCTCCTGACTGTAATTTTGCGTGATGGTGCGGTAGTTGCGCATTGCCTTCTCGTTTTCACCCGAAAGGGCATAACAGTAACCCTGCCGCAGCAGTATGCCCGCTTTAAGCGAATTCGACAAGCCGCTCATTTCAAGAGCCTGCGCATACTGAACGGCCGCATCTTTGAAGAGCATGTTTCTTTCAAGATAGTAGGCCTTATTAAGGGCTTCGTTTGTGAGGGGCTTCTCCTTTGCGAATGAAATCGCTTTTTTCCCGAGAACCCTTCTGTTGAAATTTATCATCATGAGTGCGGGTGAAGTCAGAAAGTGCCTGGAGATTTTGGGTTTATCCGCGCTCAGGGCGGTCCCGCCCGAGAGTGCCGCAATCTTGTTTTCAAGAGCGTCGGCCGCGTCCTGTGTGATCCGCTCCTCATACATCTTCTTGTGAATTTCGTAAGTCGCGATGAGGGTGATATGATCGATATTTCTTTCGCTGATATCGAGCTGCGTAAGATAATTTCTGATGTCGTTGATCCTGATTGAGATGATTATGTCATTAAGATAGAGCAGAAATGAGATGATAAGCAGCGCAAACAGACCGCTCAGGGCAATTAGTATGTTCCGTTTCACAATATTCAACCCTGCGCAAATTCTAATCTGTTTTTGCCGTTCTGTTTGGCGAGTGTAAGAGCGTTTTTCGCCTGTCCGGTAATGTCGACATAGCTCAGTATGCTGTAAAGCCGCTCCGGCAGAATATGAACGACCCCGATGCTTACCGTAACCGAAAGGTTCCCGTCAGGGGTCACCACCTTCTGCGACTCGACGGATTTTCTTATCTTCTCGGCGATCTCGCCGGTCCGCTCGCGCGAGCATGCGGGGGCGAGTACGGCAAATTCGTCACCGCCCGAGCGGGCAACGATGTCCGCGTCGCCGCAGTTCTCTTTTATCTTTCTGACTGTCTCGAGAATGAGGATGTCCGAGGTCTGTTTTCCATACAGCTCGTTTTTGTTATTAAAGTTGTCCATATCGATCAGAAGAAAAGCGATACCGCGGTTGTTCACCTTCGCCTGAAGTATCTCATCATCGATTCTTTCGGTAAGGTAGTTGATGTTGACCAGTCCCGTCATTACGTCTCGCGTGGCGATTTTTTCGGCCACCTCAGAGATCGTTTTCGCGACTTTGACCTCGCGTGTCAGGGCGTCGATATTGCGGTAAACGGTATCTGCCATCGTGTTGAAACTTTCCGCCAGTGCGCCCAGCTCGTCCTTACGGCTGTTCCGGGGCACTCTGATGCTGTACTCGCCCGCTGAGATCTTCTGTGCCGCACCGGTGAGCTGTTTAATCGGGTAAAAAACCGCACGATAGAGCACCGCCGGAAAAATCGCGTGAAAAAGCAGGACAACCGCGATGATGTACACCGCCTGCCTGTACAGCGCGCTCAGTGAAGCGTTAATCGCCGCCGTACTGGCCCGCACGAACAGAATCGTGTCGTTTGACTGTGAAATATGAAACTCATCCAGGGGGATGTAGAAGTAGACGGCCTTTTCGGCTTCGTCGATGCGCATATAGTAATCTTTACCGGAAAAGGCATGCGCGGTCATCGCCCGTGAGGCGTCGTCTTTGTACATCAGCGGAAGCTCAATCGAATCCGGCGACTTTCGCAGGATCGATCTGGTTTCAGAAAAAATTATATAATCGCCGTAATACGGGGATATCGTGTCGGCGAGCATGGTCAGAATCTCGTCGCTGTTTTTTTTGTCGAACAGCGTGCCTTCGCGCATCTCTGCGGTGAATTTTTTCAGGGATCCGACCAGCTCAGAGAGCTGCTTTTCTGATTCGAGCATCGAGTTTCTGCTGATCAGCTCGATCTGGTTTTCAAAAATAACGGAGATGATAAAAGAGAGTGTAATCAGTGAGAGCATCGTATAGAAGGCGATCACCCTGAACCCGATGCTGTCAAATAGTTTAATTTTCATTTTGTTTTCCGTCTTGATTATTTCTGCCGAAAAACTTCGGCCGACTCCTGTCTCGCGGACTATTGCGCCGAGAGAAGAGAGCCGCGCAGTCAAAATGAGCCGTGCCGCAAGTGATAGAGTCGTCGTGCACAAAGACACATGAGCGACGCCGGCACAGCCGGGGCATAGTAAATTAATAAACAATTTTTGAGAGATTGTCAAATGATTTTAAAAAGTGTGTACCCTTCACAGGCCATGCGGGAACACCGTAATCAGCATCTGCCGCAGGTAACAGCGGTATCACTGCCGAATTGCGATGAGCAACGGGGCTGCCGGCTTCAGGCGGATGAGCGCATCATTGACATTTTGTGCTGAAGTGCGATGCGGGAATTGCTGCCGTCATCATCAGAAAATGCGACTGCCGCCTCCGTGTGCCCGGAAAGATTATTGCTCAGCGCTTTCCAATAATGCTTGACGCTTCGAGTCGGCGGAATTGTCTTTATTTGGATTCCTGAAGGGGGAAATTTCTGCCGGGTTTTTCGGAAAATTGCGGATTTCAGCGTAAGATTTGCGCTGTGATCCCCCCGCATTGAAAAAACCTGAACATAATGGAGATGAGATGTCACAAAATAACAATCTGTATTCGCTGCTGTATGATAACGCGGCAAAAAAAGCCGATGCTCCCTTTTTCTACTTTGAAAACGAAAAAATCACCTACGGCCAGGGCGTTGACCGGATAAACCGCTGCGCCGCCTACCTTCGCAGGAGAGGCCTCAAAAAAGGCGACCGCGTGATTCTGTGCCTGCCCAACGTACCCGAATTTGTCTATGCGTATCTTGCATGCGCTCAGATCGGGGCGGTCACCGTTCTTGTGGGCCCCGTTGCGCGCCGTTTCGAGATCCGCTACATCGCCGAAGAGACTGAGCCCTCGATGATCATCACCACTCTGTCGCAGATTGAAAACTATTCTGTCGACGGCGCGTTCTTCTGCGACATGAAGAACATGTGGCTTGTGGATGACACTCATCGCGATCGCAACATGATGTCGATCATACACAATGAAAAACCCGACACCGCAGTCGAGCCGATAGAAGGCGATGAAGCGGTGTCGATCATCTATACCTCTGCAATGGACGGATACCCGCTCGGCGTGCTGATGACCCACCGGGGGATCCGCAATTCGACGAAGAGCCTCGGTGAGTTCAACGCCGCCGATGATATCTATATGGCCGCGCTTCCGCTGTTTCACGCCTTCGGTCTGACGGTGACTGTTTTTACGCCGATCAACAGCATGATTCCATTTGTGCTTATGAAAAAATTTACGCCGAACGATCTGCTGCGCGAGATCAAGCAGAAGGGTGTCACGGTGATGCCGGGCGTTCCCCTGATGTTCGCGATGGTCAATTCGCTGCTGCCTGAGGGGAATCACTTTCCTACACTGCGCGCCTGCATCAGCGGCGGCGAGGGCGTTTCGCCCGAGCTGCTCAAGCTTATAAAAAAGAAGTACGGCTTTGAGGTGCGCGAGGGCTACGGCCTGACCGAGGCCTCGCCGATCGTCTCGTGGAATCATATCAATGTCGAGAATCACTACGGTACAGTGGGCGTTCCCATGCCCTGGAACGAAGTGCGCATCGTCGATGAAAACGGCAAAGATGTCGCGCGGGGTGAAACGGGTGAAGTCATCGTGAAGGGCATCAATGTGACGCCCGGTTACTACCGGCACCCCGAAAAGACTGCCGAGTTCATCAAGGACGGATGGCTGCATACCGGCGACTTCGGTATTCTTGACAAAGATGGTTACCTGACGCTCAAGGGGCTTAAGAAAAACATGGTGCTCAACAAGGGCTTTAATGTGTACCCCAAAGAGGTTGAGCGGCTGCTCGGCTTTCACCCGCAGATTGAACGGGCAGAGGTCACAATCAAAAACGAGCAGACTCCCGGCGATATCGGGCGCTCGTATATCGAGGCCGAGATCTGGTGCAGAAACGGCGCCCCCGACGAAAATGCCATGAAGCAGTGGTGTAACGAGAATTTATCCAACTATAAGATACCCCGCTCATTCAAAATCAACCGTCTGTAATCTGCGGCGATAATTTGCGGAAAAAGAAAGGGGCAGCCATCCGGCTGCCCCTTTCTTTTTCCGCGCCGCTGACTTTTGCGCGCACCCGGGTGCTGCATCACTGATTAACGCTGCCGCGCAAATCCATTAAGGCCTGACCCCGCCTGTACAAGCGGCTGTCGCGGCAATACGGGGTTTTCGTCGAATCACCCGGTCAATTCACTTTAAAGCGGTTCATTTTATTCAAAAGATTCTGGGACTGGTTGGCCATCTCCTCGGCGGCAGCCGCGGTCTGTTCGACGAGGGCGGCATTCTGCTGTGTCGCCGAATCCAGATTTGCGACGACATCGTTGATCTGATTAATGCTGAGGCGCTGCTCCTGGCTTGAGACGGCGATTTCGGCAACTGCCGAATTGACCTTTTTGGCAGAGTCGACGATGATGTTGAGCGATTCACCGCTTTTGCGGACAAGTTCGGTTCCTCTTTCGATTTTGGCCGTCGAGTCGCCGATCAGCTCAGAGATCTCCTTCGCCGCTTCACCCGAGCGCTGTGCGAGATTTTTGACCTCGCCGGCCACAACGGCGAATCCCTTGCCGATTGAACCGGCGTGAGCCGCCTCGATCGCCGCGTTGAGCGCGAGAAGATTTGTCTGAAATGAGATCTCGTTAATCACCGTAAGGATTTCGGATATCTTCTTGCTCGACTCGTTGATTTCGTTGATTGCCTCAACGGCCATTGCGACAAGGACGCCCCCCTGCTGCGCGGCATCCGATGAGCCCTGCGCGAGATTGCGCGCCGATGAGGCGTTGTCGGCGTTCTGTGCGATCGTCGCGGCGGTCTGTTCGAGAGTTGAAGCGATCTCTTCAAGCGATGCGGCCTGAGATGAGGTGCGCTGTGAAAGGTCGGTATTGCCGCTGACGATCTGAGTGATCGATTCCGAGAGGGCGCCCATCCCCTCCTGCACGTCCCCGACCATCTCCTGAATCTTTTCGACAAAATGATTGAAGTACTCGCAGAAGATACCGATTTCGTCGTTTGTGGTGACGGGTATGCGGGCGGTGAGGTCTCCGTCACCCTCAGAGATGTCCTTGATCCGGGAGATGACCTCGTTGAGGCGCCGCGTAAGTATGGATCGTGTGGTGATAAGAAGCAGAATCACCGCGATGAGGGCTATCGCCGCGAGCACCGGCGTCTGAGTTGAGAGAAGGGTAAGGACCAGCGCATCAATCACTTCGGATCTCTGGCCGATAAAAAGAATTCCGCCGATTGAGTCGTCGGCGCACACTATCGGCAGATAAGCCGTCTGGTAGGGGATCCCGAGAATCGTGGCGGCCCCGTAAAAGTTCTTCCCCCTGCCGAGAACGGTGTCGATAATCTCGGCGTGCTCGAGTCTGGTTCCCGTGAGACGCTTGTCGTCCTTGATGATGGTGGTGCTGACACGTTCGTTGTTCTTGAACAGGGTGACTTCGCAGCCGAGCGCTTTTTTCTGCTCGTCGACAAATGCATTGCTTGAAAGGATGTAGCCGCAGATCAGTGTTCCGGCAATGCTGCCGCTTTTACTTGAGTAAATCGGCATTCCCGCCATGATGACAAAGGGATTATCGGGGGTGATTTCGATTCCTGACGAGCGCGTTCCCTCCAGCGCTTTGCTGACGGCGGTCTGCCCGGCGAATGAGCTTCCCCTTTTTACCAGAGGGTTCGAACTTGCGACGATTTCGCCCTTCGTGTCGGTGATGAAGCAGAAGTCGATATCCGTCGAGTTGTGAAATGTCCTGACGATCGTTTCGGCTCGCGCAAAATCGGCATTCTGCGCGGCGTCGCCGGTGTCGGAAATGGCGGCGATGATATTGAGCGCGGTGAGTGCCCTTTTCTTTTTCGCGTCGACCTCGTCGAGAAGAACGGCGGACTTCTGCTTCACGTCAGAAGCGATGTAATCCGTAAGCTCATAGGTGACGATAATGCGCGTGCTGACGGCCACCGCGATGATGAGAAAAAGGGTGGATACCGAGATCATCATGACAAATTTGGCGGATAGGGAGACTCCTTTTTTTTTCATCGCATTTTTCCTCTTGTCGGCTCAAAGTAATGGGAACTCTCAGTAACCACATCCGGATCTTCGCTCGACGGTCAAATGAATTTACAACAGTGAAGGGCTTCTGTACAGGACTTGAGCCGACTTTTCAATTGATATTCGGGGAAAGGACTGCATTTTTTGAACTTCCCCCCGCCTTCGCTTCATTAAATGGCCGGAGTGTTTCACGAAGTGCAATGGGTGAACAATTTATGATTAAATCCAAGAAAAATATTGAAATAATCGTATTGACGGTTAAGGGTGCAAGCTGATACCCCCCTTTTGTGTCGGGTGGAAGTCAAAACGACGGCTGCGCCGCCAATGTTCGACGGCTGTGCCGCCAATGTTCGACGGCTGTGCCGCCAATAAATGACGGAAAGCGGAGAGGTGACCTTGCTATACGGTGCCGCTTGTTCGCTTATAATATACTGTTAACAGAGGGAAATAGTGTCAAAAGTGAATGGATTTCACCAGCAAATCAGAGAGGAGCTCGAATCCTTTCTGGCCAACGAGAAGTCGAAATTCCCTGCAGACGATTGCCTCAGGATCGATTTACATGTGCACGATCACAACTCCAATGTGCCGGACGAGCTGCTTGCCCGGATACTGAACATTCCCGAAACATGGCTGCCGACCGAGAAGCTTATCGATATTCTGAAGGGAAATGACTGCAACGCCTTTACCGTGACCAACCACAACAACGCACGCTCCTGCTATGATCTTCTCGACAAAGGGCAGGATGTTCTGGTCGGAGCCGAATTTACCGTAAAAGTGCCTGATTTTCAGAGCCGCATACACGTGCTCGCCTACGGCTTCACTCCCGCGCAGGAGGCCGTCCTCAATGATCTGCGCTCCAATGTCTATAATTTCCAGACTTACGCTCTCGAGCAGAATATTCCCACAACCTGGGCGCACCCGCTGTACCACTACAGCAAAGAACATATCCCGACGATGGATTTTTTTGAGAAGATGGCGCTCGTCTTCAAACGCTTCGAGTGTATGAACGGGCAGCGCGATTCCTGGCAGAATATGCTGGTCAAGAAATGGATCGATGCGCTGACTCCCGAGAAGATCGAGGCCCTTGCGAAAAAATTCGGCATAAAATCCGACACCTTCATGCATGATCCCCTCACCCGTTACCTTTCGGGGGGATCGGACGAACACATGGGAATCTTCTCCGGGCAGACCGGTACGCTTCTTTATGCGCAAAATCTCGCCCAGCAGCTTGAGACGAAGAGCCGCGCCGAGGTGGCGCTGGATGCGATCCGGGAGGGACGCATGGCGGTATACGGGGGCCATCACGACAGCGAAAAGATGATGATGGCTTTTCTGGACCTTTTCTGCCAGATCGGCATAAACATGAAGGACCCCGGCCTGATGCGCGTGATTCTTCACAAGGGAACCTCCCGCGACAAAATTCTCGCGATGTCCGTCATCAACGGCTATATGGAGCTGCGCCGCCATCGGTTTACCAATCTTTTTCTGCGCACCTTTCACCGCTGCCTTCTCGGAGAGGGACCCGGATTTATCAAGAAGCTGCTGATCCCCCGCTCGTACCGCCCGATTTTCAAAGAGGTCATCACCATCGCGGAGGTCTTTCATTCGCCGGCCGAAATACGGGCTGACAGTTACAAGGACTGTGTTGACCGCATCTTTGATAAACTTATGGATATGATCATCGACCGTCTGCGTTCCAAAGTCTCGATGCTGCCGTCTAACCCCTCTTTCGATTTCAACAAGTCGATAATGGACATCGATCTTCCCGCGCATTTCCGGCCTCTGTTCGGACTCAATCCGACAAGAAGAAAACGTCTGCGTGAAACGATCAGTATCGCCAAATTTCTTGACGGCCTCTCTTTCCCCTTTCTTGCCGCGGGCGTTGTCTGCGCCGCGAGATTTGCCAGCGCGAATGTTCTCTATAAATCACGCGAGCTTCTCGACGCATTCGCCCGCACGAACAACACCTTCCGCCATCCGAAGAGGATGCTCTGGCTCACCGACACCTTCGGTGACAAGAACGGCGTTGCGGTAGTGCTCAAATCGATACTCGATGAGATCCGGCGCCGGGATCTTCCCATTGATCTGCTTGTCTGCTCGAATACTGTCGAGCCGGGGCCCAATCTGATCGTGGTAAAACCGAAGACTGAGTTTATTCTGCCCTTCTACCAGCACCAGCCGATCCGTGTTCCCAATATTCTGCAGATTCACCGTATATTCGGTGAGGGCGAATACGACCGTGTCATCTGTTCAACAGAGGGGTTTATGGGCGGTGTCGCCCTGTTTTTGAAAAAAGCGTACACGGTTCCGGCTTATTTTTACATTCATACCGACTGGCTCACCTTCGCCAAGAAGGTGCTGCTTCTCACGAAACCCGCGCGCAATCGTATAAAACGTTTTATACGCGCCTACTATCAGCAGTTTGACCGCCTCTTCGTGCTTAACACCGACCAGGAGAAGTGGCTGCTAAGCGAGAAGATGGGGTTTTCCAGGGATGTGGTTTGTCTGACGGCTCATTGGGTCGAGCATAACTGGAAGCCGACCGGTGCCAAAAAGCAGGATGTTTTCGGTGTTGATGAGTCGACTCCCGTGCTTCTTTTCACGGGACGGCTCAGCGAGGAGAAGGGTGCGACCGATATCCCCTATATATATAACAGGATCAGGCAGAAAGTTCCCGGCCTGCGCATGGTTTTTGCGGGTGTCGGGCCTGCTGAAGAGAAGCTCAAAGAGCAGATTCCCGATGCGGTTTTTCTCGGATGGGTCGATCATTCGCGGCTTCCCGATGTCTATTCTGCGGCCGATCTGATGATTCTTCCGTCGAAGTTCGATACCTTCGGGTGTGTCGTTCTGGAATCGCTTTCGTGCGGGACTCCGGTTGCCGCTTACGCTATAAAGGGGCCGAAGGATATTGTCGAACACGGAAAGAGCGGATTTCTTGCCGATAATAAAAAGGATCTGGCCGACTGCATACAGGAGTTCTTCTCTGATAAGACGAAAATGGACGAGTTATCCGCAAACGCGGTGAAGCGTGCGGAGCATTATAATGCGGAGGATATTTTTGACCGCCTTCTGCATGATGTGTCGCTGAAATAACGGCAGAAAAATTGGAGATCTATGAAACGACTGGCGATAGTCATCCCCGCGTATAACGAAGGCGAAATGATCGCCAATGCGGTGCGCTCACTCAAAAAAAAGAGCGCCGATATCAAAAAGGCCGGATTTCAGCTCAGAATCATCGTTGTCAATGACGGCTCGAAAGACGAGACGCAGAAACAGGCTGAGGGCGCGGGTGCGGATGTGGTGATGCGCCACAAGGTGAATCGCGGACTCGGCGCGGCGATCAGAACCGGTCTGCAGGCCGCGTACGATGACGGGGCCGAGATTGCGGTCAAGTTTGACGCGGATCTTCAGCATGATCCCGATGACATCATCCCCCTGATAACGCCCATACTCGATGACGAGGCAGACATAGTCTACGGAAAACGCTTCAATCGCATCGAGTACAAAATGCCTTTCGTACGCCGTATCGGCAATATCGTGTTTACCTCGCTCATGCGGATGCTCACCGGCTGGCCGCTCGAGGATTCGCAGCCGGGCATCTTCGCCGTCAACAGGGACTACCTGCGCGTCTTCAACCTTCCGGGTGATTACAACTACACCCAGCAGGTGCTGCTGGATGCCTACTATAACAGCCTGCGCTTTGCCCATGTGGATGTGCGTTTCAAAAAGCGCGAGACGGGAAAATCCTTCGTTAATTTCAAATATCCTGTTAAAGTCGGCTATCAGATTATACTCATGCTCATAAGCTTCAAGCCGATGAAGATTTTCGGCTCTCTCGGATCGCTTATTATTCTTTCGGGCGCACTTCTCGCGGGATACGAAATATGCCTCTGGCTGCGCCACCTCTCCCACAAGCCTGTCGTGCATGTCAATGCGGTGTCGGTTCTGCTCGCCTCAGGGTTTCAGCTCTTCTTTTTCGGGCTGCTGGCCGAGCTGATCGTCACGATGCACCGGACCTACCGCCGCAGATAGCGGCGATTTTACGGCCTCTATTATGCCGTTCATTGAAGTTTTTCTCCCTTTATGGCCCCGCGCGGGGCGCTGAAGGGCGTATGCTTATAAATAAATTGACAAGAAACGATATGCTTTTTTACTGTTACTGTGAGATTCTGCGCTAAGGGCAGAATCTCCGGCGGCGGGATTTTTATACGGATTCCCCCCTTTTGACACACAATTGCTTCAGCAGTAAACCGTTATGAAAAATAGTTATAATTAAGAGGTATATAAGATGAAAAGACCGTTTCAGCCCAGCGTTATTAAGAGACTTCGAACTCATGGCTTTCGTGCAAGAATGGCTACTGCTGCGGGACGTGATGTACTTCGCAACCGCCGGAAAAAAGGACGTTATAAACTTACTGTATCCGATGAAAGAAGAGGCAAATAACAGTTACGCTTGAAGAAACAATATTCACTGAAAGGTCGCTGCTGTTTTTCGGCAGTTTTTGAGGGCGGCAGGCTCTTCAGGTCTCGAACAGTTACTATGACCGTTTTACGGGATTGTCCGCTAAGCTGCAGAAAAAAGGCCGGCGGTGTTCTTGAATACCCGAAATTCGGGATTGTTGTTTCAAAGCGATACGGAAAGGCACACGACAGAAATAAAGCCAGAAGAAGATTCAGAGCGGCATTTTCGCCGTACGCCGGTGAAATTCCACAGAGCGTCTGTGTAGTTGTCAGGTTCACGAGCCAGTATAAAGATGCCGCTTTTGCCGATATACAGAATGATGTCTTATATTTGCTCAGAATATCCGGGTTGTTGAAGCAAGTTGAATGATGATAGCAGGGATTATGCGCCGCACAACGTTTTGCGGCCGGAATTTCGGTACCACCGCAGGGTAAGCGAATGATGTTGCGGAGAGTGTTATCCGCGTGGCCGGTTATAGCAATGTATAACTCTGAATATGAAGTTATACCCGGTCTGCGGGAGAACCACTTCCTTATGAACGACAGAGGCCGCGATGAAAGTTGTCGCACAAGTTGCTCTCATTATTAACAATGCAGCAGTCTTTCTTCTATGCGTGCCGATACGCGTGTACAAAAGGGTCATTTCCCCCCTTTTGCCCGCTTCCTGCAGATTTTATCCGACTTGCTCCCAGTATGCTTTTCAGGCATTACAAAAACACGGAGTAATCAGGGGCTTATTTCTGGCTTTCAGGCGCATTCTCCGTTGTACCCCCTTGAGCAAGGGGGGATACGATCCGGTGCCCTGAGCGGATGTCTTTCCATATCGGTTACTATAATAAGGTGATCATCCATGGAAAGAAATACAATAATTGCAATAGTGCTTTCTCTGCTTATCTGGGTGGGATGGAGCTACTTTTTTCCCGCGCCTAAACCGGCAGTGCAGAACGCCGCAACCACACAGAGCGCGGCAGAATCCGGCAGCGGTAAGACAGACGAAGAAACCTCTGCAGCCGCACCCGCAGCCTCCGAGCCGGCCGCTGAAGTTGTCGCAGTAGCGGCGGCGGACGAAACGCTCACTGAGGAAAAAGTATCCATTTCAAAAAAATGGTACGATATCACACTCTCCAACAAAGACGCCGCCATCATAAGCCTCAAATACGGCGAGCGCAAAATCGAAGTTATTACATCTCATCAGGAATCCAGCGGAATAATCTCCTTCCCCTTCTTTTTCAGCAAGTCCGCGTTTCTTGATCCGGCACCGGCAGAGGGCATTCTCTGGTCAATCGCTGAAAAAAGCGCGGACAAAGTTGTCTTTGCCAAGCGCATGATAATTGCGGGCACTGAAGTGACGGTAAACAAGATTTACTCCTTCGGTGATGAACACAATTTTTCGGTCTCATACCGTTTTCTGAACGAGAGTACACAGGCGGTGAATTTTCCTTCGGATCAGATTGCGTTCGCGACACCCGATTTTCTCGGGCCGGCCATGGATACTTATACAAATGTGTACAATAACGTCTACAGCGTGTACGAGGCGGACAAGTTCCGCAAGGTCACCAAAGGCGGGGGGAAATTTCTCTTCTGGGGATCCGATCCCAAGGACATCACCGTCAAAGAGGGCGAAGTCAAGTGGGCCGGCCTTTCGAGCCGCTATTTTTCGCTGCTCGTGAAACCTGAAAATGTACGCGCTAATCAGCTTTGGCTCGACACCAGACGAAATAATATTCACCGTACGGCGCTTGTCGTACCCGAAACGCAGATCGCCGCGGGCGGTGCGCGCCAGTTCAATTTCAAAGTCGCTCTCGCGCCGAAGGAGCGCTCGGTACTGCGCTCTGCCGATCCTGTCTTCGAGAATGCGGCGGACAGCAACAAATGGGTCGAGCCGATCCGTGAGGGTGTGCTGTGGATACTCAAACAGATGAAGCGGGTAATCCCCAACTACGGCTGGTGTATCATCATCTTCTCCGTGCTGACAAAACTGGTCTTTTTTCCCCTGACTCAGAAATCGGCGGTGTCGATGAAAAAGATGTCCGCGCTTCAGCCTGAGATAAAGAAGCTTCAGGAGAAGTACAAGGGGAAGCCCGAAGAGATGCAGAAGCGCACAATGGAGCTGTATAAGGCCAAAGGCGTCAACCCCATGGGGGGATGTCTTCCGCTGCTCATTCAGATGCCCTTTTTCATCGCGCTTTACAGCGCCCTTTCAAATACTGTCGATATGTGGAATGCGCCCTTCCTCTTCTGGATTACGGATCTTTCACGTCCAGATGCCGCGTTCGCAATCGCCGGTTTCGACATAAATATTCTGCCGCTCTTTATGGGGGCGACGCAGTTTCTGCAGCAGCATCTCGCGCAGCAGGACAGCTCGGGAACCCAGCAGCAGCAGATGATGATAAAAATGATGCCGCTTATCATGCTGTTCATGTTCTGGTCAATGCCCTCGGGGCTCATACTCTACTGGACTGTGCAGAACATCCTTCAGATCGGGCAGCAGATGCTCGTAAATAAAAAATGATCCCCGTTATTTCGCGGGGGGATCACTGTGCGAAGCGGATGTGATTTTCAAAGATCCGCTTTTCAAATGATCGATCGCGGAAGAATTGCTGAGAGCGCAAAAATAATGGCGGTGAAAAACAGTAACAGATCGATTTTACCCGTTTCACAAAGAATGACTTTTTGCTGATCCACCGCGGATGTAGAGTTGCCCGAAAGAGAAGTTTACGCAGGGCAGGGTGGGGCGGCATATCAAAACAGCTACCGAGGTCATACTATGAAAGTAATAGAAGTTGAAGGAAAGTCGTTGGATGAAGCAAAGCGTAAGGCTGCTGACGAACTTGGCGTTGAATTAAAAAGTATCAGCGATGAAAATATAGAAATCCTTGACGAGGGCAAAACCGGTATTTTCGGCTTCGGGGTATCCCGGCCCGCGAAAATCAGGATCTCGTATGATGTAAACACGAAGGATATCGGTGACCCGACAAAACAAACACTGATGGATCTTTTTGAAAAGATGGGAGTCAAGGCGGAGATTACCGAATTTCATGAGGGCGAGAACAAAGTCTATATCGAGCTTGAAAGTGAAGACTCGGGTTTGATTATAGGTAAACGGGGAAAGACTCTCGAGTCTATTCAGTTTCTGCTCAATCTGATCGTGAATCAGCAGAACGACACGGACAAGAAGATAATCCTCGACATCGAGGGGTACCGCTCCAAGCGCGAGCGGGCGCTGAAAAATATGTCCAAAGAGATCGCGGCGAAGGTCGCGCGCTCGGGAAAGCCGATAACGCTTGAGCCGATGAACCCCTTTGAACGGCGCCTTGTCCATCTGACTCTTCAGAACGATACCCGTGTGGTTACCAGAAGCGAAGGCCAGGGAATATACCGCAAGGTAAAAGTTTTTCCGAAACGCTGAATAAAGCCGGCGCGGCACAACATTTATGGGCGGTCCCCAAAACCACCCCCAGCGAAGATTTAACCTCGTTGTTAATTGGGTTTTTGGGATCCGCGAGTATAAAAGATTAGTTTTTGTGACTCCCTTTATGTATAACGATACAATCTGCGCCCCCGCAAGCTCGCCTTTTCATTCGGCGATAGCGCTCATACGAATAAGCGGCAGCGGAGCCCGCAGATTCGCAAAAGAATATTTCTCCCGCGAGGCGCGCCTTTCACACTCGGTGGCGCTTCGCGGATTTATCCGCGAAACCGGCTCGCCTGCCGTCGACGATGTGATGGTGACTTTTTTCGAGTCGCCCCGCTCCTATACCGGCGAGGATCTGCTCGAGATATCCTGTCACGGTAATCCCCTCATTGTGCAGAAAATAATTTCTCTTGCGTGCTCGTCGGGAATCGCCCGCTACGCCCTTCCGGGCGAGTTCACACAACGTGCATTTCTGAACGGAAAGTTGGATCTGACCGCCGCCGAGGCCGTCAATCAGATAATCAGCGCGCGCAGCTCCTGGGAGATCGACGCGGCGCTCGCGCAGATGCACGGCCTTCTTCGAAAGAGAATCGACTCTCTCCGTGAGCGTCTCATCACCGCCCGTGCGGATATCGAAGCGGGAATCGATTTTTCAACCGAGGATATTGCCTTTACCAGCCGGGAGGCCCTGAGAGAGCTTATCCTCGCGCTGCGTGATGAAATCATCGAGATTGCCGCGCGCTGCCGTGCGGGCGATACCCTGCGGCAGGGCATTGATCTTGCGATAATCGGCAAACCCAACGCGGGTAAATCAAGTCTTCTGAATCTGCTCGTCAACCGTGAACGGGCGATCGTCTCTGAAATACCTGGTACGACGCGGGATGTGATCGTCGAGTCGATGCAGATAGACGGCGTACGCCTCAATATCATGGATACAGCAGGCATACGTCCCACCGTCGATAAAATCGAACAAATCGGAATAGAAAAATCAAAAGAGTCGTTTTCGCGCGCGCATATCGTCCTTCTCGTCTTTGACAACACCACCGGATTCGACTATCTTGACCGCACGGTAGCCGAACTGGCGGATGCGTCGAAATGCATCGGCGTGATCAACAAGAGCGATGCTCCCCCCTGCGGCACATTTGACGAGGCTTCGGCGCTCTTCGGCTCTCTGGTCGCTATTTCGGCGAAGAGCGGCTCTAATTTCGCCGGACTTGAGTCGCGGATCAGAGAAAAGATGCGAAGCACCCTGCCAAGAGAGGATTACTCATATCTTGCCGATGCGCGCATCATTACGCTTCTTGAAAAGGGAGCAGCATGCTGCTCCGAGGCGGCGGATGCGATTGACGCACAGATGCCCGACGAGATTATCGCGCTTGAATTTGACCGTGTCATCGAATCTCTTGAGTCGATCACCGGCCGCATTGTGCCGGACGATGTTCTGGGTTCGATTTTTTCGAGATTTTGTGTGGGAAAATAAGCGGCACGGTGTAATTTTACCGTGGTATTCATGGTGATTATTCAAGGTTCGATTTGAAAAAGATTATTAATAGACTTGTTGCGAATCTGATAATCAAGCGTTAGCTGCCCCGCCGGGGGCGGGGCAGCTAACCTCATTTATTCAGTTATGCAACGCGTCTAATTTAGAGATCTCTATAATGACAAATATTGCTCGTGCAGGCGTTGCCGGAAAATTTTCATCAAAAAGCATTCGCGCTATTTCGGCGGGTGTTCTGCTCGTCGTGTCGTTCGGCTTTTTTGTATCGTGCGACGATGACGGGGTGCAGAGTACCGGCAGTTCTCTTTCTCCCGAGAGCTCGTGGCGCAGTGCGCGCGAGGTGCGGGCTTACGGTGAAATGCTTTGCGATGAGAGCGACCTTGCCTCCGGTGAGATTTCAGGCGTCCTGTATAAGACCGCGGTTAACCGCAGCGAAAAGGATGTCCCCCGCGTGCTTGTGGTCGGCGGCATTCACGGCAACGAGCAGCTTTCTGTCTATGTGACTTTAAAATTGATGCAGCTCGCCGCAGAGGATGAAACTTTCGGCCGTGATGTCGAGATCACCTTTATTCCCGTCATGAATGAAGGCGGGCTCGATGATAACAGACGGTTCACCGGTAACGGCGTCGATCTGAACCGTAATTTCCCCTTCAAGTGGCAGCAGTCTGCAAGTTCGGGCGAAGAGCCGTTATGCGAAAGTGAATCTGCCGCGCTTGCGAAAGAAGCTGAAAATTACTATTCTCTGATCATAACTTTTCATACCGGCGCTTTCTGTATATCAACTCTGTGGGATTACGCGGGCACGATCGCCTCCGAGGGTGTGCCTGCGGTCTACTCATACGAAACTTTTCTCGAGCAATACTGTCCGGCGTACGCACTCATTGAGTCGAGCGCTTCGCGTTATGCGCAATTGGTGGCAAAATCTGGCGGTGAGAATTTCACGGCGATAGAAGGTTTTGACTGGTATTCTGTGTACGGCAGCATCTGCGACTGGTATTATTATAATTACGGATCTCTCGGCTACACGATTGAGCTCGACAACCGGCAGGGAGATCTTTCGATCAGCCGTGATGAACTCGCAGAGGTGTGGGATTTTCACAAAGAGGCAATTCTCTCTCTGATTGACTCGTGCGGCGGGGGGATCACCGGTGAGGCCTCGGGCTCTGTCAAAGCGGGCACTAAAATAATCGCCAGCAGAAAATCACGCGCCCGGTCAGAGTCGAAAGATCCAGAACTTTTTACCCCGTTCACCTTTGCCCGCGAATCCGGCTACTATCATATCATGGTTCCCGCAGGCGAGTATTCACTCACCTTCATCGATCCTGATGACGGATCGATAAGCGGCGGCGATGCGATCGCGAAATAAGGGGCCGGGGGAGCCCCTTATTTCGCGGAAAAATCATCTGCTCTGTTTCATGAGCCTGATCATTTCGTTGTAGACGGGCTTGGGTTTGATCTGTTTATCGAAAGGACACGCCGATCCGTATTCGGGAAAGGATGCGGGCACCCAGCTTCGTTTGTCGGTGTAGCCCCAGAGAATGAAGCTTCGCGCGTTTTTCTCGCTGAGGGCGGCATTCATCAGTGTTGAATATATATCGAACTGAATCTTCTCTTTTTCGGGTGTGACCGGAAGCAGTATGCGCACATCGATTTCGGTGAAGGTGACGTCGATACCCAGCTCGTTGTAGCGGCGGATATTATTCAGCAGTGCCGCTTCATCGAAGGGATCAGCGATTATATGAAGCTGAAAACCTACCGCATCTATCGGGACGCCCCTTTCGACCATTCCCTTCACAAGCGCATAAAATGCGTCACCTTTCGGTGTTCCCATGTAGTGGTTGTTGAAATCATTCAATATGAGTTTCGCGTCAGGGTCGGCCTTATGCGCGGCGGTGAATGCGATATCGATGTAGTCGGGACCGATATTTTCGTACCAGCAGGTTTTGCGCATCGAGCCGTCCTCTTCGATGGGCTCGTTGACTATCTCGTACTCCTGTACCCGCCCTCTGTAGCGCGTCATCACCGTTTCGATCTGTTCAACCATGAGTGCAAGGGCCTCGCTGCGGCTCATTTTCCGCTCAGCGTAATCGGGAAGCTGCTTGTGCCACAGAAGGACATGCCATTTGATTTTCAGCTTATTCTTCTCGGCAAACTTTACCGCAGTGTCGACGTCAGGCCAGTTCCAGAAGTCTTTTGTCGGGCGCAGATATTCCCACTTCATCGAATTCTCGGGCACAATCATATTGAAGTTGTCGGTGATGAATTTCGCGGCCTTCGGGTCAAGGATATCCCCCGCCTGAACTGCGGAGCCGAAATCGATTTCAGCTTTTCCGGCGATCTTCGCAGGCTTTGATGATGAGCACGAACTTAACAGAAGCAGCAGCATTGCGCACAGCGGAACGGCTTTTTTAACACTCAAATTCATCGTCTATTTCTCCGGGTATTTATTCGCAATCTTTGATGCACTCGGCCATTTTTTCTGAAGCATCTCTTTCACAATCATCCCTCTCGTCGCTGTCGGCTGCGTATTTCTCGCTGCAGTACTTAAGCTGGGGCTCGTATCTGGCAGAGCAGTCACTCTTGCACTGCGCGGTTGCCTCATCATCGGGAGTATCGTCGCAGGCAAAAACGGCGATGAGAGAGAACAGTGCGGCGATAAGCAGATATTTCTTCATGGTACTTCTCCGTAAGCGGAATTTAGCAGCTTGGCCTTTGGGCGGCGGCTTTCTCTTTAAAGTTCAGAGCGATATCCCCTCACGAAGTTTCATAGCAGAAAGCGATTCACGTCAGAAATAATAGGGCTTCCCCCCTTTTATAAAAGCAGTTTTTTTGAAAAATATGATCCTTTTTTTTATCTGCCGAAATTTCGCTCCGAAAACAGGGGGGGCGGCCGCTCGGCGGCGTAAAGTGATGAATATCCGCAGATAAGTTCTTGCACTGAAGGGCGGCTGAAAATACAAGGTCAAAATTCCACGGCATTGAACTGTGCGCCGCCGCTGAAATTTACCGGAATTGGTTCGGACTGCGGTTAAAATTTTCTGAGGAACAAATGAGCAATTTTGATGAACGCGCCTTATTATATCACAGCACCCCTGTGCCCGGCAAAATCGCCGTTGTGCCGACGAAGCCCTGTGCGACGGCCGATGACCTCTCTCTCGCCTATACGCCGGGGGTCGCCAGGCCGGTGCTGGAAATAGCCGAAAATCCCGACGCGGCGTGGAGATATACCTCTCGCGGAAATCTCGTTGCAGTCGTTTCGAACGGGACGGCAATCCTCGGCCTGGGAAACAGGGGCGCTCTTGCCTCAAAGCCGGTTATGGAAGGAAAGGGGATACTCTTCAAACGATTTGCCGATATCGATGTGTTTGATATTGAACTTGCCACAGAGGATCCCGAAAAGATTATTGAAACGGTAAAACTGATGGAGCCGACCTTCGGCGGCATTAATCTCGAGGATATTAAAAGCCCGGAGTGTTTTCATATCGAATCCCGCCTTAAAGAGATTTGCGCGATTCCGGTGTTTCACGATGATCAGCACGGCACCGCGGTCATCTCGGGAGCGGGGATCCTTAATTATCTCGAGATTACCGGCAAGCGCATCGGCGATGTGCGTGTTGTCTTTAACGGCGCGGGCGCGGCGGGAACATCCTGCGCCGCCTTCTTCACCGCACTCGGAGTGACTCGTTCGAATATAGTCATGTTTGACAAGGCGGGATTACTTCATACATCCCGTACGGATTTGTCTGAACAGCAGATGCGCTTTGCCGCAGAAAGCCGCTTTTCGTCGCTTGGCGAAGCCCTGCGCGGCGCGGATATATTTATGGGAGTTTCAGTCAGGGACTGCGTGACTCAGGAGATGATTCGTGCGATGGCCAAAAATCCGGCGGTCTTCGCGATGGCCAATCCCGATCCTGAAATTTCGTATGAGCTTGCGAAAGGTGCGAGGCCCGATGTAATCGTCGCAACCGGCAGGAGCGACTATCCGAATCAGATCAATAACGTGCTGGGGTTTCCCTTTATTTTCAGAGGGGCTCTTGATGTGCGCGCGCGGGCCATTACCGGCTCCATGAAACTTGCCGCTTCGAAGGCTCTCGCGCTTCTCGCACGGGAAGAGGTCCCCGTTGATGTCGGCAAAGCCTACGGCGGAAAGCGTTTCTCGTTCGGGAGCGAATATATCGTACCCAAACCGTTTGACCCGCGTGTTATCGAGTGGGTCGCCCCGGCGGTCGCGCGCGCCGCATGCGAGGAGGGCGTCGCTCAGAACGTCCGCACCGACTGGGATCAGTACAAAATTGAATTGCGAACTCGAATGAGTAAATTCAATACTGCAGAATAAAACGGACAAAATCGTGCTGCTGCGGTAAAAAAGCCGCAATAATGCGGCACGTTACAATGGGGGGTCTATGACTAATATTGTTTCAATCGATGCTGCGGCAAGTGCTGTTGTCATTATCGATATTCAGGAGCAGATCGCGAAGGCAATGGATCCCGTTAGCAAAGAAGAATTTCTGCAGAAGAGCGCACAGCTTGTGCGTGCGGGACGGCTGCTCGATATTCCCGTCTGCCGTACGGAACAGAATCCTGAAAAACTCGGCAGAACTCTCCCCGGGATGGTCGACGCTATCGGCGATGGTGATTTTCCGGTTTTCTCAAAAATGCATTTCAACGCCTGTCGGGAAAAGAATTTTACGGAGTATCTTGATCTTATGGTGTCGCGTAACGTTCGTTCGGTGATTGTCGCGGGTATCGAGGCGCACGTATGTGTTCTGATGACGGCAACGGCTCTTCGTGAGCGGGGACTTGCGGTTTTTATTCCATACGAGTGCGTTTGTTCACGAAGACGGGGGGATGCCGAGCGCGCACTCTCCTATATGGCGAACTCGGGCATTCAGGTTCTTCCGCTGGAATCAATTCTATTTTCGCTGGTACAGGCCGCCGGCACGCAGCAGTTCCGTTCGCTTCTGGGAATCATCAAATAGTAAAACCTTGAATGGTAAGATTCTGTGCTGCTCAACAAAGATAGTGCAATCAGAAATTGTCGATTACATTGCCAATATTTAATTGCAAAACATTTTCAGTTTTGTGAGCTTTTCCCGCTTTAAGATCTCAACCTCCGGGAAATCATTACAATTGCCGTTGCAATCAACCCAGCAGTTATGGCCGAAAGGCTGAGCATCATCGTCAGCGCCTTCACTCTTGTGAATAATGACGCGGCACTTGCCGCTGAAGAGACTCTTTCGGGATAACTGAGCAGGAGAATCAGCACCATGCTGTTTTCGAGCAGGTCAAAGAGTGTCGGCACGAATCCCAAAAGACCGATGATCCATGGTTTTTTGAAATTCTTAAACAGATAAGCGGCAATAAGCGAGAGTAAAACAAAATAAAATAGTCCGTATGATAGCGGAAAGGGGATATCCAGCGGCGCGATGCGCGTAAGATAGAATCTCCTTCCCTCATCCCCGAGCGCATCGAGCATCCGATACGCCTCTTCGACGGTATATCCGCTCATCTTCATGTCGAGAATAGTATTGCCTCCGGTGATTTCAAGCATGCGAGAGAGACCGAGCGGCGAGTTATTGATAAGCAGATTCATCAGCATGAAGAAAAGAAACGCGGCAAGAAGACCCCTTGTGCTGATAAGTTTGAAATTTTTCATGATATCCCCCGTTTGAATCTTATCAGCGGGTCTCGAAAAATCACCTTCATTTCGGATTTTCCCGTAGTTATCATCGGTATTTTTCAAGGCCCGAGTTGAAAAGGCTGTATTTATTTCTATCAGGTATTCTTAAACTGCAATTGGACCTTCTGCCGCGTAATTTGTAAATGCAAAATTTACTTGCCGATTCAGGATTTTTTCTGCAGCAGATACTTCTGAAGGTACCTGCCGGTATGTCCCTTTGCCCGCGCGGCGACATCTTCGGGTATTCCCTCGTCGATAATATACCCGCCCGCCGAACCGCCGTCAGGGCCGATGTCAATTATCCAGTCTGCGGAGATCATCACATCGGGGTTGTGTTCGATGACGATCACGCTATTACCTTTGTCGACGAGCTGTTTGATTATCTGCATCAGCCGGGCAATATCCGAGAGGTGCAGCCCGGTTGTCGGCTCATCCATTATGTAGAGGTTTCCCTTTTTGCCCAGCTCACTTGCCAGTTTGAGGCGTTGCGCTTCGCCGCCTGATAGCGTCGACAGCGGCTGGCCGAGGTGAAGGTATCCGAGTCCCACGCGGACAAGAAGCTCAAGCTGTGAACGAATTTTTTTATCTGCAAAGAATTCAACCGAATCCTCGATGCTTGTTTCAAAGAGATCATATATGGTTTTGCCGTTCCACTGCAGAGAGAGAACATGTTCCGTGTATCTTCTGCCGCCGCATTCCGGACAGGTAATCTCGATGTCGTCGATGAAATTCATTTCGACCTTCTGCACGCCGCTGCCCTTGCACGCCGGGCAGGCTCCCTCTGAGTTAAAGCTGAATAGTGACGCAGGCTCGCCGGTCGCTGAGGCAAAGCCCTTTCTGATGGCGTCGAATATCCCGGTATAGGTCATCGCATTGGATCGCGAGTTCCGCGAGACTGCCGACTGATCAATTACCACGCACGGATATTTTTTTGCGAACACGCCGTGTATCAGAGAGCTCTTGCCGCTTCCTGAAACGCCGGTCACGCAGCAGAGTACCTGCCGGGGGATGCGTACGGAAATATCTTTCAGATTGTTTACATTCGCATTCTCGATTTCAAACCATCCGAGAGGCGCTCTTCTCGTATCTGGAACGGCGTTCTCTCTGAGCATTCTTCCCGTTACGCTCTGCGAAGCGAGCAGTTCGCTGACGGTGCCCTGAAAACAGAGTTCGCCGCCGTGTCTGCCGGCTTTCGGACCAATTTCAATAATATGGTCGGCATGAAGAATTACGTCAGGATCGTGCTCAACGACAAATACCGAATTTCCCTTATCCCGAAGCCGTGAAAGCAGTGCGAGAAGCTCCTGTGTGTCGCGCGGATGCAGACCGATTGACGGCTCATCGAGGATGTACATAAGTCCAGTCAGATCGCAGTCAAGCTGCCGCGCCATCTTCACCCGCTGCGATTCACCCCCTGAGAGTGTTGCGACCGCGCGGTTAAGTGTCAGGTATCCTGCGCCGATTCCGATAAGATGCGAAAGCATCGCGCGCATCTTATAGACAAGAGGCTGCGCGACGGGGTCATCGAACTGCGAAAGATATTCGTCCAGAAGAGGAAGTTCGAGCGCGCTGAGTTGTGCGATATTCACCCCCTTCAGGGTCGCGCTCAGGACAAGGCTGTTCAGGCGCGTGCCCGTGCAGCTGTCACAGTCGCGATAGACAAGATATTTCTGGTAGGCGTCCTTGCGGACATCGGGAACCTCATCCTCGGACTTGTTGATATACAATTTTTCGAGGCGGTTGATGAGTCCGGTCCACTTTTTTTTGTAGATTACACCGCGGTGTTCGCGGGTTATTTCTATATCTTCGGCATAGAGCAGGGTGTCCAAATCCTCCTTCGAGAAATCCTTCAGCTTTCTGTCGGGATCAAACAGTCCGTTTGATGTGTAATCCCGCCAGTAATAACCTCCGATTTTATAGTCAGGGTGGGTGATCGCCCCCTGTGCGAGTGACAATTCGCGGTCGACCATCATTTCAGCATCGATATGAATTCGCTTGCCGAGCCCCTTGCAGTCGGGGCACATCCCTTCGGGGTGATTGAAAGAGTAAACGTGCGAGAATCCGATAAATGGCTGCGCACAACGTGAAAAGAGCAGCCGCAGATAGGTGTAGATTTCCGTCGCAGTGCCGACGGTCGAGCGAAGGGTGCGTCCCAGACGCTTCTGGTCGATAACTATTCCGGTACTGATGTTCGAGATTTCGTCAACATCGGGACGGGAAAGCTTGGGCAGCCGGCGGCGTGCAAAGGCTGAGAAGGTCTCAATCAGCTGGCGCTGCGCTTCGATGTAGATCGTATCAAAGACTATCGACGACTTACCCGAACCGGATACGCCGGTGAAGACAACGATTTTGTCGCGCGGTATTTCCAGATCAATATTCTTGAGATTGTGTGTGCGTACGCCGCGAAGTTTGATTGAGTTCATAAAAATCCTCTTTGTCAGCTCTTATTATACGAATCAATTAGTCTATTCAGCCAATCGGCCTCAGTTCTGTGCAGCACCTGTAATCTGGTCGCAATTGAGAGATGCTCAATAGTGCAGTTATTCGACTTCATGTAATCCTCGAGCTGGCTGTAACATTCGGCACGCTCTGCAACTTTATCGCGGTATATTTCAAGACAGCGAAGCCGTTCTTTTTTCGGGAGGGTGCCCATGAAGTACAGCGCGACATTCACCGGGTGGGGCTGAATCTCGGGTTCGGTAAGTGTGCTGCGGAGCGTCTGCTTGAGCAGATCGTTTCCGGTTGCGGTCAGTGAATAGATTCTGCGCAGGCGGTTCTCTTCGGTCACAGAATTTTCAGAGATAACAAGCCCCCTGCGTTCCATTTTCTTCAGAAGCTTGTAAATCGAAGACATTGAGAGATCTGTCCATTGTCGCATATCCCTCTGCTCGACATCTTTTTCGAGCTGATAAGGGTGTTTGGGTGACTCTGCGAGCAGTCCGGCCAGGGCCAGTTCTGCATTTGTCAGTAACATTAGAACCTCGTTATATTGTACATATCCAATATAATAACAATGCGATAAAATACAAGTGAAATTTCAACGGAATAGGTCTCCGGCTGAAGGTTATGAGAAAGAGGGGGGAA
>Ga0209467_1000690_pt1 | contig 39409 bp, 53 predicted proteins | sample Higcelwee11metaG_FD_187175 | JGI IMG/M metagenome (GOLD analysis project Ga0209467, IMG submission 187175) | Freshwater pond sediment microbial communities from the University of Edinburgh, under environmental carbon perturbations - High... | ecosystem: Environmental > Aquatic > Freshwater >... | reverse complement strand
TGAGAATACATTTTGATTTCGAGTTCGGGTTCAGAGATATTGTTCAGTGGATAAATGAACAAGTCTGTAAACATAAAGGACATCAGTGGAGAAAATATAAAGATGATTTTTGGGGAATGTCCTCTTTTGCCAATCTTATTCTGGGACAAGTTACTCATACTTGTAAGAGATGTGGAGAAGTAAAAAGAGCTAAACCTGAGAAAAGTACAAAACCACTCAAAATTAAGAGATATTCTCGTTTATCTTCAAAGTCTAAGAAAACTAAATGAAGAAAAAGAAACTCTCACCTATTGAAAAGAAGATTGCAAAGGGGTATCGGGTTGTTACTTGTCCCAAATGCGGACTACCAAAAGCGGGTAAGTGGCTGATTGAAATGATTTCTTGTGGTCGTTGCCATTATAAAAAAGAAGAAAAAGTAGATGAAAAAGACACTAAAACCAGTTGAAGACGTTAAAGTTCCTGTTGATACTATTCAGGCTGTAGATAAATATGGCAAACCATTGCTCCCAGACCCAAAGTTTCTCGGAACTGCACCTATTTACCTAAGTAGAACGAATCGTATAAAAGCAGTGCAAATGTTTCTTCCACCAGGAGTGAGTCGTTTCTTCGTAGAGCGTATTGACAAAAACCACATCAGATTCTTAATTTCTTCAGAAGAAGTGGACAGACTAGCAGAGAAGGTTGCCACTATGGAAAAAGGAATAAGTGAGGCAAGTAAAAAAAGCGATTAAAATTAACAATTATTTTCAATACAATGAGTAATAACAACACATCGTCAGGCGGAATAGGTTTTACAGGGCTTCTTACGGTTTTATTTGTCGGACTTAAATTAACTCACGTTATTGATTGGAGTTGGTGGTGGGTTCTCTCGCCAATTTGGCTTAGTTTAATTCTAGTTTTATTAGTCTTGATTATTGTCGGTTTGGTTTTACTAATTCAAAGTTCCTCAAAATGATTAACGTAATTTCAAGCGAAAAGAAACCAATCAAATTGTGGGTGACTGACCTTGAAGAAGGTGCTCTATCTCAAGCAAAAAATCTAGCCAATCTACCTTTTGTTTTCAAGCATATTGCCTTAATGCCAGACTCTCACCAGGGTTATGGTATGCCAATCGGGGGCGTAATGGCGACTGAGGGAATCGTAGTGCCTAATGCTGTTGGAGTGGATATTGGTTGTGGAATGTGTGCAGTAAAAACGAACCTAACCGAGATTTCTCAAGACCAACTCAAAGCAATTATGGGTGAAATAAGAAAAGTTGTTCCTGTTGGTTTCTCTCACCAAGCAAAGAAACAAGATGAAGATTTAATGCCAAGGTTCTTTGGACATATGGAAGACTTACCTAAAGATTACCCCGTTATCTTTCAAGAATACCAAAACGCATTGTCTCAAATCGGAACTCTTGGTGGCGGAAATCATTTCATTGAAATACAAAAGGGGAACGATGGACATATTTGGGTAATGATTCACTCTGGTTCAAGAAATCTAGGTTTCAAGGTGGCTAATTATTACAACGAAGTGGCTAAAAAACTAAACGCCAAATGGCAATCTTCTGTTCCTGAGAACTGGGAACTAGCTTTCTTACCACTAGACAGTGAAGAGGGTAAAAGATATATGAGCGAAATGCAGTATTGTGTAGAGTTTGCATTGGCTAATCGCAAATTGATGATGAAGAATATCCTTAATTGTTTCTTAAAAGAAGTCCCAGACTTCGATAGTAGCGACATAATGATAAATATTGCCCATAACTATGCTTCGCTCGAGAATCATTTTGGAAAGAATGTCTTAGTCCACCGTAAAGGAGCAACTCTCGCAAGAGAAGGAATTGTAGGTATTATCCCTGGTTCGATGGGAACAAAATCATATATTGTCGAGGGATTGGGGAATAAAGAGTCATTTGAGTCCTGTTCTCACGGGGCTGGTAGAAAAATGGGTAGAGGTGAAGCAATCAGAACCCTAAACCTGGCAGACGAACAGGCAAAGATGGAAGGAATACTCGGACAACCAAGAAATGCAGAGGATTTGCAAGAAGCACCAGGAGCATACAAGTCAATCGACACTGTAATGGAGAACCAAAAAGACTTGGTGAAGATTCTCGTGGAACTCACCCCATTAGCAAATATCAAAGGATAATGATAAAAACAAATCAGACACTCGTAATCCACGTCGTAGAATCGTTCTTACTCAGATTTTATATGGCGATGAGACTATTATTTCGAGGTGAAATAGTTTTCGACCAAATGACCTTTTTTAAGGAATTATCAAAAGTTTTAGAAAAAGACAATGACAAAAACATACAAAAACAAAAGAGACCAGTTCAAGGCTGAATTACAAAAATCAGAAGAAGAGAGATTGCGTCTTGAGAGCGAGATAGCGAAGCTCACAAAGAAACCAGAGCTATCAAAAGGATTAAGCTGCACTGTTTACTGTAGCAATTGCCAAACAGTAGGCGATGTGATTGTTCCATTGGGAGTGACCATACACGGTAGTGGTTGTGCTTATTGCGGTTGCAAGGATACTGGGTATCTAGTCAGAACAATTAAGCAATAATGAGCTTTGGAAACTCTTTCAGATACAGCGAAAAACTGTCTTTGAAAAATGCAATCATTCCAAGTCTGACCACAATACCAAAGAGAAAGAAGGAACGACTCTGCGTGTGGAAGGTATGCCCAGAGTGTAAATTGGAGTTTCGAGCCATTAGCCAAGAGGTTTGTCAAGATTGTCGAAGTAAAAAAACACAGAGAAAAAATGGAAAAACTAAGATTTGAAGATTTACCAAAAATTGTCGTTACTCTTTTCCCAGACCCAACTAAGGAGAATACTCACGATACTTGGATTGATATAAAGGACAGAGTGAAGTATAAGCAAAATTGGAAACGATATCGTCAACGTGCTATATTGAAAGTAATAGAAACGGAGAAATCCAAACCTCTACAAAGACAATGACAGCAAAAAAGAAACACGCTGGTGGAAGACCACGCTTATATAAGAAGACAGAAGTTGAAAAGTTCCAAGATAAGATTGATGAGTATTTCGTTTTTTGTGACGCAAAGATAAAGACTGTCGAGAGTGAGAAACTCGGAACACTAACCCTTCCTGACCCTGAACCATATACGATGAGTGGACTGGCCTATTGGCTTGGAATGGACAGAAGAAGTTTGTTAAATTATGCAGATACAAAGGAGTTTTTTCCCGCTATAAAAAGAGCAAGAAGTAAGGTAGAAGCTGATGTGGAGAGAAGAATGAACGATAAAGCGACATTTACACCTGGTTTGATATTTAACGCAAAGAATAACTTTGATTGGAAAGACAAGACTGAGACAGACATTACCTCCAAGGGTGAGAGTGTGGTTGGATTCACGATATTACCACCAACAGAAAAAGAAGATGAGTAAAGAAAAGTGCGACACCTTCAATCACGACTTCAAACACCTTAAACGATATGGTCGGGCTGATTGGAGATGTCCTAAATGCGGTGATAATGTGATGACATTGTTACTTTACGCTTATCAAGCTGGTATAGATTTAACAAAATGAAACAGAAAATAGAAGGAGGGAAGAAGGAGTTTAATGGTTACGACTTTGACAATAAGGATATGCGAAAGAGAATGAAATATCTTGTTGTTTTCAAGGGTGATTTGGATATAAATGGAGCTTATGCTTTCAGGACAAAGGGATTATTAAGAGATTTTCTTAAAAGCGAGTGGAGAGATGTTGAGGCTATTTTTGAAATTAAAGACATTACCAACTTAAACAAACCACTATGACTAAACCAAGTAGAATCAAAGGTAATCCGCACAATAAACCAACGCTCACTGTGGACAGAAAGGCGTTCAGACGACTCAGAAGGCTATTTGGAGGTAGTGTGGTGCTTGTATCAAAAGACCAAAAGAAATGAAGTTCTGGCTGATTACGGACACCCATTTTAATCACGATAAAATGCCACTGTATTGTGGTCGTCCTGTTGGATTTGAAGAAATGATAATGAAGGGATTATCCCAAATACCCAAAGAAGATGTATTGATTCACCTTGGAGATATTTGTATCGGTAAAGATGAGTATTGGCACAAACGACTTGCAGAACTTCCTTTTAAGAAATGGCTTGTTCTTGGTAATCACGACCATAAATCAAGGTCGTGGTATTTGAAGCACGGTTGGGATTTTGTGGGTGCAAAGTTTCAAGGAAAGTTCTTCGGAAAAAATATACTTTTCTCTCATACACCACAAAAGGACAGAGATGTTGTTGAATTGATGTATATATCAGGACATTTTGATTTGAATATCCACGGACATTTCCACAATACCCTTCACCGACTTCAAGACGGAATATTTTTAGTAGAAGGAGAAGAAGAGAGAACTAAGATTGATTTAGCAAATATCACCCCTAAACATAAATTGCTTTCGATTGAGGAAACAAACTACCAACCCGTTAAGTTGTCAACATTTTTAGGAATATGAAATACCCGAAGAGAGGGAGCTATAAAGAGGCAAAGGCTATCCAGCAGAAGAAGATAGTCAGAGAAGCCAAGCAGAGAGTAATGCTCCAAGATGGAATGATTATGCACGGCACTGTTGTTCACGGTGCTCACGAGTATTGTGAGGTCTGTAATAAAGCAATAGAGGCATTTGATAAAGCCAAAATGAGAGGGGAGATATGATTCCTATTACAGTAAAAATCACACCACAGCCTAAACAGTGGCTTTGTTACCAGAAACTCTTTGATGACATCACTCGCTTCATTGGCTTTGGTGGAGGAGCTGGTGGTGGAAAGACCTGGCTTGGTTGCGAATGGCTCTTGATGAACTGCTATCGCTACCCAGGGAGTAAGTGGTTTATTGGTCGTAAAGAATTAAAACGATTGATGGGTTCAACCTATGTCACCTGGACGAAGGTGTGTGCTTACCACAAAATACCTAAGACTGATTGGAAACTGGACGGAAAGTATAACTATATCGAGTTCACAAACGGCTCACGCATTGACTTGCTTGATGTTGACTATAAACCTTCTGACCCTATGTTTGAACGCTTTGGCTCTCTTGAATACACAGGTGGGTGGGGAGAAGAGGTGGGTGAATGGCACTTCCTCGCTTTTGATGTTCTCAAGTCTCGTATTGGAAGATGGAAGAACCTTGAGTTTGGCTTGGCTCTCCCAAAGTTTCTCTTGACATTTAACCCAACAAAAAACTGGCTGTATCGTATCTTTTATAAGCCGTGGAGAGATAAGTTCCTACCCAAAGAATACTCTTTTACCCAGGCTTTGTTTATGGATAATGAGTTCACAGCGGTGGAATATGGCAAGTCGCTAAATGAAATCAGTGACCCAATCACCAAGGCTCGTTTGAGAGATGGAATCTGGGAATATGATGATGAGGATACTGTTTTAATCGGATATGACAGCATAATTGATATGTTTACTTCTCCACCAGAGTTCTCGACTGATATGTATTTGACTGGGGATATTGCACGATTCGGCTCAGACAGAATAGTTTATGGAATATGGAGAGGTTGGGATTTAATTAAAATCATCACCAAACAGCACCAAGGGATAGATACCACATCAACAGACATCAGAACCCTTTTGGGAGAGCATAGAATACCCTACAGTCATTGCATTGTTGATGAGGACGGTGTTGGTGGTGGCGTTGTTGATACGCTCAGGGGTATCAAGGGATTTGTAAATAACTCATCAGCTATTCAAACACCAACAGCAGTCGACGGAAGTAAATTAAAAAAGGAAAACTATCGTAATTTGAAGACCCAGTGCTCTTACATCTTCGCAGGAAAGGTAAATAATCACGGGGTAACTGTCTCAGCAGAAATCTCAGAAGCCGAAAGAGACCTATTGGTTGAGGAACTAGGGCAAATAAGACGCAAAATAACCAATGATGTCACTACTTTGCAGATAATTGGGAAAGAAGAGGTCAAAGAAAATCTTGGTAGGTCTCCTGATTTGTCCGATATGATGATGATGAGAGCTTATTTTGAGCTTGATAAACCCAAAAGATTCTCAATGCCACCAGCGGGAGTTGGATTTGGTGGTGTAAATCCATATTAAAAAAGAAACAGTGATATATTCCTAGATATGCTGACAGACAAGATAATAGATATTGAAACACTTGAGGTTATTCTCAACAAGGACGCAAATGATGGTTGGGAGTTTCAGAAACGCAAACACGACGACTGGAGAGAAAACTACGAACTCTACCGTGATAAGGTTATTATCAACCGTCTTACTCAACGCCAAAGTGTAAATATGCCTTTGATGAAGCAAATCATCAAGACACTTCTTTCTAAGATTGACGACTTCATTGACCTTGAGTTCACAAATCTCGATAACGACAAACAACGTGAGCTTTTCTATAATCTTTACTGGTCTGATGTTGTCGTAGAAGACAACCATTTACTTTTGAAAGATGTCGTTGACAAGAAACAAGTGATGATTTTTGGTAGAACATTTGAGAAATTAAATGTGTCTGGTGGTAAAGTAAAAATCTACATTGTTGACCCAAGAGATATGCGTGTTCCACGCTACTTTGACCCAACGGACATAGACTCCGCTGGTTTCTTGGTTCAAGACAACATATTCGAGACTCTTTCGGATATGAAACTAAACTCGATGTATGACCAAGATGTTGTTGCAGAGTTGGAAGACTTCTTCAAAACAGAGCAAGGATTGGTAGTTGCCTCCGAAAATGAAGAGAAGCTGAGAGTAAAGAATGACGCAGCAAGAGAAATGGGAGACACAATGGTTGATGACCCAGCACTAGGACAAACCCTAGTACAAATGCAAGAAGGTTTCATTAAAGTTTACAATCCCGAAATCGAGCAAGAAGAAATCATTTTCACTGTTTCTGGTGCGATGAAGGGTGTCGAGGGAACAGATAGAAAGATACTTTTTGCTGATACTCTTGAAAATGTTATTGACCCTCAAAACAAGACAAATCACTATTGGAGGAATCATCATATATTTGAGTCTTGGGGAGAAGATGTGGAAAACGCAGACTTCTGGAATGACTCTGTGGCTGACGTTGTGCGTCCAGCAAATAAGATTGTAAACTCTTGGTTCTCTCAAACTGTGGAAAACAGAACAATGAGAAACTTCGGAATGAACTACTACAACTCAAGTTTGAGTGGTGAAGATGGAGCGTTTGTTCCACAAACATTTGAACCGAAGGCTTGGGGTTGGTATCCTATCCCTGGTAATCCAAACGATTTGATTAAGTCAATTGAGATTCCAGAACTTCAAGGCAACTTAGAAGAGATTAACTTCGTTGTCCAGGTGGCTGAAAAGGCTTCTGCTGCTACGGCAATTACCCAAGGTGTCTCAGAACAAAAGAAGATTACTCTTGGAGAGGTCGAACTATTGGCTGGTAATGCTCTTGACCGTATTCAATCAATGTCTCTTTTCTACAAACAGGCTTGGTTGAACATTGGTAGAAAATACATCAAACTGATGGAAGCTCAAGCAGACGAGATTGAAGGAGTCAAACTGTTCAAACAAGGATATAACGGCAATGTCTTCTCCAAAGAAATCACCACAGCTTCTTGGAAATCAAAACTAGGTTATTCTTGCAAGGTTATCTCTAAAAAAGACAAATCAGAACAAGACCTTGACCAGATTCAAAAACTCAATGCTGTCAAATCATTCCTTCCAACAAATGTCACACTCGGAAATATCATCAAGAAGAAACTACTTGATATTGCAAGTCTTACTCCTGACGAAACCAGAGAGATTATGGACGAAGAGGAAAGAATGATGGCTAATCCAATGATTCCTGCTGTCGAAGCCACTCCAGGGGCTATGCCTCTTCCAGATACCACCGCTTCAACACAAATACCCACAACGGTTTAGCAATTAAAAAGAAGTAGTGATATAGTAGAAGTATATGAGTAATATTTTAGATTCAGTTGTCGAAAAACTAGGCGGATACGACCAGTTAAATGCAGCCGAACTCGAAACATATAAAGAGCATTTGAAGGTAATCCAAGGTAAACAGATTACTATTTCTGATACACAGGATTTTGTTAGACAGATGATTACCAACATCGAGAAGGTTTTGGTAGATACGAAAGAAAACAGTCAAGCCTCCCGCAATCTAAAAGCACGTTTGAAGAACTTTCTTGTTCTTGAAGGTTTCCTCTTCTCACCAGAGAGGGCTAAATTAGCATTAGAAAAGTATTATAAAACCCAACTATGAAAAACACAGAAGGACTGAACCCACAAGAGTTAGAGACTCTTGAAAAATTATTAAATAAGAGTGATTTGACCAAAGAAGAGGTTTCTCATCTTTTGGCTAGAAAATACTACCTTACCAAAGAGGAATTGAGATTTGTGAATGAGCAAATTGTTCCTGAAGAAGAAGTAGAAGTAGAAAATGTAGCTGAGGAAGAAACTGTCGAAGAGAATGTTGAGGAAGTTGTCAAACCAGCTAAGGTGAAAGCCAAACGTAAGTTCTTAAAATAATCTATTATCAATCTAACCCCGAATAGGGACGATAAAATGCCAAAAAGCAAAACAATTGAAATCCACGAAAAACCAGTAGTGGACACTGAGGAATTAGATAGACTTCAAGCCGAAGAAGAAGCCAAAGCAGCTGCTCTAGCCAAGAAAGCTGATGAAGGTGACAAAAACGAAGAAAATGAGGACGATGGTGAGGAAGGTCAGCCACCAAAGACCCCTAAAACGCCTTCTAAGAAAGAGATTGACTGGGAGACCAAAGCCAAAGAGTCACAAAAAGAGGCTATGGTTCTTCGTGAGCAAATCAAGAAGTCTGAAGAGGAAAAGAATAAGAAAATAGATATTACAGACGAATATCTTAAAGAGAAGTACCCAGAGTGGGACGATATGACTAGTGGAGAACAAAAAGCCATTAAAAAGGCTGAAGTTCTTGAACAGGAAGTCCAAGAGATTAAAAACAATGCCAATAAGTTCAACAATGACCGTGAATGGCAAGAAAAGGTCGCTGTTTATGTCAACGAGGAACTTGCTGACGCATTTCCAAAGATTGTTGGTCGTGAAGAGGAGTTCCAACGCTTTGCTACACGTCCATCTCGCAAAGGTTTACCCCTTGATGACCTTGCTAAAATCTTCTTGTTTGAAAATCCAGCACCAGAACCTAAAAAAGGAAGTCTTTTCCACCAACCAGGTGGAGCACCAGCTCCTAAAAGTGAAGGATTGTCTGCTGATGATGTCCGTGTTCTACGCACAACCAAACCTCTTGAGTATATGAGATTGGTCAGAGACGGAAAAATCAAAGTTAAGATATAATATCTTTGCTGACTAGACCTTAGTGGGTTGCTAAAACAACATTTCCCCCGAAAGGGGGATTTGTTGCATATTGACACAACTTTGTAGTATATTTAATTATTCTGAGTATAGTGAAACAGCTATCATAAGTGCTTTGGGAGCATTGGTCGGAGGGGCAGCACCTCCTACTTAGACCACGACAGGTGACGTAAGCCATCTATCAATGCCTCTTTAGTTCAATGGCAGAACTACTGTTTTGTAAACAGAGGACGAAGGTTCGATTCCTTCAATTGGCTCTCTGTGTCTATAGTGAAGCGGTTAACACGCTACTCTGTCGAAGTAGAGACCTGGTTTCGACTACCAGTAGATACGCAACTTAACATTGAGAATATCGGGGGGAGTGAAATGAGTTTGGAGAAATCTGAACCCATAACTGAAATAGAGAGAAATCTCTGGGAGCACTCCGCCCAGTATTCTTAATCAGGGTGGGCGGTTGGTATCGTGAGTGTCCCATAAGCACTCTCAAAGTAGTTCGACTCTACTATCCTGAACAATAGACAATTGGTGAAGTGGAATCATAAGCGTCTCCAAAACGCTTGTCCTAAGTCCGAACCTTAGATTGTCTGCCACAACATAGGAGGAGTGTTTTCAAATAAGTCCTCCACAAGCAAGATTAACTCAGCAGGTCAGAGTATCTGTTTTCCAAACAGACTGTCACGAGTTCGATTCTCGTATCTTGCTCACACGGGGAGTAATGTTCCAAGGTTGGCGAATCTCACTTGCAATGAGATTGCGTAGGGTTCGATTCCCTAACTTTCCACAATGGTCGGTTAGACAAGCGGTTAAGTCAGCTACCCGCAAAGTAGCCATTCGTCAGTTCAAACCTGACATCAACCTCTTTGGGTGTATCGCCAAGTGGTAAGGCAGCGGGTTCTTAACCCGTTATGCGGTAGTCCGATTCTACCTACTCCCACCTTTGCTTTTATAGCTCAACAGTAGAGCATTCGGCTTTTAACCGAAACGTCGGTGGGGCAGCACCACCTAAGAGCACATACACAGAATTAGCTCAACTGGTAGAGCACTCGACTGATATTCGAGGTGTACTAGGTTCGACCCCTAGATTCTGTACACTGCGTTGATGATGAAATTGGCAGACATACAAGTTTTAGAAACTTGTGCCGAAAGGCGTGAAGGTTCAACTCCTTCTCGACGCACATAAGTATCATTAGCTTAAATGGATAGAGCGTAGGTCTTCTAAACCTATGATTTACGTTCGATTCGTAAATGGTACACACTCGTTTAGCACAATGGTAGTGTGGGTGTCTTATAAGCACTTCACGGGAGTCCGATTCTCTCAACGAGTACCAGGCTCTTTTGACGTAATGGCAGCGTCTCTCGTCTACATCGAGAAGGCAGGGGTTCGATTCCCTTAGAGAGCACACTGGAAGATTAAAGCGTACTGGTGTCGCAACAGTCTTGAAAACTGAGTCCGCAAGGACAGGTAGGTTCGACTCCTACATTTTCCGCTCTGGTGCTATCGTCCATTGGCTAAGACTCCCCCCTTTCAAGGAGGAGAACGCAGTTCGATTCTGCGTAGCACTACTGACGAAGTTATTGTTTAGTGGTAAGAACCTCGGCTTCTCAAGTCGATGACCAGAGTTCGATTCTCTGTAACTTCACTATGGTGTCTTTGGGCGAAAAGTTAAGCCGTCTGGCTGTGAACCAGAAAATAAGCGGAGCGTTACCGCTAAGTCACCCCTATTTTCTCCTCGTCTAACGGCAGGACAGCAGACTTTGACTCTGCATATTGGGGTTCAAATCCCTGGGAGAAAACAATGGTGTATATTAAATCATTGGGTAATTTTGTAAAGTAGAGAAACGGCATAACATAGTTTTTCGCTAAGGCTTTACTCGGTTAAACCAGAAGAAGCCATCGGGATTCGGTGGTTTCTTTATATTGGATAGTCGTTCAACGGCAGGACGATACCCTGTTAAGGTATTTATGTAGGTTCGATTCCTACCTTTCCAGCCACGCCAACGTTTGCAGTAAAGAACTGCGGGGGTTTGTAAAACCTCTTCCGAAAGGATAGCTAGGAGCATTACCTTGAGTTGGCACAGAAGCTATTGTCGTAGACCAGGTGGATACGTCTGTCCGAAAAGCAGAAAAAACTAGTTCGATTCTAGTCGATAGCACAAAAAAACAGGAAACTTGACATTTTGAATGGCTTGTTCGATATTCCTATTAGTTGCCAAACCTTTCTTTGTAAAGACGGAAAACAATATTATTATTTTCTAACAAAGAAAATGGCGACATACGCTACAACTCTCGCAGAGGGATTTTCCCAAAAGGTTATCTCTCTATTCTTTGAAAAATCCATCGCAATGGAGGTCACAAACCAAGATTACGAAGGTGAAATCAAAGATAAATTATCAAAATTGAACATTCTTACTTTCGGAGCTATTGCTCTTAGAACGTATAGTGGTACAACAATGGCTTCTCCAGATGACGTTTCGGAGTCTGTCGGTGTTCTTGAGACCAGTGTTCAAAAATCTTACTACTTCAAGATTCAATCTCTTCAAAGATTCCACTCTTGGGTTAAGAATCCCGAAGGTTCTCTCCTAGAGACTCTCGCTAAAACATTAAAACAAGAAATTGATTCTTACGTTTTAAGTTTCGGTGGAGATGTTGCTTCAGGAAACCGTCTTGGAACTGACGCTAACGACGCTACTACAATCACAATCACTGTCACAAGTGGTGCTTTCGTAGTTGCAGGGGGTACTCCAGTAACTTCAGCTTGGGTTGGAAAAGGTTTGAAAGCTGTTGGACACACTGGTTGGTATCGTGTTGCTTCCGTAAGTTCAACAACCGAAGGTGTTGTGGTAAACGACTCTGACGACAATGTTGCTGCCTACGATGGTGGAGCAATTGCTGGTGCTTCCTACGTTGTCGAATCTGTCGCTAAACTCCAAACAACAAAGGCTCTTATCTACTCTCAAGTTTTGGCTCTAAAAACAAAGCTAGATGAGGCTCAGATTCCTGCTGAAGACCGCTTCCTTATCGTTCCTCCTTCCATCGAAGCCATAATTCTTCAAGCTCCTGAGATAATCCCTGCTGTTGAAAGTGCATATGCCAAAGTTCTTAAAGGATACATTGGTATGATGGCTGGATTCCAAATCTTCAGTAACACTCAAGTGGCTGGTGACAATACCGATGGATACCAAGTTCTCGCTATCCACAAATCTTGGTTGACATTCGCTATGGGTTGGGTTGAGTCTGGAATTGAAGACCTAATCGGTGACTTCGGAAAAGCATACAAAGGTCTAAACATCTACGGTGCTAAGGTAGTTGACGAAAGACGCAAGGCTGGTGCGATGGCACTGCTTTACATCTAAGTCGGTTAGTTGATTCACTCTGGGGACGAGCAGTATCCCCAGAGATGAGTTAATTAAAAACTTATTAAAAAATAACTAATATGGCAGTATTTGAAATCAAATCCGACCTCCCAATTAAAACACAAAACAAAATTGACTATATTGAGTTAATCCCTTCGGCTCAAAGAACAGTCTCTCAAGCAGCCTTCCTTACTTCTCTCACTCCCTATCTCACAAACGCTATTGTTGCGGTAAATGTTGATGGAATGATTGTTGCTGCTTCTGGTTTAACCGTTCCAACTGGTTACTCAGGGTTCGCCAAAGGTGCTTTCTTCACAAAGACCGACGCTACAGGCAACGGACAATATATGAACACTGGTACGACAACAACCGCTGCTTGGGACTTAGTTGACCAAGCTACTGCTTCAAACATTGATGACAATGCCGTAACTACTGCAAAAATCAACGCTTTAGCTGTCACTGACGCAAAACTCGCTGCTTCTCTTGACCTCACTGGAAAAGCTCTCTCAAATCTATCAATTGAATCTGGAACTCCAGTCAACGCTGTCGCTGCTTCTAAACTTTTAACTATTGGCACAAACCCAATAAATCAAGCGACTGTTTCTCTTGGTGGGGTAACTTACCGCTTTATGTCAGTTCTAGGTGCTGGAGTTGCTGCTACAGGAACTCTCACAATGAACACCGAACAACCTCACGATGGCGATACTGTCATTATGGGAAACACAACCTATACTTTCAAGACCGCCCTTACTCCTACTGCTGGTCAAATCTTGATTGATGACACTACTTCACACTCATTGGATAACTTAATTGCAGCTGTTGAAGGTGGAGCTGGTGAAGGAACTAAATATGCGACAGGAACTCTCTCTCAAGGTATGGTAACAGCCACAAAAGCCTCCGCTGACACAATGCTGGTAACTTATGACTCGGTTGGCTTCCTCGGAAATCAATACGACACTCTAGGCACTGCCACTCACGCTACTTGGGGTGCAACAACCTTGACAGGTGGAATTGACGCTCAAGCTGCTAACGATGTTTTAATCTCTGACAATGTGGAACACTCAATCGACAACCTAGTTCTAGCAATTACTCTCGGTGCGGGAATTGGCACAAACTATGGAACTGGAACTGTTGTTAATCCTCTAGCTACCGCAGTTAAAGCCTCAGTCGCCACAATGACTGCTACCAACAAAGTTAAAGGTGTCATTGGAAACTCTACTGCAATCGCTGAAACCCTCGCAGACGGCTCTTGGGCTGCTGCTGCAACCTTCCTTGGTGGAGGAGTTGACGGAACTGTTGGGGCTGCCAGAGAGATATTGGTTGATACATCAAACATTTACATCTGCACTGCTGCCAACACAATCGCTGACGCAAACTGGAAGAAATCCGCATTAGCAAGTCTTTAATAGTTAATAAATAATAAAAACAAAATATGGCTGCAACACTCGAAATCTGCGAAAGTAATGGAGCAGGAGAAACAATCACTCACAACATCACAAATACCAATATGGGTAACACTGAGGCTGCAAACCTAGACCCAGTTGCTTATCCTGTGACCCCTGGTGATAGAACCTACGCTAAGTATCAACGTATGCACTTGACCAACCTTGGTGGCTCTTCAGCTATCAATAACCTCAAAGTGTGGAGAACTGGTGCTTTGGGTGGAGCTGCTACTCACGTCACTAACGCAAGATTGTCTGCCTATGCTGGTGCTGCAACCTACGCCACTCCAGTAAAGACTGCTATCTCTGGTTCAGACCAAACAATGCCTACTTCAGTTCCAGCCTCTTCAAATCTTGGAATTGGCGGTTCATTGACAGGTTCTCTAACAGGAGCAGGATACTCAGACTACTTGATTCACCAAATTGTTACTAATGCTGCCGATATTGCGGGTTCTACCTCAACAATGTCTTACCAGTATGACGAAACAGCCTAAAAATTATGGAAATATGCTCAGTGTGTAAAAAAGAGTTCAAAAACGAGACGGAATATCTAAATCACCGTTGCCAAACAGGATTTACCCCATCTCAAATTGAACACCAAATTACTCTTGACCCAAATTACGAAAAAATATCACAAGAAGCCCTAAAAAGGGGAAATACTAAATAACTTCAATACAATGGAGACACAAGACAATACAATGACCTATAAGTTTAACAGAGACGGTATCTTAGAAGATGTAATGAAGGAAAATTGGTGCTGGGAAGCCCGTTACGACAATGGAAAAGTTCTCAAACAGTTCGATGATGATGGCAATTTCCATCAATTCAAAGAAATAGACCAGTCTGAACTTGCGGTATTCAAAATGGTGTCCGACGGAAAAGCACCCTTCACTCTCTTATTTAATCCTCAAAGAATGAAGCTAATCCACTTTTACAAGCGAGTAAGGTTGAATATGGGAGCAAGTGATGAGACATTTATCACAGCATATTGTTTTGGCTACGAGACAAAGACTTTTAACCGAACCAATAAGACAAACCTGATGATTATGCCTTCAGGGGAAGTGATTATTACTGAGGATACCAATTTAATAGACTTCAAATAAAATGGCTGACAAAAAAATAAGCGAACTAACAAACTATACCGCACCAATTGGGACAGATGAGCTTCCCATCGTTGATGTGACGGCTGGAGCTACTAAAAAGGTCACGAAAGAGAATCTGACCAAAGAAGTAAACATTATGGCAATCGCTTATTCAGTAGCCTTATAAAAAATATGAAAATACTAGTTCTAAACTACTCATTCGACGCTTCAGCAAAACAGATTACTTTTACTGACTATAACCCAATTGTGGTTGAGAGAGTTCTTCTCATCACAAACATCACTGACAATATCATTATTTACAATTTTGCTGACCCAGCCAAAGGCGGAACGGCTGCCACAAATGTCTTAACTCTGACCTACGACACAGGAACGATGTCGGATACCGACAAATTGCAGATATTTTACGATGACGCAGCTACTACTCAGCCAGTTTCAGGAACAGTCACAGCCAATCTGAGTGCCACTGATAATACTGTTTTAGACAACATTGACACCAAAACTCCAGCTTTGGGTCAAGCCCTGGCTGCCGCCTCAACCCCTGTTGTTTTAACAGCTGCTCAGATTACGACCCTCACACCACCCGCTCAGGGTTTAACTGACGCTCAATTAAGAGCAACTGCCGTTCCTGTTTCTCTAGCCTCCGTTCCCTCTCACGCAGTAACCAATGCAGGAACTTTCGCTGTCCAGTCAACCAACCAAGCCAACTCTGGTGTAGATATTGGTGATGTAACAATCAACAACTCCACTGGTGCTGCTGCCGTAAACATTCAAGACGGTGGAAATACAATCACGGTTGACGGAACTGTTGCTGTAACCAATGCCGACCTAACCACTCTAGCGGGTGCGGTATCAGCTACTCATATGCAAACTGATGTCCTGACTCTTCCCGCCAATGCTTCGGTTAATGTAGCCCAAATAAACGGTGTAACTACTTTAATGGGTGCTGGTAACACTGGCACGGGTTCTCAAAGGGTAACTATTGCTTCAGACCAAGCAGCTGTGGCTTCCAAAGCTGCAATTAACACCTATGTTGATGGTTCTATCGTCACAATTGGTGCAAAAGCTGACGCAAAATCAACTGCCACAGACACGACAGCCGTTACTTTAATGCAAGTTATGAAGCAGATTTCTGCTTCTGTTCAAGCCCCACCTTCACAGGCAGTCACAAATGCTGGAACTTTCGCCACACAAGCAACTCTCGCAGCTGAAACAACTAAAGTTATCGGAACTGTAAATGTTGCAGCTTCCCAATCAATCGCCTTGGCGGCTGGAACTGCTGGAATTGGTAAACTAACAGCCAACTCTGGTGTGGACATCGGTGATGTTGATGTTACTTCAATCGCAGCAGGAACTAATCTTGTCGGTGATGTTGATATTGCTCCAAGAACAACAGGTGGTTGGTCTGTTGGTAATTACACCTCTGGTGACACCTACACAGCTCTCACTGCTACCGCACAGGTCATCAAAGCTGGTGCTGGAAAGTTTGGAGGATACTATATTTACAATCCAAACACGGCTGCCACTTATGTAGAGATTTACAACATTGCAGCTGCTTCCGTTACGGTTGGCACTTCCACTGCCAAACTTGTTTTCTGTATTCCTGCTGCTTCTGGTGCAAACCTTGAGCTGTTGGCTGGTATCCCTTTTGACACTGCAATGAGTATCGCAGCAACCACAACAGGTGGAGGAAATACAGCCCCAACCACCGCCCTAGAAGCGATGATATTCTACAAATAATGGCTGTACTTAACGCCTGGCAAAAAATAGATAGAGTCCTGGCTTCTTGGGTAGGTGATGGTGCAGATGGTTCGGCAACAATTTCTTCAGACCCAAATACTCGTGCTACTTATACAGGTTCAGCTTCTTCAACGGCTGGTACTGCTGGTTCATCATCTTTTGCAAACGGAGATTTAGTTTTGATTCACCAGACTCAAGGAACTGGTGTGGGTCAGTGGGAAATCAACCAAATTACTTCTGGTGGAGGTTCAACCTCTCTCACAATGGAGGTAGCCAATCATTATACTTTTGGAACTGGGGCACAAATAATAAAGATTCCAAGATACACAACGGCAACGGTTTCAGCTCATTCAACTACAGCCTGGAACGGAACAACTGGAGGAGTTGAAGTTATTGCCGCTTCAACAAGCATTACTGTTAGTGGTGCTTTAGATGGACTTGGAAAGGGATATCGTGGAGGTGCAGATAGAACTGGAGCTAATCTAGTTGGTTATCAAGGCGAAGGAGAAACTGGAACGGGGAGTACAAGTACCTCAAACAACACAACTGGCGGTGGTGGTGGTTGGAATGGAGATTGGCGAGTTGCTGCTGGTGGAGGTCATTTAGCTGCTGGTGGAGGATATCAAGCCCCTTACTGTATTGGTGGTAGTGCGTCATCTGATAGTACAGACGGAATTAACATTTCGTTAGGTGGTGGTGGTGGTGGTGGTGGAACGGGAGCTGATGGTTCTGCTCATTCAGGAGAAGGCGGAAGAAGTGGTGCAATTTTAATTATTATTTCTCCCGATATTACCTGTAGTAATACAGTAACGACAAAAGGACAAGACGGTCACAACTCTTATTACGGAGATAATCAAGAGGGTGCTGGAGGTTCGGGAGGATATATTCTTTTTGTCTGTGTAACTGCAAGTCTCGGAACTGGAAATGTAATTGCGACAAACGGTGGAGGCTCAACATATGGGGGTTCAAACGGGAAAATTGCCATTCAACATTCAGACACCATAACGGGAACATCAACGCCTTCATTTACGGATTCAACAGATTCGTCTTTAATTATTGAAACAGTTTCTTCCATCAAACAATTCGCTATGCTAGGTGTCGGATAATTTAATTAAAAACAAAGGGACAATACAATGAACCTGAAAACACAAACAATAAAATGGCTTTTTACTTTCTTAAACTAGAAGACGACACATTTCTTCTCCAAGAAGATTCGGGGAAGATAATTCTTGATGGAATTAGCTACACAACAACAACAAAATCTCTTCGTTATGAGGTTGTGGGAACTTCCGTTGTCCAAGTTGATAAAGACCTAACCTATAAAGTTCTTGCTCCTGTATCAAAAACAAAATCTCTTACCTATACTGTCAAGATATTCCCTTCGGCAATCACAAAATCTCTCGGATATAAAATTGCCACATCTTCCAGCCTCACCAAGTCACTAGGATACGACATAAAGGCTACCATCTCTGCGATAAGTAAATCACTCACCTATACCGTCAAGAGTGCAAAGACAGCCATTGGAAAGTCTTTGACTTATGGAATCAAGTCAACTGGGGCATTAAGCAAGGCACTTAAATACACCGTTTCTCTTACCTCTGAAATAACTAAGGATTTGCGATACATAATCAGTATTCCCGTAGAAATAACGAAGTCTCTTGAGTATGTCGTTGTCCAAAGAACCGAGGTTTCCAAATCGTTGAAATATGCTGTTTCATTAACCCAATCAGCCAAAGAAAAGAGTTTGGCTTACTACATTGTGAGAACAATGACGGCAATCACAAAGAGTCTTCTTTACAAGATGATTCCGTCCATTAAGGTTGAAAAAACTCTTAAATACACAGTTCTTGCTACCGCCCCAACACTCACCTTGCGTTTGAGTTACCACATCATCACAAACAATGAGTTTACTGAGCTTTACCACAAACAAAATCAGGTATTTACTTCCGAATACTCCGACAAAGGGACAACATTCACCGATAAATACTCAGCCGTTGGCACAACTTACACATATCTTTATCGGACAGAAGAGCGTCACGGAATTAGCAAGGTGCTTACCTACAAAGTAAGCTGATATATTCAGCATATATGAGATTTGAAATTAAATCATTCAGAGGCGGAAAGTCAGACTACTCAGACAGAGGTATTTCAGGTTCGTTTTTAATGGGTAAGAATCTTAATATCAGGGGAGAAGAAGATGTTTTGGTTTGTAACCAAGCCCTCGTTTCCGATGGCACTGGTGCTTCAGGGGCAGATACAGTCGTCACCGACCTAATTTTATGGATTGTTAATTCTACAGACGGAAATACTTATTGTTTTGGAGACTCTGGGAAGATTTACAAACGCACTGCTTCGGCAGTTTGGAGTGTCGTTTATACAGACGGAGATGGAAGAATCACTGGAGCAGCCGAATGGTATGACTCAACCACAACTTACCTTGTTTGGACAACAGCAACAAAGGTAAATAGAACCGCACTTCCCTCAAACTGGACAACTGATGTTAATGCTGGTTCTTGGCAAAAAACAAACCTCACTTCTCAGACCTGGCACTCTCTTGCTCAAGCCAATGGTGCTTTGATGATTTGTAACGGAAAGTTTTTAGGAATGATTGGCTACGACAGTTCCTACACCAACGAAGCCCTCCTATTACGCCCTGGTGTCACTTCAAAAGCAATTACCGAGTATGGCAACCAAGTAATGATTGGTGGAGGAGATGGCTCTCGTGAGTCTTGGCTTTTGACTTGGGAACAAACAGCTATCTCTTGGTTAAATAAAAATCGTATTCCTTCAAAAACAATAAACGCAATTGTTCAATCGGAATTACTATTGATGTCTGCTGGTGACAATCTTCTTTATTACTCAGATATGGTCAACAATATGCCTGTCTGTCAGTTGGACGGTAAGGCAAACCCAGGTGGGGTCACTGAACAAGGCGGATTGGCTTTGTTCGGACTCTTTGGAGGTTCTTACTCAGGTATTTGGTCTTATGGTCGTAAGAAGAAGAACGAATCGCACACTCTAAACTTAGAACAATATCTCCAGGCAGAAGAAATTGGAGCTTTGGGTAAAATTGCCGAACAGGTCTTTGTCTCTTACCAACAATCAACAACTCACGCAATTAAAAAGGTTGATACGGCAACCAAAGCAGTAGCCGAATACTATTCACTGGATTTGACCCTACCAAAAGAATCAACAGTAACTTCAATTGATTTGAATACCAAAACTATTCCAACTGGCTGTTCAATCGCAGTTTATTACGACCTTGACCACACAGGAGTTTGGACACAGGCAATTATGGCTGATGAAGTGACCACTGCAACCGCTGGAATGAGAGACCCGTCCTTCTTGTGTGGAAGTTATGGAAGAGTATTAAATCTAAAAGTTGTTTTAACCCCAAGTGGAAATACTACCCCAACAGTAAAACAGATATTTGCCAATTTTAACTAACTATGGCTGAAGAAACATTAAAATCAGAGGTCATTCAAGAAAATCCATTTCCTTCAACGGAACACGGAACTGTTGAGGTGACAAATCCTTCTGGTGGAACATCTCAGACTAACCTGAAACCAGATGAAACTGCTGTCCGTAACTTTCCTACTCAAACCATAGCAAACTCTGTCATTGCTGATTCTCTCAACACTCAAGAAAGAAGAATCTTGTCCGAATACACCTTTGGAGAGTTCGGAGCTATCAAAATTGGAAAATATGTTGATGGGGTATCAGGAGAGGTAAACATCAGTCCAAACGGAATCTCTGCCAAAAATAAAGACAACGAAACAACAGTGACAATTGATGGAACTACTGGTGACGCTACCTTCAAAGGGACAATCGCAGCAAACTCCTTCATTGCTGGAAGAGTTGACATCGGAACAAGTGGAAATGTTTATATTGACGGAACAAACGGGAGAATTATTATTAGTGACGGAACAAACGACAGAATTATCCTTGGTTTTGGCTCTGGTTTGTTCTAAAAACCAAATATGGACTATGGAATCAGAATATCGCTACCAGGGTTTGACGTAAAGACTTGTGACGACAAGGATTTGGTGATGACTTCAAAATATCCTTGTATGAAGATTGTTGAGTCTGGAGAAGTCCCTTTTGATTTCAGTCAACCAATCAATTTAACCATTGGTCATTCTTCTGAGTTTCCTTTTATCGTGCTGGTTTATTACTACGACCCAACAGTGGAAGCATATCGCCAAATTATTGACTTTACTTTCGATACTTCCAATATCTACATCAGCCACTATCAACCAGATTTTATGAGTGTTCAATCAAATGTAACTTACTTTATTTTATATGGCTAACTACGGAATAAAAATCAGTAAATCGGGATATGGTGTCACTTCTGCTGACCAGAAGCAACTTCTTCATTCAAAGTATCCCCTTCTTAAAATAATTGACTCTGATACAGGAACTTTAACCAAGGCGGTCAATCAAAATACTGTTTCAGTCACAATTACTCACAACCTTGGGTATATTCCAATTTGTTTTGTTTATGGTCAATATATTGATGAAAACGGGGCTACTGTTGAAAGATATCGTGATTTTAATTGGGAAGATACTTTTGGTTTACACCAATGGGAAAGATATTCTTGGGTTGCAAGTACCACAACCCTGATAATTTCCTACACAACTGAATATTTTTATGACCACGAAATAATTTTGGATTATATGTATTATATTTGTGCTGACCCAGTAAACTAAAATGGCAACTTTTACACAAGAAATACAATCAACAAGAAATGAGGGGTATCTCTGGCCTGGTGATTATTGGAATTGGAATTACGACGACCTATATGTTGGATACCCTGGAACTTTCGGTCACGAAAGTATGTCTCTTAGATTTGTTAATGTTACGATTCCGCAGGGGGCAACAATTACTTCGGCAAAGATTTCTCTAAAATGTTGGTATGCAACTTCAACAAATATCTACACAAAGATTTATGGAATGGACGAGGACTCAACAGCTCAGTTTCCCACTGAAGATTATCCTAGTGATATTCCTACCCAAAGAACAAAAACAACGGCTTCTGTTGACTGGGACAGGGCTGGTGGTATGCCAGAAGAGCAGTACGTCGACACTTCAGATATAACTTCCATTGTTCAAGAAATTGTAGATAGGGGAGGCTGGTCAAGTGGGAACTCAATGGGATTTATCTTTGATGATGACGGAATGGCTCTTTATGCGACCCAGATTTTCTATGCTTGGCAAAGATGGAACGGAACTTATGCTTCGGGAAAATACCCAGTTTTAACAATTGAATATGAAACTGCGGGACAAATAGAAGTAGATAAAGACTTAAAATATACCGTTACATCAACCAAACAAGCAAAAGAAAAATCACTCAGATACTATATCGCTGGAAATTATGGACTAAAAATTAGTAAAACAGGAAACGATGTTAAGTTTTCTACCCCTTTTGAAGATGTCTTTACTTCAGGAAGAGGTGTTTTGGGGAAAAGGTCGTTTGATTCAATTACCCTTAGCACGGCTGACGGGGGAATTATTAACGACGGAGAAAGCCATACGATTGGATATGCCCCAATAGCGTTAGTAACTGTCACTTGTTACGATGGAACAAAAATAAATGTTCCTGGCTCTCACGAGTCAACCTGGAACGATGATGAGGTACTGGAAGAAACTTTTGATTACTACATTGGAGATGGTTATATCGGTTTTACTGCCTATGTTCACCACTACGAAATAGTCCAAGGGGGGACAGACACACCTTTAGACAATCAAAATTACACCTTCGATATTATTTATTTATTCAACGAAATCTCATCAGAGGTTTAGGTGATATATTCCTAATAGATATGAGAACAAGAGGCGAAATCAAAACCAAACTCCAACCGAAGCTAATGGCGGTGTCAACAAGTACCTACTTCACACCAACAAGAATAGAAAGTTCGATTGACGACAGTTATCTCCTGGTTGCTGCTTCAAAGCCCTGGAGTGAGGTTAAAAAGGGTTTTGTGACAGCTACAGTAGCCAATCAAGAATATTATGATTATCCAGACAATTGTGAGTCAGAATCGGTATTTAAGATTTCTGTTGATGGAGATTCAAAATATAAAGAATGGATTTTTGAAGACTATTTGAAAAAGGTTGAGGAAGAACCAACTTGTGAAGATAAAATATTTGCTGAGTTTGGTCGTCAAATCTTTATTCACCCTACACCAACAACTTCTGGTTCGGCAAATCTTATTTTCTGGGGAATTATGCAATCTGCTGCACTTACCAGTGATGGAGACGTTACTATTTTTACCGACTGGGCTGATGTAGTGAACGAAGCCATTATGCTATATGCTTACGCTGACCTTGTTCAAAACATTGATGACGCAAAAGCAAAATCAGCAATTGATAAAGCCGATAAAATTATTAACCAAACTTTCAAGAAGGTTTCTGACCGTCTGCAAAGAAAACACAAAGACGAACCTCAATTTGAAGTCCCAGACTTCTTTGGTACATCAGGAGCTTCTGGAATTGGTAGTTTTAGTAGAAATAATTAAAAAATATGGCAATAGTAATAGCAGGAAATAAAATTAAGAAAAACGACGGGACTATTGTTGCAGCCCAAACTGGTGGTTGGTATGACGGACAACAATTTTGGAATGGAACTCTTCAAGCTAAGGCTGGAGTAATTCACTCAGAAAGTAATCAACCTGGTGCGGGACAGGCGGTTAGTAAAGAAGTAAACAGAGCCACTTCCGTTGCTGCGGGTCTTGCTCCAGACGCAAATCAAACCTTCATAAACAAGGTAAACTCTCAACCAGCTCCAATTTCAGCCCCAGGAGCAAATGGAACTCAACCAGGAACAATTGCGACACCAACAACCGCAACAACTACAGTTTCTCCAGATTTAAGCCCTATTCAAAAGTCTATTTCAGATGTTCAAGCAGCAATAGACAAAAAGAAAGCTGAGGCAGACAAACGTAGGTCAGAAGTCAACGAAAATCCATTTCTTTCAGAGTCTTCTCGTGTAGGTCGTATCGCAAAAATTGATTCAATGCTCAATGACACTCTCTTGACAGACCAAGCTAATCTGACCAATTTGAACAAGCAACTTACTGACAAACAAGCTGAAATTGCTGCCCAAGAAAAGAAAAATGCTCCAGACTACGAGATAAAAACAGAAACAGATGACAATGGAAATATTACCGTCCTCACTATCGATAAAAAAACTGGAAACATCGTCAATACTCAAAAAGCGACTGGTGGTAAAGTCACCAAAGCGTCTGGAAGTGGTGGAAGCTCTGGATTAACAGCCACCCAGCAAAAAGCAGTTACCGTTTCAGCAAGAACAGCCATCGTAGAGGCCGACAAAAATGTAGAAGGAAAGGTTGATAAGTTTTTATCTGCTCAAGAGGTTCAGTCAGCAATTGATTCCGTTATGTTAAAGAGTGGGGTTGATGAGCAAACCGCTTTTGATTACGTCGTACAAGCGATGACAGATTTAGGTTATCAAAAATGGAACTTCTAAATGGCATTTACACTGGCAGACCTAAAAAAGGCTCAGGGAATAACTGTTACGCCAAAATCATCGGGAAGTAATTTCAAGCTCTCTGATGTAAAAGCTGCTATTGCTAAACCAGCACAAACTACATCACAACCAGTCACAACAGCTACGTTCCCCAAAACAACGGTGAAGCCAAGTGCTTTGTTTAATCCTGTAACTAACCCCATTCCAGCAAGTCAACAACCATTAAAAAAACAAGAGTTCTTTCAACCTCTCCAAAAGACTCTTGCACAAACTCCACCAACTCCTTCTCCTTATACTACCGAACACCCAGAAACAATTAGTAAGACTGGTGATGAAATATTGAAGTTTGCAGCCAAAACAGGAGTTGCCACTCTAAACATTCTCGCTAGTGGCTTAGACTTCACCACAGATTTAGTTGCTAAAAATCTTGTCACCAAAAAGGAAGACCCCCAATCAATTCTTCAACCAAAGTTCATTACCAACTTAAACGACAAGTGGCTCAAGTGGTATAACGAGAAAGAAGCAAAGGGGGAGATTTATTCTCAGAAGATTCAAAAGTTTGTCGATACTCTATCACAGTCCGATTATGTTCAAAATAGACCCGAATGGGAAGCCCTAGACATCAAACAAAAACTATCAAAAGAAAACATTGGAGAAACAATCCTCAACCTTGCCCCAAGCGTCATTGCTTCAGTTGCTACTTTTGCGGTTAATCCGACGTTCGGATTTGTAGTTTCAGCAACCTCAACCGCCCAAGATGTTAAAGAGGGGGCTGTGAAGGAAGGTGTTGACCCTCAAAAGGCTGAGAAACTAGGTCTTGCTACAGGATTGATTGTTGGATTCTTAGATAAAATCGTCCCTGATGAAGTGTTCAATAATAAAGAGACAAAGAAGTTCTTTATTAAAGAGTTCCTAAAAAACCTTGTCCGTAGAACAGTCACAGAGGCGGGAACTGAAATAGCCCAGGAAGATATCCAAATGATTGCTGAAGAGACATTTAGAGACATCAGCAAGGACGAGAAGGAGCAACGCAGAGTTATGTCTGGACTTGGTGGTGCATTGGGAGGAACTGGTTTTAGTGTTTTAGGAGATTTCTCCAACATTACGATAAATGAAGACATTTTGGAAAAAAATCCATCGGGAACTACACCTTCGACAATCAATCCACTAACAGAAGAAAATGTGTCCGTAAAAACGGAAGAAGCTGCACAAGAAGAGACACCACCAAAAGCAGAAGAAGTTAAGCCAAAAGAAACTCCAGTAAAAGAAGAGATTGCCCCCACAAACTATAAAGATGAGGCTAATCATCTTTTGGAGAAACAAGAAATGACTCCAGCAGAAATGAGTAGATATTCTGATTTGGGAGACGCAATAAAACTAAAAGATGATGTTGAGTTTTTTACGAAACAAATTGCCAGAGCAAAAGAAATCAATAACGAATCATATATTGACGAAACCCAACCAATATTGGACAGGAAAATAAAACAATTGGAAGAGTTAGATAAAAAATTATCTCAAACTCCAGTTTCTACAAAAGAAACAAATGAACCCAAAACCTATAGGATTATTAAGGAAGAAGGAATTGTCGAGGTAAAAGGAACTCCAGTAAAAATCATTGATGGTATTGATACTTTTATACACGAAGGAACTGGTGGTTGGGTTGTCAGTGAATCTTCCACTGGGAGATATATTGCAGACAGTAGAACACAAGAGGGTGCGATTGCAAAAGCAAACTTTGTAATTTCTGGTAATGAAGAGGAGTTTAGACAGCTCATTTCAAAACATAAACTTCCAAATCCAAAACCAACCCCAGAAGTAAAAGTAACCAAAAACAAGAAAACAGTCAAAAAACCTTCTAAACCAGTTGCCACTCGTGGAGAAAAACAAAAAGTTAGTCCTGCTGTCAAAAAGTTGGCAAAAAAACTCGGAGTATCTCTGGATAATAAATATTCCCCATCTAAAAATCGCTCACAAATAATCAGAGCAAATAAGTTTTACGATAGTAAACCAAAACAAGCCCTTGAAGTCGCTTTGGGTCTTCGTACACCTCCCAAGGGGATTTTGGAAGAAGCTATCCGTATTGTTGCTGAGGAAAGAGCCATAAAATCAAAAAATACACAACAATTGATTGATATTGCCAGAGCAGACGTGTTGAGTGGTCGTAGAACGGCTCAGGAACTCCAAATCAGAGCTGCAAGAGACCCACTTTCTCCAATCAACCTTCTCGGAAGCGTTCTTGCTGAAAAACAAAAGAGAATTGAAAAGAAGACTGGAAAAACAACAAAAACTCTCGTTAAAGAAGAAACTGCTAAATTGAAGGATAGTATTACTAAGACTCAACCAAAAGTTCGAGATTGGACATCGTTCTTGGAAGAGATAAAATGTAAATAATATGGCTTGGTGCTTGATACCTAAATATGTTGACAATTTTAAGAGGAAACTTCTTGATGGCACAATCACCCCTGAAAAATTAAATAGTATGTCTTCAGAAGACAGACATAAGCTATTTACCGATATGTTTGGCGAGGAAAATGCCACCAAGGTCAACGCACAGCTTGAAAGCAAACTTCTTCTTAAAAATTGGAAACTCGGAACAATAAGATGGGCTGAAAACCTAGCTGGTTTGAAACCAGCAGTAAAAAGAGGAATGGTTGACAAAATTAGGTCTCTTGAAACTGTGTTATCTCCCTCAGAAGAGAAGGCGTTTCTTAAAGACCTCGTCTCAAGCAGACTAGGAATAAATCTTGATGTCGAACAAGCTAACCAATTGGCAGAACTATCTAAAAATGTCACCGAACTACAGGCAAAAGCAAATAAAGATGGCACTTTTAAAAATCCACAGGACGCAAAATCACTTGGAATAAACAAAGTGTCTCTTGAAAATTACTACAACGAGATGAAACTTCAGGCAAGAGAGGGAACTTTCAAGCGTAGTATCCTTGAAAAGATTTTTAGAGGGATAAAGGGTTTCCCAGGATTTATGAAATCTTCAATAGCTGCTTTTGATAACTCTTTGTGGGGAAGACAGGGAATTAAAGTTCTCGCTGACCCAAAAACATCTAAGATTTGGGCTAAACATTTCTTAAAGTCGTGGAGCGACACTGGTAAACAAACTTTTGCCAAGGGAAAGTGGTGGACTTCTGGAGACCAAGCCGTTATGGACTCAATTAAAGCCGATATTTATTCAAGACCAAACTCGGTAAATGGAAAATACGACGCTGGTGGTTATGGACTTGGTGTGTTGTCTGAAGAGGCGTATCCAACATCAGTACCAGAGAAAATACCTATATTAGGAAGAATATTCAAAGCCTCAGAAGTAGCCTATATGGGTGGAGCGTTGCGTTTGAGAGCAGACTTGGCGGATAGAATAATTGTTCAAGCCGAGCAAAATGGTGTAAATACTCTCAACAAGGAAGAAGCAAGACCTCTTGGTAATATGATTGGTTCTCTTACGGGAAGAGGAAATCTTGGAAGCCTCGAGCCAGTTGCCAACAATCTGAACGTCCTTTTATTCTCTGCAAGATTCTTAAAGTCAAACATTGACACTCTTCTAGCCCCAGCAAAACTGGTGACGGAGGTTGCTAGTGAGAAACTTGGAATAAGTGAGCCAAAAAACTCAGGAGAACGCTTTGCTCGTAGAAAAGCTGCCGAATCTACACTAAGAATTATTGGCACAATGGCTGCTTTATTGACTCTTGCTAAACTTATTGACCCAGAAGCCGTTGAAGAGGATTCAAGAAGCACAAACTTTGGAAAAATTAAGGTATTTGGTCATTGGGTAGATATTTCAGGTGGTATGGCTGGTTTAATTACTCTTGCCTCAAAACTCGTTCCAACCTACCACGATGGCGTATTGGGATTTTGGAAGATAGATTCAAAGGGTGAGTATGTAAATATGGATTTAACGGAATATGGTATGCAAACTCCATTAGACGCTCTTGAGAGCTTCTTTGAGGGAAAACTTGCACCTATGGCTGGATTACTGAGAGATATTTGGAATCGTTATGACTACAACGGTAACTATATGAACCTTGAGAATGTTGCTAGAGGCTTAATTCCAGTTCCTCTTCCTTTTGAAAACTTCTCAGACCTAGCAAAAGACCCAGCCTCATCTTTCCCCCTTGGCTCAATGATTCTTGATGGTCTCGGATTCTCAACTTCAATCAAAATTGAGGCGAACAGCAAGACAAAAATTGTTCCATTAAACAAAAAGATAAGTCAAAAAGACCTGTTTAGTACAATATCCCTTTATTCCCAGGCTTTTGGAGTTGACCCTGAAACAACGGTCTCAAGAATCTTTGCAGGACAAAAGATTATCCAAGTGAGCGATGGAGGCATTGTGGTTGTTGCCAGACAATCAGTTGAAGACTCTGAGGCATACAAGAAGGCTCACTATGGCGGAGATACTAAAGAAGTCAAACTCGACCACACCATTCCAAACAAACTTGGTGGAGCTGAAGACCAGAGTAATTGGAAGGTTGTCTCTACTTCTGTGTGGAGCAGTTACACAAAAACAGAAAACGCCCTAATTCAAGCCGTAAAGGATAAAAAAATAAGTTTGAAAGACGCTCAGGCAGAAATAGTCAAGTTCAAATCGATTGATGATACTGCCAAAAGAAAAGAATATGGAGAAAAACTCCAACTAAAATATAAAAACGAACAATCTTTCAACCTGGTAAGACAAGCAATGGCTGCCGAAACCGATGTCAAACTAACTCAAGCACAACGCAAAAGATTGGACGAAATAAATAAAGAAATTGATGACCTATCTAAATTGGTAACAAAAAAAGAAAAGTCAAAACTTATATCTCCCGACGGAACTGACTCTTTCAGGGCTAAAATAGACAAACTAAATGAGGAAGGTAAAGACTTGCTCGGTTGGAATAAAAAGCCAACAGAGGCTAAAAAAGTAGAACCAACTCCAACAATCGAACCAAGAAATCCTCACGCTGTAAAACTTTCTGGAAAGAAACAAGATGTTGTTAATATCATCACCAAATATGCCGATACCTACGGAGTTCCCAAAGGACTGGCAATCGATATTGCCTACGCTGAAAGTAAACTTAATCCTACTAACTCTGCTTTCAAAGGAGGATTCGACAACAAAACAATTCAGAAAAATGGCAAGAAACTTCCTTATTCTTCGGCAGCTGGACTGTTTATGATTAACGACGCTACTTGGAAAGACCTTCAAAGATGGAAAGTTGTCCCAGTTAATTCTTCAAAAGAAGACCCAGAACTAAATGCTAAAGCAGCTATGTATATGATTTCCAAAGGTTATCTAAACAAATGGAACGCCTCGAGAGATGAGGGTGACGCTTGGGGAAAATATTATCCTAGAGAAGAAATCTCGAAATACTATGGAGGAAAATAAGTCTGATATATTCAGTTAATCAATGGAACAATTTACTACCATACTATCAAACTTCGGATTCCCAGTAGCGGTAGCTTGTTACTTATTGTTTAGGTTTGAGAAAAAACTTGAAAGTCTTGAGGAAACAAACAGGAAATTAGTAGATAGGGTCACAGCACTAGCCGTCCTTGTTGAAGATATGGACGAGGCAGTTGAGGGTTGTCCCAGAAACAAAAAATGAATTACTTTATAGCCTCATTGGATTATGTAATTAGCGATAATTTTTTCTGGTTGGCTATGGCGTTTACGACAACAATAGGTATATTTGTCGGAGCAGTTGTTTATGATGGTATTTTGAGACAGGTTAAAAAAGGTGTTTTGGTTTTATTCTCCTATGCCTTCATTTTGCTTCTAACAAACATATCTCGTATTACCCCAATTATTGTCAGTGGAAACGTAAAAACAATGGAACAACCCTTAGCTGGGTCTGCCACCATTTTATTAGTAACGATATTTTATGTACTAGGAATGTGGCTTGGAGTTCAAATCACTAATTTTGCCCACAAAGGAAAAGAAATATGAAAATATGTATTCAATCAGGACACTGGAATAAACCAGGCGGAGGAGCACCAAACGAACAAGCAACAAACAAAAGAATAACCGATAGACTTGCGACAGTTTTAAGAGACAGAGGATTCGAGATTTACCAAACAGATTGGTTCGCAAATAACGACTTAATGGTAACGAAGGTTGATTATTCTCTATTTATTGCACTCCACTGCGATATGGACTACCCAGCTGACGGTGGTTCAGGCTTTGCTGACTATCCAGACCCATCTCTCGATGACAACAATTCTGAAAGTAAGAGGATTTGTGATGTCATAAACGCAACTTATTTTCCAGAGGTCGGAATTAAATATGTGAGTCACTCAAATGAAAACACAAAGAAATATTATATGTGGCAATATTTATCTGCCAAAACCCCCTGCGTCCTCGTTGAGATGGGACAGTCTATTGACCCGCACGACTCAGTTCTTCTGGCAAACACTGACTTAATCGCAAACGGACTAGGAAGGGCAATCTGCAAGGCTTTTAATGTCCCATTTGACCCTCCTGTTATTGACACAACAGCAGAAGACACGGCAAAACTTAAAGAAGAAATTACCTCTTTGAAAACCTCCCTAACTAATTTGACCAAAAGGGTGAAGGATTTAGAGGGTGACATCGTGCTTTATAAGGAAGACATCGCCTCTGGCACTAAAGAGCGTGGTCTGCTAGTAGAAGAGAATCAAAAATTAGTGGTAGATTTGAATTATTACAAACCATACAAGAGTCGTTACGAAGCAGCACTGACAAACACCATCGACAAGTTTACTTCTTCTCAACTTTTCTCGTATGCTTGGAAAAAGTTTTGGTCGGAACGAAAATTATCAAACAAAAAATAAAATGACGAAAACAAGAAAGATAGCCCTTAACAAGTTCCTGATGAACTTATTGAAGTTCACCGCTCCAGTTTTAGCAATATTTTTCGCCCAACTTGGTATGGGTGTTGATATAAAAGCAGCTGGTCTCGTTGCCTTGTTTGCATTGTACGGAATCCTTGCTGACTACTTCAAGAAACTTGGGTAACTGACGACTTGACAAAGAGTTTTTTAGGGTCTAAAGTGAAGTAATGCTACTCTATAAAAACTTCCAATTAGTAAACAGTAAAGCCATTCTTCCCCACAGGGGAGTAGCATTTTTTGTGGTAAGAGGAGTGGCTTTATTGCGTATTAAAGGAAAATGGTAAATCCTCAACTTGAGAATGGATATATCAAGATAGCCAATGAGGTTTGGAGAGAACTTTGTCGTTATCGTATCCCTGGGGTGGAGAGGCAAGTGTTGGATTGTATTTTGGCAAAGACTTATGGTTTCAATAAAAAAATGGACAGGATTTCACTTTCCCAATTTGTAGAGGTTACTGGGGTGTTAAAGCCAAACATAATCGCTTCAATAAAGGGATTGTTATTGAAAGGCATAATAATTATGCCTAAAAAGGGATATTATCAGTTTAACAAACATTACGATTCGTGGCTAAAGTTATCAAAAGACATAACAAATAAAAAGTTATTGAAAGACATAACACCTGTTATCAAAAGTGATAACAAATCGTTATTGAAAGACATACCCACAAAAGACAATACAAAAGACAATATACAAAAGACAGAGAGAGTCACTAAGATTTTCTTCAAAGGATTGACTGATGACGAAAAGAATAAAATTGTGGATAACTTAAAAGTCCCATTGAAAACAGTTGAGGATTACTGTGAACAAGCAGACGCTTGGAGCAACGGTAAAGGCAACAAAATGCTTAATTGGTATCTGACGATAAGAAATTGGATTAACAGAGACATAAAAACTGGAAAGGTAAAAAGAATTATTCAAAATACGGTTTTGAACGATGAACCAATGCTGTCGCTGGAAGAGCGTAAAGCCAACCAGGCTCGTTTTAACGAAATGCGTTCCAAATTATCACCAATGATTTCTTATGGAAGAAAAACCTAAAACAACCGAGGAACAAATTGAGGAGTTCAGAGTAAGGTGGCTAGAGGCTAAAAAGAAAAACGATACTGCTCAGATGAAGGTTATCGAAATAAGAGCCAAACTTTTGAAGATGGGTGCGAAGACTATGACTCCTGAAGAAAACAAAGATATTGCAGAAAAAATGTCTGTTTTTCTTTTGTAGGCATAAAACTGCTAGTTGACAGAAGTTATTTGATAGTGTTATACTATCGTATATGAAGAAAACAAATGAACTAACTGGCAAGATATTCAATTTCAAACCAGGTGTCGAGCTTAAAGATTGGTTGGATAGTAAAGCACAAGAACTAGGTATGTCCACAGCCTCATTTATTCGTTACACATTACTTCAAGCAAAGAAAAAAGAAGAGCAAAAATAAGTCTCCAAAATTATTACTTACCACCGCCAATACAATGGCGAATAAAATGAACGAACTACAAAAACAAAACCTCCGTGAGCTGATAGTGACTGCCATTAACCAATACAACCCTGAATGGGTAGATGATTCTCCAGACTCCGATAAACTGGTCTCCGCCTTGATTGACAGTGTTGCTGAACATTCAGACGAAATAAAGAACTACATTGACCCCAAAGAAGAAGCGTTGCAGGAAATTACCAGAGAAAACTGTAAAAGACTATGAAACAATTTTTTATAGGATTTGCTGTCGTTTATTTCCTTTTAACCTTAACTTGGGGATTTGCTGAAATATCCTCAAAGATAGAAAACTATAAACCAGTTGATTTGGTTTCTTTAACCGATAAATACGACGGAATAATCTCTGGAAAAAATGCAGAGATAATCAGTTTGCAAGAACAATCTAAAGAGTTTGAACTTGCTGACTCTGAAGATTATGACATTCAACAATTAGCGATGGATTATTTGAATGAAAAAGAGGAAGATGAGCTTTGGGATTTTTGGAGAACCGATGTTTGTCCAAAATATCACGACGAATATTATTGCAATGATAAAAATTAACCTATGAAAACATATTTTACCCTTGGACAATCACACGCCCACCGACTTGACAACGTAACCGTTGATAAAGATTACATCATTGAGATTTCAGCAAAGACCCACAAAGAAGCAAGACAAATAATGTTTGATACTTTTGGTCAACAGTGGTCGAATCAGTACAACAAGTTAAAAGATTTGCATTTGGAATATTATCCAAAAGGAATTGTAAAACTGAACTAAAACTGCTACTTGACAATATACAAACGATATCTTTATACTATAACTAGACGGACAGAATTATTATTTACCACAAACAAAAAATGAAGGAAGATTATTTCCGAACAAAGAAAAGCAATCCAGTAGTTTCTTTCTGGTTGCCAATCATTTTTATAGTGACCCTACTTGGGATTGCCACAAAAATGACTCTCGACGATAAAAAGAAAAGAAATGAAATTATCCAAAAACAAACACACGTTTGGATAATGGACGACTCCTGTTCCGAACAGCTCCTCAACTCTACCGACGGAATTATTAGAATCAAAGTAACTAAATAAAATGGAAACAAAAACAATATATTCTCGCTTATCAGAAATACAATCTACCCTTAAAGCACCCAAAGGACAGACAAACGAGTTCGGTCACTACAAATACCGCTCTTGTGAAGACATCTTGGAATCAGTCAAACCACTTCTAAAAGGACTCGTCCTCACTATTGGTGATGATGTCGTTCTTGTCGGGGACAGATATTACATCAAGGCAACAGCCAACATAACCGATGGACTAGCTGCTATTTCAAATACTGCTTTTGCCAGAGAGTCATTTGATAAAAAAGGAATGGACGATTCACAAATTACTGGTACTGCTTCTTCATACGCCCGTAAATATGCCCTAAATGGTTTGTTCGCTATTGATGACACAAAGGACGCTGATACGATGGACAACACAAAAGGGGATACAAAGAAAGCCCCAGTTGCACCAAAAACAACCGCCCCTAGTGTTAAAGAAGAGCCAGTAGAAGGTGGAGCATATTGCGAAGAACACAAATGCAATGTTGCGAAATCTGTCAGTAAAGCCACTGGAAAAGATTATTATTTTTGTCCAAACGAAACAACCACGAGCAAGGCAGCAAAGATTTGGTACAAAGGTAGACAGACAGATGGACACTTTGTTGACGACCCAAACAAAATCAACGACGACTATATGCCTTCAGATATCGACAGAGGTGACGCACCTGTTAGAAACGCAGAACCCGAAAAGGTAGAAGAGGTTACAGAAAATATTTATTAAAGATTATGGATAACTTTACACAATACGCCAATAACAAAAAGAAGATAGCCGAACTTGAGAAAGAGTGCGACGCATTAAAAGATGAACTCCTTGGTTCTCTAAGGTCAGTAGAATTGCCAATGAAATATGCAGGAGGAAGATTCACCATCGTTAAGAGAAAGACAATCCAATATACCTCTGTCATCACAGACGCAGAAAATAACTTCAAAGAGGAAATGGCAGTCTTGAAGGAACACGAAGTAGAGACTGGGAAAGCCAAAGTAACAGAGTCGGAATCATTATCATTTACCGCTGATAAAGAAAATGGAAAACAAGAAGCCTCTAACTAAATCACAAAAACTTCGCTACTTTATTCGCTTGAACTGGATTGCCGATGAGTCAGAACTTTCAGACGAAGAATACTACAACGAAAAGATGGACAAGTTTATCAACGTCTCAAAGGAAGCCTTGCTTAAAAAAGAAAACTTTATGCAAGAAATGAAGAGTTTGGCTGAAGACGTATCTTAGTAGCTTACTTCCCTGATTAAGGTCGGGGAAGATAAACCTCTAAGTCGGGTAGTTTAAGTAGAAAAACCGTTAAGCGTGGTAACTTGACGATTGGGAGTGCGATTCTTCCACCCGAATCTATTAGTAATTATAAAAAAATATGTTTGGACTAAACAACAAACCAAAAGCAGAACTTGAATCAAAAGTTCTAAAAGTATCCGTTAAAAATTGCTGTGGTAGCTGGTGTATCTGGCTCAACTGTCTAGGTGAAGAAACCAGAGTCGCTTCCGTTGACTTCTACAACACAGACGAAAAAACAGCTAAAAAGGTGGCTAATGACTTTGCCAACAAACTCCGTAAATTATTTAATTGCAAATAAAATGGAGCTAAAAGACCAGGTTGAATCAATCCTCAGCTTCTTTCCAGAGACAAGAGACTCTGACATCGCTCTGATGATTCAATTATGGAAAAGGTATTATCCTGAGAGATTAAGAGAAGATAGTGTCCAATTTGTTTCCTTGTATGGTTTACCTACTCAGGATAATATTAAGCGTATTCGTGCAACCATTCAAAATGTCGAAATGAGGTTGCTTCCTACGCAGAAGAAAATATTTATTGAGAGAGCGAGATTGAGTAAGGTTTGGAGAAAGAGATTGGGATATAACGGAACAAGTGTCTCAACCAAAAACTTCGACCTTATTCTTTCTGAACATTTCGACACGTTATCAATTCCTAAACAGGCTAGTTTGTTCTAAATTATTAAAAATAAAAGTATATGTACGACGAAGACAATAAAAAAATGTGGAGACTGATTAAATGGGGTGGAATTGCTCTTGGGGCGTTTATCCTGTTTCTTCTTCTCAATCCGATAGTAATTATCAATGCGGGTCAAAGAGGTGTAGTTCTTCAATTCGGTAAAGTATCAAGGATAGCCGAAGAAGGCATTAGTGTCAGAACCCCTTTTGTAGAAAGTGTTGTATCAATTGATGTGAAGACCCAGAAACACGAAGCTAAGGCTAATTCAGCAAGTAAAGACCTTCAGACCATCGACGCAACCGTGGCGGTGAACTACTCAATCAACCCAACCAGAGTTGGTGACATTTACAAGACAATTGGTAAGGATTTTGAAAAGACCGTTATTGACCCAGCAATCCAAGAGTCAATTAAAGCGTCCACTGCTCAGTTTACAGCAGAAGAGACCATCACTAAAAGAGCTTCCGTTAGGGATTTGATGGACATTCACATCAAAGAGAAACTCGAATCAAGAGGATTTGTTATTGAAGCCGTCAGTATTGTTGATTTCAAGTTCTCTGACTCTTTTGACAAGGCTATTGAGGCTAAAGTTGTCGCTGAACAGGACGCTCTTGCCAGTAAAAACAAGTTGGAGAGAATCAAGTATGAAGCCGAGCAACAGGTAGTTTCCGCTAAAGCTCAAGCCGAGACCATTAAAATCCAGGCTGAAGCTATCAATTCCCAAGGTGGAGCTGACTACGTTGCCCTACAAGCCATTCAGAAGTGGAATGGGGTATTACCAGTCCAAATGATTCCTGGTGGGACTGTCCCATTTATCAATCTTTCAAAGTAAATGACAAGTAAAACAGAAATTGTTAGAAAGCGTTATGTAGATTATGACAATAAGTGCGAAATCGAAATTATATTGACACAACCATTGTCAGAAGTGAGTTATGGAGTTTTGATGACAGCGATTGACAAGATTTTCAGTACCGTGAATGTGTCCCTAAACACAGCGGAGGCGATTAACAGGGAAGCTAATAAAAAAACAAAATGAGAAAACTAGCAACAATCGAAACAATTTTAGAAAAAAGACCAATCGAAGGAGCGGACAGAATTGAATCTGTCCGTGTCCGTGACTGGTGGGTCGTGTCAAAGAAAGATGAGTTTCAAGTTGGCGACAGTTGTATCTATTTTGAAATTGATTCTTTTCTTCCAATTATCCCTCCATTTGAGTTTTTACTGAGTGGTTCTTCAAAAAAGAGAATGATTGTGGAAGGTAAACAGGTTGACGGTATTCGCCTAAAAACAATCAAACTTCGTGGACAACTATCTCAGGGTTTAGTAATGCCGATAAGAGACCTCGTGACATATTCTTCAGAACCATTACTTCCACTGGAAACTGGAACAGACATTACTGATTTTTTAGGAGTATTGAAATACGATATTCCAATTCCCGCAGAATTAGCTGGTAAGGCAAAAGGATTCTTCCCTTCATTTATTCCAAAAACAGACGAAGAACGTATCCAAAATATGTCTGAAGTCCTTTCTGGGTATTATGTATCCGAGAAACTAGACGGAACATCGACCACTTTCTTCAAAAAGGATATGGTATTTGGAGTTTGCAGCCGTAATTTGGAATTAAGTGAGAGCGACGTATTGCCTTGGAGAATGGCAAAGAAGTATGACCTCGCAAACAAACTTCCAGATGGTTGGGCAATCCAGTGTGAGTTAATTGGAGAAGGAATCCAGGGAAATCCACTAAAACAGGTGGGGCAAGACATTTATTGTTTTAACGCCTACAACATCACTGGAGGATTCTATTTGAACTACAAAGATTTTATTGGAATGTGCGAAGCAATAGGTGTGAAGACTGTTCCAATCGTTGATGAAAACTATTCTCTTTCCAAGACTGTTGACGAGATACTTTCTTATGCTGATGGAAAAAGTTTGTTGAACCCAGAGGTGTTGAGAGAAGGTGTGGTTATCCGTCCTAAGATTGAACAAAAAATCGGTGGGTCTAGGTTGTCATTTAAGGCTGTATCAAACGCCTATTTATTAAAAGAGGAATAAAAGTGAAAAGAGGGGGAAAACATTTTTACCCAAAACTTGAACACCTTAAAAACAGAACTGAGAAAATGTCGAGAATGGCGATAAGAGATGAGACAAATCCTACCCTCCTGGCAAGGTACAGAGCTAGAAGACAGTACGGAAATTGGAGAAAACAAAAAGAGGGTCGTTTGAAAATAGCGACTCTCTTTGCAGAGGCAAAGGGAAAATGTAAACTTTGCAATAAAGATATGGTTTTAAGATTTGACGGAAACCACGACTCGTATGATATGGCAACCCTTGACCACGTTGTTCCTCTATCAGTCACGGGAGAGTTCGATAGAAACGCAGAGTTTCAAATCGTTTGTCAAAGATGTAACGTTATTAAAGCAAACAAATATGAAAAAAATAATTCTTGAGTCGACAATCACCTTTCTTAATCGTGTTGTTACTCCTATTTTGAAGATGGCTGGTTATGAGTTCAACTACGGAATAATCGAAAATGGCAAATAATTCGCCATTGGAATATGACGAGTGTGTTGTATTAGCTACTTATCTGGAGATATTAAAGACCCAAGGTAAGATTCTTGCCTACACTCACATTCCACAGGAAACATTCACTAAAAACTGGGGAACAAAGATTAAAAATAAGAGAATGGGGGTTAAACCAGGCATACCAGATTACCTAGTGATAACAAAAACCCAGATTTTGTTTATGGAGATGAAAAGAAAAACAGGCGGAACTGTGTCACCTGACCAAAAAATATGGTTGGAGCTACTCAAAGGGAAAAAAACAGTGACGGCTGTTGCAAAGGGTTTTGATGAAGCCAAGCTCGTTATAGAGAAGATTGCTTGACATAGCGAGAGAATGGGGGTTATTATTATTTTACGGTGATTATTTATCGAGTAATTAGAGACTATGGGGATATAAAAGTGGGAACGTCTCTCATCTTCAATAAATCACAACAGAGGTTTGAAAACTTCTCACACACAAAGTTTATTTCAAATGTAGAATCAGCCCATCACCCAGGGCTGATAGTCGTTTTAAGGGAACTTACTGCGGTCAGCGAAAGGAAAAAGACCTTCTTCACAATCCCCTTCTGATATGGATTCCAAACACTGTACTCGTTGTGGAGAAAAAAGAGTTTTGAAGATGTTTGTTAAAAACATCAATTATCCAAATGGATATTCAAATCTCTGTCTTTACTGTAAAAGAAAACAGGAAAAAGAGTATCGAAGAAGAATTAAAAATCACGAGGAGGCTGATACTCGCAGGAGAGAATACGTCGTCAGTTCTTTTGAAGAAGGAGTGCAGATATTGCTCGACAGGGGTTACTTTGCCGTCAGGTCTGAGGCAGTGGCATATACGAAGCGTTGTAGGCAGTTGAAATGACTTGACAAACACTTTTGGATACGCTATCCTTAACATATTAAAACAATACAACTATAAATGAGAATACATTTTGATTTCGAGTTCGGGTTCAGAGATATTGTTCAGTGGATAAATGAACAAGTCTGTAAACATAAAGGACATCAGTGGAGAAAATATAAAGATGATTTTTGGGGAATGTCCTCTTT